>Ga0315312_1000093_pt1 | contig 154867 bp, 114 predicted proteins | sample TDP7_MG_FD_203629 | JGI IMG/M metagenome (GOLD analysis project Ga0315312, IMG submission 203629) | Freshwater sediment microbial communities from Lake Towuti, South Sulawesi, Indonesia - TDP7 | ecosystem: Environmental > Aquatic > Freshwater > Lake > Sediment | place: Indonesia: South...
CCCTCAAGCAACGCTTCCACGACTTCCAAACCCGTTTCAAAAATGCCCTCGATCGCCTCGCCGAAGATTCCACCCTCCACCCCTACGACCTTCTCTTCCAACAAGATCCCTCATAACCCGCCCATAACTGAGGGATTACGCTCAAGGGGTTATAGGAGGCGATGCTCAGAGCCTCAGCGGAAAGGAGTAAAATGGAGGGAAAGAGCAGTACAAAAAGTAATGGCTGGCTATACTCCCCAAGTTCCGAACCGGCCTTATGCAAATTCGGAATGCCATGGATGCCTTCGACGAGGCAGCGTAATAGCCCAGGGCTACGTAGGTCAGAGACCCGTGCACGGCCGTCCGAGACCGGAACGCGATCAAGTGCCCACAGCAAAGGGGCCTGCGATGGAGAGGCTGAGGCGAGCCGGGGTTCAGAAGAGTGAGGCTGTCGTGAAAGTGGCAAGGGGTGAGGGCTTAGCTCCTCAAGTCGAGTTGAATGGCGGAACTCCCAGTGCCGTTCTCGTAAGTGACGGATAGAGCGCATGTTGCAGGCGTGCGCCACACCACAGATCTCCGGACTGCCTTCTCGCTGATTTGGAGGCGGCTCCTTCGGTCCGCGCCTTCGTCCTAACCGCGGGTCCACAACGCTGGGGCGGCGACAGGGCAGTCTTCCTGGGCCTGTTCGAAGCTTGACTCAGGTCAGACATATAGAGGCTCAACGGGGGCCTGCCATAGCAGGGTCTCTGGTTGCCAGCAACCCAAATGTCCTTCTGCGTCAAGTAATCCATGTTTTCCGTGCAAGATAGGAGCAGCTGCAAAGCGACTATAACCGTTTTTCGTTGCGAGCCGGCCCCGGTTTTCAACGCGTAATACCGATGCCGAAATGGGGCGGGTTGTGCTCGCGACGGAACTCGCGAAAACCCTCGATGGCGCTCGCAATGGTGCACTATCTTGAAATTGGCCTCTGCTCGACTGTATTTGAGAAATCGCAGAGTACTCGGGCCAGACGGAAGGCTATGTCCCACGGGGCCGTACGGCAACTTCTACCTGAAAGGTGCGGGTCGAGAGCTTAGCGAGGTCGGTCTCAAGACCAAGCGGATTTCTGATGCAAGACATCGGGTCATACACCAAACAGAACAGGTTGCGGGACCTCGAATCGGCCTTATACCGAGCCACATCGACGATTAGTTGTTTGCCGATATCTGCATCCCGCAGTTTACGCCCGGCCAGCTTGGCTTCCACAAGTATCTGATAACGTGGAAGCAGGAAATCTACGCGGGCGCTTCCGCCGGCATACGAAGGAGTCCAGTGCTCAATTCTAACATCGTCGAAGTCTACCACCAAGAGGGCATGGAGAACCGCTTGCACGTCGTATTCGTCTTTGACCACGAATCGTGTCTTGGCGTGCCGTGATTCACTGAGAGCCCGTGCCACAAGATGGAACCTGTCGCACACGATCCGGATGCGCTGCAGGGCCAGGAGACGGGAACGGGATCGAGAACCTGCAGGAGGCGCCTCTGAAAGCGTAGCCAGTGCGTCTGACAGGCGGGTTAGTTTCCGAACTACCTCTGCCATCTTGGCCATCTCCGCAGGCGATGGGCATCCTGGGGAGCCCTTCTCGGAATGATGGATCGGCCGGATGTGCAAAAGGTCAAGGGGGACCCCAAGAGCAAGGAGTCGAGTCAGTAGACGATTGTAAGCACGTAAGTGGCCGTGGCAAGAATTCCAATTACCTTTCTCGAGGTCGTCCTTGGCACCAGAATGCAGTTCTTTCGCGTCGTCGATTATGTGCAATAAGCTTTTTGTTGTTCTTTTCATCGGGACCCCGTGGACGAAGCTGCGTGAACAACCGTGCTTCCTACTGGGCTTCGCGTATACCTAACTCGCGCTCGAGCCAGGTGTCGGCGCCCGGGAGAGGCGTCGGTATCGGGTATATCATTCCACATTCCTCGGCGGGGTACATTCCGAATGCGTCGGCCATGGCGGGGTGAACAGCATACTCAATACGGTCGGCGAGAGTTAAGTAACCTTGCATAAGGTACTCGAACATAGCTTTGCAGTATAATGGTGGCTGCGTAGAATCAATCTCCCGGTCTTCTACAACACCCACAACGCCGCAGCGAAGGAGCATCTCAACGAAATCCTCCGGATATACACTTGAAAGGGGGTAGACCCCATAAAGCTCTTGTGCGAAGTGTTTCAGTTTACGGCCGGACATTAACACTGGTCTTTTCGCGAACATCGTTTTCGCGCGACGAAGAGCCTCGTCCGGCACCCTTCCTTCATAGGGGCTCAGGGCGTCTCCTATAATCTGTGCCAACAAGTTCTCGTTGTGCACGCCCGCGACCACGCTCTCAGAAGATATATGGGGGAACTCACCTCGGCTCCTCGCCTCGTGCACGATACACTGCATTTGCTGAATGATGTCGCGTGGCCGCCGCTGCGTGTGTCGAAACATGTAGGCGAAGCAATGTTCGTGCTGTCCTCTTCTGTTCCTGACGAGTTCAGGGAGAAACTTCTCTTTGTGCCAAAAATCCCGCCTGATATCCCGACCGTCATGGCCTGCGTAGGCCTGGCGAACCATCTGTTCCAACCGATCGATTTCACGGCCTTGAAGTGCCTCGGTTCGTGTCAAGATGTTCAGATATCTCCTTGCCAGCATCACGATCAGGTCTTGCGATCGCCATCTTAGAAACACACTGTGGGGCATGCATTTGCCGGGCAGGTCTGCTGTCACTCTCTCATATATCTCCGCAGGTATAAAGAACTTCAGGGAAATGTTCCGCATCCTTCTGTCGGCAAGGAAGCTGAGGATGGAGGAAGTTACCCCTTGAAGCCCTTCAACCATCTCTGCTTGGAATATCTTGTATGATTCAAGAGTATCAAAAACGACCAGAACGCGCGAGGATCTTGTGTAGTTTTCTAAGGCCGCCACTGCGGCACGGAAAGGTCGATTGTCAGAAATCTTGGTCAAATAATTGCTGAACTTCGCCAGCTGCTGTGGCTGCTTGCCATCTTCGAGTTTCTCGACGGCCCTCAGGAAGATTTGAGAAAGCATTGTGCCAGGCGAGGACTCGACATCCAAATCCCCTGGGAGGGAATCCAAGTAGCCCTGCATACATTGTACATCCGCGCCTGGAGCTTCTCCTGCCTTCGCGGCGCGAGTCACGATGGTCTGCATGACTTTGGTAGGAATTAGCCACCGCCACAAACTTGAAACTGAGTCCTTAATGTCAACGCGTGAGCCAGAATCACGGGCAACCGCTAGACTACCCACCACATCCAGGTAAGCGCCGTATTGGTTCCTTTCGCCCTGTACGGTCTCAGTGTACTTCCAAGTGGTCCCCAGGCTCAGCATCTGCGCTATGGCCGACTTCCCTGAACCCCGACGTCCGCAAAGGAACGTCTTATCACTGTTGGCTATCGTGGCGAAGGGTTCAGTGCGCAAGAAGTTGCGCGGCAGCGATTCCTGTTCTTCACGAACCCAAGCGTCGGGTTCCCCAAGACTAAAGTCTTTGGAAGTCAGGTTATTCTTCACGATGCTTCCCCTCCTTTTTAAGCCTCGCTTGCGAGAACGATCTTGACATTCACGTGAAGGCCCTAATATGTAACCACACTCTTCGTCTTTTGTCAATTCTAAGTTCTCCCTCGGTGCGGCTGCGTGATCGTGGCATTTCAGGCGGCCTACTTTGGCTGTCGGCGTACGCGGCGTTTGTGCCTGGCGCTGATCCGTTCTCTGGGGCGATGCCATAGACGATCAAAGGTCGCCACCCCGTATGGCACAACGCACCCTCAGCGCCCGCTCGGCTCCCTCCTTCCTGCATCGCATCCCGCACATCTTCCCCCGCAACCCCGAGAGAACGTATCGCTGGGCCGACGATCGCAACGTCCCTGCCGACAACGACTTCGCGCAGCGGACACTGCGCCCCTCGCTCATCGCCAGGAAGGTCAGTTTCGGTTCTCAGTCCGACGCCGGCGCCCGGACTCGCGAAATCCTCACGAGCGTCGTTTTCATCCTCAACCAACGCTCCACCGACTTCCAATCCCGCTTCAAAGACGGCCTCGATAACCTCGCTCAAGACCGTTCCCTCCGTCCCTACAACCTCTTCTTCTCGCAACACTGGCCACAACCTGACCCGCCGCGGGAATCGTTACGGTCATCGCAGCAACCTCAGCCGGAAATGCGACAATGCAGAAAAGGGAGGAAAGAACGATGAGCCTTCGAGTAATCTTCATCTCGCCTTACCAGAACATCCCTGCCGCGTTTCTCCTGCCTCATGACCGGCTTGCGTGCCGCCGTCGCACCCTGCCGGACAAATCAGGGCAAAGCCTCCACCCTGTAGAACCGGCGTGTTTTTCCATCGCTATCGTTGTCGAGCCATTCAGCTTGCCCCGCCGAAGGCGGGGCGGGAACGATTCCCACTTCGCTCCACACGAGCAAGTCGCTGCTGCAGAGGACCCGGTATGTTTTTCCGGCCTTCGCCTGCCATCTCAGGGCCACGTAATCGCCCGTGGCGGCTACTTCTTCCACCTCAAACACTGATTTCGGGTCGTTAGGGGACGTCCCTGCGAGGAACTCCTGGTGATTCGTCATCCCGTCGGCGTCGGGGTCACCTTCGGCTCCATCGTCTCCGGCGGCGAGAAGAGGATTAAATCCGTATGCCGATTCCCACCCGTCCGGCAGACCATCCCCGTCGCTGTCGGGATTCTTGGGGTCTGTCCCGGCGTCGTATTCCGCCAGGTCCACCATTCCGTCGCTGTCGAAATCGCCGCCAGGACCCCGGGCAAGGCTTCCGAAATAGTGGACCTCCCATCCATCAGCCATCCCGTCGCCATCGGTATCAACGAATGCCCAATAAGCGGACTCGTACGCACCCATGTCAAAACCGCCGCCGCGAGGACGCCGATTGCCTCCTATGTCTTCAGCCGGTGCGCCTTCAGCATTTCCTGCGTCAATGCATGGAGAGAGCTTCGCCAGACGAAAATCTCTGTTCGCCTCATCAATGAAAAGCGGATCGCCGTTGATGTTCCCTTGTCCCGACCAGACTGGGTTTCCGCGGACGAGGGAGTAGGAAATCCTTGCCGACGAGCGGCTGTCCAGAAGGACCTCCGTTCCGTTTGCCCAGAGAATGCAGTTGACCAGGTTGCCTGTTCCGCCGCCTGCTCCAGCAGTCTTCTCGTAGCAGTGCAACCCCACCGTGTTGCGGACGATACTGGTGTTGACGACGAGCGGGCTGGCGCCGTCCACGACGGCAATTCCAGTCCCGTTCATCGCCAGGACGTTGTTCTCAATTCTCGGGTTGGAGCCGCTGCCGACGGAGATACCCTTGTTTGTGCAGGAGTAAATGATGTTGCCGCTAATCAATGGGGAAGACCTGTCCACATCAATCCCATCATCTTGCGAGCTAATGAACAAATTATTCCGCACGACAGAGGAAGGAGTGGATTCGCCATTGACGTCCACGGGGTCGTTGCCGCTTCCGCGCATCTCCGAGAAAACGCAATTCTCGACGATGACATGGCTGCGGTCTGTGTGTATTCCCGCCCCCATGCAGAGAAAGCTGCTGTTGGTTATGTGGGCGCTGGCGCTGGCGGTGAGGTCAATACCATCGCCATCTGCCGTCGGGCTTTCATCCGGAAGGTTCCGGAAGACACACCCATTCACGTCGAGCTGACTTCCGACAACGGCTACTGCTCCGAGGTAATTCTCCCCCGCATAGGAAGCGGCGCTCGAGGAGTACTCGACCACGCAATAGCTCAGCTCGCTCGGCGAGGCGTGGTCGAACACGAGGCTGCCCCAGGTTTCGCCATCCTGGTAAGAGGTGAAAACAATCGGCTCACTCTCAGTGCCTCTCGCCAGGAGACTCCCTTTGACGACGAGAGATCGCCTGCTCGCAAGCATGACTTCCGTACCGGGCTGAATGGTGAGGGAGGCGCCGGAGGGCACGATTGTCGTCTCAGAGACCAGATACGGGCTTGGCTCTCTTGCCCAGGTCGGGCTGCCGACGAGCTCGCCGCCCACAATGTGGTCGGACGGAATATAAACCACCTGCACCGTCTCTTTCTCCACAATCTCTCCGCCAGACGCGAAGGCGACCACCGTTATGCTGTTCGCTCCCGGCAAAAGCGAAATCTGCCGAGACCACGTGCCGCGGCCGGCCTCGTACTCGGCGGGGAGGCCGTTGACTGTCACCGTCGCGGTGAGGACAACGGGGGCGGTCCCTGTCAAGGTCAACTCCGGGCGCTTCACGATCCACCTTCCTCGGCTCTCAGCAACCGTCGCGGAACTTCTCAGCTCCGGGATGAGCGAAAGGTCGCCGCTGGAAAGCGACCCGTTGTGCCCTTCAATTGCCAGGACATTTCTCCCTTCCCTGAGCACGCCGGCGAACTGGCTGAGGTCGAACGCCTCCGGCGTGCCCGCTTCATGATTGGTATTGTCTGCCGGAGTGTTGAAGTAAACGGGAGAGCGGGTGATGTTCCCGCTGGCAACCTTCGTGCCGTTGAGGTAGGCGATGAAACCATCGTCATAATCAATCAAAAGCTGAAGCGCGCCCGCGTCCGCCAACGAGGAAATCGTGAACTCCTTCCGTATGTAGACGGAAAGGTAGCGGTCCTGCATGTCGGAAAGGACTGTCGCGTCGTCATTGTCTCCGTAGCCGAATCCGCTTTTACCTGTTTCCCAATGCGAATCCTCGAAGTCCAGTTCCTTCCAGGCGTCGGATGGGTTGCTGGGCGCCTCTTTTCCTCTGAAGAACCGCCAGTAGTCTCCCCTTCGGATGTACTCGATTCCGATGTCCGGCCGCTCGATTGTAAGCTCGGTCGCAATCTGACTGCGAATATCGGCGATCCTCCCGCTGACGACGTTCTTGTATCCTTGAAGCGTCGCGGCGCTGAATTTCCCCTGGAGACTGTCTATGGAAGGGAACATTTGCCTCTCGGAGAACTCATAGTCGAGCAGATGCTGAAGCTTGCGGTAGTACATCAGGCGGAATGTCGGCACCGAAAGAAACCGTACGATGCTCGGAACGGTCTGCCGGAAAATCGTCTCGGTTGGGTCATCCAGAATAGTGTCGAGGTCCCAGGGAATGATGTACCACTTGCCATCGAACGGATAGTGATAGATGTAGTAGTCGTCCCCTACGTCGCGGTATATTGCCCCTTCCAGGTTGTTGAAGCAGGTGTTGACCGCGAAGTAGGTTATCCATTCCTCCACGTTTATCAGCTCGCTGAGGGCTTCCTCAAATTGCTCGTCGGGCGTGTTGGTGAAGACATCGCACAGGTGGATTATGTCAGTGAAGTCGTTTTCCACCTCGTTGGTCTGCTTGATGTAGGGCTTGTAGGCGTTCGGGTCCTCGCCGTGATAAGCGAAGTCCGCCCCATACGGCACCCCGGTGCGGAAGGAGTGGCCTTCTCCTCTGTAAAGGTTGCCGCTGGAATCCTCCGGGAACACCCTCCGGAGGTAGTCTTCGTTAACTCCTTCCACCTGTATCCGTATGCCCCGAAACCAGTCGTTGAGTTTGAGGTACACAAGTTTTGTTTCCGAATAGGGCATCCCGACCCTTCGCATCATGTCCCAGCCGACCCACTGACTGCTGGGGCGCTGCCCGTTGAGGTTCAGATGGCGCACGCTTCCGAACGGCGCGCCATCGTTGAATTGTATGCGGTAGGACATGTAAGGCTCGCCAATGTTTCTCGATCCCAGGCCCCTGTACCTCAATCCGACGTTGTACCAGACTCCGTCCTCGTGGATGAAGGTGGCATCGAGGAGAACGTTGCTCGTAACGTCGCGGGTGGTTAGCTCGGTGTAGTCGGCGTTGGTCATAACCACCCTGTAAAGGAGGAGGTCGCTCGGCTCGGCGGTGTCGTCAACAAGATAAAGGCAAGTCTTTGTCCCGCCGCCGGCGGTGTCGGGGAAAAGAGATACGTTTGACCTGTCGTCGGTCGCCCGGATGTAGAACTGGATTATCGTCTTGTTCGCCTGTGGGAGTATCTGAGCCTGGTAAACCCGGTCCTTCGCCGAGCCATTCCCCTGGGGCACCATGGGCAGCTCTGTGAATTCTGGCTGACCATCTCTTTTGAAGAAGAGGCTGACAGCCTCGACCGCTCCGTCGTCAATGACCCTGGTTGTGACTGTTACGGTATCAGCGGAGCGGGGAACCGTCGGCGAATGACGAGTCTCCACAATAGCTGGAGAAATCCGTATCCCAAAGGTGCTGTTCTGGGCTGCCGGGGTGCCGCTCGGAGCGGCTATGCTATCGCTCGCCATCCACAACTGCCCGAAGCTGTTGTCGAGTTCGGGATGTGTCAGCTCGAGAGATGGCCCAAGACCGTCTGCCTCCCCCGGCCACGGCGGATCGTCGGCGTAATGAACAACGTCGGCGGGATTGCCGATGGCATCCCGCAGGATTATCTCCTCACCGTAGTTTCTTAATCTCCCGGAGAAGTCGCCCAGAACGCCTGTGATCCCGTACCTGGAAGAAACCGCCGGCGCCGACCCTGCGACCAGAAGGTAACCTCCCGGGGCTATCGTGACCCCCGGTGGAAAGGCGAAGCGGATTGCTCCGGTCAACTCCCAGCCGCCCAGCTCGACCGCCTCGTCACCCCGATTGTACAGCTCTATATATTCCTCCTCCTCGTGGCCCAAAGCGGGATGGTACATGATTTCGTTGAAGACGATGTCGCTGCGGAACGTTGCCACATTGCTTTGTCCCTTCGTGGGGGTCTGGAAGAAGTACCAGTTGTCGCTCCCGTCAGGATAGCGCCCGTAAGACATCCCCAGATGCTGCTCCCCGAAGGTGAAGGAATCAATGATTGTCTGGCTGTCCGGGGTGATCAGCATGATTCTTCCGCCGGAGGGAGGCATCAGGAATCCAAGGTCGCTCTTATCGAAAACAGCCAGCCCCCCTGCCGGCATTACGGTCGAATCGGCAACTCGGAACTTAGTCAAGTCGGCCGGGTCGTCCGTCAGAAAATAGCCGCCGATGTCAACGAACAATGGGGAGGGGTTGTAAATTTCTACCCATGCATCCGGCGTGCACTTCAGCTCGTTTATCAGGATTGTGCGCGCGGAGCAGTCAATCTCCAGTGAGGGAATCAGGGAGAGATCGCCGTTGGTGAGCGATTCGTTGTGCACTTCGATAGCAAGGAGATTTTTGCCGTTGTGAAGAAGACCTGACAGGTCTCCGAGGTCAAAGCTCTCCGGCGTGCCTGCCTCATGAGAAGACGCGACCGTGTCGAAGAAGACAGGCGTCCTTGGATTGCCCATCCCCCGCCGCGCGATTTCATCGCCGTTCAGATACGCCACGAATCCGTCGTCATAATCAACCGTCAGCCTGACGTTCCTGATGGAGGAGGCATTTTCAATCGTGAATTCCTTTCGAACATAGACAGAAACGTACTTGTTCTGCATGTCAGTTAGGACAGTCGCATCGTCCCCGTCGCCGGCTCCAAAGCCCGACGGCCCTTCCTCCCAGGAGGAATCGTCGAACCCGACCCGCCGCCAGGCATCCGCTGGATCAGAGGGAGCATCGCGGCCGCGAAAGAAACGCCAAACGTCCCCTGGCTTTATCAGAGTGACTATCGCGGGACCCTCGCCCCGGAAGACGCTGTTTCTCGCCCCGGGTGTTCCCAAGAAGGTCAGGCTCGCAAACCACGACGATGGTAGTTCATTGTCAAGGGAAGGATTCCTCAGTTCCAGCGAACACCCCGAGCCTTCGGCTACGGCGGGCCACGGATTCCGCCGGTCGTACTGAACTTCGTCCATGACCATCCCGACGGAATTCACCAGCCGAACCCTCTCCCCAGCATCGCTCAGGTTGCCGCGGAAGTTCCCGATGACGTTGTTGATGGCGTAATGGGAGCGGACGTAGTCTGCGTCCTTGCAGACGACGAGGTAATCCCCTTCGTCCAGAACCGTCCCCTCCGGAAAGGCGAAGTCTATTCCATCGCTGAACCGCCAGTTGCTGAGGTCAACGGAGCCGTAGCCCGCGTTGTAAAGCTCTACATATTCCGCGATTTCGCCCGGCTCGGGAGGAGCGTACATCAACTCGTTGACCACAATCGGCGAAGCTGCCCAGCTGAACCCCATCCCGGCGACCAATGCGCCTGCGAGGCATATGCCAAACTCAACAAACTTTCCCACTAACATTTGCTCAAACCTCTGAAACGCAGCACTCGTAGCCCCAGGTAAATATCAAGTCCGTCTTCGCCTCAACCGCGCCTTGCCTCCCGTAACTGCCTCCTCCAGCGCGCACCGTTGCGGAAACAGTGTAATCGCGATTCGTCAGCTTAGTTACAAGCACATCATTTTTATTTATTTTATCAGATTCCTGTGAACAAAGCCAGCCCCGAAAAGCGTTTCGGCGACGGTTGACGCTTTAATCTATCCTTCCTTCACGAATAGGGCTATGCTGTCAAATAGAAACCCGAATCCAGCCGCCGGTGGGGCGTTTGCGGCTCAGCGGTAGTGTGGTATAATTCTTTTTTTGCGGACCGCCATGCAACGTTTGACGTGCTAAACGGCGGCGATACTGTTCGGGCGAAGAATAATCGAAGCTGTAGATGTGGTGAGGTGGCCATGATGAAAAGGACGGCATTGTTAGCTCTCATATCTCTCGCTCTTTTGCTGGCAAAGGGTCTGGCGGTAGAAGTCACGATCAAGACGGCAACCGACCTGCGGGAACGTCTTGACCTGACGAGGGTCATCATGCAGGTCCCTGCGGGGGCGACTTTCAGCGCGGAGCAGGTGGAAGGGGAATGGCTTCTTGGAGTTTACATGCACAGCGCCGGAGTCAGCCGCGGCGTAATCCTCAAAAACGCAGTCCTCGATCCGGACAAGCTCGCCAAGCTGGAAGAGGAATATCAGGAGAGGATGAGAATAAAAGAAGAGCAGGAGATGCGGGCAAAGGGATTCGTCAGGTACGAGGGGAAGTGGGTGACGCCGGAAGAGAAACAAAGGCTCGAGGACCAGAAATTAGAGAAGGAGATGATGGCCAAAGGGATGATGAAGTTTGAGGGGAAATGGGTAACGCGGGAGGAATATGAGGTCATCATGAAGGAAAGGCATGCCCAGGAAATCGCGGCTCTCATAGGAGTGCTGAAAGACCCGCAAGCGACGCTCGAGCAGAAAAACGCGGCCGAGAACCGCTTGGCCGACATCAAGAAGCCGGCAATCCAGCCGATTATCGCGGAATTGAAGGGAGATGACCGAAGCATCCGTGGGACGGCTGCGGTTATCCTCGGGAGGATCGGCGGAGAGGAGGTGTTCGAGCCGTTGATTGCTGCTTTACAGGACGAGGACGCATGCGCCGGGGCGGCGACGGGTCTCGGACTCATGCGCGCCAGAGAGGCGGTCAACGATCTCATCAAGGCTTTGCAGGATGAAGACGCCGTTCGAGCAGCCGCAGAAGCCCTCGGAAAAATAGGGGATGTCCGGGCCGTGGACCCTTTGATAAAGGTCATGCGAGATTTCTATGAGGACGATGCGACACACGCTGCGGCAGCAAGGGCCCTTGGATTGATCGGAGACCCTAAGGCTCTGGACCCACTCAAGGAGGTCATGGAAAACGACAAAAATCCGCTTGTGAGAGAAGCGGCTCGCGAAGCTTACAATAAGATCAAAGCGTCCCTCCCGCCGGAGCGTTGACAGCGAGCCGGAAGAGGCGCGCTCCTGTAAAGAGTACCGAGGGCACGATGAGAAAACGGCTGGCAATTCTACTTGCGTTTCTGAGTTTTGGGTGCTCATCGGCTAATTCCAACCGGCTTGACGAAAGCGGACCGAATGACGAGACAAGCCGGGGAGTGGTGGCCGCTGGCAGAGTTGGCGGGGTCAACATTCTTTCTCCAAGCACAGAAAAAGCCTCAGGTGGTGCAACCGCAGCGCAAGATGTTTCCTTTCTCAGGCCAGCAATTGATTTTCTGAGATCGTTGAAAATAAAGTCCGACGACGATATGTGGACCTTCGGTCTGGAGTTTTTCGAGCGGACGCCCGGCCTTTATTTTGGAATAAGGTTCTGACGAGTGAACTGCTGTGGGCAACGTGCCGATAAGCGGGCTCGCGCGGCTGGAGAAAGGCCAGACTATTGAGTGTTTCGCTGAGAAAGGAGTCGCCCGGCGCCTTGGTTCCTAAGCTCCGCGGCGCCATTGCTGTGACGGAATAATAGGATAGGTGGAGTCGCAAATCCCCGCCTTCGGCGGGGCGAGGCAGGTCGAGTAGTTCGCCAGCGAACAACAAAGGGAAGGTCAGTCTTCTTCGCAAACAAAAAGGGGACAAAATGAAAAAGGCACGGACTGCCATAGTTGTTTACATTCTGGCGCTTGTCCTTCTCGGCGTCGGATGCGTAAGAAAGGAGAAGGAAAAGAAGGAAGAACCCCCAAAGGGAGTTGAGCCTTCTCCACCGGGACAAGTTGCTGTCAGCATCGCGCCGGAAGTCCAGCAAAAGGTGGAGAATCTTCTGGCTCCAGCGCGCCAACGTGAGTTGACCGAGCCGGAAAAAGAGACTGTTGTGGAGGCTTTTCTCCAGATTGGCAAGCCCACAGTGGCATTTCTCATCAACGAGCTGAAGAGAGAAGACCTCAACGCCAGAAAGGTCATCATTGAGATTCTCGGAAAGCTCCGCGATTCTTCTGCTGTCGAGGTGTTAATCGGGCAGCTTAAGCAGAGGCGAGAAGATGTTCGCAAGGCAGCGGCAAAGGCCCTTGGGGAAATAGGCGACCTGAAGGCTGCTCCCGCACTGATTTTGAGCCTTCGAGGGGATAAGAGGAAGAGTGTCCGGGCGGAAGCAGCCGCATCCCTCGGATTGCTGCGGGCAAAAGAGGCGGTGATACCGCTGGTCCAGGCGCTCGACCCGACCAAGGAGAGAAAGAGATGGGTTCGCCGCAGTGCCGCGGAGGCTCTCGGCTTGATCGGTGACGTTCAGGCAAAAGACGCCTTGATGAATGCCCTCGGTGATAGCGAAAAAGTGGTGCGGGTCTCAGCCATGTTCGGCCTGTACAAGCTGGGGGACACCAAGTCGCTGGGGCTATTGGAGCAGCGGGCAAAAGACACCGATGAAGAGGTCAGGGAATGGGCTGTCAGGGAGCTCGGTCTCATTGGCGCCGGGCAGAGCGTGCAAGTCCTCGCCGAGGCGATGGAGGATGACTCTGAGGCGGTTCGCGCGGCGGCAGCGGATGCCCTCGGAAAAATCCCCGGCGATGAATCCCTGGATGCCCTGATTGCGGGGCTCCAGGACACGGACGCCAGCGTCCGGATAGCCGTCGTCGAGTCCCTGGCCAGGCGAGGCCTTCCCACCGCAGAGAGTGCCCAGAAGCTCTTCGATGCCCTCGCGGAACTCATCAAGAACGACCCGGTCGAATCCGTCCGGAAAAAAGCCAGAGCGCTCTACGACGCGATAAAACCAACGGTTCCCCCCTCGGCAAGGGCCACGCCTGAGTCAACCAGCGCCGGGGGAGAATCCCAGCCCAAAGAAGTCCGCGACACAGGCAGCAGCCAGATTCCGGAAATGGCCCCCAAGCGAGAAGATAGCCAAGGGGAGTGTCAGGTTGTCAGGGCCCTATCTGGCGGACTTGCGCCTGACGGCAGGGGAGGGTTCGCGATGGAATTCAGCCTGGGGGGACAAGAGCGGGGACCATTTCTGTGCGTGGTCGTCAAGAAACCGGGCTCGTTGCCCGAAGACAGCATATCCGTGGGGTCCTTCCACGTCACCGACCAACAGGGCAACCGTTTGGATCCCGAGACGGTTGTAACATACAGAACGCAGGCATTAGACGACGCTACAGGTTTGCCCCCCTCCGATGGAGTAGGGAAGCATTTTGCTTTGGCGCCCGACGAAGTCATGATCGTTCTCAAGACCCAGCTCGAACAGAAGGACATCTCAATCCGGTGGGCACCGGATGTTCAGCGGACCCTCAGATGATACTGAGGAGGGCGGCACCCGGTTTCCCCTCCCATCAGGTGTGCGGCGGAATCCCGCAGTGGCGGGAGATCGGGCCTTGGTCCGGCCAGGCCGCGTGGACGCGGAAAAACCGCCCCGCTCACGCGGGTCGTTGGGCGAGGAAGCCCTTCGAAAACAGCATACGCCAAGAAGGATAGTCTGGAGGAATCAATCGTCACCCGTTCATTCCTTGTTTCTATCCTACCGACGTGCACGTGAGCCAGTGCGGCCTTGGTGGCATGGGCATCTTGCCCATGAATCTGTTACGGGCGGGACGGCCGTGCTGCTGTTCGAGTGGAGACGATAGGTGAGCTTAGGCCGTGAATCAAAGGGGAGGCAGCCAGGGGACGTTTTCTGGTCAGGCTTCTCTCTTCACCTGGCCGTTGTCCCACTGGCGGTCTCAGCGGCTTTCCTCCTATGGTCGTGTCGAGCTTTTCCAGTGCCTGCGTGCCCTGAGCCTGCTGTGCTGCGCCAGCCCGACGGCGGTGCGTTTTTAGCAAGAAGGGTGGGCGACGAAAACCGGAATTTCATGGAAACGGCCGAAGGCTACACAATAATTCAAGACGACGATTCCGGCTTCTGGTTCTACGCGGTGGAAAGGGATGGGTTGCTCGAAAAATCAAATCTCATTGTCGGGAAAGACCAACCCGACAGCCTTCCTCTAAGAAAACACCTGCGCCCGAAAAAGTTGCCCACAGGAGAAGATACTCCCCGGAACGACGTAAGGCCGGCCGCTTCGCCCGCCCTCGGTGGAGGAGACTCGCCCGACAATCTGGCCGCGGTGTCTGCCCCGATGCAGCCCCGCCCTGGGCGGGGAGTGATTAACCACCTTGTAATTCCGGCTCGTTTCACAGACCACACAATCTACGTCTCCAGAGACGAGCTCGATAAACTCTTCAACGAGGATGGTCATTCGGCAGACGGCGCCTTTGGCAGCGTCAAAGACTATTACGACGATGTCTCGGCGGGCCAGTTGATAGTTGAAAGCACTGTCCCCGATTGGGTCACTCTCCCCCGCAGCGAATCGTTCTACGGCGCAAACGATGGAGGCGGCTACGATTCGAACCCTTACCAGCTCGTCAGGGACGCCGTCCGGGCCCTCGATGCGGCCGGCTTCGATTTTCGTCCTTTCGATGGCGATGGTGACGGCACAATAGACATGCTGACCATCGTCCACTCCGGCTTAGGAGAAGAGTACACAGCCAATCCATCCAACTGCGTCTGGTCTAAGGCATTGGAGCTGTTCCCGGCGGAGACGGTTGACAAGGTCAAGGTCAAACAGGCGGCGATCGTACCGGAGAGGCGCTACGCCGGCATCTTGATCGTTCGCATCGGCGTCATTTGCCACGAGATGGGGCACCTTCTCGGTCTCCCCGACCTCTACGATACGGACGGGTCCTCCGAGGGAATCGGCAACTGGGGACTCATGGGAGGCGGCTCGTGGGGAGGCGACGGTTATTCGCCCGAAAGACCAGTCCATTTCTGCTGCTGGTCGAAAGTCAAGCTCGGCTGGATAGAGCCGACGGAGATTGATTTCTCCAGCTCGCCGGTGAGCGTGCCGGGAATTGAGAAGGCAGGATCGTGGGGCGCGATAAGAATTTCGTGCGAGATGGCCGACGGCGAGTATCTTCTTATCGAAAATCGCCGCAAGACCGGCTACGACCTCAGGCTGCCCGGCGACGGTCTTCTGATATGGCACGTTGACGAAAACCAGCCCTGGAACATTGACGAGTCGCATTACATGGTTGGCCTTTTGCAGGCCGACGGAGATGCCGACCTCGAGAAAGGATTGAATCGGGGCGATGCCGGCGACCCCTTCCCGGGAAGCTCCAGTAATAGGTTCCTGGACAACAGCACCTCGCCGGGGACAACGAGCTATTACAACGGTGTGACCCACGTCGCCATTCATAACATTTCCGACTCCACCGCGATGATGACCTTCGAAATCTCGACGCTCCGCGACGTTTGCTCAGAAAATTTCTCGGCAGGATTGCCTTCCGATTGGGTGGTCGTGGATGGCGGCGACGACGGCTACACATGGAGCGACCAGAATCCGGGTCAGCGCTCCCACGAGTGCTGGTCGGGTGAGTTCATGATCGTGGACAGCGATGCCGCAGGCTGGCAGCCAATGGACGAAAAACTTATCAGCCACGAGATTGACTGCTCGTTTTCCATCCACACGCACATCAAATTCAGCCACTATTTCCGGGCCTCAGCGGCGCAAACCGGCGACGTGGACATACGCGTTGACGGAGGAAAATGGCACAACGTCGCCAGATACAAATACGACGACGATTCCGGAACAAAGAGCATAGATATCTCTTCTTTTGCCGACGGGCGTTCTCGCGTGCAGGTGCGGTGGTGCTTCTACAACATCAGTTTTGGCTGGTACTGGGGGATTGACAACTTCGCCATTCGGGGGGAGCATGCGGCTAACTCTCCTCCACAGCTCACAATAACGAGCATTTCCCAGAGGGAAGACGCCTCGGGTCGGATTGAGATTCAGTTCATCGGAACCGACCCGGAAAACGACCCGGTCATGTGGGCCGGTGCCGATTGTCAGTATGCGTCATCTCCTTTCATCACGTGGCAACCGTTGAAGTTCGACACGCCCGACCCGGCGAACACGGCCATCGAACCAATGCTTTTCACGGCCGCGGGATGGTCTTTTGTGGCGGTAGTGAACGCTTCTGCATGGGATGGGCCGCACAAGGTCAAGCTGCGGGTGACCGACGGGGTGACAAAGAGCCCGGCCGTCATCTCCGACGAGTTCTCTGTGGATAACAGGCCACCTGCGATAGCCGCGCGGACGTATCTTGAGCAGAATCCGGTTTCTGGTGCGAGTTGGATGACAGCTCGGGCGACATGGAGCGACTCGAATCCGGGGACAACATGGTTTCAGTTAAGGCTGAACGGCGGGGCGTGGGGCAATCTCTCCCAGGGAAGCCCCAACGGTCAAGCCTCTCAAACCGCCACTCTCACCTGCGTCCCCCTTGATGGAGACGACTATCTGACGGTCAAGTCGCACCACATTGACGCTTTCGGGAACCGAAGCGAGGAGAGCACCAGCGCCGACTACTGCGTGGTCCCGTTGACACCTGCGCCGCCGAGCCTTGGGAACCCAACGCCGAGCAGCCTCCGAATCGTTGTCCAGCCGAACGCCGCGGACACCGCCGATCTCCACTACGCGGTCTATTGCCCTACCGAGGGCAAATACGTGGACTGGCAAACTGGCGGACTGGTGGAGACTCCGAGTTGGGGAAGCCATGCCCGATGGGGAGGTTCATCTGGAATAATTGTCGCGGGACTGAGGTCTAAAACCTCTTACGCATTTGAGGTCATAGCCGCCAATCCGCGCAACCATGATTCGCGGTCTCAGCCCAGCCAGAGCGGTTTCGCTGTGACCCTCAACACCCCGCCTTCGATGGAGGTGCTCGGACAGAGAGGAGCTTACGCCGGGCAATCCATTCGTCTCGACATCGTTTCTTCGGATGCCGACGGCGCCCCTACGACTATCGCTTGCCCGAGCGTGCCGCCGGGCGCTGCGCTCATCCAGAATGGAGACGGCACCGCAACTCTCCTCTGGCCAAATCCATCGGAGGACCTCCGATATGAGATTGCTTTCTCGGCAAGCGATGGGGCCGAGGAAGTCGTCGAGACCGTTCCGCTGACGTTCTCCCTGGCGCCTTTTGAAGTCGCATCGGTTGGCAAGAGGGGCGAGAGCGGACAGTTAACCATCCTCATCACCTGGTACGCGCTGCCGGGGGTGGTCTATTCCATCGAGGGATCGGCGGACCTTCTCTCCTGGGAATCGGTCGTCGGGGGCATCTTCGTCCCGGAAGATATCGGTGTCGCAGGTTGGCTAACGTACCATGACAGCGTCGGAGTTTCCCCTTCGCCGTCCCTGTTCTACCGCGTCGGGATGTGATGGCGAGAGGGATGCCGGGGCATCTTCGTCGCAAACCGGCGTCCCGCACCGCTTGCCCGCCATTTCGCAATTTCTGAGAGCAAAAGTAGACCATTGGCCGCCATTTCGGTATCTTTGTACCGCCAGCGCCCCGCTGGCGGGATCCTGCGGGCGAAACCGCGCCCGCAGCGGGGGCGAGACGCCCCCAAGACAGCCGCCCGGAGGGCAGCGTTACCTTTGATGCAAACTGAATTTCTAAGCTGCGGCACGAAAGCCGCGAAGGCTCAGGTGAAAGGAGAGGACTATGGAGGAACTGGCAATAGGAGTTTTCACATCAGTCGGTGCTGGATTGGGAGCGTCGCTGGAAGCGGTCAGAGAGCTTGGGCTTGATAACGTGCAGCTTCACACTCCGCCGCCGGAGGCTCGCTCTCCGGAAAGAACGAGAGGGCTTAAACAGCAGTTCGAGGACGCCGGGATTGCCATCACGGTCGTTTTTTGCGGGTTCGCCGGAGAGAGCTACGAGTCCATCCCGATAGTGAAGGAGACGGTCGGGCTTGTGCCCCCTCGAACGAGGAAGGCGAGACTGAAGGAGACATTCGAGATTTCGGATTGGACGAAAGCGATGGGCTGCGATGCCCTCGGAATGCACATCGGGTTCATCCCCGAAGATAGAGGCACCAGGATTCATAAGGAATTGGTGGAGGTCGCACGCGAAGTCTGCGATTATTGTGCCGACAACAAGCAACGGTTCCACCTCGAGACAGGGCAGGAGACCGCGGAAGGGCTTTTAGCGTTCATCGAAGACGTGGAGAGAGATAATTTAGCGGTGAATTTCGACCCGGCAAACATGATTCTTTATGGTATTGGCGAGCCGATTCCCGCTCTCAGGAAAATCGGCAAGTTCGTCAAGAGCGTCCATTGCAAGGACGGCAAATGGTCCGATAAGCCCGGCGTAACCTGGGGAGTCGAAACGCCCCTCGGCGAAGGCGACGTCAACATCCCCCTCTTCATGAGCACCCTCAAAGAAATCGGCTACCGCGGCCCCCTGACCATCGAGAGGGAAGTCAAAGGCGACCAGCAGAAACGCGACATCGCCAAAGCCGTGGACCTTCTCCGGCGCCTCAGGTAGTCCGCCGCGGCGAGGCTGCATTTGCGTAGTGGAGTGGGACAAGGTAACGCCGCTCCGCCCTGGCGGGGCTGTCCCGGGGGCGTCCCGCCCTCGGTAACGCGGGCAAGATCCCAATGGTACGACTCGCTGCCTCGAGACCTCCACGCTTATCCCGCGATTCGTCGCCGGTCCTACCTCCGCGGCTCTCTCATCTCCTGGCGCAGCACGCGCAGGAAATCCGGATGCACCTCCCCGCCAGCCTCTTGGCATTTGCGGACGCACTCCCATGCTGAGCGGTAGTCGCCCCGCGCATAATGCGCAACGGCGAGGTTATTCCAGGCGTCGGCGTCGTTTGGATTGATGGCAAGAGCCTTCCTGTGAGCCTGGACTGCCTCGTCGAACTTCCCCTGGCTCTGGAGCGCGACGCCAAGGTTGCCCCAGGCCTCGGCGTATTTCGGATTGATGGCAAGCGCCTTCCTGTGAGCCTGAACCGCCTCGTCGAACTTCCGCTGGCTGGCGAGCCCGAGGCCCAGGTTTGTCCAGGCCCCGGCGTAGTTCGGATTCACCGTAAGAGCCTTCCTGTAAGCCTCGACCGCCTCCTCGTACCTCCTCTGGCTCTCGAGCGCGACCCCAAGGTTGTTCCAGGCCTCGGCGAGGTCTGGATTGATGGCAAGCGCCTTCCTGTGAGCCTGGACCGCCTCCTCGAGCTTCCCCTGGCTCTCGAGCGCGACCCCAAGGTTGTTCCAGGCCTCGGCGAGGTCTGGATTGATGGCAAGCGCCTTCCTGTGAGCCTGGACCGCCTCCTCGAGCTTCCCCTGCCCCGTGTACGCGACGCCAAGGTTTGACCAGGCCTTGGCGTCTTCCGGATTGATGGAGAGCGCCTTCCTGCAAGCCTGCACTGCGTCGTCGAACTCCCCACGGCTCCGATAGGCGACGCCAAGGTTGTACCAGGCCTGGGCGTCGTTCGGATTGATGACAAGCACCTTCCTGTAGGCCGCGACGGCCTCCCGGAACTTGCCCTGGTCTGCGTACTCGGCGCCAAGGTTGGAAAGGAGAACGCCGAGGAACTGGCGCTTCGTGAGGCTTCGCATGTAGAAGGAGCGGGCCGCATCCGTCGCGGGGACGCCGAGGCCAAGGGCGTAGGTGACGTCCCAGTGGCGCGCGCCGTCCTGGGTCGGCTCGACATTGAATTTCGTTTCCCCGGACTCGTACCTCACAAGGACGTGCCCCGGCGCGCAGACGCCGAACAGCGGAAGGCCGAGCCTTTCAGCGAGGGCCAGGTAAAGAGCGGAAAGGGTAGCACAGGTGCCCTTCTTCCCCTTCAGCAGAACGTGGAGGAAATAGTGCTCCGGCCTGGCTTCGTCGGTGCCGACCGCGGCATAACCGCGCGCCGCGAAGATATAGTCGTTTAGTATCCCTATGAGTTTGCGAGGGTCTCTCTCCTCGCCGATGCGGGCGCGCAGCTCCACCGCCATCCGGTCGAGCTGGGCGTGGTATTTGGGGACATCGAGCTTCGGGTCATATTCCTTGCCGATGAGGAGGGCGCCGAGCCCGATGTCTATTTCCTCGTCCGGGAGCGCCAGCATCTCCTCAACGCATGCGGGGCGGGCGCCGGCCCTTCGGCGATACCTTTCGCGCAGCTCCGCGAGCCTGTCCTGCTCCAGAACGGCGTCTTCGACGATGAACCCGCGCGAGAGAACACCTTCGTGTTTGTAGGTCCCCAGCACCCAGTTTGGGACAACCGCGAGCGCCTCGAAGGCCGCCCCGGCCGGCACCTGCGCGATTACTTTCCTCGGATCGCGCGCGTCCCGCAGGGGGGTAGCGATTTTCACCGTTACCTCGACCGCGGACACCGGACCCCTGAGAAGCGCCGGCAACCCCACAAACAGCAAGAGGAGAATCCCTGCCTTCCTCATCCAACCACCTCCCTTTTCTGGCCAATAGATGAACGGCGTGTATCCGGCTCGATGATGATACAAGCGGTTCCGAAAGGCAAGCAGAATAAGGCGAGCACTGTCATTCTCCGGCTGCTCGGTGCTGCGAAGGGACGAGGCTCTCCTCCGATTGGCGAAAGGGACGCCGACCGTGCGGGATTTCGATGATGCGCCGGGGGAAGCGAGCGTCTTTGGGTGCGTGCGAGGGCTCAACCGGGCCTGCGGTAGGGGGGGCAGCTCCCCCCGTGGTCTTTGGGTCCGTGCGAGGGCTGAACGCAAATCAAGAGCTTGCATGCTGTCATGACTCCGGTTTCTGGGTGCGTGCTATGGCTCAGCCCTCGGTTGGTCGCTGCTCCGCGAGTTCCTTCCGGAGGCGGTCGACCATTTGCTTTGTGGCCGCATCATCGGGGACGAGGGAAGCGACTTCTTCTGCTACCCGGAGAGCTTCCTGCAATCTCCCTTTCTTTTCGAGGAGAAGGGGGAAGAACCGCGCCAAAAACATGAAATCGTTTTCGAGGTCTTCCGTCCATTGGACGCGGCTTCGGCTTTCACCCCGCCTTGGCGGGGCAAGGCGCCGCAACGGTTGTGGCAGGCCTCCTTCGGGACGGATGCCTTTGCCCATCTGATATCCGGTCCGGGCGGCGGCAAGAGCTTCATCGAGACGGCGGCATTTCCAGTGGACTTGAGTGAGCGAGGCGTAAAGGCGGAAGCCTTGCGGATTGTCCCTGTTTTTCTCAATTCCCTCCTGGATGAAGGAAAGGGCCTCGTGGGGCTTATTGGCGAACATCAGCAGCATGGTGCCAATCATATAGCCGCGGAGATTGTGGGGGTCGCTGAGGGTCATGAGGCGATACCACGGGAGGAGTTCCTGGCTGCTGCCGCTGCGCGGATGGGGAAGTTTCGGGTCGCGATAGGGTTTCGTCTCCCGTTCCAGGTCCCCGATGAAGCCGCGGAAATCGTCCGCAGCACTGCGTATCAGGGTCGGCACGCCGCCGGGGCACACTCCGTGCTCGTGGTCGGGATGATTATCGTGTTCCTCGGCTGAGCCTTCGTCATGAGGTCCGTGGAGATGGTTTTCCCCGCTGTGCGTGGGCTGTTTTTCTTGACTATGCGCGTGGGGTCGGCCTGTGGCTGTTATTTCGCCTGTCGTGGCCATGCGGTCGTAGTTTATGTGGGGCCGATAGCGGACCCCGCCGTGGATGTAATCCTCTGTCTTAATGAACATCAGGTCTGCGGCCGTGGCGCCTATCTCGCCGAGGATGACCGCAAAAGCATTGTGGTTGCGAGCCTCGATGTCGTCGGGAGCGCTCTGCGTGACCGCTGCCTTTTCGCTGTGAATCCGATGGCGGATGGACGGCGCCGCAGCGATGAGCAGAACGGGCAGGAGGATCGCCACGCTTTTGGACGGGTCGCGAAGAATTCCTTTCACTTCCGGCTCCTTCTTCTCAGAGCGGCTTATGCTTGAATGACCAGACCGTCAGAAAATGGAGGAAAGCCCCGAACAAAACCCCGTACGCCAAAACAGCCATGAGGTTTCCTGCAGGCATCGGAGAAGCGCCGAGAACGTACCGCTGAGAATGCTCGAAAATGGAGAAGTCCGGCACAAGCGCCAGGACTCGCTCGGCAAGCCTTCCTCCAAGACGCCAGACGCTCCCGACGTTCTGGCAGAGAAAATTCACGATCGTCGGAGCCGCGAAAAAAGTCGTCAGCGAGAAAAGAATTGCAAGTATGACAGGCATGAAAAGCGAAAGCGCGATGGTGTATATGCCCAGCAGGCAAAGGGCGACCATCCGCAGGAAAGTCATCTGGACGAATGGGGAGAAGTGCTGGTCGGGCAGCTTCGGCGTCGGCAGCCATGAAAACAGAAGGAAGACGCCTAAACTCGTGCAGGCTACGGCGCAGACGGCAAGGCTTTTGCCGAGGACGACTTCCCCCCGGGACACAGGTTTTGCGAGGAGAGGCTGAAGGGTTCGGTTTTCCATCTCGTGCGGGAACTGCCGGGCAGCCGTTACGGCGGTCAGGACAGCAGCCAAGGCATAGCTCAGTTGCAGCCCGAGGCTCACCAGGAAACGCGCCGTGTCGGGATTTTCGATTCCAATGATGTGAACCGCAAAAATCCCTATCACGAAAAGCCCGACCAGAATCAAAAGGACGTAGAAGTCCTTCCGGCGAAGGCACTCCAGCCAGACTGTCTTTGCGACCAACAAGAGCCGATTCAGCATGGGAACAAGTCCTTTTCTACAAAGCCCGCCTGCGGAAAAGAAGGTAGGTCGCCGATAAATAAAGCAGCGTATAAGCTGCTCCGTATCCGGTCAACGCCCATACCGCCCATGAAGCTATCGGCGGCCAGATTTCGTGGACCACTTTCGTCGAAAGGTCGAATAGCGACAACTGCGGCACGACAAAATGAAACGCCAGCACAACGTTCTGCTGCCAGGTAGTAAGGTAATCGTAAATGTAGCTCATGAGCGACATCAGAACCTGCGAGGAAAGATAGAGGATGATGGAGATAGTTATGGCTGCGTCAATATTGAGCAAAAGCGATAGGAGAAAAGCCAGCCCGCCAAGGACCGCAAAGTTCCAGAACTGGAGGTAGACGAATTGCAGGAAAAGCTCGTTGTTAATCGGCAGCTTAATGGTCAGGCTGCCGATGAGAAAGACAATCATAAATAAGCCGTAGCAAAAAGCGGCGGCAAACATCACCCCGAGGAACTTCCCCAGAAGGAAGTTGTTTCGCCCTATTGGTTTTGCGAGAAGGGGATAAAGGGTGCGGTTCTGGAATTCACGCGGAAGCTGCCTCGCTGCCAGAAGGATGACCGTCAGAGCGGTCGCCACGTTCATGACCTTGAGAGAAATCTCCCGGTAGAACTTCCCCAGCCCCTCAATGTGAAAGAACTTCACGACCCGCAGCCCGCCTATGAGAGCAAGAGAAACGAGGACTACCGCGTATATCTCTTTTCGGCGGACGGCTTCGATTGAGATGGTCTTTGCGACCAGCCAGAGGTTTCTCAGATATGCTTTCATCCCTGTCTGTCGCCGTTAGGTCGAATCAGGTTGATGAAGAAATCCTCCAGGGAAATCCGCCGAGCCTCGCTGTGGTGAATAATTGCTCCGGCGTTGACGAAAGTGGTCAGAAGCCGCGAATAGCTCTCGTGGGTTTTCACCTCGACTCGCTTCCACGCTCCATTGCTCTTGACGGACGCGTCGGCGGGAACCAGGGACATGACCTCGGCGCCGTTGGTGAGGCTGAACTCTATCTCGTACCGGTCGAGGGGCTTCATCAGGTCACCCACTTGCCCCTCGCAAACAATTTTCCCTTCGTGAACCATGATCACCCGGTCGCAAAGCGTCTCCACCTCCGTCAGCTCGTGAGAGGAAAAGAAGATTGTGGTTCCTTTGCTTTTCAGGTCAAGGAGGACTTCCCTTAGATCGTGGCGCCCGAGGGGGTCGAGACCTGTCGAAAGCTCATCGAAAATCAGGCAATCCGGGTCGGAAATGATGGCCTGTGCAATCCCCAGACGCTGCTGCATCCCCTTGGAGTAGTTGCGGATAAGCGTCTCGCCCATCCCGTCAAGCCCAACCCGCCGAAGAAGCTCTGGCACTCGCGACTTCAGCTTCTTTCGGGGAATCCGGTGCAGGCCGCCATACAATTCTAAAAGCTCGCGCCCTTTCATGAACGGGTAGTAAAGCGCAACCTCCGGCAGGTAGCCGATTCGATTGCGCGACTCCACGTTTCCGGCTGGCAAGCCGAAGACCCGCACAGTTCCCGATGCGGGAAAAAGGAAACCCATCATGGCTTTGATAGTGGACGATTTCCCGGCTCCGTTCGGTCCTATGAAGCCGACGCATTCGCCCCGGCAAACACGAAACGACACTCCGTCCACCGCCCGTTTGGTTTTCCTCCCGTTCCGGTAAACCACCACCAGGTTTTCGACATCAATGACGCTTTCACTTACCATGGTTTTCAGAGCCTCTTCTTTCAGCTTTTCGCGCCGGACATATTTTCCAATGAACACCGCGCCCGGGGTCGCCGGCCAACCCCTCATTTTGCCCATGACGCGCGCTTCCGCCAGGAGGACTATTCGGCTCCCTGCGCGTCACGCAGAACTCTGCAGGCGACGCCGGCCTTTCTCATTTTTGAAACAGGCTTGTACAATTTCGAGAGTCTTCCGCGACAGCGCGCAAAAATCCCCTCCAGGGCCATTCCCCGGAAATGCGACCGCTCAGCCAGGAGGTCCTTCGCCGTAATTCGTTGCGGCCTCGATGATTCCGCACAGCGCCGCCGGGCCAGGCCCGGAACGCAAACCCCGCCGATGCCGCTCCAGCGTAAACGAGGGAATAAACTCCACCGGTGTACTTCAGCAACTAACGTGCCTAACCGTGCTTCGGACCGGCATCCTGGAACGGCGCGGTCTTGGCAGCGGTTCCGCGAAGAAGTCTTGCACTGCGTGGACAAGGAGCAGCAGCCATGCCGAATGGGAGCCGGTACGCGTCGGAATCACCCCGTCAGAGCTTCAGGCATTGTCGGCGCAGTCTTGCAGGAAGTTTCGCGTCCCTTGGAGAGCCGTCAGTTATCCCCGTCTATCAGCGCGCCTTTGCCGAATGGAGCCTCAAGGCAAGAAGGTTTGCAGAGGCGCCTCGCGCTCCGGTCGCTCGGTCCTCATGAAAATCCCCGGCACTATTGGCCTGCCGCTTTGACACGGATGAACATTTGGTTGATTCCCGCCATCTCGACAGCATACCATCTCGCGGGGCTGGGCCAGTCGCCCTGGGCGTCAGTCCACAGACCGGAGGCGAGGTCGCCTGTCGTCTGGAGGGTGTATCGCCCGTCCCCGAAGGGCAGCCACTCGATGATCAGCCTTCCGGCCGACCTGTCGAGAGTCTTGAGAAGAGCTTTGGAGTAGGGGACAACGCTGACGATTGCGTTCGTCGGCGTAACCTCGGGCACGGAAGGAAAATAGACGGTTGCAAAGTTGATGATTTCTGTGCCTTCGGGAGCGTCGCCCCTGACATTAACGCTCAAGTTGGCATAGCCACCCTCGTGGGGACCTACCTCCCCGACGAGCCAGGTTATGGCTCTCGTTTGAGGGTTGTAGTCTCCGGGCGGGGCAATCTCCGAGTCATCCTCTGTGCTGAAGACCGGGCCAATCTGCAAGGTGGAATCATCGAGGTCCTCATCGAGCCTGTCCGTGAAGTAAACTCCAAACGCAATTCCCTCCCCCACGTTCTCGAACTCGAGTCTGTAATCCAATTTCTGCCCGGGCAGCGCGCACCCCTCGGGTCCATACTTGATGTTGGGGTCCCGGGCCACGGCTATCGCGCTCTCTAATGCAGCGGACGCCAGCGAGCTTTCTCCCAAATAGTAGGTGCACAGGCGCTGCCATCTTTCGTCGTGGCTCAAATCTATGAACTCATCCGGAGCGTTGCCGCCGAAGAGGTGGGCGTTGGATCTCAGCGCCAGCCCCATCTCAACCCTTATGTTTGTCGGCATTGCCCCCGAAAGCGCACTGAGGTGAGCGCCTCCGCCCCCAGCCCAAGGATTGGGCACCTTGCCGATCCCGGTTTTAGACATAGAGAGCGCGCCCTGAAGCTCAAGGGAATTCATCAGTTCCTTGTATTCGTCCTCCCGTATCCATCCCTTCTCGAGCGTCCAGCTAAAAAGCTGTTGGTATGTGACCTGCTGCCTCGCAGCGTCGTCGAGGTCCTTTGCGCCCTTTCCGATATCGTAGGCCTTCTTGACCCATTTCCAGACTACCCGGATTAACTTCAGGCTGCCTTCTACGGTATATTCAGCGACCGCTTCCATGCCCTCCGCCGTCTCGGTCACCTCGATCTTCGGCTCTATTTCTTCGGTAGCATCGCTGATATACATGTCGAGATGGAGGTCGCCGCTGCCGGAGGGCCCGGAAACGCGCACTATCATCCTCAACAGGTTTTCCGTTGGTTCCTCCACGAACTCGGCGGATATTTGCACCGCGGGGTCAACGGGAATGTCCAGGGGGTCCTGGATGAAGGCTACGTTCGGAAGCCAGGTGCCTTGTGGCAAACCCCATTGGACAGTAGCCGTGGCCGTGAGGTAGCTCCTGGTTCCAGGAGGGACGTTTTCAATTCGCCAGATGACTTCCCGCGTTTCGGGATTGTAGTACCCTCCGCCGGTGTTTGACCTGTAGTCAACCATGTCGGAAAGCCTATCAACCACCTCCACACTTTGGGCAGTCTTCAGCCCCTGATTCCTGTACTCGATGACGTAGTCTATCGTCTGCCCGGGGCTGACTCTGCTGGGTCCCCAGACGCTCAGTTCCAAATCTGGTGCCGGCGGCAGGCCGAGGTCAACCCTGTCTATCGTCACGCGCAGGGTTCTGGGCAGAACCGCCTCATGGAGCGTCCCCAAAACGGCTCCCTCAAGAGGGCCGGTAAATGAGCCGTTCATGTTTACCATTCCCGGGGACGCGACCCTGTCATGCGTGCAGCCCTCCCCCGAGCCCCTGTTCGAGGTATAGGAAATCGTCGAGAAACCCTCCCCGTTGAAGGGGCTCTCCTGGTCGTCAACCCTCAGCTGGGTCATCACCACGCTCAACGGGTCCTCAGGGCCGCCCCGCTCCGTCCCCCCCCACAGACCTGCACAACCCGGACTTGAGCGGAGTGCTCCGGACGAGGCTCCTGATACGAAAGCTCGCCATCCAGGGTCAACGTCACGGAAACAATCTGACCGCCGAGGCATCCGAAGGTCCAGGTTCCCTTGAGTCGGTCATAGACGCCCGTCTCCGGGGTTGACTCGCTCAAAAACACCTCTGCAACACCGCTATCCCCTGCCCCGGTTAGCCGACCTCTCAGGGAAAACTTCCTTTCCGAGGAGTTGAAGGAGCAGGCTCCCTCCCAAACGCCCGAACAAACGATACTGTCCAGCGTTGCCGACCACTCTCCGCGGAAGAAGCCCTGCCCGGCAAAAGGCCCCGACTTAACGGTCACAATCCATAATTCGCTCAACTCGAATGTCCCCTCGAGCTCGCCGGATACCGTCCCATTAAGTGAAACCGCATTTTGCCCCACCAGGTCCAGGAGGACATCCCATTCCATGGAATTCGTCTGCGAGAGCATACAGTGGACCTCGTCGGCCCCCATATCCACGATTCCGGAGGTCCCGCCGATCCTCGGCTCGCCGTCAATGTCAACCGCATCTCGCATCCAACTCTCGTTCTTCCCTGCGTCTATGCACGGCGAGCCGGGAAGCAGGTGATAGTCTCCCTCCACCCATATATCGTCGTCAGGATCGTCCGGCGTGCCCGCATCATCCCAGCGGCCGGGCGCCACAAATTGGGGATCAGAGCTGACGTTCCCTTCCCCTCCTCCGGCCCAGTCCTGGATGCAACAGAAAGTGGGGGTAGCCGATGAGCCAAGTTGCGGGCCCGCGCTGGATGCGGTGTTTCCCCATATGACGCAGTTCGCCATTGTCCCTGTGCAGAAACCGAGGCCGCCGCCGGAGTCAGCCCGGTTTCCCGCAATGGTGTTGTTCCGGACCGTTCCGCCACAGTAGTGCAGCCCGCCGCCCCACCGGTCGGCCGAGTTTCCGGTTATCGCGTTGTTCTGGATGGTTCCGCCACAGTAGCACAGCCCGCCGCCGGAGTCAGCCCGGTTTCCCGCAATGGTGTTGTTCCGTACCGTTCCGCCACAGTAGTGAAGCCCGCCGCCGGAATCGGCCGAGTTTGCGGTGATGGCGTTGCCCTGGATGGTGCCGTCGCAACCATGAAGCCCGCCGCCGGAATCGGCCGAGCTTGCGGTGATGGCGTTGCCCTGGATGGTGCCGTCGCAACCACAAAGTCCGCCGCCGGAATCGGCCGAGTTTGCGGTGATGGTGTTGCTCTGGATGGTGGCTCTGGTGTTGTTACCGCGCACTCCTCCGCCGAACTGGGCCTTCCCCTTCCGAATCGTGAAGCCCGAGAGGACGCAGGTTTCCTTCTCTCTGCCCGAGAAGGTGACGACGGAACCGGCCAGCTGTCCGTCAAGGATCGTACTGGCCACGACGCCGGGATCGCGCGGGTCCGAACCTCGGAGGGTCACATCGGCACCGCAGAATTGAAGGTTACCGAAGTATGTTCCTGGGGCAACAACGATTTCGTCGCCGGGAATCCCAAGGCACAGGGCCTGCTGGATGCTGGGGAGCCCCGCCGAGACATGGACGCTTTCCGGGGGCGTCGGATGGACGGCGCTTGTCCCGCGCAGCACCTCGAGGCCGTCGCGAAGGCCGTCACCGTCGGTGTCGTCCAGGCCAGGGTTCGTTCCTCCGACAGCCTCATCTGCGTCAGGGAGCAGGTCGCCGTCGGCGTCGGGAGAGGCTCCATATTCGTAGCAGCCCATGTCAACTCGGGGGCCGTGGAGGCGACAGTTGCGGTCGAGGTCGCGCTGGGGCCAGCCGAACCAGTAGTAGTTAACGCCCGCGTCCCTGCATGGCGAGTTCTCCTTCAGGTGATAGTCCCCGCCCTGCTCGTCAACGAACTGGGGGTCTTCCCAGATGTTCCCTGGCCCGCCCTCCGTCCAGCCCTGGATGCACGAGAAAGTGGGCTGGGCGCATTCAAGAAGCTGGGCAGGGAGGTTTCCCCATATGATGCAGTTCCGGATGGTCCCGCGGCACTCGTCAAGCCCGCCCCCCCAAGTTCCCGGAGATGACGTTGTTCTGGATGGTCCCCCCGCACTCGTAAAGCCCGCCGCCCGTCAAGTTCCCGGAGATGACATTGTTCTGGATGGTCCCGTAGCAGCCACAAAGCCCGCTGCCGTACCACGCCTCGTTTCCCGAGATTGCGTTGTTCTGGATGACCCCGCGGCAGCTCGCGAGGCCGCCGCCCCACTCCGCCGAGTTTCCACTTATTGTGTTATTCTGGATTGTGCCATCGCACCAGTAGACGGCTCCGCCCATGCCCCACTCGAAGAAAGCCGAGTTTCCGGTGATCACGTTGTTCTCGATGGCGGCATGGGTGCCGTTGCCGTGGATTCCTCCTCCGCCCCCGGGCATGTCCGGCTCCCACCAAGCATCGCCGTTACGAATGGTGAAGCCGGAGAGCGTGCAGGTTTCATTTTCGGTGCCGGAGAAGTCTACGACAGAGTTGCCTTGCTGGCCGTCAATCACCGTGCTTGCGACGACACCGGGGTTGAGGGGGTCTGTGCTGCGGAGGATGATGTTCTTACCCCTGAAGCGGATGTTCTCGACGTAGGTCCCCTTGGCGACGATGATGGTGTCGCCGTGAGATGAGGCGTCAATGCCCGTCTGGATTTTCTTGAACGCGGTTTCCCAGGTCTGACCGTTGCCGGAGACGGCAACTGAGCCGTCCACGTACCATGTCGCCTGCTGTGCCGCCACCGAAAAAGAGACACCCAAGCAGACCACCATCAGAAATACAATTGCCCTCATTTCTGTCACCCCCTGTATCGAAGCTATTCCCTTTGTTTGGCTCCTCAGGAAGCCTCTTCTGCCTGCACCCCCGCCGAGCGAATTATACCGTCCCGCGCCCGTCAAGCAAATCAAAAAGCGTACAGGTTCGTAATAGTGGCCGGCCACCACTGGGCTCCCCGGCCACACAGTGGCCACTCATCGTCGCGGCCGGCCGCGGCTAAACTCCCCGGCCACACAGTGGCCACTCACCCCGCAAGGTGGGCAGGCGAGGCCCCTCGGCCCGCGTTGTCCGTCCTTGACAATGCGCCGCAAGTGAGGTAAACACCCAGCCGTGCAAAGTAACCAACGGAAACGTCCTTTTATTGAGGAGGAACGAAGGTGAGACGCTTGATGTTTCTTGTCGTGGTGGCAGCGGCTGCAAGCGCCGCGATGGCAGGGACGCGCTTGGGTATCGAGGGAACACGCTTCACTGTCAACGGGGAGGAGACTTTTCTCCTCGGGATTAGCTACTACGGTGCCCTTGGCGCCTCGAAGGAGTTCATCCTTGCTGACCTTGAGGACATGCAAAACAGCGGCTTCAATTGGATACGCGTCTGGGCGACGTGGGCGGGTTTCGAGAACGACGTTTCGGCGGTTGATGGAGAGGGGAATCCGCGTCAGGCATACATGGAGAAGCTTCAGTGGCTCGTCGCAGAATGCGACCGGAGAGGGATGATTGTTGACGTTACGCTGTCGCGAGGCAATGGGATAACCGGGCCGCCGCGCCTCGGAAGCCTTCCGGCGCTAAAGAGGGCTGTCGAGACGGTTGTCTCTTCGCTGAAGTCGTACCGAAACTGGTATCTGGATTTGGCAAACGAGAGGAACATCAAAGACGAGCGATTTGTCGGCTTTGACGAGCTTGTGGAGGCCAGAAAACTCGTCCGGCAGCTCGACCCGAACAGGCTGGCAACGGCATCGCATGCAGGAGACATCGGCAAGGACGAACTCCGGGAGTATTTGCTGAATGTGAAAGTGGATTTCATAGCACCACACCGCCCGCGGAATGCCGATTCTCCCCGGCAGACGGCCGACCAGACGAGAAAGTACCTCGAATGGATGAAGGAGTTGGGAAGGAATGTGCCGGTGCATTATCAAGAGCCGTTTCGGCGAGGATTCGCCCCGAGAGAATGGGAGCCGAAAGCAGAGGATTTTCTGGCCGACCTGCGGGTTGCCGGAGAGGCAAAAGCCGCGGGATGGTGTCTCCACAACGGCGACCAGAAAGACAAGCCGGAAAGCAAGCCGCGCCGTTCTTTCGATATGCGAGACGCCCGTCTGTTCGACCAGCTGGACAGCGAGGAGAAGAAATTCATACGGGAGATGAAAGAGTCGAGGAAAAGCGGTAGCGGCACGTGAATGCAGTTCCCCGTTACGCTGGGGGTTGTGCGGACAGGAGGGCGGCATCGAGACCCGAAGGAAAAAGCAAACTGCCCGCCCGAGGAGACCTGGAGCCCGGGTGAAACCCTGCTCGCGATAGACCCTGGGTTAGCGCGGGACAAGCCGCTCTGAGGCCGGCGCCCGACAAGACGCTCTGACGCTGGCGCCGGCTGTTCGATCCCGCCTTGGCGCGGCTGCGAGATAACAATCGGGCTATCCGTTCTTGCGGTGAAGTTTTGATTGAAAGGGGGTCGTTTTTGTGTTACTCCGTTGCAGGTTTCGCTTTTGGGGCGCCTCCAGCCCCGCCTTCGGCGGGGAGGGCGCGCTGGCTCTGTAGGAATCGTGCCCTTCGAGTGTCGTGCAAGGCGGAACCTCACAATAACGAACCCGTTCATAAGCAACTGCCAGCCCCACGCTCGGCCAGGCAGCAAGTTTTTCAGAGGAATGGAATGAAAAGGATATGCTTTTCGACGTTATCGTTAGGAATGCTCATTTTTGCGGCTCAAGTCCGCTCGGGAGGAGAGACGCCTCCTGTCACCATCGCTTCTAAGAAAGCTGGAAATATCTTCTTCGAGGGAGAGTCGGCGATTTTTATGGTCACAGCCGAGAATCTGCCGAGCGGCGCAGCGTTGAAGGCGGAGTCGTTGGATTTCGACCGGAAGGTCGTGGCGTCAGCACTTGACAGCCGCTATGGGGGAGGAAGGGCACTGGCAGAAGTGACTTTCGGCATTCAGCCGCTCGGATATTATCTCATCAAAGCCGCTGTGACCAACGAGGGTGAGACCATTGCGAGGGCGGAGAGCAGCTACGCGGTGATCGTCGCTCCGGAAAAGCGAAGATACGACGAGTCATCGCCTTTCGCGATGGATATGGCGGGCAGCTGGCTTATCAGGAACGAAAAGGAGTTGAGAACAGCCAGCGAGCTTGTGCGGCTGGCTGGGATTTCCTGCGTGCGGGACAGGTTCAACTGGTCCGGAATCGAGCCAGCGAAAGGGACATTTCGCTGGAGCTGGTACGACACAACCGCTCGCATCCAGAAAGAAGCGGGGCTGACGGTTTACCAGGTGTTCCACGACTGCCCGAGGTGGGCTTCGGGCAAGAACGATAGCCGGTATCCGCCGATGAATCCAGCGGACTTGGGGGACTTTTTTCGCAACATGGTCAGCCAGTTCAAGGACAAAGTGAAGCATTGGGAGATATGGAACGAGGCTGACATTGATGTCTTCTACCGCGGAAAGCCCGGGCAGTACGCCGCCTGCCTGAAGGAGAGCTACCGGCGGATAAAGGAAGCCGACCCGGAAGCGAAAGTCCTTCTTTGCTCGTTCGCTTTAGGTCCGGGCAACTTCGCAGAAAAGATTTTCCGTGAGGGGATAGGGGATTCGTTTGACATTTACAACGTGCACTATTACGGCGACCCTATAGGCTTAGTCCATCGTCTGAGGAATCACCGCAAGCTAATGGAAAAGTTCGGTGTCCGCAAGCCGATATGGGTCACGGAGATGGGAGCATACCACCGTCCTGGGCGAGGCGACCACGAGACGCTCCGGGGAGAGGCAAGCTACCTGGTCAAGGCCTACGTCTACGGTCATGCAAATGGCGTGGAGCGCTTCTTCTATTTCATCTTCCGCGACTACACGGAGGATGAGAAAAACTTCGGGGTAGTCAACAGGGATTTCACGCCCCGCCCCGCCTACGTGGCGCTATGTAACCTTACTTACCTCCTCGGTGAAGCGAAGTTTGTGCGCAATGCCAGCGACGGGGAGGCCGGTGTCGAGTGCTATGTCTTCGCTGACCGACAAGCGGAGGGAGCAGTATTGTGGGCCGACAAGACGCAGGATTTCAGATTTCATTTAAAGGCTGCCCGGCCGGAGGCCGTTGACATCGTCGGCCGGAGCATCCCTTTCAGGAAATTCAACGAGGATTCGATTGAAATTCGCGTCGGACCGGAGCCGGTCCTCGTCAAAGGCTGGCAAGAAAAGTGACGAGCACCCCGCCAGAGGCGGGGGGAGTTATTCGGCCCGGCGATTTTCCCGGTTATCCTGGTTTCGCAGTTCGGAAGCTTATCCCGTGCCTTTCGCCGTGGAAAATGGTGGCGGCCCGGACGCATGGGCTCGCTGGTGCCGAAGGGTCATTCTGCTGGCGAGAATCCCGTCGCCCGGGCCGCCCTTTGAATGGAAACTGTTCCGGAAAGCGGCGCCGCGAGAGAACCGCAGGAAAGTAAACTCAGCCGTGCGTTGCCGGGTCAAGCCCGGTTTTCTCCTCGCGACAGAACCGACGACCCCACAGGACGCAAAAGGCAAACGTGACCCGGGGTTAGGACCGTGAGACTCGGATTCATTGACACCTCGGTGATTCTTTTCTACATGGGAGGGGTGCTCGTCCTGGGGACAATCCTGCGCAAATATGTCCGCTCAACGAGGGACTACTTTCTCGCCGGGAAACTCCTTCCGTGGTGGGCGATCGGGATGTCGGTGGTTGTCTCCGACATCGGCGCCCTCGATTTCGTTGGTGCTTCTGGCGGGGCATATCGCTACGGCCTGGTCCTGGCGAACTTCGATTGGATTGGCTGCATTCCGGCGATGATCTTAGCGGCGTTCATCTTTGTTCCATATTACTGGAGAGCAGGGGTCTATACTATCCCGGAATACCTCGGTCGGCGCTACAACGATTACGTTCGGGCAGTCGAAGCCAAACTCTGGGTTCTCTTCATGGTCTGCAACTTAGGGATTTTTTTCTGGACTTCCGCAGTGATGCTTAAGCCTCTGACCGGGTGGAGCACCTGGACGTCAATCATCCTGACGGCTTCGGTGGTTGGGATATATACGGTATCCGGCGGCCTGTCGGCGGTAGTGATGACCGACGTGGTTCAACTTGTGATAATGTACATCGGTGGTGCAGCTCTGGTTGTTCTTGGACTGTTTGCGGTCGGCGGCTTCTCGGGACTTGTCGAAAAAGTGCACGGCTTGGGCGGGCAGTACTCTGACCATTTCAGGCTCTTCCTTCCTGCGGATACCAGGAGCCCCTACCCCTGGACAGGAATAATGCTCGGCTTGACCGTCGTTCTGGCGACTGCTTACTGGATTGGAAACCAGGCTATCATCCAGAGAACCCTTGGCGCGAAAAGCGAATGGGACGCCAGGGCAGGCATGCTCTGGGGTGCCATTCTGAAACTTTTTATCCCGCTGTTCATCGTTTTTCCGGGTCTGATTGCGTTAGCGCTCTATCCGGGCCTGAAAGAGCCGGACGAGGCGCTCCCGACCCTCGTTAAGAACCTTCTGCCGATGGGATTGATGGGGTTAGTCTTCGCGGCATTCTTCGCGGCACTGATGTCGAGTGTGGATTCTTACCTGAATTCCGCCGCGACCCTCTGGACAAAGGACATCTACCAGAGGTTCATCTGCAAGGAGGCTTCTGACAGGCACTATCTGGTTGTGGGGCGGATTTCGACAATCGCGTTCGTCCTTCTGGCGGTTGGCTTCGCCCCTCTGACGGCGGAATTCCCCGGCATCTACGTTGCGATGCAGACGCTGCTGTCTTTTTTCCAGGGGCCAACGCTTGCCATCCTTCTCCTGGGAATGCTTTGGCGAAGAACCACTCAGTGGGGAGGGTTGGCGGGACTGATTTCCGGCGTGGCGATTTCCGCGAGCCTCTTCGGGATGCAAAAGGATATTTTCATCTGCGAAAATCCATTTCTTTACATCGCGTGGTGGTCGTTTGTCGGTTCATTGGTTGTAACGACGGTCGTCAGCTTGTTCACAAAGCCGTATCCTGTGGAGAGACTCCATGGGCTTGTCTATGGCCTGGTCATGAAAGATGAGGGAGTCCAGGAGTCCCTGAGGGAAAGGGCGGAGGCATAGAAAGGGGCAATCCTGATGTCCGGCCAGAACAATTCTTCGACCCCTCAGAAAGAGATGCAGGTGCTGGAGCTTGTGGGGGGCTTTCTGGGATTTTTCGGCATTCTCCTTCTTATTGGGGCTGCGGTTGTGGACACCGTCAGTGGCATGGTGACAAACCTTGTGTCCGCGTTCATCCTCCTCGGACTGGGCGGGTGGATGTTTGGCAAGGGAGTGCTTCGCGGTCGCGGGTCGTGGGCGAAGCCGCTGGTCACCTTTGCGGGACTCGCATTGGCTTCTGCGGTCGCTGCGCTCTTTGTGTCGCCTTCGACGTCTCCGGCTCGCAGCGAGTGGTACATCGCTCTGGTGGATGCACTGAGATGGATTGGCTCGCGTCTGAGAGGTGCCGTCGTTTCGATTTCGCTCCAATGGGTCAAGATACTAACGGCGGTCGGCTTAGCGATGGTCGCAGGAGCGGTATGGCTCGTTCGGCGCGAGACCCTTTACCGCGGATTGCAGGAGCGACAACGGTGGCGGGACCTACGGTTGTGGACCGCGGTCATCGTCGCCGCGCAAATTATCATTTACCTGCTCCTGGGCAGGTGAGCGGTCCTGTGTCAGGCCGGCTATCGCAAGGGAGCTGCTTATGCAATTCGTCCAGCCAAGAATCTCCGAAGAGGAAGCGAGAAAACTCCTCGGCAAGCGCGGCGGATTCCCCTTTCGGCGCAAGGGTGAGATTAGGAAAGTGGAGCTGGTGTACCTGCCATACTACCTGCACCGGGCTGTTGTCGCCCAGGGAGCGGAAGAACACGATGTCCTGGTTTGCACCGACGGAATCTCGGGTTTCTTTTCTTTTTTCGATTCGACACACGTCGCGTTTTGCGAAAGGGCTTGCGGCGAAGTTTTGGATTTCGTGGTCTCGGCCGAAGAGGCATTGCGAGCGTCCGCCGACGGTCTTCGCTGGCACCTCCTTCACCAGGGACTGAGGTTGAAGGTCAGGGCTTCTGTCAGGGGGATTCGGGAGGTCGCGAGAATTCATTATCCGTACTGGGTGGCGTACTTCAAGCGATCCGACGCCTACGGTTTCCGGGTTGCCGACGCCGTGACGGGAGAAATCCGGGACGCACGGATCAGGGCAGCCTTTCTGAAAGGTCTCTCGCGGGCCGGCGGAACGCCGGGCGCTTCTCCCGGCGACACCGATTTCCCGCAGAAGAGTCGTGGAGAAGAAGGAGCTTCCCCGCAGGGGCTTTTTCTGAGCTCTGTGCGTTCTCAGCAGATGGAAGGGAGATAAGAAAGTGCGACTTTCATCGGGTGATTGGGTAATCATTATCGGCTATTTAAGTTTCGCTCTTCTGGTGGGGCTGGCGTATGCCAAGCGTGCGGGGCGAGGCCTTGCGGACTTCTTCGTTTCGGGGCGTTCGCTTCCCTGGTGGATTGTCGGGACCTCCATGGTTGCTACGACTTTTTCCACCGACACCCCCAACCTTGTCACCGACATCGTGCGGACAAAAGGAGGCGTCTCGGGAAACTGGTTGTGGTGGGCGTTCCTCCTTTCGGGAATGATGACGGTGTTTCTGTACGCCCGGATGTGGCGCAGGTCGGGCGTGCTAACTGACCTGGAGTTCTACGAGCTTCGCTATTCCGGTCGTGCGGCGGCATTCGTGCGTGGCTTTCGCGCCATTTACCTTGGCGTTTTTTTCAACGTTTTGGTCATGGGTTCCGTGACGCTCGCCGCGACGAAGATAGGTCACATTCTCTTCGGCTGGAAGCCATGGGTCATGGTGGTTCTCTGCGGCTCGGTGGCTTTGGCTTACTCGGTGGCTTCGGGGCTTTGGGGGGTGGTTATCACCGACCTTTTTCAGTTCGCCTTAGCCATGGTTGGCGCTTTCGCCGCGGCGTACTTTTCGCTCTCCCACGCGTCCGTCGGAGGGCTGGCGGGCCTCGTGGAAAAGACTGTCGAGAAGCTGACTTTCTTCCCGCGCGTGGGGGACGCGGAGCTTCTGATCTCGGTCTTCGTGATTCCATTGGCCGTGAGTTGGTGGGCGATGTGGTATCCGGGCTCCGAGCCGGGAGGCGCCGCTTATGTCGCCCAGCGGATGCTCGCCGCCAAAAACGAGCGGCACTCCATGCTCTCGACTCTCTGGTTTAACGTCGCCCATTATGCGCTCAGGCCCTGGCCGTGGATACTTGTGGCGCTGGCGTCAACGATTGTCTTTCCACAATTGGGGGACATCAAATCGGCCTTCCCCGGAATCGAGGAGCGGCTGGTTAAGGACGACATTGCTTATCCGGCCATGCTGAAGTTTCTGCCGCACGGCTTTCTTGGCTTGATGGCCGCTTCGCTAATCGCCGCTTACATGTCCACAATTGATACCCATCTGAACTGGGGGACTTCATACGTGGTCAACGATTTCTACAAGCGATTTGTTCGCCCGGATGCCACCGACAAGCATTACATCGCTGTCTCGCGCTTGATCACCGCGGGCTTGATGATTCTTGCCTGCGGGGTATCTTTCCTGTTAGTGAGCGCCTTGAAGAGCTTTGAAATCATGCTCCAGGTGACTGCCGGCACGGGGCTGGTTTATCTTCTGAGGTGGTACTGGTGGAGGGTTAACGCCTGGAGCGAGATTTCGGCGATGCTTGCGGCGGTCTTTGGGACGGCAATCTTCTGGACTTTTGGCTCTTCGATTGCCACTCAGTGGAAATTCATGGCGGAGATTGACGAACGAGGCGTTGCACACATTGCGGTCCACTGGCAGCTTCTTGGGACGGCCTGCATAACCACACTCGTCTGGCTGCCGGTGACATTCATGACCCGCCCGACCTCCCGCGCGACGCTTCTGAAATTCTACCGCCTTGTTCGCCCTTCCGGGCCGGGGTGGAAGCAAATTGCCCCTGAGGCTCTGGAAGTGAAATCCCCGGACCGTTTCACGAGGAACCTGCTGAGTTGGGTTGTCGGTTGCTTAACCGTCTACTGCGCTCTTTTTGCGACCGGCTCGCTGCTGTATGGCAGGCTCACCGCCGGGCTGATTCTCGCGGCCATTTTTGTCATCTCCGGAATCGCCCTTCTTCGCATAATCAGACCTTCTTCCGCGGAAAAGCATGCGTAGCGCCGCAGAGACCGCGGACACTGTAGGACTCAAGCGGGATGACTCGTCGCAGCCGTTTAGGACGGGCGTTTCGCGGCAAGCCCGATATGCTTTCTGTCGAGAGGCGTCTTCTGCGGTGAGACCGTAATGCCCCGTTCTGATTTCGACGGGGCGAAGTCCTCGACATGGCGGTCGGCTGCACCATCCCGTTAGGCGACTATCGGCCACCTGAAAGACGACCGCACCTTGATGTGCCGGCCGGTTCTTTGCGATTCGTTGGCGGCGCCTATCACCTCGACGACGTGCAGGGCGTGCTCGGGCGTGATCAGAGACTCCTTGCCGGTGGCCAGGCATTCCGCGACATGAGAGGCGCCGTACTGCCATGAGTATTCGCCCGGGTCGGTTGCGTAACGTTTCAGCTTCGGGTTCTGGAGCGTCGCCAGGTCAACCCCATGCGGCGCCCAGTCGTAGCCGGCTAAGTACATGCTGCCGGAGGTGCCGACGATGGCGATTGTGTGATGGTCCTGCTGCGTCTCGGCGTGGTCGTGCGGGCTGAAATAGTTAAAGCCGCATTGCACGTGGGACAATATGGAATTGCCGTGGTTCATCGTAAGCATCGCGTTGTCTTCGGCTTCGACTTTGATCTCTTTGCCTCTGACGGCCCGGGTGGGCGTTACGATGCTCGTCATGGCGACGACTTCCCTGGCCGGCCCCAGAAGCCCGGTTAGCGTCGCAATGTTATAAACGCCAAGGTCCGGCAGGCTCCCTCCGCCCTTCTGGTAGAAGAAAGGCGACCAGTTCGGCCCGAGATGACCGTAGGAGGCATGTGCCGCGGAGATGCGGCCCAAAGACCCGCTCACGATGGTTTTAGCCATGAAGGCAAACTGCGGGCTGGTCACCACCGTCGGCGCCGCCCAGATGCGGACGCCTTGCTTCGCGGCCAATTCGAGCAGCTCCGCGCCCTCCTCGTAACTGCCAGCCATCGGTTTTTCGCTCCAGACATTCTTGCCTGCCTGGAGCGCCTCTTTGTTGAGCCGGTAATGCTCCTGCATGTCGGTCAGGTTAATGAAAAGGTCGAAATCCGCCCCACGCAGCATCTCGTCAATGTTCGGGTAGTGGTAGGGGATTCGATACTCGGCGGCAGCGCGCTTGGCTCTCTCGTAAATGATGTCGCAACAGCTCGCTATCTCCACAAACGGCGACGCTAACAGGTTCGGGAAATAGTGCCGTGAAACGCTGCCACAGCCGATGACGCCGGCCTTGACCCTCTTGGCCAACTTGCGACCCGCCAGCTTTTCCTCCGCCTCGGCACGTGAAGCCGCAAGCCGAATCGAGAAGGCTGCGGCCCCGGCTGACGCGGCCTTCTTCAAGAATTCACGACGGTCCATGCGAATTTCGCAGCTCATCGCTGTTCTCCTAAGACTTAGGTTGACATCTCCCATTCAAACCCGCCTGGTATCGGCGCGGGGTTCCTTCCTTGGTAATTTGCCAGATCCGTTTTGAGGACGAAACCAATCCGGTCAGCCTTTTCCGGGCGCTATCGGTTTATGCGCACCGTTCCTCCCGCCGAAAAGTATGTCCGGAGGCACTGTGTGCGGCATGTTCCGAGGTCGTTTTATCCCGGGCCAGGCCGCCTCAACAGCGCCTCGCGCACGGCCGGAAGAAAAGCCGCAGCGCAGGCATCTTGCTTGCATCCCGTCATGAGAACAGATATTCTGACTCTCCTGCTCAGATGTTCACCGCCGAGAACGCAGAGTATCTCGTCGTTCGTCTGGGCGACCTCTGCGTCCTCTGCGGTTAGTTCTCGCTCTGGTACGGTATTCTCGCTCGAGGAACACGAGTTGTCAACGCGGAGGAAGGGAAGAGGTGGATTTACAGGTCAGAGCACGTGCCTTTGCGGCGTTGGCGGCGTATTGGTTCGTCCTGGTGGGCTCTGAACCATTTGTCGCCATGCAGGAAAGTGCAGGGTTGGAAGCCAACGGCCGGGCTATTGGAGTGGACGTCAGCCGCTTAGTTCCATGCGTGGCTGACCGGAATCACCACTGTAACAAAGACCTCATCGTCGGCCAATTCTCCGGCCGGAAAGTTCGGGCGGATCTCAATCACGGCGGCGAGAGCGAGCCGGTGTTCCCTTTTGCGAGCGAGATTGCATAGAGGACAAAATCAACCCTTCGCGTCCCCCATGACCCCGCCCCCGGCGGGGCCGAGGTAGAACCGAATTAGCTGGCGCGTCGCCGGGGAGGTGTGGCGTAGAATTTGGGAGAAGTTCGCTCGCCACCCAAGTGGTGCGGCTCATCGTCATGGAGGTTTGGTTGTGTCTAAACATCGTACGGCAGCGCAAGCGGCAGCCTTGGTCCTTCTCCGTATTACTGTGTCGGCGTCGGGCGTGGGCGAGTCATCCTTCAGTTTTCTGGACGTTGTCCGGCGGTACGCGGACACAATGATCGAGCGTGGGCGAGACATCTACGGACCGGAGAAAAGCGGTTTGCTGTTGAGCGCGCTTGACCGAAGGACACTGGGGCCGCTCGCAGTTCGACCGGCAGCCCCGGCGGGCATTCGGCGAGAGGACCGTCCTGGGCGACCGTGGGCCGCTTTGAACGGCGCCAACCCTCAGCTTGACCAGAACTTGCTGCGTGTGTTCTACACGCTGAGCGAGATTACTGGCGACCCACGCTACCGCGAGGTCGCTGACGAGGACCTGGCCTGGTTTTTGAACAACGCTCTGTCCCCTGCGACGAACCTGCTCCCCTGGGGCGAGCACATGTCGTGGGATGTCATCCTTGACAAGCCAATCGCAGGCGGCGACCTGGCAGTGCACGAGTTCGCCAGACCATGGGTGTTGTGGGACCGCTGCTTTTCGCTTGCGCCCGAGGCGAGCAAGAGATTTGCCCTCGGCCTATGGCAACACCAGATCGCCGACCACGATACCGGGGCATTCGACCGCCACGCCCCTTACTTCGAGCACGGACCTGTGGACGGAAAGGATTTCCCGCGTCACGCCGGATTCTACATCGCAACGTGGTGCTACGCCTACAAGTACACAAAGGACGAGACATTCCTGCGAGCGATCGAGGTAATTCTTACCCGTTTCGAGCGAAAGCGATTCCAGAAAGACGGGACCTCGGCCGCTACCATTGGTCCTTTAGATTGTCACATTGCCGCGGAGGTGGTCCCTGAGCCTTTGGCTTCTCGACTCCGCGCCTTTGCGGAGAAAGAAGACGAACTTATCATCGCGGAACTGGAGAAGGATGGTCGCAGGAGCGCGCCGATGTGGCAAGCAGGATACAGCCAGGGAACAAGGGCTTCATACGCGATGTTCTGCATCGCGCGATACGAGCAAGCCGGAAAACGGGCTTACCGGGACGAGGCCATTGTGATTGCCGATGCTTATTTGAACTCGCTGCCCGAGGAGGATGTTGATGTCTGGCCGATGAGTTTCGCGCACGCCATAAGCACCTTGCTCGCTGCATATCGGTGGACAAAGAGCGAGCCATACCTTGGGCAGGCCCCTAAGCTCGCACGGATGGCTGTGGAAACGTTCTGGCAAGATAGCCCGTTGCCGCGAGCCAGCTTCAAGACGGGACACTATGAGACAATCACCGGGGCGGATTCGCTCGCCCTCGCGCTGCTCGAGGTGCATGCGGCCACCCATGGGCTGAGCGTCGCCATCCCGTCGAATACGATAGACCGGTGAGAGCAACGCCAGGGTCTCAGCAAATGAAAAAGAGCCTTCCATATCGAAAGTCGTTCGCGGCGAGTTCGAGCCTGCGACGCATAATGGAAGCGGCCTTCACGTCTATATTCTTCCTCGCGCCATGTCGTGGCGCGGAGGTCCCCTCGTCCCCTTTTCTGAGCGTGGTTTATCGCTACGCTGATGCCATGCTTCAGCATGGCAGGGATACTTACGGGCCGCAAAAGACGGGGCTTTTCCTGAGCGCCCTCGACCGCACGAGTCTCGCTCGACTGGCGCGCCGCCCGCCGCCACCAACGGGAGTGCGAGAAGGAGACAGGGTTGGGGTTTCTCCTGGACTGCTTGTTGGCGCGAATCCCCAGCATGATGAAAACCTTCTGCGGATACTCTACACGCTCAGCGAACTATCGGGCAAGCCAGATTATCGCGAGGCTGCCGATGGGGGACTGACATGGTTTTTGAGGAATGCCGCGTCACCGGCCACGCACTTGCTGCCATGGGGCGAGCATATGTCATGGGACGTCGTGCTCGATAAACCCATCTCCGGCAGTGGTCAGGCGGTCCACGAGTTCGCCAGACCGTGGATGTTGTGGGACCGCTGCTTTGAGCTTGAGCCGGAAGGGAGCAGGCTATTCGCCTTGGGGCTATGGGAGCACCAAATCGCCGATTATAAAACCGCTGCATTCGACCGGCATGCGGGATTCTGGAAACACTCGAGGAGCGAGACGCTCCTGATGGATTTTCCTCGACATGCAGGGTTCTACATCCGCACCTGGGCGGTAGCTTACGCACATACGAGGAGCGAGACGCTCCTGAAAGCGATTGACGTGCTTCTCCGCAGGTTCGAGAACAAGCGGCATCCTGAGACAGGGTTGATCGGGGAGTGTTCCGGGCGAACCTACGCTTCTCCCGCCTCAACGCTTTCCCTGGCCATTGATTGCAATGCCGCAGCCCTCCAAGTGCCAGAGCCGCTGGCTTCGCGCCTGAGAGCTTTTGTCGCGCGCGAGGACGAGGTGTTTTGCCAACTTCCCCATGACCTCGAAGATAAAGGCGGATTTGTGACGGCCCTCGACAAACAGACCGGCAAGCCGCTGAGTTCCTACACGCCGCTGTGGCAGGCAGCCTACGGAATCTACACGACCGCACAGGTCGCCATGATGTGCGTCTCACGGTACGAAAACAGCGGCAAGATTGGTTACAGAGACCTGGTCATTGCCGCGGCAGAAGCCTACTTGAATTCCATGCCGCCGGAGGAGGCGGATTGCTGGCCAATGACATTTGGCCACGCTATCAGCCTGGAGCTGGCGGCCTGGCGAGAGACCGCCCGTCCCGTTTACCTCCACTGTGCTCGCGAATTGGGCACTCAGGCCTTTGATAGATTCTGGCAAGGCAACCCCCTCCCCCGGGCGAGCCTCAAGAGCGAACACTACGAGACCATCACCGGCGCGGATACACTCGCCCTGGCTCTTATAGAACTGCACTTGAACATCTTGCACATTACGGCAGTGCGCTCCCCCTCCAACACGATTGACCGCTGAAAGGCTCTCTGGGTCGCATCGCGGAAGGGGAGGGGAGGCGTCCGCACGAAATCATGGGGGGTCCTTTGTAAGCGAGGCAAAAATCGGTATAATAAGTTGAACACATAGGAAAGGAGCCGACATTATGAGCACGGGGAAGGGAAAAGTCGCAATCTTGTTGGCAGTGGGCATTGTCGCTGTTGCTTTCCCGGGGTCAACAGCGGTCGCCCAGGTTTACACGGACCCGGTGGGCTTCGTCAGGGTCAACGTGGTCACACCCGGCTTGACGATGATTTCGATGCCGTTCGATGCGACCCCCGGCGGCGCTGACATGGACATGCTCAATGGACCAGCCGGATGCATTGGCCATATGATGAGGGAGTTTGCGACACCTGGGTCTTCCGCTCTTGCCGCAGACGTAATCTGGAAATGGGATGCAAGCGTCCAGAAGTACGCCATGGCGTTCTTGGTCAAAGCACCGGGCTCGCCATACGATGGCAAATGGTTCGACCCAAGCACCGGGACACTTTCCACCATGAGGCTTAATCCCGGCGAAGGCTTCTGGTTGGAAATTAAGAAGGTTAGCGGTGTCCTTACGATTACCTTTCTCGGCTGGGTTCCCATGGAGCCAACCAGGTTCCTGACGTTCCTCAAGGGTCTTAACATGTTCGGCTGGCCGTATCCGACGACCCTGGCTCTTAATGACACATTCCTCTACGAGCTGGCGACCGGCGGGCCATCTCCTCTTGCATCAGATGTCGTCTATCAATGGGACCCCGTCGCAAAGAAATACATCCTCGCGTTCCTGGTTGATGCCCCCGGCTCACCCTTCGACGGCAAATGGTTCGATCCGGTGGCTGGCAAGCTCTCCGAGATCACATTTCGGCCAGGGGCGGCATTCTGGTTCGAGAGAAGGGCGGTTACCCCAATAACCTGGCCTTGCGTCAGACCATACTGACCCCTGCGAGGGGAGCGCTTCGACAAGATGTCACCATTGGGTGGGGTGGGTTCCGTCGCCCGGCCTCCAAAGCTTATCTCTTTCGGGTGGGGTGGGGACAAATGCAGCCAGCTCGATTGGCTTTTGCCCTTGCTCCCCGACGCTCACCGTTGCTGCGAGCCGCTCGGCGCTTCGGTACCGAATGTGCTGGAGTCGTTCGACCTGCCTGATTGCTATGGCGCCCTCGAGAAAAAGGGGCTGCGGCAAATAGACCCATGTGGTCCGGACGGGAAACCACTGTAGCCGCGCGGTGCCCCCGCCTCCGATAAGCCATGAATGAGCTGCGCCGATGACATGCGGCTCGACCGAGGGTCGAACCCGGTTTATTCTCTTGCACCGCGTCGGGTGGCTGCGTTTATTTGAAGGCGACCGTAGCAATCTCGTAAATCTGGACAGACGGGACCTGAAACTCCACGATGCCGGTCCGTTCTTCAAAGGATATTGTGGCGTCGGAATCGCGCAGGGGGCTCGCCAGCGTAACGCTCTTCGCCTTCTTTCCGTCGGGGAGACGCAGCCGGACAACGACATTCTGGGCTGGTCCATCTGAGCGATAATTGACAAGGTGAACGAACCGCCTCCTTTTCTGTTCGGTAAGCTCGGCACAAAGCCCGTCGGGCCCCTCGACCGTTAGAGACATTTTCCCGTCACAAAGGTCCCAAATATCATTCACGACCGAATCCCCCTCGACCGTGCGGATTCTTCTTGCGCAAGGTGTGTCTTGAAAAGGGGAACGGTCGCGCGGAACCATCCATTCGTCATGCGTGCCTGCCGGACCGACGATGCACAGCCCTCCCCCTTGCTGGACGTATCGAAATATCTGCTCTACCTGCCGGTCGGACAGCGCCACGCAGCCAGCCAGAAGCAGCACCCGATACCTCGCCAGCTCGTTCAGATGACTATCGTATATGACCTGAAAGGGAACCCTTTTCAAGATGAGGGCTTGTTCTGCGTCAGCGGTCATCTTGGCGAACCTTCGTTCGGCGAAGACTTGCGACGGGAAGCTTCTCAGTACCGCCACGTCGGCAACAACAGTTGCATCGCGCACCAGTTCTCTTCGTCCATGAAAAAAGCGAACGAAGGGGGCGATGTCCATCGAGACGGGTTTCTTCGAACCAGGCTTCTCCACTATCTCTCCGTATTCAAACCAGCAGATGCATCCCAGACAGTCGAGATTGAACGCCATGGACTCGGCCATTTCCAGGGGATTGGTAGCGTAGCAGAAAGCCATGTTGTTCATGCGCCGCGCGACCTTGTACGTGCGAATGCGGGACTGGAGTCTCCCGTTCTGGTAGCCGGGTGGAGGTCCCTCGTCCCAGAACGCCTCGCCGCCTCGCAGGAGTTCACCATGGTGGACCGGTGGGCTGATATTCTCGCCAACTCCTCCGGGATTACACTCCACCAGAATGTCCCGGCGGAGACTGCGGGCATACCGACTCATATCGTGATACGAATCGGTCAGGGACCGGCACGAGAATTCCAGCCACGAACGCCGGAGAAGATTGTCCGGCGGACCCGTCATCGGAGTAACGCCGCCGTCCCGGCGGCAGTCCCGAGGGCGTCCCGCCGTCGAGGGGGGCAGGATGCCCCCCGCACAGCCAGCAAGATGCTGGCGATACAGTCCGCCCCAAGTTTGCGAGAGCTGCGAAGGGCTGAACCCTTCCCGGAGAAACCTGCGAAACCGCTCCGCTGAGTTCTGGTCGCTTCCCGGACCAACGCTGTAATTGTCGAAATGGAGCAAATCCGTCCCGATGTCTCGAACGGCAAACTGAACGATACCGCGATAGAAACCCTGGGCCTCCGGGTGATTACGATTCCAATAGTAGCGGTAAGTTGCGCTTCCATACGTCGCAGGCTTGCCTTCGGAGTTGAGGACAACCCAGTCCCTGGCTTGCGGCACCTCTTTGAAGAATAGTTCCCAGCCGAATGCCCCGCTATAGACATACACACCCACGTGCAGACCTTGCTCGTGGCATAGCCTGGCAAATCGGACTGCGTCCTCCATGCTTTCCCGCTCCGCCGACAGGCCGAACCCCTTGTAACAATGCATCATGACGAAGTTGACCCCCAGCGACTTCAAGCGGGCCACCATCTCCGGGCTATGCTCTCGTTCGTAAGCTTCCCGCTGTGCCTGTGTTGGCGTGTACCCGGCGCTTCCGTCCCGGCGAACCCGAAAGAGAAGCGGCTCCCAACTGCCCGCCATTACTATTCCTTCTCGGCGCAGCCATTCCGGTCGCTCGTTCAGTGGAAGCGTCAGCGTTTCCGCCCGGACAAGCTGGACAATCCAAGAGCACAGCGATAACAGTTTCCCTGCGCGTAGGCGGATTTGCGACCCGGAAAGACAATGCCAAGGCATCATACTCATCACCTCATGAAAACTAACAAGCCTTGCGTTCGCAAAGAAACAACGTCAAACGCAAGGGCGCAAAGGCGTTGTTCATCGGACCCTCTGGGCCTCCCCGTCTTTGCGTTATCGACCCTTGCCAAAACAATCCCCCCGGGCGGGACTTCGCCTCGGCGAACGCGGGGTTACTTTACTGGCGTTCGACCGAAGAATGCCGGACGCCTTCGCCCTCCCTTTCACAATACAACCTTCAATGGGGATGGGCCCCCTTTTTCGGTGGTTTGTCTGGGGACACGCCGCCTCCCATAGGATAACTCCCCCATATCTTTTCGTACAGACCTTTGTCGTGAAGGGTGTGGCTGCGTAATCGTGGCACGGGCGTCCCGCCCGTGAGGAGTTCCATGGGCAAGATGCCCATGCCACGGCGGGCCCCGCGCTTTCGGGCCCAGTGATGTATCTTGTGTTGGCGGGTAGACGACCGGGCATGAAACCTGCTCTTGGCTTGCGCGACCCCGACGGGGTGCTCCGGGCACCAGCTCGCTGCCCCGGAAATACACCCGCACCCGTCCTGAACGCCACGCGAAGTCGCAGACGGTCCCACACGACAACAGGATTCTCAGGCTTGCCCTGTTTATCCTGTGGGCATATCTCTTTGCTTGTCTTCCTACACGAATTCTACTGCCGGGGAGCGGCCATAACGGTTTTTTTCGCCTGCTCGTACTTGACTGCCCCGTCTTGTCATGAGCTATCGGGGAGCCCGGGCTCCCAGGCGCCAGGGCCTCGATGACGCGCAGCGCGATGCGCCGCGGCACGTTGCCGCCTTTACCAGAGCCTGCTTCTCCTAACGCGTTACGCAGAAAAAAGGCGAAAAAAAACACTTGACATTCTCCTGACATTTATGGCAATTTCCGTCCAACGTTTTTGATGCAGTTATCCCCATTCGGAAAAGAGAGAGGTTTTAGAGGAGGAAGAGGAAGTTTTCTCGACGAGCCTGAAGCCGTTTCTGACCGTGCAACAGCGTCTTCTTACGTATTGACCCGCGGGGGGTAAATGTACCGTAAAAGGTCAACCGTACATTCTTTTGGATCACCCCATATCCCACCGGTTTGTCTCTCCGTGAAACTGCGCCTCCGTCAGGAGGCGTTCGCAAGTCGGATTTTTACCTTTCAGCTTATCACTGCAAGGAAAGGAGCGAATCATGGGTAACAGTAAGCTGTTTCTCGCAGTTTTCTTAGCTTGTCTCGTTCTGGGCTTGGTGCTTCCGCTGCACGTGACAGGGAGCATCATTGATCCCGCGACCATCCAGCAGATTAATCCCAATAATTACCCTGCGGCTGTGGAGTGGGATGCCTCCAGGGACATCGGCGACAAGTACTGGAGCGACCGGGGTGAGCTCATCGGCGCGCAGGGAAAAATCACCGATGCCATGACCGGCAAGACAATGCTCGGCCTGGAAGGACTCCTCTTGCGCAACGACGCCAAAGGGACCAAGGGGAATGCCTCCGGCGAGGATTACGAGATAAAATTCCAGATAAACCCCGCCCTCACCGGCAAAGCCAGGGTCTACGTCCTGCTGGGAATCCGCGATGTCTTTCAGGTGGACCCGGACGACTGGCTCCAGGGCCGCCTCAACGACAACACCTATTCTCCTCAAATGGACGTTAGCCGGTTCCAGGGCGACCGCAAGTGGATCGGGCTGGACTACTATGGCGTCCCCATCGGCACCGTCTTCAACAGGATTCTTCGGCGACCCGCCCCGGACGGTCGTCCTATGGCTTTCCCGTGCCGCGACGGAGTCGGGGAGGAATACTTCGCCTTCTATCACGACTTCAATGCGGGCGAATGGGTGAGCATTTTCGGAGCTTATTCCGGCGGCTCGAACTATTATGTCTTTACCGAGATGGCACCTCCGGCACCTCCGCCAATATGGACGAGCGTGGACATCGGCGCCGCCAAGACCGGCGATACCCAGTACAATGCGGCCATCTCCACATGGGATATATACTCTGACGGCGCAGACATCTGGGGCACCACAGATGCATTCCGTTACGTTTACACCGATGAGACCGGCGACTTTGCGATCCAGGGTCGGCTGACCGGTTTGGTGAATGCGAACGACTGGGCCAAGGCCGGCTTCATGGTCCGCGAATCCACAGCCGCCAACTCGATGCACGCGTCTCTCTTTGCGAGGGGAGCTAACGACTACATCGGCATTCAGTATCGCGCCAGCACCGGCGGCGGCTCCTCGGAAGGGGCAACTCTCTGGGCGGCTCCGGCGATGCCAAAGTGGTTCAAAGTGCAGCGCGCCGGCAACGTGCTGACAGCCTTCAGGTCGGACGATGCCATCACCTGGACACAGCACGGCCAGTTAGCGCCCGTTCCGACCGGAACGCTCCTCGTCGGAATGGCCATGACAAGCCATGACGCAAACAGAATCGGAGGCGGCACCTTCGCCAACGTTTACGTTACCGGCAAGGGGATGGTCTTCGCTCATGCCGGGAAGGACCAGAGTGTTGACCAGTTAGCCGCCGACGCTACTTTTGTCCTCGATGGGACGGCGTCCCTGGACGCAAACACTTACCTGTGGGAGCAGATTTCCCCGGCAACTCCTCTCTTCACAATTGCCGACCCGACCCAGGCCAAGATAACGCTTGACGGCAAGAGCGTCGTCATCCTGAACGATACGACCTTTGTCTTCCGTCTGACCGTTACGAATACCGCCAGCGGCGCGACGCAGACCGCCACGGTAAGAATATTCGTCAGGGATAAGGAGCAGGCAAACGCCGGCCCCGACCAGCAAGTCGGCGAAGGCGTCCAGGTCTTCTTGAACGGCACAGCTTCCACCGGCGACATTGCCGCCTATGAGTGGACCCAGGTCGCAGGACCAGCGGTGCCATCCGGCATATTCGGTGTGGATACCCCAACGCCTCACTTCTGGACCGACAACTACATCGGAGACACACCTCTCACCTTCAGGCTCACAATCACGGGAACCGATGGCGGAAAGGACTCCGATGACGTCGTCATAACTGCGCTGGACCAGCAGCGGGCCCTCGCCAACGCAGGGCCCGACCAGGTCGGATACGAGATGAGAAGCTTCCAGCTCGACGCTCGCGGAACCACCACGCGAGATGGCGTCCCCTGGGACGCCATGAAGGAGTACAAGTGGGAGCAAACCGGAGGGCCTTCTGTCTACAAATTCAAAGACACCAATAAGGCCGTCGCCACCTTCATTGCCCCTGAGATTCCATTCACGCAGTACGTCAAGATTCCGCAGTGGCCGCCGACGAGAACCCTGACCTTCAGAGTTACCGTTAAGGCCCCCAACGACAGCACCAACCAGGATACCGTCGTGGTAACTTTGAAGGACGCCGAGTTCGAGACGGTCTTCTACCGCGAGCACGAGGACTTCGACTTCCACAATTCGCTCGAGGATGGAAGATGGTATCCGAAGGAAGCCGAGTTTGGCGCCCACTATTGCTGGGGCAAAGTTGCAAGAGAAGTCAATGGCATGCCCGGCAGGTTCGACCCGGGCGCTGACTACCAGTGGTTGGGCTGGGGCGGATGGCACGATTACAGGGACGGCGTTTCCCTCGGCACCGACGGGTTCGTCCAGAGAAGCTCCGGTACGGATTGGAAGTGCGGCTGGATCAACCCCGGCGGCGGTGATTACTGGAAGTACACATTCGAGCTGCCGACCGGAAGCGATAAGGCCTGGCTTGCGCTCTGGCTGGCAACCGACAATAGCTGGCACGGCAATGCCCGTGCGTACCTCGACTTCGAGGAAGGCAACACCTCCCCGGTCGGACACTTCCGCGTATGCAGAAGAGGATGGGATAACTATGCGCCCCACCTTTCCCCACGCTTTCAAGTCAACCCGGGACGCCATAAAATAATGATTGACGCCTACGGCGCCGGCGAGCCCAACTACGCCCGCTTCGAGTTCCACGTTCCCAAAAGCTGGGCAAACATCGCCAATGCCGGCCCTGACAAGGGCGCTTTATCCGGCGAGCTTGTAACCCTCAATGGAACCGCTTCCCAGGCCACTAATACGACCTATGCCTGGGAACAGGTCTTCCCCGACGACCCACCTCTGGTCCTCACCAACGTCGGACAGGGTGTTTTTACCTTCGTGGCGCCCACCGTAGCCGCCCCGACCAATTTCATCTTCCGCCTGACGGTTACCGGTTCTGTCAACAGCAGCGTCGATTTTGCCAGCGTCATGGTCATTCCGGCGAACAAGATTATTGCTCTGTTCGCCGACCAGCGAACCGGTAGAGACGCCACGCCCATTGACTGGGGCAACAGAGACCGCGGTGGAGCGGTCTGGGGCTCGGACTACGTGGCTGGCAACTGGGGCGCTCTGCCGGCGGGACGTTCCCTCTCCTCGAACGTTGTCGTTCACCACTATAACGATGCCGTCGAGGCAGATTACGGCTACAAGAACGTTTTCTCGGAGATTGCCTTCAACCTCCCGGACGGATTCCCCGTCGGAGACCCCGATGGCAGGTACTACGCCTACATCCGCGCCGCCCATAGAGGCGATGGTTCCGGCAACTCCTCCTTCATCCGCGTCAACGAGATAGACGTTATGGGCCGTTGGCCGGAAGCCGTGCCTCCCAACGACAACTACAGGCTCTGCGAGGACAGCCCCTACGGTTGGGAAGGCACAATGGATTGGCACTGGGGCTCCCTTCAGGCCAGTACGATTAAAACTCCTCTCAAGGCAGGCGACAACGCCCTCAGAATCTATGCTCGCGAGTCCAGGTGCAACGAGGGGCGTCCCTACACATGGGATGCCGTCATTCTTTCGACTATACCCCTCGACAAGGGCAACCCGCTTCTCCTGGATGCCATCGCACGTGCCGCCCAGATACCAGTGGGCGTCATATCGAACGCGGGAGCCGACTTCACCATCTACTCCGGTGAAACGGGCGCCCTCGATGGAACCGCCACCATCGGCGCCAGCTACTGGCGGTGGTTCCAGACCGCAGGACCCGCAGTCGCAATCACCGATTCTGAGAAGGTCGTCGCCACGTTCGTCGCTCCGACAGTGGCCGGGCCCCAGGTTTTGACCTTCAGGCTCCTTGCCGGCCACGCCGCAATCAGCGACGACGATTATGTTAATGTGACCGTTCTTCCTCCCGGCACCGCTCCTGCAATGCCCACAAACCTCAGAGCTGAGAGCGTCGAGATGGGCATCAGGCTGACATGGGACCCGGTCCCCGGCGCCGTCACCTACAAGATTCTCAGACGCGAGTCATGGAAGTGGTGGCCCTTTGACACTCTCGTCGCCGAGAAGCTCAACGCTTGCAGCTTCATAGACAGGAACATCCCTGTTTACATGGACGAGCTCTACGATTACACCGTCCTGGCGGTTAACGCCTTCGGTGAGAGCACGCCCGCTTATCCTGTCTACAAGATTTATGCGCTTTCTGCCAACCACGCGCTCAGACCGGATGCCAACCCCATCGCCATGAAGCTGCCGGGATGGTGGAACATCTACGACATGAAAAACCGCGTCAGGGAGGAGTACGGCATTGATAGCTGGCAGGGCGTGCCCTCCCCGGACGATTGGTGGGGCTACATGTGGCCTCAGAAACTCTATCTGCAGGAAATCCACTTCTACCCCGGCAACATTTACTGGGATGGCGGCTGGTGGACGTCGTTGAAGGTTCAGTTCACAAAGGATGGTAGCCAGTGGTACGATATACCCAATCTCACCATCACGCCTCCTTATGCCTTCACCCCCGATACGCCCGACGGGCGAAGCCCAGCATTAGGGCAGCCGCCCTATATCCGCAGGCACATCTTGAAGTTCCCGCGGGTGGAGGCGCTCGGAATCAGGATTTACGGCGCTCCGGGCGGCGTTGCTGACTTCACCTCCATGGTTGAGCTGGAGCTTTACGGCGTGCCCGGACCTGAGGGATTCCTGTACGCCTACGCCGGAACTGACTTCAGCGCCGACGAAGGGACGGTTGCCACACTCAACGGAAGCGATTCGTCCGATCCGCTCGCTGTCAAGTTCCACTGGGAGCAGGTAACCGGCGCCGGTGGGAAGGTCACTCAGGTTGACATGACCTCTGCCTTCAACAAGGACGTAATCTGGGCGAAGGGTGAAGTTCTCGGCAACCAAGACCCCTTCGAACCGGGCGGCGCGAACTTCGTTTACACGTCGAACCCGGACGTTGGCCCCTATGTCCTGCCCGCGGATGGCAAGGTCGGGCCTTACCAGCTTGGCCCATACACCGGCAGGAACTGCTTGCTCCTGAGCGACCAGCAGCGAAGCGGAGTGGTCCCTGTCACGCCGGGTAACTATGGGTCCATCGGCGTGGTCTTCGCCGGGGCGAGCGGCAATCACATGACCAACCTGATCCTCAACTATGCCAACGGCAATTCCCCGGCGATACCATTCCAGTTCAGTGACTGGTTCTTCCGCGCCGACGTGGAAAGGGTTGTGGAGGAAACATATAGGGTCAACCGCAACGACGGCTCGTCGGAGCGCAACGACCAGGCCCCACCGGCGGTCGGCGGTCCGAACCTGTATCACAGGGTCTTGCCGGTTGACAGCACCAGGACGTTGGTCTCCGTTACGTTCAGTGGCTTCCCCGGCTCGGGAGCGCAGACAGGCGGAGTATTCGCCATCAACCTCGGACCGGAAGTCCCTGTGCTTAACCTGGTCAATCCGGATTCCGCGGTTTGCACCTTCAGCGTTCCGGAGATTACTCACGACCAGACCGTTACCTTCAAGCTGACCGTCTGGGATTCCGCGAACAAATCCGCAACCGACGAGGTGGATGTGCTCCTCGTGGATACCGACGAGTCCAGGGCTAACGCAGGCGCGGACATTACCGCCTCATCCTACACGAGCGTGACCCTCGATGCGGGCCAAAGCCAGAATGCCGTCTGGTGGACATGGGAACAGATCGGCGGCACTCCCGCTTTAGCCCTCTGGAACGCCAATCAGGCTAAGGCCACAATCATCGCGCCGGACATCGGCCTGCTCACGTTCAAGCTGACGATAGGGGCCGCCAACGGGACCGTGTCAAGCGACACCGTCACTGTCGCCGTGATGCCCGCGGCGCCATCCGTCCCCGCGAGCGGCTACCTCCAGGATGTGCTGATGTGCGGTGCAAACTACTCGTCCAGGTTCACATCGAATATGGACATCAACCGCGACCACCTCGCCGCCAACGGCGGTCAGGCCAACCAGAGACCCAACGCGGGTGATCCCATTAACACAAGCGGGGAGTCCTTCGCCGACGGGCCGGCAGTCTGGACCGCGATGCACCGTGACCACGGGCAGTGGTTCCACCACGACTATGGATGCAACGTTGACAACTTCATCGCCTACTTCCACGTTTACATCATCTCACCGGAGGAGCGCGGCGCCAGGTGCATCTTGCGGCATGATGACGAGATGCGCTGCTGGAACAACGGCTCTCTCTCCTTCGGGCGCGACGGATGGGACGGCGGTGGGGAGGTCTCCTCGGACTTCACGTTGTATAGAGGCTTCAACTCCATGACCTTTAAGCTCCACGAGGGGGGTGGGGGGAACTACCTGGCGGTGCGGTTTACGGACACGCTGAACAGGCAGTACAGCGACCTGAGATACGTTCTGAATTACAACGATACGCTGCCGGTTGCGAAGATTGGCAACCCGCCGGAGGAGAGGATAGTGCGAGCGGGTGACCTGATGTACCTCGATGGGCGTCCTTCTCAAGCCGGGACCTACTCCTGGGAGCAGGTATTCCCGCAAGAACCCAAGTTCGCTCTCTGGTTTGATGACAGCGACACCCCGATCCTCGGAGCCCCGATGGTTGACGAGGACACCAACTTCTTCATCAGGCTGTGGGTGACAACCGGCACAGGTGTTTACGCGTACGCCGTTAAAGTCACCGTCGCCACCAGGGAGGTCCCCGGCCCCGTAACCGGTGTTACAGGCGAATGGGCTGGCGATGTCGGAGCTGTCCTGAGATGGGAGAGCGCGGCGCACGCTTCCCGCTACAACATCAGGCGAGCCGACTCCGCAGCAGGACCGTACACGAGCATCGGGACGGCTTCCACCACCATGTTCGTTGACCCGGGTCCCCTGTCGCTGACCGGCACCTACTATTTTGAGATTGAGCCTGCTAACATCCTGAACGTCGGGCCGGGCATCGGGAGGGCCGTCATAACCCGCAACCCGAACATCGCCAACGCGGCCAAGTCCGACCTCGCTGTTCCGATTGTTGGACAGCCCGCTCCCCAGGGCGGCGGCTCCAGAGACATCACCCTCATGAAGGATGGTATCGTGTCCGGCCAGAACTACGACACGTTCGACGCCAATACGCCCAACCCGGGAAGCCTCCAGGGTGAGGAGACGTTCGAGTTCTTCGGCTACCTCTTCGACCGTCCGCTGAACGTCCATTCGCTGGTTTACTACACCGGCGGCGTCTTCGGCGATGGCGGATGGTGGACGAAGATTGGAGTGCAGGTAACCAGGGACGGCGTAACCTGGCAGGATGCTTCGGGGGTTGTCTCCGGACCGGTCTATAACACCGAAGATTCCGGCGCCGGGAGAGGCTGGAACGAGAAGTACATCTTCAGCATAATCCCCGATACGGTAACCGGCGTCAGGATTGCAGGCCATGCCGGCGGCTCCATGCGCTTCGTCAGCATCGCCGAACTGGAAGTCTATGGTGACATCGGCGGCCTGAGCGTCAACGCTGGCGCCGACGCGACAGTCAAGGAACTGGCCACCGTTACCCTCGACGGAAGCGCAACTACCGGAGCAACCGCCTTCAAGTGGACGCAAGTTTCTGGTCCGACTGCGGTCATAACCAACCCGACCTCGCAGAACGCCTCCTTCACCGCGCCGGGAGTGGTCTGGGAGCAGAACGTCACCTTCCGGCTGACGGCTTCCAGCGCTCAGTGGTCGGCATTCGACGATGTGTCGTTCGTCGTGAGAGACCAGTACGACTGGCACCTCTACAGGTATACGGCTGACTTTGACGGGCGCAGCGCAGCGGGTGCGCTGATATGGGCTGGCGGCACGTGGACTCAGGGTTACGTTCTCCACGACCTCGCCCAGTTCATGAGAGGCGTCATCGCCAATAAGTCGTCCGCGGAGGGCAACGTCGCCAACTTCGACTTCTTCTTCCAGGACACCAGCCAGAGCCAGAGCTACAGGCCGGCGACCCTTAACCCGTTCGACGTCAGATACCTGTCTGCCGGCGAGGTAGACCCCTTCATCGGCTACACGACTCGGGGTGACTGGTGGAACTACACCTTCGGCAAGATCGGAAAGCCGTACAACATCGAGACAAGCTTCCCTGCCGCAGGTGTGATGTACCTGACCGTCCTGGCGTGCACAGGTCACGGTGGAGGCGTCACGGCCGAAGTCCTCCTCGATGAGGTCGTCGTTACGACAATCACCTTCCCGTACACGGCTTGGGGTAACTTCGGATGGCATCCGGGGACTGGTTCGTTCCTGGTGACCGCAGGCAAGCACACCATCCGGATCCATCTGACTCAGAACGGATGGGACTTCTGCAAGTTCCGCTTTGACCTGGCGATTGCGCAGGTGCAGCAGATTCTCCCTCTGGACGGTGCGGCTATGATAAAGTGGTCCGATGTCGGCAGAAACTACACGCTCCAGGAAGCCGATACACCGAAAGGCCCCTGGACTGATATCTACGGCCCGACTACCGAGACCTCTTTGACCGCCCCGATTCCGCCCGAGAAGATGAAGTTCTACCGGATCAAGGTGGAGTAAACAGGACGTATGAGAGCCGGTTCCCCCCCGAGGGTGAACCGGCTCTTTTAATACGGAGCCAGGCGCTGCGGAAAAACGCTCACCCGGCCGAATGCTTTTGCCGAAAAGCAGCAGAAGCCGGGGTGCTGGACGACGTATAACTCGCCGGCGGCGAAGTCCCCAGCGACTCAGTCTCTCGACGGAAGCGGATCAGCCTGAGGCGCGGCGGGGCCCTCGATTCGCTCGGGAGGGGATTCTCAATGTGTTCGGCCGACAAGCGGAGCAAACGTGAAGCCCGGCCAAGGCCTGGGCAAGGAATGCCGCTTGCTTATCAGGGCGAAACGTGGTAGAATAGTCACTGGCGGAAGAGAGGTGCGGCACGATTGCGCCAGTGGAGGACGGGGGATTTATTCAAGGCAGGTGGAACGATGATAGGGCGCGTTGTGAGGACCATGGCGATCCAGGGCGCCGAGGTATACAGGGCACGCTCGCCCGAAAAGTTTGAGCGACTGTGCGAGAACCTTGCGCGCCGGCGCCGTCAGACCGCTTGGCTGGAACGGATCTTCATCGAGGCGACCAGGACCGTGCACGGGCGCTACAGCAGGGAGGGGGGCGAGAATGCTGCAGCACATCCCGTACGAGGAGATTGCACGTAACTGCGTGTACCTCGCCTGCTTCACAGTAGGCTCCACGGCTACGTTCGCGTGGATGTGGCGCGAGAATGTCTCGCTTCATGCCCTGTCCTTCGCGTGTCACAGCCTTCAGGGGATGTTGTTCCTTATCACCGCGCTGCTTTCCACCTTCGAGCATGCCTGCGCCTCCACCTGGTTTCTCGTCAGCTGCATTATGCTCGGCGCTCTGCTCCTGGCATCTTGTTTCTACGCAATCGTGGTGGGTTTGTACTCGCGATGGGCCAACAAGAAGTCAGGAGCGCCCCCGGCCCCCAGCGCACCCCGCCCGAGCCGCGCCATTATCGGCTGTTAGCCCAGCGTTTTTTTCCGGTGCGGTTTGCTTGGGTAGGTGGAGGCGCGGTTTAGTCTCCGCTGGGCGGAGGGCGCGGCCACAATCCACACACCCCGGCGCATCTCCTCTAGACGCTGGTCTAACTTCCGTCGGCGAAGCCAGCGCTCATGCCCACGGTAGTACTGGCGTAAGGGGGGCAAGGACTTTTGCGTCGGCTGGTGAATTCAACGGGCATGCGCTTGATGCCCGACGCGAGGCAATTCCGGGGCCTCCGCCACTCTGCTGAGGGCCGCCGTGCGCCGAAGATAAAACGCGGCGACGGCGGCAGAACCCAGCGGTGCCCAGGCGACATTCACTTCTTCAGGCTGCTGACAGCGCTCAGGAACTGGCTGACATCTTTGAATTGACGATAAACTGAGGCAAACCTCACGTAGGCTATATCGTCCAGCTTCTGGAGCTTCTGCATCACGAGCTCGCCGATTTCCTCTGTGCTCACTTCCTGCTTGCACAGTTCCTCCAGTTCCTCTTCCACGCTGTCAACAAGCGCCTCTATCTGCGAAACGCTGATCGGTCTCTTCTCACAGGCGGTTGTGATTCCTTTCATGATTTTCGCCCGGTCGTAGTCCTCGCGGCGACCATCCTTCTTGATGACCTTCCAAGGCATTCTCTCAAGCCGCTCGTAGGTGGTGAAACGGGCGTGGCATTTCTCGCACTCGCGCCGCCTGCGAATCACGGACCCCTCCATCAACGACCGCGAGTCAACAACTTTGCTGTCGGTGGCTTTGCAAATCGGGCATCTCACTGCGCTTTTCCTTTTTCAGATGACGCGATGCCAGCCATGCCATTCTCTCGAGACTCAGCCTGTCGGAAGGTCTCGCGCGGCTCTCTGTATAAAGGGAATCGCCGACAAAGGTCTTTCACCGCTGACTGAGCCTTCTTGATGAGTTTCTCATCTCCCATGTTGTGAAGGACATCGGAAATAAGCTCCGCTATCTGCGTCATTTCTTCCTCTCGCATCCCTCGCGTGGTTACGGCTGGCGTCCCAAACCTCAGCCCACTTGTTACGAACGCGCTCTTGGTATCGAACGGGATGAGGTTCTTATTCGCGACAATTCCGGTTTCCTCCAATCTTCTTGCGGCGTCTTTTCCTGTCAGGCCAAGAGGCGCCAGGTCAACCAGAAGAAGGTGCGTATCCGTTCCTCCGGATACAACCCTGATCCCTCTTTCCTGAAGCGACTGGGCGAGCATCTTTGCGTTCTTCACAATTTGCATCTGGTAGTCGCGGAAGCCGTCCGACAAAGCCTCCTTGAAGCAGACAGCTTTTGCGGCGATGATGTGCATCAGCGGGCCGCCCTGGATTCCGGGGAATATCTGCGAGTCAATCGCACTGGCGAACTCCTCTTCACAGAGAATCATGCCGCCTCTGGGCCCTCTCAGCGTCTTGTGCGTCGTGGAGGTCACAAGATGGCAGCATGGAACAGGGTCCGGGTGTATTCCTGCTGCCACAAGCCCCGCAAAATGCGCCATGTCTGCAACCGCGTAAGCCCCCACTTTATCCGCAATCGCCCGCAGACGTTCGAAATCAATAGCCCTCGGGTATGCGCTTCCGCCGGAAAGAATCATTTTCGGCTTGTGCTTCAAAGCCAGCTCTTCAACCTCGTCGTAATCAATGCATTCGGTCTGGCGGCTCACGCCGTACGGGATGATGTTGAAGAAGCGGCCCGAGAAGTTCACCGGGTGACCGTGCGTCAGATGCCCGCCATGGGCAAGGTTCATCGCCAAGATTGAATCCCCCGGCTTGAGAACCGCAAAATAGACTGCCATGTTCGCCTGCGAGCCGGAATGCGGCTGAACGTTTGCATGTTCCGCCTTGAAAAGCTCCTTCGCGCGCTCAATTGCCAGGGCTTCCACCTGGTCCATATTTCGGCAGCCCTGATACCACCTTTTCGCGGGGTATCCTTCCGCATACTTGTTCGTCAAAACCGAGCCGGCTGCTTCCATCACAGCCCTGCTGGCGAAATTCTCGGAGGCTATCAGCTCCAGCGTCTCTTCCTGCCTTTTCATCTCCTGCTGGATCGCCGCCGCGACCTCCGGGTCAACCTCCGACAATCCTCTCAGCCTCTGACTGAGGGATGTCATCGTTCTTTCCCTCAGTTCTGTGACCCTCTCACTCGAAGATGTCATACGTTTTTTCCTTTTCCCCTCAACTGGTGCGTTCGCAGGTTCAACGGAATTCCGCACGCCGCCTTCCCGCAAATGCTATCCGAAGCCAACGATGCCAACCTGCGGACAGATGATTCGCTGCAAAATATAACACGACCCCTTGGTTTAACAATAAAGAAAAATTGTCAGACGTTCCTGTGGTGGCTTTGCGACGCGGCTTGCGGGGCACTCTTCCGCGGAAGCGCTCCCCGGGACGCCGGCTAATCATCCCTCGTTACAAAACGCAGGTGCGCCACAACCGGGAAGTGGTCGCTGGGATATTGGCCGTTCCGAGCGAAGGTCACGACTTCCGTCCGGATGGTCCTGACCGGCCCGCCCGACAGAATCCAGTCTATCCGCGCGCCGCCTTTGGTCGGCCCCCGGTAGTCATGAAAAGTGCCCACGGCCTCGCCTCGCTGCAAAGCCGCCGTCCACGTGTCCGCGAGGGCTTCTTCGTTGACAAGAATGTCGTAAACCTTGTTCGCTCCGGCTTCGGCATTGAAATCCCCCGCGACCAGCATCGGCAGCTCCGCGTCGAGCTCCTTGACGCGAGCCAGAAGAAGCGAGGCGCTCTTCTCGCGGGATTCCTGCGATTCGTGGTCGAAGTGGGTGTTGAAGAAGTAGAACTGGCGGCCGGTAACGCGGTCGCGGAACTTCACCCAGGTCACCATCCGGGGAAGAGTGTTGCCCCAGCTCTTTGAGCCGACGAGTCGCGGCGTATCAGACAGCCAGAAGTGGTCGAATTCCAGCGGCTCTAATCGGTCCTTCCGATAGAAGACGGCCATGAACTCACCGCGGCTTCCGCCTTCCCTGCCGAGGCCAATCCAATCGTAGGCGGGCAGCTCCGAAGCAATATCCTTGAGCTGCTCGTACAGTCCCTCCTGGGTCCCGATGAGGTCCGGCGACTCTTTTCGGATTAACTGCTGCATGACTGGCCGCCGCTGGAACCACGCATTGGGCGGGGTTGGGCTGGCATACCGCAGGTTGAACGTCATCACGTAAAGCTCCTCGGCGTTCTCCCCTGCCGGCGCCCATAACGCGCACGAGAAGATCCCGGCGACGAAAAGAATCGACCAAGAGAGGCCAAACCTCATGATTATCCTCGCTGCAACAGAGCTTGTTCTTCATTGCCACTAACAAGCCCGGGCGAAGGGTCTTGCTCGAAAACCGCCAGTCAACGGAATACCGGCCAAGCATTCGCCTTTCCCGAGCGCGCCAGCTGCTCTTTTGCGCGACGCTTACCGCACCGACAGGCACCTTCGCACATCACCTTGAGGGGGGCCTGACGATCTTAGCCATTTCCTCGTCCGTGAAGCGGCTGCCGGCGACGGGACCCGGCTCCCAGCACTGCTCGAGCTTACTTGGCTTCGGAGTCTGAACAGGAATGATGAAAACTTCCTGGCCTGTGGCATCCTTCTCGACTCGTCCGCCGGCTCGGAGGACGGCCTGGTGGGCGAGTTTCCCGCAGACCTCAACCAGTCGCGGGAAGTTGTACGCTGTGTGGCTGAAGACGCCTTCTTCATTCAGGTCGGACTTGAAGCTCTCGGGCAGATTCGAGAAGCCGATTGTCGTGAAAAGAACCCCGCCTGCACTCGACGGATTGCAGTCGGAATCCTGCCCGCATCGCGTGGAGATGATAATAGTCTTATCCGGGTCGCGCTTTCCATACAGCAGCCCCATGACGATATAAGCGCCGTTGAGCTTGGCGTCTATGTTGAAGTCCCCCTTCGGGCCGCTGCACGAAAACCGCCGGTAGTCCGGGTTGAGGTGGTATTTGTTATTCAGAAGCTCCCAGGTCTTCTCCCAGTTTTCCGGATTCTCGTTGTGCCACCGGAGAAGGTCGCGGATGGTTTCGGCGTACTGGCTTTTCTCGGGAATGCATTTCAGACCCGCTTCGACGATTTTGACAGGGTCGCTCTCGAAGAAGGCTTCTGCATACATCCCGCCGACGAGCTGTCCGCCATAAACCCCATCGCCGTAGTTCATCAGCCGCCCGAACTTCTCGCCAAGTGCAATGGCAGTATTCGGCAGCCCGGGCGCGACCAAGCCGGAAAAGTCCGACTCAATCTGGTAGTCTATATCGTCGGCGTGCTTGTTGAACTGCGGATGACCCGAATCGGGCGGCGCGATGCCCGCGCGGAGGTTCGTTCGTCCGGCGTTGTTGGCGTGCCAGAGAGGATAGCCGCTGTTGGCAAAATCAATCCCCGCTTGACGAACGGTTGCGTCAAAGCCGTATTGCTCGAGGGTTCGCACGAACGTCATTTCCACGTAAATGTCGTCCTGCTGAAACTGGTTGACCATCTTCGGCTGCCATTTGGGCATCTGGTCTTCAGGGATGATTTCCCCCTTCCACCGGAACTCCGTCGGCCCACCCCAACCAACGCCGACCATTTGCCCGATCCAGCCGCCCTTCATCTTGTCAACGTACTCCCGCACAGGTAGGCGGCGAAACTTCTGCTCAGCCGCAACGGTCCTCGCCCATGTTCCGATAACAATTCCCAGCGCCATCAAGCCCAACAGAGTCTTCCGCATGGTGCCCTCCTTTCACAATTGAGCTTTTTCTCGAGCCGTCTCTCTCTCATAGCCAAGAGGTCGCTCGAGAGTCCGCCTGAACGGTTCATCGGCTCTGCCCATTCCGGGTCATTATATCGAACCCTATGTCCGTTACGTCAACAACAAACCAGCCTTGATTGTGCGCGATGAAACTCTCCCCTGCACCTCAATGAAGAAGGGAATTGACAGCTAATTGGCTTTGTGGCCAAATAGCCCAAAAATCTTCGCTGCGCCGGGAGCATAGCATGAAACTTGCCGCTGAATCAAAATATCACCTCAGGGCGGTTGTCATTAAGGCCTTAGCCCATCCAAGCCGCCTTTTGATCGTGGACGAGCTGGGAAAAGGAGAACGATGCGTCTGCGAGCTGACGGAGCTGGTCGGCTCCGATATCTCCACCGTCTCCAAACACCTTTCAGTCCTCAAAAGAGCAGGAATTGTCCAGGACGAGAAACGCGGCCTTCAGGTCTTCTACCGCCTCCGCTTTCCCTGCATTCTGCGGTTCTGCGATTGCATTGAGACCGTCATCACGGAGATGGGCCGGCACTGACCGCGAGATTAGGGAACCGCGGCCGTTTCTTGTGGGTTTTACTTGGCGATGTGACCAAATAGTCCTCAAACCCAGATGCCCCGCCGATGGCCCGCAAGCGATTTCGCTTTTTGCGCCGGAGGTGCAGGAGGAACCGATAATGATTGTGGAGCTGCTTAAAGCAGGGCTTGTTGCCCTGAGGGATTACGTTGCGACGCACGTCCTGACCTGCCTCGTTCCGGCATTTCTTCTCGCCGGTGCGATGGTTACGTTCATCAACCGCGAAGCAATTCTGTATCACCTGGGCGAGAAGGCGAGCAAGATTAAGTCCTTTTCCCTGGCAGGTGTGTCGAGCTTTTTCTTAGCGGCTTGTTCCTGCACGGTCATTCCGGTATCGAGTGGACTCTATTATAGTGGAGCTGGCATTGGGGTGGCTTTCATAGTGCTGTGGGTCGCGCCGGCGTCGAATATCCTCGCCCTCGTCTATACGGGAAGCATTATTGGCAGCGGGATGTTCGTTTCAAGAATAGTTGCCGCATTGCTGATGGCTTTCATCGTCGGCGGGGTGATGAGCGCCGTTTTCAAAGGAGAAAGGAGGGAGGAACAAAGATCGGAGGGCCAGAATGTCCCGAGAAGGATAATCGCCTTGCGGGACCTTGTTGTCTTGGCGTTGATTCTCCTCAGCCTTCTTCTCCCGAATTATCTGGCGAGAGGAGGTGCCTACGTCTACAAGGTTTTGGTCTGGGGCGCCTTCACGGCGGCTCTTGCCGTCTATGCCCTCACGCTGCTGCCGACGGAGAGGCTTAAGGACTGGCTGAGGGAGACGTGGTGGTTTGTGAGGATTATCTTTCCCCTGCTTCTGGGTGGAGTCTTCGTGGTCGGGATAATAGGAAAAATTCTCCCCGAGGATTGGGTCAAGAACTGGCTTGGCGGCAACGGGGTGGTTGCTTCTTTTCTCGCCACGATGATCGGGGCAATAAGCTACTTTGCCACGATGACCGAAGCTCCCTTTGTGAAGGAACTGCTGAAAAAGGGCATGGGGGAAGGACCGGCTCTCGCGCTTCTCCTGACCGGGCCGGGCTTGAGCCTCCCCAACTGGCTGGCAATCGCAAGGGTCTTTGGAGTCAAAAAGGCGCTTGTGTATGTGCCGACGCTCGTCATTCTTGGAACGTTAGTGGGCGTCGTTTTTGGAAACCTCATATTTTAGGGGGCAACAACTATGAAAATACAAATCGCGGGGCCCGGCTGCCCGAGATGCCAGGCAACTGAGAAGAATGTCGTCAATGCATGCGCCGAACTGAACCTCGATGCTGCCATCTCGCACGTCCACGACGTACGGCAATACGCGAGCCACTGACGAAGTGCGTTCTGCAACACGCCTTCACCTGGCGCACGAATATCGCAGAGAACTGTCAATATGGAGGACAGAACAATGGCGGCTGAAGATATAAAACAGCTCAGAGTCGCTCGCGGCTCGGTGGGAGTCGTGGGACTGCCGGAACTCCTCGAAGAAGCTCGCTTGCGCCGTTTTTCGAGCGATGATGAGCTTACAGCTTTTCTTTTGCGTGGAACCAAAGCGAAAAACTTCGTCGCTCCCGGCGCAGAAAGTGAGTACGCGGAGGCCCTTTTCCGCGAGTACAAGAAATTTGTTGGCGAGCCGTTACCTGAAGAACCTGCGGCTGGCCTGGAGGTCAAGATTCTCGGCCCTGGCTGTCCTCGCTGCCGCGGCCTTGAGCAAGCGACAATGGCGGCCCTTGCCGAGCTGAAGATTGCCGCCGACCTCCAGCACGTGACCAACGTCGCTGAAATCGCCCGATACCGGGTTTTCGCGACGCCCGCCCTGGTCATCAACGGCAAGGTCGTATCTTCAGGCCGAGTTCTGAGCAAGGAGCAGGTCAAGAAACTCGTCTCGGATGCCCTGGCCCGATAAGAATGGATCGAGGCGCATGGGCTCGCGCCAGCAGAAAAACACTCAGCGAGTTAGCTTCTCGACACGCAGCAGGACCCCGCCTCCGCAATCTCCGTTTTGGCTCATCGGCTTTAGCCAGCGATAGGTTCTTGGAAAGGCGCATCCTGATTTTTCCGTGGCGAACGAAGCGATCTGGACATGCCCGGTGAAACGTGCCCGAACAGCCATTGTTTTTCTATATGCCGCAGCATTTGAGAGAAGGCGTTGGGTCGGCAATTTGAGCGGGAGAATTTTCCTTTAGCCTTGTCCCCGCCCGAGAAAGATTGTTCTGAAACGCTCGCGCTTCAGCCTCGGCCCAGAGCGCTCGCCAGGTAGAGAAAATTCCCCGCAAAACCTGCGTTCAGTATTGACAAACTGAGCCATTGTCTGTATAAACGAATTTAGATTTATAGAATAAGTCGCGCTGGGCTATTCGCCCGGCTGTCGTGTCCGGCAGGGCGGCTCGCTCCTGGCCCCCTCGGAGGAAGACGTGCCATGAGGGAACTCCTGAGGGTACTCAAAGCGCTCGGAGACCGTAACAGGCTCCGGGTCCTGAAGATGCTCGAAATAAGGGAGATGTGCGTCCGGGAAATAACCGAGGTTCTCGGAATCGCCCAGTCGGGCGTCTCCCATCACCTCAGGTTGCTTCACGACGCGGGCTTGGTCGAGAGCCAAAAGGTCGGGCTGTGGGTCCGCTACAGGCTTTCAAAAACGCGAGTCAACAAGTACGCGCCCATTCTTCTCGCTCACCTTCGGGAATGGATTGCTGAGGACCCTATTGTCAAGAGAGACCGACATAGGGCGAGGCGTTTTGGTTCCCATAGAATATACGTGAACGCCTGATTTCTTCCGGGACCCTCAATACCGGGGTCAAACTGTCGAGCTGTCCCGCGGAGCTTCAAGAAGGGGGGTGCGCCGGCCGGGCCACGATGCCCGGAGTTCGCCAGGCACAAAAGCAGTTTCTTTCGATTGCATAGGGCAGGCGTTTAATCTCTTTCTCCTGTAAGAGGATACAATCAAGTTCTCGTGGGAAGTTCGCTAAGCTTGTTTAGGGCTTTCTTAGGAGGGTGGATATATGAAAGGTTGGAATCTAAGGGACGCAGTCATCTGGAATACCCTTCGACTCTTGGGAAACAGGAGCGAGGAGAACATCCGGCGCATCTACAAGCTCCTCGGCAAGATATTCCCCAGCAAGAAAGACGACCCGATTGTCGCAAAGGCCTTTCAGGAAGCTTTCGGAGCGGAAAGCACCCTTCCGGCGGTATTCAGAAGGATCATGAAGGAGTGCAATCCGACCGTTGTGCGAAAGGTGGTCGAGACCCTTATCATACGGTGGAACGTTACTGACGGACGGCGTATCCGGCAGGAGTACGCGAGCGAGCACGGCCATCCGCCGCCCACGTTCTTCGTCATAAGCCCCACTATGGCATGCAACCTCAGCTGCACGGGATGCTATGCCGCAGGCTACACCAAAGATGACGACCTTCCGTTCGAGACTATAGATAGAGCTGTCTCGGAGGGGAAGGAGCTGGGGATGTTCTTCGTGACAATCTCCGGTGGAGAGCCGTTTATCCGCGACGACCTATTGGATATCTACGCAAAGCACAACGACGTGTTTTTCCTGATCTATACGAACGGCTGCTTCCTGGAGCCGCGGCTCGCCGACAAGCTGGGCAAACTCGGAAATGTCGCTCCCGCCGTAAGCGTCGAGGGACTCGAACGAGAGACCGACGAGCGCCGTGGCAAAGGAATGCACAAACGCATCGTTGAGGCAATGGACAATCTCCAGAACGCGGGCGTTCTCTTCGGGATGTCGGTAACTCCTACAAGGTTCAACAGCGATGTGTTGTGCACCGAGGAGTTTCTCGATTACTTCATCGAGAGAGGAGTTAAGTTTGCGTGGTTCTTCCAGTACATTCCTATCGGGCGAAAGCCGAACCCGGCTGTGATGTCCACGCCCGAACAGCGCAACAACCTCAGGGAAGCAGTATGGCGAGCCCGGAAGACTAAGCCAATATTCATCGGCGACTTCTGGAACGATGGCCCCCTCGCGGGAGGGTGCATGGCAGGCGGCAGAGCTTACTTCCACATCAACGTCCACGGCGATTACGAGCCATGCGTCTTCCAGCAGTTTGCCGTTGATAATGTGAGGAACAAATCAATAAGGGACGTTATCGAGTCCGATTATTTCAGAGCCATCCGTGAAGCCATGAAAGGCTTTCGCCACAACTGGTTCATGCCTTGCATGATCATAGACCGCCCCCACATCCTGCGAAAGCTCGTCGGAAAGTACAACGCATATCCGACCTACCCGGAGTCGGATTCCCTCCTTCGTGACCCAGGCCTGGCCAAGGCCCTCGACGAGTATTCTGAAAGAATGGTAGAAGTCACGGACCCACGGTGGCAGGAATGCTTTGGGGATTCGTCGCCGGTTGTGGAGAAAGTTCATGGCTAAAATCACGTTCGTGCAGCCTGCTGCACGATTTAACCTGTACAGCTTTGTGAGGGTGCCTCTCCAGGGTTCCTTCTACCTGGCCGCCATCCTGCGGAGAAAAGGGCACGACGTCCAGGTCGTTTGCGAAGACATCAACGGGCGAGCCAGCCTAATCTCGCCCACCGTTCGCAAACGGCTTTTCTCCTCGGACGTAGTCGGCTTTTCAATTCTGACGGCCACGGCAAATCGGGGCTACTTGCTCGCCCAGGCTGTGAGAAAGAGAAACCCCGACGCTTTCATCGTCTTCGGCGGGCCGCACGCCACTTTCCTGCCCGAGGAGGCTATCCAATACGGAGACGCCGTCGTCACCGGCGAAGGCGAAAACGTCATCGAGGAAATAGTCGCTCACCGCCCGAAGAATGCCATCATTCGCGGCGAGCCTGTTAAATCGCTCGATGACCTTCCATTTCCGGATTACTCCGATGCCCCTCACCTTCTCAACCGCATGGGATTTCTCCCGGTCAGCACATCTCGCGGATGCCCCTTCGATTGCTCCTTCTGTTCCGTCACCACAATGTTCGGAAGGAAGTATCGCAATCGCAGCCCGGAAAGCGTCCTCGAGGAAATCAAGCTCGCCGTCCGCCGCGGTTGGCGCCATTTCTTTTTCGTGGACGACAACTTCGCCTCCGATAAAGAAAGGGCAAAGAGAATCCTGGAAGGTATCCTCACCAACAACCTCCCGATAAGGTGGATGGCTCAGGCCAGGACCGAAGTGGCCGAAGATAGGGAACTCGTTGAACTGATTCGGCGCAGCGGCGGGCACCATCTCCCCATCGGTTTTGAATCTCCCCTTGACGACACGCTCGAATTCTACGGCAAGCGCCAGAGTAGAGAAGACATCATCCGGTGCGTCCGGCTCCTCGCGGATGGAAACGTCTCCGTTCACGGGATGTTCATGCTCGGCGCAGACACGGAAGATGACGCAATCGGCGGAGAGTTGCTCCGCTTCTGCCGGCAGCTCGCTTTGGACAGCGTCCAATTCTCAATTCTGACGCCGTTTCCCGGGTCGAGACTTTTCACCAGTTTTCGCCGGCAAGAGAGATTGTTCTCCCGCAACTGGTCTTTATACGATGGCTCCCACGTCGTCTTCCTCCCCGCGAAAATGACCCCGCGAAAACTCCAGTCCCTCTGGTTGGAAGCCTATAGGAAATTCTACACCCCTTCCAGTCCCCTCAACTATCTCCTCTGCCGGTACCTCCTTCGAAAATGGAGGTCCAAGACGAAAGCATACACCGACTGGCTCCGAGCGCTCAGAATGAGCTGGCCCCCTCTACTCCGCCCCGCCCAAACATCCTGCTGATCACGTCGCCCGTACACTGAACGACAAATCTACTTCCGCCGCCCCTTTGCGAGCCACTTTCCGAGGATAGTGAGCTTGCGGCCGAACTTTTGCCGCAGACCAGCCCCCTTGCGCTCAACCCCGACGGCCCCCCGGAATAACGGAGTTGGCGCCGGGACGCTCTCTTCTACGGCTGCGGCGATGAAACCCGCCAGAAGCGCCATCTTCCAAGGTTCTCTACCTGGCCAACGGGCCAAAGCGTATCCGTGATCGGCATGCCCCCTTCCGAATTCCACAACTTCAAATCCTGCGACCATTGCACCGTGTAGCTGCCGGTGCCAAACGGCGTCCAGGAGAGGGTTCCGGAACCGTCTTGAACGGAGATTTGAAGCTTCGGGGGGCCGACGAACTCGCCCGTGATTTCAATATCGTCAATGTACCAGCCGTTCGAATAAGCCATGGCGAATTTGATGACAACGTTGTACTCACCCATGTAAGGAGATAAATCCACCTGCGTCTTCCGCCAGTCTGCCCAGCTATTTGGGTCCTGGTAAATCTGCCTCCAGGTCTGCCCTCCATCAATGGAAAGATATACGTATCCCCAGTAACCTGGCTTGTGATGCCAGAAGGAGAGTTGTGGGTTGGTGACATTGGTCAAGTCTATCGGCCCCCTCAACACAAGCTCCGTGGACATGTCCGAGCGACCCATGGGGGGCCTGAACCAGCAATGGGAGCTGTCGTGGCCGTCCGTGGCAATCCGCTCCCAGGAAGAAGCTATCCATTTGGCATCGCTGGAGTCGGTCTCGGCGTCGTCCGAGAATGGGAAGGGGGTGGTGGCGGCGTTCTCCGATACCTCCACGTCGTCTATGTACCACCCGTCAAAAACCCCTGAGGCATCGGTGACTATTCGGAATCGCAGGTACGCCTCGGTATTGGCGTAAGGACTAAGGTCCACCTCTTTCTTCAACCATCTTCCGGCGGAGTTGCCGGTAACGAAGAACAGACAGGTCCAATTTGCACCGGCATCTTTTGATACCTCTACGTATCCGTAGTCCTTCCCCTCTTCCAGGTTGTACCGACTCCAGAAGGACAGCAGGGGACGGTTGGAGCCGGCAAGCTCAATAGCCGTTGTCAGCGAGCGGTCCATGTTGTTCTCGTAGGCTTTGCCGGGACTGTCAGTCCAGGAGTAACTGCCGCTGTGGCTGGCGGTATTGGTCAGACCCCATGGCGCGTCATTGCCCCAGGTGTCTCCGGACTCCATGTCATCCGTGAACGGCAAAGTATGGACTTCGGTCCCGGGGAGCGTCCTTGCCCCCTGAATGTTGCTCCCCTGCATATTCCAGAGCCCTTCCGTGTCAACGACGTAAATGCGATAGTAGTACCACCTCGCCGCATATATGAGGTCGCTGTCTGTGTAGGTCGTCGTCGCCCGGTCGGTGATGGACTTAATCTCGGTCTGGTCCCTCATGTCAGAATAGAAGCTGCGGTATATCCTGTAGCTGGCAAAATCGGAGTCGGCGTTTTCACTCCAGGTGAGGGTCAGGCTGTGCTCGCCGATGTCGGAAAGAGGCTCGAGATAGACATTCTCCGGTGCGTCGCTTATAGCGACATCGTCAATGTACCATCCATTGGAACTCGGCATGGCGAATTTGACGGCAACGAAGGGCTGACCCATGTAAACAGACAAATCCAACTGCGTCCTCCGCCAGTCCGCCCAGTTGTCTAGGTTCCGGTGAATCTCCGTCCAGTTCTGCCCCCCATCCGTGGAAATATATACGAATCCCCAATAGCCCGGCTTGTGATGCCAGAACGAAAGCTGTGGGTTGGTCGCGTCGCTGAAGTCCACCGTTCCCCTGAGAGCAAGCTCTGTAGACATGTCTGAGCGACCCATGGGCGGTCTGAACCAGCAACGGGGGCTATTGTGGCCGTCCGTGGCAATCCTCTCCCAGGAAGAAGCTATCCACTTATCGTCGCTGGCAGAAGTCTCGGCGTTGTCCGAGAATGGGAATGGGGCAGAGGCGAGGTTATCCGATACCTCGACGTCATCTATATACCAACCGTCGAATGTCCCCGAAGCGTCCGTGACTATTCGAAACCGTACCAGAACCTGCCTGTAGGCGTAAGAACCGAGGTCTATCTCCTCCTTAGACCATCTCCCGATGGAGTTGCCGGTAATGAAGAATAGACACTGCCAACTTGCGCCGTCATCTTTGGATACCTCGACATACCCATAATCCTTCCCATCCTCCAAATTGTAGCGCTGCCAGAAGGACAGCAGCGGACGGTTGCAGGCGCCAAGGTCAACGGCTGTAGTCAGGGAGCGATCCATGTTGTTCTCGTAGAATTTCCCGGGGCTATCCGTCCAGGAGTGACTGGCGCTGTGGCTGGCTTTATCTGTAAGACCCCATGGCGTGTCATTGCCCCACGTGTCTCCGGACTCCATGTCATCCGTGAACGGGCAGGAATGGACAACCGCGCCAAGCAAAGTTTTAGCTCCCTGAATGTTGCTCCCTTGCAGATTCCAGAGCCCTTCCGTGTCAACGACGTAAATCCGGTAGTAGTAGAACCTCGCCGCGTAGATCAGGTCGCTATCCGTGTAGGTGGTCGTGGCCTGGTCGGTGATCGACTTGATCTCGATGGCCTCCCTCATGTCAGAATAGAAGCTGCGGTATATCCTGTAACTGGCGAAATCGGGATCGGCGTTTTCACTCCAGGTGAGGGTCAGGCTGTGCTCGCCGATGTCGGAAAGAGGCTCGAGATAGACATTCTCCGGTGCGTCGCCTATGACGATATCGTCAATGTACCATCCACTGGAATTCGGCATGGCGAATTTGATGACAACGTTGGACTCGCCCGTGTAGGGAAATAGATCTAACTGTGTCCTCCGCCAGTCCGCCCAGTTGTCTAGGTTCCGGTGAATCTCGGTCCAGCTCTGCCCCCCATCAATGGAAATATGGATGAATCCCCAATAGCCCGGCTTGTGATGCCAGAACGAAAGCTGTGGGTTGGTGGCCGCGCCGAAGTCTATTCTTCCCCTCAGCACAAGCTCCGTGGACATGTCTGAGCGCCCCATGGCGCGTCTCAACCAACAATGGGGACTGTTATGGCCATCCGTGGCTATCCTTTCCCAGGAAGAAGTTATCCACTTGCTGTCGCTGTCAGAGGTCTCAGCGTCGTCCGAGAACGGGAGGCCCGTTATCGCCTCGTTCTCCGATACCTCAACGTCGTCAATATACCAGCCGTCGAACACCCCGGCCCCATCCGTGATTATCCGAAAGCGCAGGCGAATCTCCCTGTTGGCATACGGGCCGAGGTCTATCCCCGCCTGGAACCACTTTGCGCCGGAGTTGCCGGTAACGAAGAAGAGACACTGCCAGCTTGAACCGCCATCTTTGGATACCTCGACGTACCCGTAATCTTTCCCCTCTTCCAGATTGTACCGATGCCAGAAGGACAGCAACGGACGGTTGCTGCCGGAAAGGTTGATCGTGACTGTCGCCTTCTTGTCCACGTTGTTTTCGTAGGGGCCCACGGGGCTATCCGCAAGGGAGTTCGCGCCCCCGTGAACCTGGTTGGTTGTCAAGCCCCACGGTGAGTCCAGCGTCCAATCCGGAGCACCGCTCTCAAAATCCTCACTGAAGAATGTCGTGCCGAAGACCTGTCCCCCGCAGCACCAAATAGTGACTGCAGACAACAAGCTACACAGCGCACATACTTGCATTCTCATGCTTTTCCTCCTTCGTGACTTTTGAGACTAACGCAGTGAACTGTAGCGGATAATTGCAATAGATGCAAGAAAGAAAAAGCTTTTCCGGTTCCTTTTGGACATGCTGGCTTTTTCCCCACGGCTTAAAGCGAGCGCTGGAGCGGTTTTTTCCGTGGGACCATCCCCATCCATCTTCTGAGGATGGTCACGTTGGGGCTGAGCTTTTTGCCGCAGACCAGGCCGGTTCGGTAGATGTCGCTGCCGGAGTAGTTCCACCAGTTCCAGCCGATGCCGAACCTCTCGAAAAGGGCAAGGTAATCGTTGAGCCACTCGGCGTAATCTTCGTCGGGCGAGATTTGCGATAGACCGAATTCGCCGCAGTGGATTGGCACTTGATGCCTTATCGCGAACAGAATCGCTTGAAGCCACTGGTCAACCTGACTTTGCTCGAACGTCCTCCTGTAGCCCGGATAATATTCGTCGTAGGCGTAGCCCCAGTGCTTGCCGTAATGATGGAAGCTGTAGATAGTGTTCGGGTCGCCCGTCGGCTTCATCCACCAGCACCAGAACGGCTGCGCCCACCCGTCTCCTCCCTCGATGACAATCATGTGCTTCTTGTCCACCGACCGGACGATGTCCGTTAATTCTTTAATGATATTGTTCCAATCGTCGGGCTCCATGTAGGCTGGCTCGTTGAAGAAATCGTAGGAGATTGCATCGGCACGCAAGTCCCTGTATCGCTCGGCGATTCGCCGCCACAACTCGTATGCTCGCTGCCTGGTTTCCGGGCGCTTCCGCCAGTAAGCAGAGCTATTGCGGACGCGGTTGTCGGTATCTCGCTGAGGCACATCCTCGTTGAAAAACCACGTCAACATCATCATCATGCCGTTTTCGTTGCATTTATTCACAAGCTCGTCGAGCCTTTTCCAGCTTCTCTCGTCCTCGATAATCGGGCCGCCGAGCCATTTGCACAACGGTATGTCCCAGCCTGCGTGAAAGGCAAACGCATAGCGGCAGTGGTCAAATCCCCATTGTGCCATATCCTGAAACATCCGGTCCTCCGTGATGCCGCATCGAGTGTTATAGAAGCTCGACGTTTTTCCAAAAAGCTCCCCGATCCCCCTCATCATCTTTGAGCGGTCAATGAGCGGCGCCCGATAGTGAATCAGCCGTCCCTCCGCGACACGATATGAGCCATACGAAGAGGAGTAATTCGTTTCCCGCGCCGACGGAGCCGAAAGCCCCGGATAGTTGTGCTTCATCCCGTACGAAAAAAGCATCGGCAGTGGCGAAACGAATGAAGGCTGCGTCCCGCGGAAATCTTCGGTTACCAGATAATCGTATTTCAGCCAGAAATCTCCGACGGGCTTTTCCTCGTCGAGCTTCGAGAGCTCCGAGACGGAAACCGGGTAAGCAAGCAGAGCACGAGACCAGAAGCGGCAGTCATCCGCGCTGAGCTTCCCGTGGCCCGGGAAGCACGCCATGATTGCTCGCCCGGCAGAATCCTCGAAGCTCAGGCGCATTCCCCAGCAGCCAAGAGCGTTCTTATCCCAGCAGACGGACAGCGGACGCTTTTCTAAGACGAGGAGGACCGACCGGGTGCTCCTATCGCCGCTTTCGAGGAGAACCCAGTTCTCTGTCAGGTTTCTGCAATCGTAAGCCACAGGCGAGCCTTCCTCTGTCGGGAAGCGCTTCGCTTCTCCATCGGCGACCACGACGAATGCCGCCGGATTCCAGTAGCCTTTCAATCGCCAGGCCCAGAGCGAAAGAGACGGCGCGCTCGTCGAGACCACCACACCCGGCGAAAGAGCGCTCGCCAGAACCACGCACCGCCACCCCGTCTTTTCCTCGCCGAAGCTGACCTCGTCCACATAGCGCAGCGGCCCTGGTGTTTCCAGGACGGTCGGGATGTGTCCTTTCAGCGCGAGCTGCACCGGCCCCGACGTGACCCCGCCAAAATCGTCGTGATTGTAAATCCGCAGGGCGATGAGATTGCTTTCCCCGAAGCGGAGAAGCTCCGGAGGGACCGCTTGCTCCACCGACGCCGGATTTGTGATCCCATCACTCACGGCTTCTCCATTGACAAAGATTTGCAGCCAATTTCTGACTTCCCCGATTTTGAGAACGACCGCTTGCCCCGCCCACGACGCTGGCACTAACACGCTTTTTCTGTACCAGGCATATCCGTTGTAAGGTTTATTTCCCGTTCGGCGGTCGCCGAGCCTGTAAGGGCAGTCCGCCGGGCTGTTCTCATTGAATTCCTGCACGCCCTGCCACTCCCATGCACGCGGGGCGTAGATTTTCCCCCACCCTTCGCTCGGGGTGTCTTCTCCGTGCCATCCCTCCTTTTCACCCTCGTTCATCGGGTCGGTGCGAAACTCCCATAACCCCGAAATGTCCAGACATGCGAAAGTATCAGGGCTGATGTTGAATTCCCAGAGCGCTGGATCGTGCCCCACCAGCTCCCGCGCATTTAGCCAGCCAAAGCGGTCTTCCGCGAAATCGTCAAGCTCGCCAATTCGATCCCTCCATATCACCGAAAGCTCTTCCTTAAGGCGCGTCGTCTCACTCCGGGCGCGGTCGAGCTCCTTGAAAACGGTCCCATAGTCCAGTAGCTCATGTTGCCGCCGAGCCGCAGAAACACTCCGCTCCAGCTCGACGAGGCATTCTGCGAGGTCGGGCACAGAAGCCTTCTGACCCGACATTATCTCAAGGCAGTTGTCAAGGTTGGCGAGGCCTCGCTCCGCCTTGTAGATTTCGATGGCGCTTTCCACGGCTGCTTCCGCGGACGCGAGGAAGTCGCACGCCTTACTGGCCGCTTCTATGGCGGCAGTGAAATCTCCCGCCTTCTGCGCCGGCACCGCTTCTTCCCGGAGAATTCTTTTAGCCCCGACGGTAAGCCGCTGGGTCAGTTTTTCCGTGCGTCTGCGTATCGTCGCATCGGAAAGGCTCAGCATCTCTTCCGCCGGGCAGAATCTTCGAAGGAGAAAAAGGCTCTGCTCATTAAGCTTCTGGATTCGCGCGAAGCCTTTTGCGATGAAAGTTTTCCCCTTTTCCTCATCGTTATAGGTCATCAGCAGCCCGTTATGTGCTCGGTGAGTGTTGCTCGGCCCGGGTACCATCGGCCTGGCCGTCGGCTTCCTCGACGAGCCAGGGATTTCCCAGTCGCCTCCCGTCGCAAAAGCAAATCGCTGCCCGTTCCGTGCAACGACTTCACCCTCTGCCACAATCCTTCCCTCGCATTCGACGAGGATTGTCACTTCCTCTGCCTCGCGAATGAAATGACTCAGGTCGTGGTCTTCAATTATCCCACGCGTGTGGTCTTCGTCCACGACCGTCCCATTCACCGTCAGCCTGTAGAAATTCTGCCCCCAGATGACAATCCAGCCGGACTCGGCCTTGTCGGCGAGCTGCAAGACCTTTCTGTAGCTTCGCCCTCCGCTGAGAGCAAGCCCTTTCCAATCATCTTTGAAGTACCACTTATCCGCCGCACGCTCCCACCAGAGCTTTTCTTGACCGGCCGAGTCGCCCCGGACGCATGCCATCGCCAACACATACGCGACAAGCCGCCACGCCAACATCCGCCTCACAGGTACCTCCATTTCCCTCTTCCTGCCCTAGTGTTGTGATTCGTAAACTTGTCACGGGCGTGGCTGCGATCGGGTGGCATACGACTATGCCTTTGCTTCAGAGCTGCGATTGTTTATGTGCAGCGCTCCCTGGGCGTTGCCCAGGGCTATGGTATCGCGCCCCTTCGGGGCTTATGAATGGTGGAGACGCCAAGCCCCACCCCCCGCCCTGGGCGGGGCGGGGCACAGAATAGCCCAGGGCGAAGCCCTGGGAGAGCCGTTTCAATGCCACCAAGCCCTGCAAGGGCGCCATATGGCCGAGCCGGGCGCAAGCACGAAGCCCACGCCACCCAAATACAGCTGCACGCGCTGCCACCTACTTTGGGACAGGATTACGGGGTGATGCGACAATGTGCAGCTTCATGGCCAGGCGCGAACTGAGCAGGTCTTCGCGCGCTGGTTTTCCAATCGTGTCCATCCTGTCCATCCCGTCCCAAAGAAACGCCTGGTGTCTTATACGCGATGCCATTTGCGAACCGATGTAGTTCGCTGTTTCCGCGGCCGCGTTGCTCCCCCATCAGCCGCGAACCGTGTTCGTCTGGGAACGCGCTGTTTTGCCCGGGATGGCTCAGCCCCCTGCACCCCATCCTGAGAAGCCGCTAGCGCTGCTTCTCTGCGTTATCGGCGCATCTCTGTCAGCCAGCGGTCGAGCTTCCCGGAAAGGTCCTCGACAAGCTCCGGCTTCTCTTCCGCAAGATCATTTTTTTCTCCGACGTCGGCCGCCAGGTCATAAAGAGCATTTTTGCCCTTGGTCTCGCGAAGCAGCTTCCACCGGCCGCGTCGCACCGCAGCCTGCCCGGCGTGCGCCCAGAACAAAATCTCATGAGGTGATTTCGCTTTCCCTTCGAGCACCGCCATGATGTTTTTGCCGTCAATCACCTTTTGTTTCGGCAATTCGGCGTCAGCTACAGCGGCAATCGTCGCAAATATGTCCATACTGACTGCCATCTCCTCGCAGACCCCGCCAGCAGGAATTCTCCCCGGCCATCGCCCGATGAACGGGACGCGTATTCCCCCTTCTCGCAGCCCTCCTTTCCCCCCGCTGAGTGGCTCGTTGCTTCCCCTGTCCTCCGCACCGTTGTCGCTGACGAACAGAACTAATGTTCTCTTATCCAACCCAAGCCGTTTTACGTGCTTGAGAATCTTGCCAATATTATCGTCAAGGCATTCCACCATTGCACCGTATACTCCCCGCCTCGACCGTTTCATGTACTCCGACGGTGCCTGGTCCGGCAAATGCGGCGCATTGAATGCCACCTCCAGAAAAAATCTGTCGTCGCGGCGGCGTTCGAGAAAAGCAATCGCGTGTTTTGCCAGAAGCTCCGTCATGTACCCTTCCTCGTCGTGCGGCTCGTCGTTCAGGAACATCCACTTCGTCTCCTCGCGGTAGGTGTGCTTATAATAATCCGCCCAGCCGGAGAGAAAGCCGAAATATTCGTCGAATCCCTGCCGCCTGGGACGAAACTTCGCCCCATAACCCAGATGCCATTTCCCGACCAATCCCGTCACGTAGCCTTCCTTCTTCAGCACTTCGGCAATCGTGATTTCATCCGGCGAGAGCCCGTCCTGTGGGTCCTTGAAGTTCGGGTTGTGACTCAGGTTTGTCCGGAGAGGATACCGCCCGGTCATCATGCTCACTCGCATCGGCGCGCAGAGAGGAGTCGAGACGTAAAACTGAGTCAGCCGAACGCCTTGCTGAGCAAAAGCGTCAATATTCGGCGTGCTTATGTCCTTCGCTCCGTAGCAGCCCAGGTCCCCATATCCGAGGTCGTCCGCAACCAATAGCAGGATATTCGGCGGCGCGGCGTCTTCAGCGAACGCTGTTTTCACCGCCCGCTGCGCGCCCAAAGCCCCAACGGCGAGCGCGCCCATCCGCCGCAAAGCCTCTCGCCGGCTCATATTCCCTTTCAATTGACGGATTCTCGCGGCCATAGCCCTTCCTCCATGCCCGGTTGGATATTCTGTTTCCTCAAAGAAAATACTGGTGGCGCATTAGCCAGTCAACCCGTATTTCCGCCCTTCCCCAAGTCCGAGTTCCTCGCGGGAGCACGATGCAACCCGGCAAACGCCCAAACAAGCCTCCATGCTCCATCCCGGACTCGCCCGAATTGACCACGCGGGCGAAGAAAAGCCTTGACTTCTGGGGAGCCTGTGCTACGAAGGACTATCGCGGAGGTTGTCAGACAGGGCCTCTAAAGACGGTCCACAACGACGGCTTTGTTTCGGCCGCAGCTCGCCGTTGGTGGAGGCTCCACGAAGGCGGGAGGACGACGCCGAGAAAGCAAACCGCTTAACGGATGTAAAGGAGGGTTCCGTCCAATGAAAGGGAGAAGGGGATTCGCACTTGTCGAGCTTCTGGTCGTGATGCAGGTTTTCATAGCCCTCGCCGCAATGGCCATCCCGGCTTTGTGGAAGTCGCGAGAATCGGCGAGACGTGCCGCTTGCCTTAGCAACCTCAGGCAGCTAATCCTCGGTATCAAAAACTATACGCAGGATTACGACGAGTATTATCCGACGAGCGCCAAGCCGGACAAAGAAATCAACGTCGAGACGCATTACAAAGACCTGGGCATCTTGTACCCGGACTACGTATCGTCCGTTGACGTTTTCACATGCCCCAGCTCAGGCGATAAGATGCCCAGGACCCGCATGACCGACGCCGATGACAGCAAGCCCTTCCGCGACCAAGAGGCAAGGCAAGTCAGCTACGCTTATGGATATGATGGCTGCGAAGGCAAAAAACGCCCCTGGACCGAAGCCGCTCCAACGGAGACGAGAGTCCTGGCGGACAGACACGCATCTCAGCCGCTGAACGAAGCTTCAAACCATAGGCTGGATGGAAGGAACGTCGCTTTTCACGACGGGCACGTCAAATGGATTTCCGGGAAGGGAAAGCTCCTCACGAACCCGGACCATCCTGACCCGAAGATAAGCAGCCAGAGCTGGTGGAGTGAGCGCGCGGGTAAGCCTGACGAAAAGGAGGAGACGCCGCCTCTCAAGCCCGAGGCCGGAAAAGCTGAGGAACTAATTATTGACGTTCGCAAAAACGGGGAGTGCCTTATCGGCGGAGTCGTGAAGCCCATCGGAGAGATAAATGAAATGCTGCGCCAGAGGGCGCAGGCCTACACGGAGACCAAAATCATCGTCAGGGCCGATGGTGAAACTCCGTGGCGGAACGTTGCGGATGTTCTCCGCGCATGTGAGAAAGCGAACCTTTTTTGGAACGTCTCCTTCGCCATCGCCGAGAGCGTGGAGGAAGAGGCCGAGACGCTCGATGTTTCTCCCACCCCTGCTCAAGGCCCCTTTTTCTACGTGGAAGGGCAGGTCAACAGGCCGGGCAGGTACTCTTTTTCCGGCGAAGGGAAGATGACAGTCTATCGCGCCGTGACCACCGCCGGAGGCTTCAATCGCATCGCCAAGAAGAAAGTCGTCCTGCGAACGACCAACGACGCTGGAAAAGAGAAAATAGTCCAGGTGGATGTATCCGAAGCCATCAGGAATCCCGAGCTCGATCCCCCCATCAAGCCCAACGACGTCATTTATGTCCCCGAACAGCCGTTCTGACCCGTCGCCTCGATTCGGGAGAGAGTTCCCGTTCGGGGTGATGCTGTGAATCGCCGAATCCTGAAGGCCAGCGTCACGGTCTCCGATGGTTAAGACCGACCTTCGGTTTTTTCCTCAACCACGCCGTAAACTGCCTGCGTCTGTGCAAGCGAACAGCCTTCCAGCGAAATCCTCTTTGACGTAAGGCTTTGTCTCCAGAAGAGGCCTTCGGGACGCAGCCCTCCATCGTGAGATTTCTGCGTAATCCTTCAGTCACTGACGGCGAACGCCGTCGGTGGCGCCCGCGGCGCTGTCATCACAATAGAGTCTCCCCACCTTTGGCGCGCTCTTCCCCGCTTTGCACGGTGAGTTCCCCCGTAAGTGAGCCATCATCGAAGCACTAAGTCCATCAATTCGCAAATACGGCGAGGTATCCCCGCCAAAGGCAGGGGCGAAAAGCGAGAACATTTTCGAGAGGATTCACAGGATGGCCGGAATCTGAAAGGAATACCGCGACGCTGATACACCGCCATCGGCGGGGCAGGTCTCCCATAGACGGCTCTCCCATGACGTGAGACGAAAAAGCTGGTACAAGCGAAAACCCCGGCACAGGATTCGCAGAATCCTGTCCCTCCTGTTTGTCCTGTCACAGAAAAATACCTCGTCGAATTTATGAGCGAGAGCACAAAGTTATTGTTCAGGAGCCGGCGGATTTCTGCTATCTTTCTCGTGAGCACATGAATTCACGAATGCAGTAACCTATCATCTGGCGGCCACTCGTTCTTTTGACGGGACGAACCCCGCTGGCTCTTTGGGCAAGCACCGGCTCCCGCTCGTCGGGTCACGAGTGCAGGGGATTGGTTAGCATGAAATTCGTCGAGGAATTCAGGAACAGAGATGTCGCCGTCGGGCTTGCTCGGCGAATCGAGGAAGCGCTCGCCGACCGGCAGGTTTCCCTGATGGAGGTTTGCGGGACGCACACCGTATCCATTGAGCGATATGGGCTGAAGTCGCTTCTCCCGAAGAGCCTCAAGCTCCTGTCCGGTCCCGGATGCCCGGTCTGCGTGACACCGAACGAATACGTTGACCTTGCAATAGCCTACGCCATGACCGAAGGGGCCATTCTTGCCACCTTTGGAGATATGGCGAAAGTGCCCGGCTCAAGCAGCAGTTTGCTGAAGGCAAAGGCTGCCGGCGGACGTGTCCAGATTGTCTATTCGACAATGGACGCCCTGAAGCTCGCTGAGAGCAACCCCAACAAGAAAATCGTCTTCTTCGGAATCGGGTTCGAGACGACGGCCCCGACGATTGCCGCGTCAATTCTTGAGGCCGAGCGCAAGGGTGTTTCCAATTATTTCGTTGTGGCCGCAGCAAAGTTAATCCCGCCGGCGATGGAGGCGCTTCTTGACGGAGATGTTCGCATTGATGGGTTCATTTGCCCTGGACATGTCAGCGTCATCATCGGCTCGCGTGCCTACCGGAAGATTGCGGAAATGCATCGCGTCCCGTGCGTGATCGGCGGGTTTGAGCCGCTGGACATTCTCCAGGCGATTGAGATGCTTGTGCGGCAGGTCAGGGACGGAAGAGCGGATGTCGAGAATCAGTACACCCGCGTCGTCCACGAAGAGGGAAATGTCGCCGCCTGGGAGACCATGGACAGAGTTTTCAAGCGAAGCGATGCGAAGTGGCGCGGAATCGGCATCATCCCCGGCAGCGGACTTAAGATACGTTCCGATTACCTGAAATACGATGCGGAGGTTCAATTGCCGGTTGAGCGGGAGAAGACCGTCGAGAACAAGCGGTGCATCTGCGGCCTTGTCCTGAAGGGAGTCAAGGAGCCAACGGAGTGCCCTCTTTTCGGGAAGAGATGCACGCCCGAGAATCCGGTGGGAGCGTGCATGGTGTCCGGCGAGGGCGCGTGTGCGGCATATTACAAATATCGTTGAGAGGTTCGATGATGGCTGATTCGGGCGCGAAAATCCTGATGGGCCACGGAAGCGGCGGGAAGATGATGCACGACTTGATTCGCGAAGTAATGGTCAGGGAATTTTCCGACGAGCCACGCGCGAGGCTGCTTGACTCGGCGATTCTGAAGCGGCATCAGGGAAACCTCGCTTTCACGACGGATACGTATGTTGTCAAGCCTCTGTTTTTTCCGGGCGGCGACATCGGCAAGCTGGCTGTTTGCGGGACAATCAACGATTTGAGCGTCGTCGGGGCGACGCCTCTCTTCCTTTCGTGCGGTCTTGTCATCGAGGAGGGATTTGAGATGTCCTCGTTGAGAAAGGTCGTCCGCTCCATGCAAGGAACCGCGGAAAGAGCCGGTGTGAAAATCGTCACCGGCGACACCAAGGTTGTCGAGAAAGGGAACTGCGACGGCCTGTTCGTCAATACGGCAGGGGTCGGATACGCCGAGTCCTTCCTCGACGGGCAAATCGAGGCGGGCGACGAGATTGTCCTGAGCGGGACAATCGGTGACCATGGGATGGCGATCATGGCCGCGAGGGAGGATTTCGGTCTTGAGACATCTCTTCGCAGCGACTGTGCCGCAGTCAATGGGCTGGTTGAAAAGCTCAAGCCGCTCTTTCCTCGAATCCGGCTAATGCGGGACCCGACGAGAGGTGGGCTTGCGACGGTGCTCAACGAGTTTTTAGATGGAACGAACCTCGGTATCCTCATTGACGAGGATTCCGTCCCCATCAGGAAAGAAGTAGGTGCTCTCTGCGAGCTGCTGGGGCTTGACCCGCTCTACGTGCCGAACGAGGGGCGGGTGGTTCTGGTCTGCTCGAAAGGGACAGGCGCTCGGATCATCAAAATCATGCATGCTCATCCTCTCGGAAGAAGAGCGGTGGTCATCGGAAAGGTCGTCGCTGACTATCCGGGCAAAGTCTGCATGACGACGAAAGCGGGCGGAACACGCATTCTCGATATGCTCGTCAGCGACCAGCTCCCTCGAATATGCTGATGGGGGAATATCAATCCCCGGGGAGTGCTGGAGCAGATAAGCACGCACGAAGCGGCCTGCCTAAGGTTCGTCCGTTTCTTGTGCGAAGGCAAGCTCCGCAAGGAGCTGGAGAGTTCTTCTCGCTTCTTCCTCGTTAATTCTCTCGATGGCAAAGCCAGCGTGGACCAGGACGTAGTCGCCGACCTTCGCCTCCGGCAAAAGCTGGAAGCTGACTTTTCGCCTGACGCCCTCGACTTCGACCTTTCCGAACGGGCCGTCAGCTTCGACGACTTTCATTGGTATGGCAAGGCACACGATTATGCTCCATTTATCTGTCTGACCGCCGCTGCCGCATCCTCCTCCTCAGCCATGCCGTCCACTCTTCGGCCCCTTCGCCCGTCTCGCAGGATAGTCCGATGATGTCCAGCGACGGGTTGACTCCGAGAGCATCCTGCTTCATCGCTTCCGCATCGAAGCTGCAATGAGGGGCGAGGTCGGTTTTGTTGATGAGCATGAGCGACGCGTTGCGGAAAATGAGGGGATATTTCGCTGGCTTGTCCGGTCCTTCGGGTACGCTTATCACGACGACTTTGGCGTCCTCTCCAAGGTCATACCCAGCCGGGCAGACGAGATTTCCGACGTTCTCGATGAACAGTAAGTCCAGAGCCTGATACGGAAACTCGCAGAGAGCCGCCGCAATCATGTTGGCGTCGAGGTGACATGCGCCACGCGTGTTAATTTGAAGCGTCTCGACGCCAAGCTTTGCGATTCTCTCGGCATCTCGGCTCGTTGCGATGTCTCCCTCGATGACGCCGATTCGATATTCTTCTTTGAGCCTCTCGATGGCAGCTTCGATGACAGAGGTTTTTCCGGCGCCGGGCGAACCGATGAGATTGAAAACCACCACGTTCCTCTCGCGGAATTTCTTCCGATTTTGCTCAGCTATCGCTTCGTTCGCTTTCAGTATGTCGGAAAGAACTCTTATTTCCACAGCTCGCTATCCTTTCGGCGAACGCCTCATCCTTGCTCGCATTCGATGGATTCCAATAAAAGCTCCCTTCCGCTGACTATTTCAACTCCTGGCGATTGGCATTCTGGACAGCGAAAGAGGAAATCGCGGACCGCGAACTCCTTCTCGCATTCGAGACACTTGCCGACGAGCGGCTTCCTGACGAAATCGAGCCTGGCATTTTCAACGAAGGTCCCCTTCGAAATCACTCCGAAGGCGAACTCCAGCGACTCCGGAACAACCATGCTCATCTCCCCGATCACTATGCGAAGCGATGTCACGCGGGAGATTTCTTTCCCCTCCACCGCCTTCTTGACAATATCTATCAAATTCGATGCGATGGAAAGCTCGTGCAATTTGTTCGTCTCCGCTTAGCGAAGTCAGAACTTCCCGACGAGGATGAGGAATCCAATGACGATGAAGACGGCGCCTGCAACTTTCCGAACGTATTGGCGCGGGAGATAAGTTCCTATTGCGTTGCCGAAGAAGGCCGCCAGAAACGTTATCACCGCAAGCGCCAGAACCGCACCGAAAAAAACAGCCCAATGCGAACATTCCTTCCTCGACGCCAGCGACAGAACCGCTAATTGCGTCTTATCTCCTAACTCCGCAACAAACAACACGCCAAAAGTTGATATCAAAGTCCTCCAGAACATCCTGTTTCCTTTCGGTAGACCCGGGAACCCGAACTTGGCTCAGCTTTCTTGTCTCTATTGCTGGAGAGCGACCAGGGGTGCAGATTGTTCTTCCGGGTTATCAAACGCCAAGTCTCTGGAGCACCCCGGCCGTGGCATTTCTGCGATGCCGACAGAGACGGCACACGCAGGGGATAAAACTATCCGGACCGAAGCGAGAACGACGCCAAGCAAGCCTCTCTTCAAGCCTGCCCGCTCCTTCGACGAAATCCTCTTTTGCCCCTGTCCGAGCATTGTAGAGGAATGATGCGCGCGAAACAACGGATTTCAGGCGCGGAGTTGAGGCCGAGCCTCTGAACGTTTTCTTCGACATCCCGGAAAGCAAACGGGGGTTGGGCGATGTCGGCTCTGCGGACATTTCGCGCTTGCCAAAGGGCCGCAATGGGAGAAAATTGGACGAGTGGCGCATTCGGTTGGACTTTATCTCAATCTCCCTGGCTTCGTTTTCGCCAGGAGAGTCGTATTGAAAGGAGGATGTGAATGGAGAAGGAGTGCAAAAACTACCAGAAGAACCTGAAGCGATGCAATTGCACATACGAGCCTTGCAGCAGGAAGGGCTACTGCTGCGAGTGCATAACGTATCACTGGTCAATGGGCCAGCTCCCCGCATGCTTCTTTTCGGAGAGGGTTGAGAGAACCTATGACCGATCGGTGCGGCGATTCATTTCGGAGCATTCAAAGGGATAAAGAGGGACCGATGGAAAGAGGCGAGACAAAGATGTCGGTGGCGACACGGCGGTTCAGATTAGAGACGGAAGGCAACTGCGATGTCAGGGACATCACCGGTCAGGTGAGGAACGAACTCCGGCGGACCGGGATGAAGAACGGCGTCGTGACGGTTTTCGTTCCGGGAGCGACGGGAGGAGTTACAACGGTCGAATTCGAGGACGGCCTTGTCAGGGACCTGAAGGAAATGTTTGATTCTGTTGTCCCCGAGGGAAAGCGATATTATCATGATGAGAAATGGCACGACGGGAACGGACATTCCCACGTGAGGGCATCTCTTCTTGGACCGTCGCTGACGGTTCCGTTTTCGGAAAGCGAGCTTACCCTCGGCACATGGCAGCAGATTGTGTTCGTTGATTTCGACGTCAGGCGAAGGTCGCGGAGCATTGTCTTGCAGTTCATAGGGGAATAGGGCGGACCGCACTCCAAGAAGACGGCCCGAAAGGCCGAGACTGAAGGCGTGCTCGCTTCATTTTGCGAGGCGCTTCGCCTGTCGTGCGGATTTCACGGCGCCGATGAGGAGGTGCAGGTCGGTATGCCAACTTTTGTCGGGAAGGTTTTGATTCTTGCCGGGGTTGTCCTGATCGTCTTGGGGATTATCATTGTGTCGAAAGTGCAAATCCCCTTTCTCGGGAGGCTACCGGGCGACATAAGAATCGAAAAAGAGGGGTTCCGATTTTACTTTCCAATCGTTACGTGCATAATCATCAGCATCCTGCTGACTCTGATACTGGCTCTCCTGGCGAAAAGGCTCTGAGGGGAGCTGCCAGCAAAGGAGGTGTGGGGCGCCCGCGGCTGACCTCGGTCCTGTTGGAGATCTGCGAAGGCGCACACGCGGGAAAACTGTGCCCTGCGAGGGCAGCGGTTCGACGGAACTGATTAGATAAGATGGACCGTCGCGGCCCCCTCGTAGCTGACTTGGCAGCCCCGCCCCAGCCAACGAGAACATACTGCGAGCAACCTTGCCTGCCAAAGACTTTTCAACCGCCGTTCTATCGAGTCCTCAAAAAGCCTGCCGACCGTTTCCCAAGCCCTTCAGCGATGCCGAGTGCCGCCGGCACCGCAGCGGCGCGGGACGGTTCCCTCCTGGCGCTAGCGCGAATACCGGCCTTCCGTGGTGGGAGGGCTCCATTTCTCTTCTGAGGCGCCAGGAGGCGTCAAGACCTCCTCGCGGCAAGCTACTCCAGAATCCGGAGGTTCCTTTGTCTCCGCATTTTGGCGTTTGTGGAGAGAAAAAGGGCAGGTCGAAACCGGGAGCTTTCGCCGCAATCCTTTTGCGTCTCGTCGATTAGGCCAAGAAGCGCTGACCTGAAGCAGCTCGGCCCGCCAATTGCAAATATCTCGTCCCGCCGATAATCACGAAAGGTGAAATATGGCGATCATCGAGCCAACTGTGGCCATCGCGAGCATTGACCCCGAGTTCTCGCCGGAGCTTTCTATGAAGCTGGCTTCGGACAATTGCCGTGTGATTGTGGCGACCGACATCGGCCAGTTGGTCGAGCGAATCATGGAAGCGGATGTGCATGTGGCGGTCGTTGACCTTGATTTGAGCAATGGGGATTGTCGGCGGTTGATTGAGGAATTGAAGAAGCTGGACAGACATCTCGGGCTAATCGTTGTGGCGGATCACTGCTCGCAAGAGGATGAGATATATCTTCGGTCGAGCGGCATTCTCTACCTTGCTTTCAAACCGGCTGAAGCCGAAGGGCTGGCGGAGATTGTGAAGGAGTCGGCCAGGAATGCCGCTAAAAAGAGGTACTGCTGAGACCGGGCGAAATCGAGTCGGATAATTCGCCCCTGTGAGGCGATTCGCCCACACGGCAAGAATGAGTCAATGCGAAGTGACAAAGCGCGGACAACCGAGTTCAGCCGATGGGTTATGTCGCATAAACAATGAAAGTTGACGACTGGCGAATGGGCTTCTCGCGATGCAAGGAGGTTTGAAGATGCTGAACAGCCGCAATGTCGGAGAAGCGGTCACAACGGTGGGAGGGAGCTTCCCGGTCCTCCTGGCGGCGGCGCCGAGCCTTTCGCTATATGGGGAAGCGCTCAGCGGGACGAAGTCAGCGGTTCTTATGGTCTGTGCGGTTTCGTCGGTTCTTGTCCTGTCCATCGGACGATATTTGCAGTCGGCGGACGCGAGAACACAAAAGCGGGGCCGCAGAGGCAAACAGAAAAACGCCATGCCGGGAAGCGCGATGCGAAGTGAGGACTCGAGGCTCTCGAGCCTCCGGAAGCGCCTTGCCCCCCGCCCAGGGCGGGGCTCAGCGTACCAACCGACCGACGAGGGAATGCCTCGCTTGAGAAGTTGAGAGGAAAGAGACGATTCACGCTTCGGGAGTTAATCGTGGCCATCACTGTCTTAGGTTTCTTGTCGCCTGTAGGCATCCCAAAATTTGTCGTCCTCGTTGATAAAGTCAACAGGGCGGCGTGCGATACCAGCGTCGGTGCCATCAATGCAGCCATCCTGAAACAATATGTCCTCCAACTGGCAGGCCCGAAGCCTGACACACGCTGGATGGACGATATTGATTCCATGGATAAGGTCGAGCCATCTTGGTTCGCGGATGGTGAGGTCCCCACCTGCCCTTTTGGTGGCCCTTACGAGATACAAAACGGCGTCTGCCAGAAGCACTCACATTGAAAGTGCTGCCGAATAGCCTTCATACTCGCCGCCCGGTCGTATTACGTGATTATCGGGAGAAGGAGCTTCTTTGCCTGACTCCGGGTTAAGTGTATCAATTCACAAATACGGCGAGGTATCCCGGCCAGGGGTAGGGCGAAAAGCGAGAAGATTTTCGGCAAGATTCACAGGATGCTCCGAATCTGAAAAAGATGGCACGACGCTGATACCCCGCCATCGGCAGGGCAGGTCTCCCATACACGGCTCTCCCCGAATCCCTTTTGCCGCGCCTGCCGTGTGGCTCTTGGCAGACTTCCTCTGCGAGGACCAAGAGTTTCAGCGGACACCAGCACCCCATTCGGTCCCCAGGCGGATAGGTGTGGAGTCCTTCCTGCGGAAAGCGACCACTGACTCCCCGACGCTCATCGCACCAGAGGGAGTTCGTCAGGTCGCGGAGCAAAAGATTCCGCGTCCCATGGATTCGTTGGTTCGTCCCGAGCGGTTCAATCAACGTTCCGTCTTGACAACGGAAAGGGTATAAGCTAATCTCCTCTGGAGAAGCTCGCCCGAATCCGCCGAGGCGAGGCACGCCCTTATAGCTTGTGGCCCGGCCATGTTTGGCTCAGGGTGAAGAAAGGAATTGTGGCTTCACAGCGAATGAGAAAACGCCGCGCCAGGTTACGAAGTCTGCTTGTCTTTGCCACGGCGATTGTTATTCTTGTCAAAGCCGGAGACTCCTCCTGCCAGCTGGGGGACTTCCCTTTCACCACTGCCCGGCAATCCGACCAGCCGGCGGACGGCGACGAGTCAGTGACGGTGACCTGGCCAAACGGCTCAGAGCGGTGTCTTGCCGGGGGAACGTACAACATCACGTGGGCGGCCACGGTAAGCAGCGGGCTGGTCAAGGTTGAGTACTCGCCCAATGGCGGAACGACCTGGTCTGTGTTCAAGGTCAACACCCCGAACGATGGGAGCGAACCGTGGACGGTGCCGAACATCCCGTCGGCTATGTGGCTCGTCAGGGTCTCCGATGCTTTAGACGGAACACCGTCGGACACGAGCGATAGCTGGTTTCGGGTTGAGCCAGCCGGCTCAGTGCCTCTCATCACGACTAAGACCTCCGGAGAAATCACCGTCGCGTTCCTGCAAGGGTCATCGGGGGCTACTTCGGAAATAGGGTTTGGTTACGCCATTGCCACGACACCCGCCGCAAACCGCTACATCCTGTTTCAGGGACTGCCGCAGAATCCCAGTCCCACGACCGAGCAGAACCTTGGGTTCATGCCCGCCGGTTCCGGTCTCGATTTTTACGTGATAACCGAAGGCGTTTCCCAGTACTCCGGGTTTCTTCCCAACCAGTCCTTCTGGGATACGGATAACTCTCTTGGGTGGGGCGGAACAATCGTCGAGGAAAGACACATTGGGGTCGAAGACTATCTTCTTCATCTCGACCGCGCCACCGGCGGGATTGACGACGACAATGATTTTCTCATGGAGGTGAAGATTTCTCCGGTAGGCGAATCGCCGCCGGTCGCGGTTGTGCAAACGCCGTCTGGGGTTCAAAGCGGCAACGTTTCCATCTCTTACACGTTGAAAGACGTGCAGGGTGACGAATGCACCATTATGGTTTTTGTCTCGGAAGATGGCGGCGTAAGCTGGAAACCCGCCACGCAGGGACCGGGCGGGGACGGAACATCTGACCTAACGTCCTCGCGTACAGGACAAAACCACATTTTCGTATGGGACTCGGTTGCGGACATCGGATTAACCAGCCAGAACGACATCCGCATTCGCATTGTACCGTTCGACACAAAACAAGGAACGCCGAGTGATACCGGCAACTTCTCTGTGAACAATGTTCCTCCTCCGAAGTTGTCGTGCCTCCCAGATTCTTTTTCATTCGAGGCGATGGAGGGAGGTCCCGACCCCGCCAGCCAGTTGATGGAGGTATGGAATTCCGGGGGCGGGGCCCTCGATTGGCGGGTTGAGACCCTCGCTTCGTGGTTGTTGCTCAGCCCCCGAACGGGCCAGAGCACAGGCGAAAAGGATAGAGTGAGCGTCGCCGCGACGGTGGTGGGATTAAGCCACGGGGTATACGACGCGACTGTGACGGTGTCGGCTGCTCAACTTCCAGGGGTGACAATTGAAGTTCCGGTGAGGCTGACGGTCGTGGAGAGGGTTCCCATGCTTTCGGTCTCTCCGGACGTGTTGAATTTTTCGACCTGGGAGGGCGGGCCGAATCCGGCGCCGCAGGATTTCACGGTTCAGAACACCGGTGGGCAGAACCTTTCCTGGCGCGTCTCCTGGGAAATCCTCTGGCTGAAACTTTCTCCAGAATCGGGGACCAGCACCGGCGAGATTGATACAGTTCAGGTTTCGGTTGACGTGGCAGGGCTGACGGCGGGGTGGTACGGGGCGAACGTCACGGTCTCGGCGCCGGAAGCATCCAACTCCCCATTGTCGGTTGCGGTCTTTCTGGAGATCACGGAGCCGCCGCCGTTGCTATCGGTCTCTCCGACGGCGATTGTGTTCGACTGCACCGAAGGAGACAGCCCCGCTCCCGCAGAGATTGTGATTCGCAACGCCGGGACAGGGGAGTTTTCGTGGGAGATTTCGGATGACGCGGAGTGGCTTTCGGTATCGCCGGAGACTGGCCGCAACAGCGGCGAGGCGAACGCCGTCGAGGTCCGGGCGAGCACCACGGGTCTTTTGCCCGGCACATATCGGGCAACCATAACGGTCTCAGCGACGACTCTCAACTCCCCTCAGAAAGTTGATGTAACGCTTCTTGTCAGGGAAAGGCCGCCAACTCTTTTCGTTTCGCCGGCGCTTCTGAGTTTTTCCTCTTTCGAGGGAGGAGAGAATCCGGTGCCTCAGGAGCTGAAGGTCAAAAACGCCGGAAGAGGGGAGATGGACTGGCACGCTTCCGCGGACGTGGCCTGGATGCAGATTTCGCCGCAGGAGGGCGTCACTGCCGGCGAAGAGGATTCGGTGCAGGTCTCTGTTGACATTGCGGGCTTGAAGCGAGGTTCCTATACAGGGCAAATCACCCTGTCTTCCCTCGTCGCGATAAATTCACCGGTCGGGGTCACGGTTCTGCTGGAGATTTCGGAGCCTCCGCCCACCTTGTCGGTCACGCCGGGTCAACTTCTCTTCGACGGAGTTGAGGAGGGGGACGACCCGGTCCCCCAGGAGATTGAGATAAGAAACGTGGGGGCCGGAGAGTTCTCGTGGGAGGCATCGGATGATGCGCCGTGGTTATCACTCGCCCCAGCCTCCGGGAGCAATTCGGGCGAAACGGATATAGTGCAAGCGAGCGTCAGCACTTCAGGGCTTGTGGCGGGAACGTACACCGCGACGATAACCGTTGGCGCCACGGCCCGCAATTCGCCGCAGACAGTTTCAGTGCGGCTCGTCGTTGCGGAACCGCCTCCCCCGGTCCTGGAGGTTGCACCGTCGAGCCTCGATTTCTCCGCCGTTGAAGGGGGCGATAACCCGCCGCCCCAACAGGTCAAGGTTCGCAATGCAGGCGGAAGGGAAATGGCATGGCGCGTCCTTAGCGACGCGGCGTGGCTTTCCGCTGCCCCTGAGTCCGGCAGCAGTAAGGGCGAAGAGGACGTGATCAAAGTGTCGGTCCGCGTCTCAGAGCTTCTGCCGGGGACGCATTCGGGAACGCTAACGGTTACGGGTGCGGGCGCGGCCAACTCCCCGCAGAGCGTTCAGGTCAGAATTGTGGTCGCAGAAAATCCGCCGGTCCTGGCGGTTTCGCCACTCGAGTTGGCTTTTGTGGCGGAGGAGGGAGGCGCCGAACCCGCGCCGCAAGACTTTTGCGTGCGCAATCAGGGCGGCAGGGCGATGGAATGGCAGTCTTCCGCCGACCAGAGCTGGATTCGCCTGACGCCACAATCGGGGACGAATACCGGCAGCCCTGAGACCGTCAAGGTCTCAATTGCGAGCCAAGGAATGGAGCCGGGAGATTATTCAGGCGCGATAAAAGTGGAGGCGCCGGGCGCTCGCAACTCCCCCCAGATGGTCTCCGTCAGACTAACTCTAAAGGCGGTGAAGGCCGAGCTCTTTGTGTCCCCGGAATCCCTGGATTTCTCAACGAGGAGAGGGGGCAGTAATCCGCCGAGCAAAACCTTGACAATCACGACCCGCTTCTACAAGCCGGTTACATGGTTGGCGGAGGAGAACGCGGAGTGGCTCTCGGTGAGTCCTTCCAGCGATTCAAACTTCGGCGAAGCAGATGTCGTTACGGTATCAGTTGATAAGACCGGACTGGACCTTGGACGGTACGAGACCGAGATAACTGTGCGAGATGCGCAGAGGCCGAACTGCAAAGCTTGCGTGAAGGTTGTATTGAGTGTGAAGCCTATCCGCGTTCCGGAAGAGTACGCGACAATCCAGGCGGCGATAGACGCGTCCCAGAAGGGAGACGTGATTCTTGTCCGGCAGGGCACTTACCGGGAAAAAATCCGGATGAAATCCCACATCGAGGTCTTCGGTGAGGGGGCAGAGACCACCGCAATAGACTGCGGCGGAAAGGGCACAGCGGTTGCCTTCATAGGGATTGAATCGGCAACGCTTGAAGGATTCACCATAAAGGGAGGGACGGGGGAACGCTTCGGGCGAGGAGCCGAGGTTGGGGGAGGAATCTACGTTTACCGGTCTTCTCCACATATTGCGGGCTGTTGGGTGGAAAACAATTCGGCGGTTTGGGGAGGAGGGATTTGCATTGACACTTATTCGGCGCCGGTCCTGGCTGATTGCCGGATCTGCGAAAACTCCGCCGTGATGGGCGCAGGGCTATTCTTCTATGAAGACTGCTCCGCGACGATATTGACAACGAGGATATGTCAAAACTCCGCGGAATGGTATGGGGGTGGGATGTGTCTGGCGAGTTCATCGTCGGTGAACATTCGCAGCAGCGAAATCACCGGCAATAGTTCATTCTACGCTGGAGGGGCGGCCCACGGCGCATCGGGATGCGATATCGAACTCGTGAGCTGCACTGTCGCCGGAAATTGCTCTCCGGAAGGGGCGGCGTTTTTCATGGAAGAATTCGCCGTCATGGAAGCAGTTAACACAATCATCTGGGGAAATACTTCTCCGATGGTTTTGCTTGGGGAGCACATCTTCCGCCACTGCGATATCGAGGAGAGCGGCCTGGCAGGGAAAGACGGGAACATATCCTCCGATCCCCTTTTCGCCGCACCCAACGATGGAGATTATCATCTTCTGCCGTGCTCGCCCTGTGTTGATGTGGGGACAGTCCCGGAAACCGGATTGTCGGCGACGGATGTGGATGCTGAACCGAGAATCATGGAAGGACCGCTCGGGGCGGTAACCGACATTGGAGCGGACGAGGTCAATCCGGATGTGCCGGCTGTCGTGGCGGAAAGCGTTTCGCAGATTGGCAGCGGTCTCGTACGCATAAGCTACAAGCTCTATCATCTGCTCGGCGTCCCCTGCTCGGTCCTGGTGGAATACTCCGCAGATGGCGGAACGGAATGGCGAAGGGCGACGAGAGCGCCTCAGGGAGACGGAACGTTCGGGCTATCATCTTCCATTTCCGGGGAAACTCACTATTTTGTCTGGGACTCCATCGCGGACGAAGGCGGTGCGCGAGCCGAAGGCATTTTGTTGAGGTTGACGCCGCAGAGCGCGCTCACGGGAACAAGCCGCGTCTCACAACCCTTCTCACTGGATAACGCACGCTTCGACACCGACAACGACAAGCTGCTGGACGCCTGGGAGCAGATAATCATTGATGCGAACTTGAATGACGCCATCCGCTCGCTGAGCGACGTCTCCGGAGAGGGCGATTTCGACGGCGATGGAAAGACCGAGCGAAGCGAGTATCTTGCCGGGACAAGCCCCGTGGACCCGCAGTCGTGTTTGCGCCTGGTGTGCGTCCCGGCTACTGACGGAGAGGCAGTCCTCCGCTGGCCTTCGGCCATCGGAAGAATCTATCGGCTATTCTGCTGCGACGGGATGGGGAACGGGTGGCATGCCCTGAGGGAAGCGATTCCGGGGACGGGAAGTTGGATTGAGTTTCGGGACGCGACCGCGAGCCAGAAGACGTTGCGGTTCTATAGGATTGGGGCGGAATGACGGAAGACCAGCAGGGGGGACATAAACGTAACGCTGCCCTCCGGGCGGCTGTGTTGGCGGCGTGCCGCCCCCCGCCGAAAGGCGGGGGCAGGATGCCCGCAGGACAGCCAGCGACACCCTGGCGGTGCGCCGCGGCACCCAGGGGGCCCCGTCCGAATCCCCGCAGCGGATGCAAGACCGTAGCCACGTGCGTCAGCACGTGGGAAAAAGGGAAACGCCTCAGGGCGAGCGGAAGTCTATTAGCGTTCATTCCCCGGAGAGGATGTCCGACAGCGTCCGCAGGCTATCGCAACAACTATCGCTGCCATGCCATCCGAAAGCTCTTCCCCTTCTGCGACCTTATTTCCCCTTACGCGGCCTGTAACGGAAAGGGATGAACCCTGCCCGTTAGCTGCTGGTGAGCGCGGCGAGTGTGATAGCGGCGATCAAAGTCAAGTCGCCCATCCTCCTAACTCTCGCGGACGCACGCTGCGCGAGCGAACGTCTCCGCTGCCGACTCACCGCTTCCGTGAAGAAAACTGCTGGCGAACGAATTGCTCGAATCGCAAAGCGTCATCGAACATGGGGACGTTGTTGAACATGACGTAGCAAAGGGACTCCCCCTGGACTTTCGCCGTGAGCTGCTGAAGGTCGTCGTCGGTGTATTTGTACCTGTAGCCGGTCCTTCCATGAAGGCGGAAATATCTCATTTCTCCCCAAACGGGGGATTCTTTGAAAGGGTCAACGCAGTGAATAAGACTCAGCTCCCGGCACAGTTCCCGGACTTCGGCGGCTCTCCATTTTCCTCGTGGCTCCCAGACGAGAAGAAAATCTCGTCGGTCAATCGCATCAAAAAAGCGCCGCATGTTTCGTTTGTTTTCCGCGGTTGGAGTGAAACTCGCAGCGCATTGAAAGACGATGATTTTCGCTCCGAGGGCTTCGGCGAATGAAGACGTGGTTTGCCAGGCAACGAAGACCTCTCTCGTGGGCTTGAAAGAGCCGTACTTGTTTCTTTCGCTCTTGGGAATGGGGCGGCTCAATCGCCGGTAGGTTGGACTCTTTGGCTCGTGCGTTATCAACTGCCACGCTTTCAAAGTGAATTCAAAATCTCGCGGGGCTTCCCTTCGCCACTTCTCCGCCGTGACGAGGGACGGCGGTTGATAAAAAGTCTTCTGAATCTCCACCACCCCGAAGTCTTGGAAGTATTTCTCCCGCCCCACCGGGAACCCGCAACAACCTATAGCGACATTGGCTACGTACACGCTTCTCCCGGGGGCTCTAAGTACACTACATGAGGGTTGACTTTCTCGTTGGAGGGCTGCTCAAGCGGCTCCTCCCACGAAAAGCAGATGCTGAACCGCTCTTGGTGAAAGCCCAGAGACGTAGTGTCACCATGATAAACCACGTCCTTAGCTTCCTCTTCCCTGCCCATTCCTCATCCCTCCTTCGGAAAGAAGAAATCCCGAAGTCTCTCATTCAATTCACTGTTGTGCTCTATCGCTTCGCTGACTTCGGCATGTGGTAACTCAGTGTAGCCGGTATCCGGGGCAATTTCAGCAATTCTGATACGACCGCCCACCTTGGGGTCTTGGGTAGCCGTTTCAGCTATTATGTAGGCCGCAAGAAAGATAAGATTCTTCCTCGACATCTGCGGGTCGTATAAGCGGTGAACCAGGTAAGTTGCGTATTGTGGAATACCAGCCAGTGCCGTACCTGCTGTACACAATTGTGGTGCGAAATCCAGAGGACTCGAAAGGTAGTATATCTTCTTGTCGCCATTCTCCTCAAACCCAGCGACTATGAAACCCACGACCTGCCTGTGCTCCCGAGGTATTCCTCCAAACCACCCTTCGTACTTGTCCTTCGAAACCCGCCTTGCTTTTTCAAACACTGCGCTGAAATGCTTCTCGTTAGGCTCAAGTGCACCCCTAATCTCAACGATTAGCTGCGCCGCCAGTTCAGCCTGGCCGTAGGAAACTATGCCGACGTATTTGGTCAGTTCGAATAACTTCGTTTCTGAGTCCCGGATTGCCGTCAGACCTCTCGGGTCCCCGATTGTCCCTCTACTATCAGCAGCGAGCACCAAGCCGTCCTTTCCTTGAGGGCACGCTACAAGTGTCATCTCAATGCTCCTCTCTTTGTCGCACAAAGGTTAATACATCCTCTCTCGATTGTCAATACATGTCTGTGCCCTCCCAACATTGCGCTAATTGGTTGGGGGAAAGGCTCACCCCCTGCTTCGCTATCCTCATCACAACGTTTCTCGGCTGCTGTTAGCAAAGCAGACTGACATTGAACTCTGAATAGTCACCCCAGGTGAGACGGTTAACCGGGGGGTTGAATGAACTCATTCTAACCTGCATTTCTTGTCCTCTTTTCAAATGGGGCCGCATCACTTTCGGGCCGGGGGCCGAAAGAACGGCCGCGCCTTCCAGTCCGGTCGCGCACCTTCTTGCGAACTTGCGGTAGATTGTAGCGCTGGTCGCAGCCCTTGACAAGGCGGGACTGAGGTGGGAGAATCACTGAGGTCGAGCGTGAACCCGATGACCTGAGGCGGGGTGCTCCGCTATCAAAAAACTAAATCCAACCAGGAGGTGAATGAGATGAGCAAGCTGCGAAAACGCATCATGGTAGCACTCGTGCTGGCACTTGCGGCGGCGGTGGCGATTCCGATGTGCGGCCGCATGGGCAAGAGCTATGCACAGGAAGAAGGCGAGAGAGAGGCCCGCGAGAAGCCCAGAGAACCTCTTGTGGCAGAAAGAGAACGAGGAGGTGAGGTCGCCCGCGAGCCTGAGAGGGAGAAAAAAGAAATCATCTCGGACGAAGCTCGGCGCCTATTGGAGAAAGCTGAGAGGCTGCAAGCCGAAGGTGAGCGCGAAGCTGCCCAGGAGTTGCGAGACAGGGCGAGGCAGGTCGAAGCGAAGGCGCGCGAAGCCAAAGGGAGAGAGAGAACAGAACGCGAGCCAGAGTTTGTCTCGGACGAGGCTTATCGCTTGTTCAAGAAAGCCGGGAGGTTGGATGCCGAGGGGAGACGCGAGGAAGCGAGGGAGCTTCGTGCGGAAGCCAAGCGAATCGAAGCCGTAGCCCGCGAGAGGCGGGAAGAAGTGCGCAGGGAAGAGTGGAGGCCCAAAGAAGAGCCGAGGGAAATAGGGAGGGAGATGCCGAAGGAAGCCATACGCGAGCATCTCCAGGCGGCAAGAAGGCTCAGAGCGGAAGGAAGAGAAAGGGCTGCTCAGGAGCATATTCGCATAGCGGAAGAGCGCGCTCGGGAGCTGAGGCTGAGGCTTCCCAGAGAGGAAGAGATTCGCGAAAGGGAGTTCCCTCTTCGAAGGGAAGCACCGGTTCCACCCGAAATTTTCGGAGAGATTAGCGAATTGCGGCGCGACATCAACCAGCTTCGCGGGGAACTGGCGGAGGTCAGAGAATTACTTCGGAGGTTGGTTGAGAGGCGGGAGGTGCCGGAAATGCGCCCCCCAAGGGTGCTCCGCGAAGGGGAGCGTGAGAGAGAGCAACGCCCCGAAGGACAACGCGAGGGAGAGAAGTAAGCTAAATCCCCGACCGGGCGCTTGTGGCTGCCGCCGAAGAGACGTTTTCGTGCCCGACTCCTCGTGCGACACTTGAAAGCAGCGGGAGATGTTTTTTCCTGCTGCGGGGATATCCGGACGTCAGGCTGTGCCACTTTCTTTCCGACTGGACGCGGCGTTTCGCGCTTGCTGCTAACGCCTGCGTCCCGGTGGCGGCCCGAGGGCGTCCTGCCTCCGGCTCGCCTTCAGTTTGAAGACGGGCGAGAAGAACCGCCGCAATGACGGTGATAACCGAAGGGCTCGGGAGAAGTCCAATTGACCGTGGAAACTGAAAAGAAAAGCGCAAGCTCGACAATTCGCGTTGGGACTGCCGGATGGTCATACGAGGACTGGGAGGGGATAGTCTATCCCTCCCCGGCCCCACAGCGTTTCGACCGGCTGGCGTATCTCAGCCAGTACTTCGATGCTCTGGAAATAAACAGCACTTTCTATCGTCCTCCCTTGCAGCAACACTGCGAGAGCTGGGTCAGAAGGGTTTCCCACAATAAGAGATTCATGTTCACCCTGAAATTGCACAGGAAGTTCACCCACGAGCGGGAGGGCATAACGGACGAGGACGAGGTGGTCTTCAAGAAGGGGATCGAACCTATACACGATGCGGGCCGCCTCGGGTGCGTGCTAATTCAGTTTCCGTGGTCGTTCAAATACCTCCCCTCGAGCAGGAGATACCTCGCGGAGCTAATCGAGAAGTTTGAAGAATACCCCCTTGTCGTCGAGGTAAGAAACGCCTCGTGGGACAATAGCGAGTTGTATTCCTTCCTGGAGGAGAAAGGTGCTGGCTTCTGCAACATAGACCAGCCCCGGCTCTGGAAGCAGTTGAGACCGACGGAGCGCGCGACAAGCCCTGTCGGCTACGTGCGGCTGCATGGCCAGAACATAGAAAACTGGTTCAAGGAGGATGCCGGAAGAGACCAGAGGTACAATTATTTGTACGGCATGCATGAGCTCGACCCCTGGGTCAAGCGGATAAGAGCCATCGCCGATAAGGCTGAGAACACCTACGTCATAACAAACAATCATTACCGCGGGCAGGCTGCGGTCAATGCCCTTCAGCTTCAGTTCCTCTTGCGGGGGGAGAAGGTGGCGACACCCGACTCGCTTCGGGCAGTTTATCCGGAGTTGAAGGAGGTCTCGAAGCCGGCTCCGACGCAAGAAACCCTCTTCTAACTTGGGCCGGCAAGTTCTGCGGGCGAGGTGCTCCTGGGACGTAAGAGCGAAAGCTGCCGGCCGGCCAGGAAACTGCCGCAAGAACACGTCCATCACCTTCTCTGGCAATAACGGGAGCCCAACCCATGGTGACACGGTCCCAGGAAGTGGACTACAAGCGAAAAATCGTGCACGCTTTCCTTGAGGAGCATAGCTTCGATGCGGTCGTTCTGGAAAATCAGGGCAGTTTCGCCTGGTACACAGCGGGGGGCGACGACCACGTGGCGACGGCTACTGAGCGGGGCGCAGCGGTTCTCGTCATCACACGAGAAGCTGAGTATCTGGTCACCACGAACATCGAAGCACCCCGGCTCGTCGAGGAGGAGATGGCGGGGCTGGGGTTTCAGCTCGTCGAGGTGCCCTGGGAACAGAGCGATGGTATCCTCAGAGCAGTGAAGCGGCTCCTCGGAAAGGGCAATGCCGCTTCCGACAGCGGGTTTGGCCCGACGAAAAACATGGCGGGGGAACTGGCCACGCTGAGATTCTCACTCACAGACGCCGAAATGGAAAGATATCGCAGCCTTGGGAGAGATACCGAGGAGTCGGTGACCGCTGTCTGCAAAAGTGTGCGACCAGGGTTCAGCGAGAATGCTATCGCAGGGATGGTGGCAGAGCAGCTTTATTCTCGAGGGGTAACGCCAGTGGTACTCTTGATTGCGGCCGATGACCGGATAGAGAAGTTCCGACATCCGATCGCTTCCGATAAGAAGGTGAACAGGTGCGCGATGGTTGTGTGCGGCGCGAGGCGATGGGGACTGGTCATCTCCTGCACGCGGTTGGTCCATTTTGGCAAACTTCCTGCCGACCTGCGGCAAAGACACGACGCGGTACTGAAGGTTGACGCCGCTCTGAATCTCTCGACGAGGGTCGGGCAAGAGATTGGCTCAGTGTTGAGAGCGGGCATAGAAGCCTATTCCGAGGCAGGGTTCCCAGAGGAATGGAGGATGCATCACCAGGGAGGGCCGGCCGGCTACGCGACGAGGGAATTCCGCGCTACGCCAGCCGAAAGGAGAAAGGTCGTGCGAAACCAGGCTTTTGCGTGGAATCCTTCCATTGCGGGGGCAAAGTCGGAGGACACGATTCTGGTGAGAGACGACGCGATAGAGTTTCTGTCCAGCCTTGGGCGAGATTGGCCGATGATAGAGGTCGAGTACCGCGGAAAGGTCGTCAGACGCCACGACATTCTGGTCGTTTGATCATGGCGCGATCGGAGGAACGGCAGAGGCGCCCGGCGGGGCCCCGCAAAGAAGGCTTTCTATGGCGGACAGAATGGTGGCCTTCTCGAAGGGTTTCTGAACCACAAGCGAGGCGCCGCTTTCCCTGACCCGCTCCTGGTCGAGCTGAACGCCCCACGCTGTAATAAGTATGATTCTTGCTTCAGGGTCAGAAGCCCTGATAGCTTTCGAGACTTCCCAGCCGGATAAACCCGGCATACCGATGTCGGCGAGGACCACGTCGAATCTCGACCTGCGATACCGCCTGATTCCCTCTTCGCCATCCGTGACCGCCGTTACCTCATGGGAGACGCTTTCGAGCATTTCACGAAGTGTCTGAGTGACCTCCAGGTTATCATCCACGACAAGGACAGAGGCTTTGCGTATGAAAGCAGGCTCGGCAGCTTCGCGCACTTCGCTGGCGGTCAGGTCAATGGGGAACAACAACGTCACCGTCGTGCCCTGGTTGGGCCGGCTTCTTATTTCTATCTGCCCGTTATGCCTCTTGACCGTCCCGTACACTAAGCTCAAGCCGAGTCCCATCCCATCGGGCTTGGTGGTGAAGAAGGGCTGAAACACCTTCTTCTGGACCTCCGGAGTCATCCCGACGCCGGTGTCTTCCACTTCGATGAATACCTCCTGACCCCGGACGCCCGTTCTGATGGCGAGCATCCCGCCGCGCGGCATGGCTTCAATGGCGTTGAAAAGAATGTTGGTGAGGGCTTCCCGTAGCTCGGCGAGATCGCCTGAAATTGGCTCCACTTTTTGAAGCTTGTGAGCTACTTTGACCTCCACCCCCTGAACCTCTGCCAGCTCCTTCCATCGAGGTTCAACGATGTCGAGAACCTGCCGGACCATCTGATTCACGTCAATCCGCGAACGAGGTTTCTGAGATACAGCTTTGGAGAACTCCTGCATTCTCCTGACGGTGCTGGCAGCATCTCTTGAGGCATTCTCGATTGACTTCAACCCCTTGACGATGTGCTTATCGCTCGTCAGGGACATCAGGAACTGCGCCCGGCCGAGGATTATGGACAGAGCGTTGTTGAAATCATGTGCCACACCCGCCGAAAGCTCCCCGATAGCCCGATATTTCTCGGCCTTGACCATGGCGTCCTGGGCTTTCTTCAGGTCGGCGCATAGGCGGTTTGAAGTTCGGTGTAGAGGCGGGCGTTCTTTATCGAAAGGCTTGCATGGGCGAGGAGGTCGGAGAGAATGTGTACCGCTGTGTCGCTGAAGCGGCGGTGGTCGTCCTGCCCGAGAGCTAACACTCCGAAAAAGCCGTCCGAGACCATCGGAAGGCAGAGGCACGAACTTGCCCCTGCCTGAAGAAGGGCTTCCTTCAGCGGACATTTCTTCTCGTCGGCGGCAGAGGAGACGCAATGCTGAACCCCCTCGAAAAGGTTTTCGATGGGACCGCGCCCCGCAGGAAAAAACATCCCCTTTTTCAGGGCGGGTCTTTCGCCCGCAGATTTGCTTGCGGCAATTGAAAACTTTTCCTTTTCCGAAGAGCGCGATAGCACAACCGCATGGCGGCAGGCCGCGATTTCCATGGCCTCAGAGGCGAGTGCCTCCATAACACCGTCAGCATCGAGAACGGAGCCGATGACTCGTGTGGCTTTCAGCAAGGCTCTCAGGAGAAAGACATTTTCTTTCTGGGCTGCGTAAAGTTTTTCATTCTCCATTGCCACGGCTATTCGCTGGCCGAGGGATGACAGAAGGTCAACGTCTTCCGGCCCAAATCGGGGTTGCTCCATTTTGATGACTGTCAGCGAGCCAAGTATTTTGGCTGCCGCCGAAAGAGGGACGCTGATGAACGAGCCGTCAGCATGCGCCTCCGTGACAACCTTACAGAGTTCGGGGTCCTCCAGAAAGCTCCCCCCAAAGACCGGCTTTTGCTGGTGCAGGACTCGCCGAGTCACAATCTCGCAGACCCTGTTAATCGCGTCCGGATTGGGGAGGTTCTGTTCTCCTGCCGAATAGGTATTCTGCACTTCGAGAGCATTGTCCGGGGAACAGACGGCCATCGCGCAGACATCGCCGCCCAATGCGCCCAGAATCTGCTTCGCGGCCTGACGGAGCCTTTCTTCAATTGTCTCCGAGGAACTCAACGTGTTCCCAACCGAGTAGAGGGTCGAGAGCTCTTTGTTCCTCCGGATGAGGTTTTGTTCGGCTCGTTTCCTCTCTCGAATGTCAACTCCCACAATTAGATACCCCACCAGCTCGCCTTTTTCATTACGAAGACCGGTGGCAAAGAGGCTGACCTGGGTCTTCTCCCGCCTGTGGTTGATGAACTCAGTTTCGCAATCTTCAACCCTTTCCCCGGACCTTGCGCGGTCGAGAATTTTCCGGAAGTCAGGTTCATGGGAGAAGACATGCCTCGCTGGGGTTCCACACATTTCCCGTGAGGATACGCCGAGCAGCTTCTCTGCCCCCTCGTTGAAGAAGGTGAAGTTGGCTTCGCTGTCGGTGGCCATGATGGAAACGATGGAGTTGTTGACCAGATTGCTCAGATATCGCTCCCTGGACCTGATCTCATTCTGGAGCCTCTTCGTCTCTGTGACGTCGTCTATGACAAGCAGGACATTGGAGGCTTGCTCCCCACTGACTGGAGCGGAAGCGACCGGGCAAACATAGACGTCGAAGAAGTGCTCGACATTCTGGTCGTTTACATAACATACCTCCGGAAAACGCACAGGCGCGCAACTCTGGACAGTTTGCTCTATCTTTCGGATGATGTCGTGCTCGTAGAGCAGATGGTGAGGAAGCGCGTCGAGGAGAAAGGCGCCCTCGGCTTTTTCGGAGACTTTGGGGAAGGCGACGTAGTACCTGTTGTTCGCCGATAGGATTTTCATGTGGCGGTCAACCACAAGAAGAACTGAAGGAACTGCCGCGATGACCTTCTCGTTGAAGTCTTTCAGGGCGCGCATTTGCTCCGTGGCTTCGGCGAGGCGGACGTTGCGCTCGTTCAGGTCGTCGTTGAGGAGCTGCAACTCCTCGTTGGCGGATTCATATTCCTCATTGCTGGTCTGCAATTCCTCGTTGCTGATCCTGAGCTGCTCGTTCAGCTCTCTGATTTCGGCGGCTTTCGCTTCCAGCTCGGCAGTCTTTTGCTCGACGCGGATTTTGAGGGTTCTATTCCAGAGGAAGACAGCGCCGAGACAGACTAGTAGAACCGCTGCCCCCATGACGCTGACGGCGACGGGGTCCGGCCTAACTGCGAAACCAAAGGGAGCGCTCCAGCACAACACCCCTACTGATAGGAGAATAGCCATCTGTCATCATCCTTTCTTCGATATATCTTACCCGCGCGGTCCACGACGAGAAAGGAGTCGCTAACCTCTTGCAAGAGGCTTTCCGATTTGCCGAGAACGAGGTAGCCGCCCGGGCGAACAGCATAGCGCAGCCTCTTGAGCGCCACGGACTGTCCGTCTTTATCGAGGTATATCAGGACGTTTCTGCACAAAAGAAGGTCAATGCGCGAAATCGGGGGGTCGCTGAGAAGGTTGTGTTTCCCGAAGCAGATAAGGTTCTTCATGAAATCCTTTATTCGATAGCAACCGTCGAAAGAAAAGTATCTCTCCCGGCTGCAAGAGTCCACGTTCCTGAGAGCTTCCGCGGAATAAACCCCCGCACGGGATTTCGCCAGAGAGAGGGGGTCAACATCCGTGGCGAAGATAGTGAGTCTGTCGCGTCCGGTGTCGCCCTTCAGCGCTTCAAAAAGGAGAATCGCTATGGAGTATGCCTCCTCACCTGAGCCGCATCCGGCGCACCAGACACGAACCGCGCCCTGACCGGAGGCCCTGTTTCTCCGAATGATTTCAGGCAAGATTGATTCCTTCAGGATTTCAAACAGATTCTCGTCGCGGAAAAAAAGGCTGAAGTCAACGGTGATGTCGGAGATGAGGACGTTCAATTCCGCTGGGTCGCTCCGCAGCAAACCGGCGTATTCGGAAAGTGATTGAGCACCCGTGACGCGCATCCGCCGGTTGATGGACCTTTCGATGGACGACTTCTTATAGCGCGACAGGTCCAGATCGGCCAAGCCTTGGATGACATCCAGGATAGCGTCCATATTGCCGCCCCTCAGACATCGGCTTGCTTACAAGATGCTTAAAGAGGATAGGGGTCGGAATCGGTCAGACCAGCATAGGCAAAAACGTTCCTTTCTTCAAGCGGAATCCGCGTCTTTCTATGGCCTTGGAAAGCATGCCTTAGCCGTCGCCTGGCCGCTCTCATTTCTGCACAAGAGAGGAGATTGAGTTGACACCAGCGATATGGTATCAGTTGAGGTGCCTGGTTAAAGCGCGAAATCCTGCTTCCGGCAAGTGACTTTCGCGAGGGCTGAGCGATGAAGATGAGCAGAAGGCAGTTTATCGTCGGGAGCGTCGGATTCCTTAGCGGAGGAGCGGCGTTTCTTCGCACCGGGAGAGCGGAGGAGGCTGCTCGTGGCGCGACAGGTAAGCCTCCGAACATCCTTTTCGTATGCACGGACGACCAGGCTCGCTGGGCACTTGGGGCGTACGCCAACCGGGACATCCACACCCCAAACATGGACCGTCTCGCCGCGGAAGGAATGCTCTTCGAGAGGGCTTTTGTCTCGACACCGGTTTGCTCTCCGTCCCGCTGCAGCGGGATGACCAGCCTTTACAGCCACCAGACCGGCATTCACGACTGGATTTCCCCGGAAGAAAAAGATGTGGGGCTGAGAGAAGAGCTCGTTACCATCGCTGAGCTTTTGCAGAAGGGCGGATACAGGACGGCGCTGTTTGGGAAATGGCACCTCGGGGCGAAAGAGGAATTCTTTCCGACGCGGCACGGCTTCGATTACTTCATGGGATTTCTGGGAGGTGGGAATCGGCCGAAAGACCCGACCCTGTTCATCGAAGGAAAGGAGCAAAAGGTTGAGGGATTCCTGACGGACATTTTAGCCGAGCACGCTATTCGATGGCTGCGAGATAACTGCCGCGGGCCGTTCGCGCTATTCTTTCACACGCGAGCCCCGCACATGCCATACCTGCCCGTGCCGGAACAAGACAGCGAGCGCTACCGCAACGCCAAGCCGGCCGTCCCGGAAGTGAAGGATTTTGACAAGGAAAGCCTGCGGCAGCTCTACCGAGACTATTACAGCAGCATCAGCTCCGTTGATCGCAATCTCGGGCGGCTCCTCGACGAGCTGAAACAGCTCGGAATCGAAGGCACGACGATAGTAATCTTCACCAGTGATAACGGATACATGATCGGCCAGCACGGCCTTGAGACAAAAGGAAACGCGTGGACACTCACCCAGAAAAACCGCAAGCGCCGACCGAATATGTTCGATGATTCTATTATGGTGCCGTTGATTGTTCGCTGGCCGGGGGTTGTCAAGCCGGGCTCACGGCGAGGGGAAATGGTCGCCGAGATTGACCATTTCCCGACCCTTCTGGAGGCAGCAGGAATCAGAAAGCCGGAGGGTCTTAATATCGAGGGATCGAGCACGGTGCCGCTTTTGCGAGGACAAATGCTCAAGTGGCGCGATGCCCTCTTTGGCAGCTACGACATGCATCACGGCGCCGAAGCTCACATGCGGATGATTCGGACCGACTCCTGGAAGCTAATTCGGCACTACGAGAAGGGCGTTGGGGACGAGCTATATGACCTCCGAAACGACCCGGGGGAACTCAGGAATCTTGCCGCAGAGGAACGGTCCAAGACTATTCTCGGAGAGCTCAAGGACAGGCTCACAGCGTGGCAAAGACGAACGAACGATCCCTTGGCTGCCCGCGAAGCGGTGGGTGAGGAATGTCTCGCCGCCGGCGACGGGACTGGGCTGTGTCCTGTATGCTGCATGCTGTATTCTTCATGCTCTATAAACCGGGCAGCAGCGAAATATGTCCGCTGACGAGGGAGTTGGGGCGAAAAACTGCGGTGAGCCTGCGCCGGCACCACTGCCTTTCTCACGTCGTCCGGCACCAGAGGCGATGCCTCCACGCCGAATCACGCAGCACCCAGACTGCCAACGAGTGTTTGCCCAGAGCTGCTGCTCTCATTTACCCAGTGCGTTTCGTACCTCTTGCTCCCAGGCGATGATTGGTCGTCCTTCGCGAATCTGGTCAATCCCCTTTTCTCTTGCGACCTCCATGAACATGTCCAGAAGCCTCAACTTCTCGCTATTGCTTAGCCCCGGTCTCATGATTCGCACGTACCACACCGGGAGGCGAGCGACGCGGACTCGCCGGAGGATTTCAGCATCCTCCGCGAGCTTCTCCGCCCGGTCGAAGAGAGCTTCCGCCTCGGCGAGGATTTCATCGGTCAGGTAGGGACTTGTTGCGCCGGACCAGATGTGGACGTGGATGTCATCGTCTTTGACCTTTCTATGAAGCATCTCAACATACCGGGCAATAGGCTCGGCGGCTTTTCCGTAATAGCCCTCTATGAAGTCCTTTTTCAGCGCTTCAACGTCGGCGTCCGGGTTCCAGAGGAGTTTCCCAAGAAGATACGCCCGAAGCTCTGCCATCTCGCCGCCGCCACCGCCGCTGTAATTTCCCTCCTCAAAGATACCTTTGACATTGTGTTCAACAAAGAGCTTGATGTTGGGCTTGAGCACATCGAGGTTGGGAAAAGGCATGATGTAGTTCCCGAAGTTGGTGACGTAGTCCCACACGTAAAGGCGAGGGGCGATTTTCGACCATGCCACGAGGTCGTCGCGGAAACTCGCGTTGCGGGAGCAAGTGGCAAGAGGGTGCGAGAAGCAGCATTCTATGCTGCACAGACGGATGATGACGTTTGACCGAGGGCGAACGCTCTTTGGAGGCTTGCGAGTGTACTGGTAGGCGAGTGTGTCAATGGCTTTATCGGGATGCTCCTTCTCGATGGCTTCGGCGACCTTGTTGACGAAGGTGAGAAGCGAGCCCATGTGGCTCTCCTCGGAGTCATCGAGAGCCTTGCACGCGGGGCACTCGCACCAGCCGGCGCAGTCGTTCTGGGATACCGAGTAGATGTCGGCTTCGGGGTCCCGGGCGATCCATTCCTTTACCCCTTCGATGACGATTCCAAGAACGTCACGGTTTGTCAGACAGAGCTGTGCGTTGCCTCTGCGTCTCTCCCCGCGCACGAGCGCGAAGTACTCCGGGTGCTCATCGAAGTATCTCTGAGGCGCAACGAGCGAATAGAACGTGTGCACAAAGTGCGAGTATCGAACCTTGCCGCCGTGCTTCTCCTGGAGGCGGGCGCTGCTGCTGTTCGCCTTATTCCGAGCGGCCCAATCGCCGTCGAATGCATCCGTGTAATATGGCTCGCGGTATTCTAAGATTGGCTTCTGGGTGACGTTGATCGGCGGGATTTCAATCGCCTCGCTCTTCGGAACCCGGCTGACTTTTGACGAATACCACCGACAGCCCAGATAATCTTCGAGAAACGTATAGACAGCGTAGAGTGTCCCACGCTGTTTTCCTCCGGCGAGGATGAGGTGAGGAGGTCTGGTACGTATGACGAATCCTTCCTTTCCGAGACTGCCAAGGTCCAGTCCGCGCTCTATCTCGCGCAGAATTTCCCCTCCCCCAACGAGAATCATTTTAGGCGACGAAGATGACTCAATTGGCAGGTGGCATCCGGAGATTTCTTTCAGGAAATGCTGGAGTTCTTCCGCGGCGAATTTCTCGGAGGGGGAAGCGCCCGGATCCAGGACAATGCAGTACTCGCTCATGCCGTCATCGGCTATTTTCAGGGTAGCCCACAATGTCCCCGACGTGAATATTGATACGCCGATTGTGACAGTCGCAAGGAGGAGCCTTGTCGTATTCTTGGTCATGGTTTACCTCCGGTAGGTATTTGATAGCCCTTCAATCGCTGACTCCGCCCTCACCATAACACCGCCGGTTTTTGAAGGCAAGCCGAACTAAGAACCGGCCCTATCAGAAGCGAAAGGCCCGAGGTCGCCCACGCCTCGGAAAACCGAACCCGCCATGCGCTCACCCTTCGGCCCGACAGGGACTATGGGAGCGACACCCCAGTTTCGGGAGGCCTCATCCCGCAAAAAGGAGAGCACGCAGAAAGTCCGACAGGATAGCGGGATCCTCAGGATTATCCTGTTTATCCTGTAACCCTCTCTCTTTGCTTTTTTCCCTGTACGAATTCTGCTCCGCAGAGGGCGGGGCTGAGGCATTACCTACGGGAAGGTTTTCCGCTTGATTTCAGATGCCGGAAATGAGAAATTTCGGCACGGTGTTTTCCTGCAACGGCTGTCTGGCCCCGAGCCTATTCAAGACGGCTCTACCAATGGGAGCCGAGCAGGGAAGCCTCTGCGATTGCCCGGTAGTCTGCCAACGGAGCCAGCACGGGTCAACCGGCTCCCTACGAACGCGGGCGCGCAGACCGGTAGGAGGAGACGCAGATGCAAGAAAGGTCGAGATGGTCGTCGCAGATAGGTTTTTTGCTTGCGGCGATTGGGTCGGCGATAGGCCTGGGAAACATATGGCGATTCCCTTACTTGGCCTACCAGAGTGGCGGCGGGGCGTTTCTGGTTGCGTACGTTGTTGCGCTTTTGACGGCGGGGATGCCTCTGATGATTCTTGAGTTCGGCCTCGGCCACAGCATGCACGGTTCATCCGCTCTTTCGTTCTGGCGAGTTAACCGGAGGCTGGAGTGGTTTGGGTGGTGGATGCCACTGATGGTCATGTACGGGATAATGCTTTACTACATGGTCGTTTTAGGTTGGTGTTTCAATTATATCCTTTTCAGCCTCAATTTATCATGGGGAAGTGACCCGGCATCTTTTTTCTTGACGGCGTTTCTGAAGAAGACCAACAGCCCCTGGGACCTGAAGGATATTGTCGGCCCGATTTTCGTGACCACCGCTCTTGTTTGGCTAATCACCTGGTTCATTTGCTACAAGGAGGTTAATAAGGGGATAGAGAGGGCATGCAAGATTTTCATGCCAGCTCTCTTCATTCTGACGCTGCTTCTTGTGTTTTGGGGATGCAGCCTTGACGGCGCCGGGGAAGGGCTGACCTTCTACTTGAAACCGGCATGGGGCGAACTGAAAAAGGTCACGGTTTGGACGAGCGCCTACGGACAGGTTTTCTTCAGCCTCTCGATTGGCTTCGGAATCATGATCGCCTACGCCAGCTATTTGCCGAGGAGCAGTAATCTCGTTCAAAACGCCGCCATTACAAGTATCGCCGACAGCCTCTATTCGTTCGTCGCTGGCTTTGCGGTCTTCAGCGTTCTCGGTTATCTGGCGCGCATGAAAGGCCTGCCGGTTGGCAATGTCGTCGAGGAAGGACCCATCCTGGCGTTCGTAACCTATCCTCAGGCAATCTCAGAGCTGCCGGCTTTTAATCGCCTTTTCGGGGTGTCCTTCTTTACCTGCATGGCCTTGGCGGGGCTTACGTCGGTGATTTCGATTATTGAGGCTTTGACATGCGCTATCACTGACAAGTTTTCGGTCGCCCGGCGCAAAGTCGCAACCATTCTTTGCGCCACGGGATTTCTCGGAAGCATCGTTTTCGCCAGCCACAGCGGCCTTCTGTGGCTGGACATTGTTGATCGGTTCATCAACCATTACGGCCTCGTGCTGGCGGGCTTCCTGGAATGCGTCTTCATCGGGTGGATATTGAAGGCTCGAAGCCTCCGGCATCACGTGAATGCCGTCTCGACCTGGAAACTGTCACGAATCTGGGACTATCTTATTAAATTTGTTTCGCCAGCGGTCTTAGGGACGATTTACGTCATGGATGTCGTTGAGATCGTCGCGAAAGGGTATCCGACAAAGGAGAGCTATCCGGCCGACTGGCTGATTCTCATCGGAGTGAATTCGTTGATTTTATCGTTTATCCTGGCGACGGTTTTCGCGGTCTATCCGTGGAGGAGAAAACCGGAACTCATCATCCACAGGCCGGAAGAAGACAAGCTCTTAGTTTGAGCCGTGTCAGAGGCGAGTGAGAGGCTGGCGAGAGGGGCGCCCCGCCGCGCACACGCCCGCCGAACTTGGCCATTCGGCGAGTTTCTGGCCGCGGATGGCAGGGGAACCTCTCCCGGTTCCGCGGTCAGTCAACCACGAGCACATCTCCCCAGGTCATAGTGCCCTCGGTTAAAACAAGCCCATCGAAATCCCTGACCACTACCACGTAAACAGCGTCGTAGCCTATCTCAATATCGGCTGCATCCCCAGGGTGGATGTGGATGCCGAAAGGCTCCACGAAAACCGTCCAGGGAGTGTCGTTGATAACGGTGATGTAGTACCCGTGGTAGCGATAATGGTCGTGGTCGCCGCATCCCGCAAGCAAAGCTGCGGCCGTAGTCAAAAGAAGGGAAAGCGATAGAATTGTGGCGGTCCGTTTCACTTCATCGTCTCCTTTCCGCGTGGCAGAAAGTGCCCGCACAGTCTCTGCTCATCGGCAACAAGGTGTCTCCTTGACCGGTTCAATCTCAGCCCACTTCGACACCAGATGACTTTCCTTGCTCGTTTGACGCCAACTTCTGTCAAAATATTCTATCGAAAGTAGCCCCTCGATCACGGGCGACTCACCCCAGAGAACACAGAGACCCGAGAGGAATCTTAATGAGCCTTGACAAGGGAACAGCGCGGAACGCAGGGGCGAAAAGGCATGCATCGTAGGAGCCTCTGCATCTCTCCGTCTCTCCGCTATTGACCCTTTCCCAAACAATCCAGCATCGCCTTTGTCCCGCCGAACGCCTTCGCCTTTCCTTCCACAACGCAAAGTTCAATAGACAGGATTTTCAGCATTACCCGCCGCCTTCGGGCGCGGTCATGCTCTCCAGCTTTTGGCTTCTCCTTTGCGACCTCTGCCCGCCATAAGTGACGCATTACTATCGAAAAGACCGCCGAGATTCAAATCCTTTTCGGCGGGCGCGGTTGCACAATCGTGGCGAGCGCGTTTAGCTGCAGTGCGGTCTTTCTCTTGGCGACGGAGCCCGCAGCGTCCGACGCCCGTGGCGTGTATCGCCGGCATCTTGCCGGCTGTCTCGGGGGCATCCTGCCCGCGATGTCCCGCCCTGGCGGCGCCGCCCCCCAAATAAAGCCGGGCCCTGGCGCCGCTCCGCCGCCCCTGTTTTATCGCTCCTCATCCAGCTTCTCGAAGAGCTTTTCAAGCGCCGACAGCCGTTCCTGCAGCTGGGAGTTTTGCTTTTTGATTTCCGCAATCTCCGCATCCCTCTCGCGGAGCATTTCGTAAAGCCCCTGCATGGCGGCCAGGGCGACGCCATCGGCGTCAACGGTGCTGATGTGCTTATCGTCCGCGCCGAGGCCGAAGGCAGCGTAGAAATCCTGTGACATGGGACCTATGTGTTCAATCCTGGGGTCCTGTGCTTTATAACTCCAGCGGCTAATGGGGATTTGCATCAATTTCGAGAGTATCTCCCTTCCATCTACCTGACGGATGTTTCGTTTCAACGCTTTGTCGGATACGGAAGACCACGATGAAGCCCCGGGTTCGAGCCATACGCCGGCGCCGAACGGGAGGGTGGAGTAGAACAGCACTCCCCCGGAAGCGCGGGCGATGAACCGGTTGTTGTCAGTGGAGGCAACATCACCCCAGGCGTCGTAGGAGTCAGCCCAAACGAAGCATCCATCATGATTGGCTTTCGCCCGGCGTCCGGCGGCGAAACTTTAAGCACCGTGCGCGGTGTTGTCAATTCCCCCGGGGACAGTCGCGGCGTAGCCGCTGGCGGTGTTGCCACGACCTCCTCCAATAGTGGCGCTATCGGAACTGGCAATGTTGCCATATCCTCCGCCGACGGTGGCATAGTTGGCGCTTGCGAGACTGTTATACCCACCGCTGATGGTAGCGCTGTTAGCACTGGCGTTGTTGCTATTGCCTCCGCCAACGGTTGCCCAAACATTTCCTGCGTGGTTAGAGGAGCCTCCACTGACGGTGGCATAATGATCTCTGGCTTGGTTGTGCCTGCCCCCGCCCACGGTCGCGTATCTTGCATCCTCCGTGGTCCCCGCGTTGTCCCCCGCCTGATTGTTTGCACCGCCTCCGACCGTGCCGTAACTGTCGGTCACCGAATTTGTGTTCCCGCTGAAGCCGCCTCCGGAAACAGTTGCCCCCACGGCGACCGTCGTGACAGCATTGTCGTCATGGCCGCCGATGATGTTTGGGCTGGTGGCGTTGATTTGGAGGCGCAGGCCCTGGGCTTGAATGATGAAATCCGATGGCTCGCTGCCCCCCAGCAAGCGGCTGTTCTCAGCTACGATGGAGTAGGCCGCAGAAGTAATTCTCTGCCTCGGAGAGAGCGTCTCGGCCCCGACCTGAATCTCCAGCCACCTGTCGGGGCCGTTGAATATGGATGCGTCCATGAGAACCCCAGGACCGGAGCCGAGGATGACGCTGAACATCCCGTCTCTGACCAGGACAGGATTGCTGTTGACCTCTGAGTGCGTGCCCTGCCAGAGAGGAACGCCGCCCGATACCACGTCGTAGATTCGGAAGACCATGTTGTAAGAGCCGTCCGGCACTGGCTCCCCCGTCGTCGGCGACCTCAGCTCCCCCTGATAGTTAATCAACATCGGCACCGCCGTTTGACCAGTCGCCACAATGGGAAGAACGAGGACAAGGGCGAATGACAGAAGAACGAACGCGGGCGTGTTAAGAGTCCTCATTTTTAGTCCCCCTCTGAATTTTGTTTAGGCGAGATCCGATTCTACTTCCTGCGGTCAATTGATTATACTGCGTGGCGCTCTCAGGCCACCAGGGAAATCAAACATGGGCTGTGCAAACGCGATGACCTTGCTCGTTTACGAACAGCAGGTTCTTGAGCATCTCACTTTGACACGCCCTTTTTTCAGCGGTCGTGACTGAACTTCTCGAAGAGCTTTTCGAGCGCCGAGAGGCGTTCCTGCAGTTCGGCGTTCTGTTTTTTGATCGCCGCAATCTCCACATTCTTCTCGCGGAGCATTTCGTAAAGCCCCTGGATGGCCGCCAGGGCTACACCATCTGGGTCTATGGTGCTGATATACCTTTCATCGTCGCCGAGGCCGAAAGCCGCATAGAAGTCCTGCGCCATGGGACCTATATGTTCAACATCCGGGGTCTGTCCCTTGTAGCTCCATCGGCTGATAGGGACCTGAATCAACTTCCTGAGAATCTCTTGTCCGTCCACCTGGCGTATATTCTCTTTGAGCGCTCTGTCAGATAGAGATGTCCATGCAGCATCACCGGCTGGCAGCCTGACGCCAGCGGTTTTAGTAGAATTGGAATAGAACCATGCTCCGCCGGAGGCACGGACTGCGAAGCGGTTGGGACCGAATGTGGCAATGTCATCATCGGTTGAATCACCCCAGACGAAGCATCCACCATAGTTTGCCTTGGCCCGACGGCCTGCAGCGAAGCTGTAATCGCCCTGGGCAAGGTTGTATCTGCCGCCCGGCACAGAGCCATAATCACCGCTGGCTTCATTGTCTCTACCCCCACAGACGACGGCGTTGGCGCCACTGGCGTTGTTGCTAAAGCCTCCGCCAATAGTGGCATAATCACCCGTGGTTCCATTGTCTCCGCCTCCGGCGATAACGGAATGGGACCCATCGGCGCTATCACTATATCCTCCGCCGACAGCAGCGGCATAGCCGATTGCTTCGTTCTCCTTGCCACCGCTAACCGTACCGTCATAGTCACCGATCGTGTTTTTATATCCGCCGCCAATGGTAGAATAGGGGTATATGGTTTCGTTTCCCTCCCCTCCACCCACAGTAGCTCCTTGGTCGCCAGCCTTATTCGACGTGCCACCGCTAACAGTGGCATATTTTCCACTGGCTTCATTGGATTTTCCCCCGCTTACAGTAGCATACGATGAATCTGTTGTTGTGTCATCAGCATCACCAGCCTGGTTATCCCCGCCTCCACCCACTGTTCCAAAGTTGTCGGTAACGCGGTTGCCATAATCCGGATTGATGTGAACCGTTGTCCCGCCGCCGGCAATAGTTGCATAATCGGCGGATGTCCGGTTGCCTTCTCCACCACCTATTGTGGAATAAAGACCATCAGCGATGTTGTCATAGCCTCCGCTTATGGCGCAATACCTGTGGGCCCTGTTAAGTATTCCACCGGCCACCGTGGCACAGTAATCCATAGCGTAATTGCTCTTACCCCCGCCGACAGTGGCGCATTCAGCATCTGCCGTGGTCCCGGCATTATCACCGGCCTGGTTGTTTTTCCCCCCGCCAACTGTGCCGTAATTGTCGGTCACCCGGTTGGTGAACCCGGCCTCGCCGCCGCCGCTGATGGTGGCGCCGTACGCACCCGATGTAGCGCTGTTCGCGCTCAATCCGCAGATGATATTGGCAGAGGTGGCGCTCGGCTCCAGGCGCATCGCGCGGGCGCCACTGACCCGAAGCTCGAGGGGTTGGCTATCCCCTGTGCCAAGGAAGTTGGCGCCGGAGGTGCCGGTGTTCCCGGTCAGAGTCCAGTAGGCTGCATCGTGGTTGTGGTCTGAGCGGGCCACGGTTGAAGCCGCGCCTGTGCCCCCGAACGTTGCCGACAGCGTAACGCCACCGCTGTCCCCACCCCCCTTCAGACCCGCCCCGGCCGTTACGCCCGTTATGTCTCCTCCGCTATCGTTGTCAATCCCGTCCGCAAAGCCCGCCGGGACCCCCTTGATGCTCCCCCAGGGCAGACTCGTCGTCTTGTCATGATTCAGAGGATTGGCATCCGACTTCGGGCCCATCGCGGCAACCGCCTCCGCGTCGGTGTACCTGCCGTGGTGAGCTGCCGGCACAGCTGCGTGAGCCGCGATGTCCGCATCAATCTCCGCCGACTCTTCCAGTGCAGCGCCCTCCATCCCGTCGAGCGTGTCAGCGTCAAGCCCACTTCCGGCGCCGTCGTTTCCCAGGACCGTCGGCATGATTTCAGAATCTCTGGCGATAGCCCCTGGAATCTGGGCGTCCGCCGCAACATCGGTCAATTCACTGAACTTCGTCGTTTTGGCGTGGTGAGCATCCGGGACCGCGGTGTGAGCCGCGATCGCCGCATCGGTCTCCGTGTCCCTCGCTATTAGAGCATCAATTCGTGCCTCGGACACTGCTCCAGACGTGATCTCCTCTCCCAAATGAACGTGCGTGCTGTTGGCGAACTCCGAGGACTCCTTTCCTCCCAAAAGGCGACTGTTCTCGGAGACCAGAGAGTACGCCACCGAAGCAATTCTCTGCCTGGGCGATAATATCTCCCCGCCAACCTGAATCTCCAGCCACCTTTCGGTCCCGCTGAAAATCGACGTGTCCAGGGCATCGCCAGTCCCCGAGCCGAGAATCACGCTGAATATCCCCTTTTGGACCTCGATGGGATTCCCGCTGATGTCGGAGTGAGTGCCCTGCCAGAGAAGGGTGCCACCGGATTCCGCATCGTAGACTCGAAAGACCATGTTGTACGACCCATCCGCCACCGGCTCGCCCGTCGTAGGAGACCTCAGCTCCCCCTGGAAGTTCAACAACATCGGAACCCCAACCTGGGGAATTGCCGCAAGTGGAAGGATAAGAACGATAGCGGATGACAGAAAAACGAATGCGGGCGTGTTAAGAGTCCTCATTTTTAATCTCCCTTCTGATTGTTTACGTAGCATCGAATCTGCTTTCTGGACTCATCTAATTACTCTGAATGCCAACTACAAGGCAACAGAATGCCAAGCTTGGGCGGTGTGCGCCCATGGCCCCCATCGTTTCGTAAGCTGGGATTTGGTCACCATGTCACCCGGCGCGCCGTCGTTTCACCGCTCCTGACTGAACCTCTCGAAGAGCTTTTCAAGCGCCGAGAGCCGCTCCTGCAACTCGCGGTTTTGCTTTTTGATCGCGGCAATCTCCGCATCCCTTTCTCGGAGCATTTCGTAAAGCCCCTGGACGGAGGCCAGGGCGACGCCGTCGGCGTCAACGGTGCCGATGTGTTTGTCGTCCTCACCGAGGCCGAAGGCGGCATGGAAGTCCTGGGCAACCGGGCCCATGTGCCGAATGGACGGCTCCTGGGTGTTGTAGGTCCATGTGCTGATGGGCAACGCTGCGACTTTCTCGAGGACAGCTCGGGGATCAACCGGCAGGCAGTTGGTCTTGGCGCTGCGGTCACACCAGCTCTCCCATGTTCCACTCCCCGCCGGGAGGGTGGCACCCGAAGTGGGAAACCCCGAGGCATCCACCCCGGTGAAGAGCCAGTAGCCCCCTGTGGCGCGCACCACGAACTCATTGGCTCCCCAGGCGTGGACATCAGCGCTAGTCGAGTCGCCCCAGACGAAAGAACCAGCCCCGTCCGCGATGGCCCGTCTCCCTGCGGCAAAACTATGGTGACCCTTGGCCTCGTTTTCGAAGCCCCCTGGCACGGTGGCATAGCTGTCGCTGGCGGAGTTGGAGTCGCCCCCGCCCACCGTCGCGCTGTACCCCGTGGCGGAGTTCTTGAAGCCCCCGCCGACCGTCGCGCACCAGGTGGCGGTGTTGCCTGTCCCCCCGCCGACCGTCGCGCAGACGCTGCTGGCCGTGTTACCCCAGCCCCCGCCGACCGTCGCGTAGCGTGCATCGTCCGTCGCGCCTGCGTTGTTGCCGGCCTGGTTTCCTCCTCCCCCTCCGATAGTGCCGTAGTCGTCCGTGACGAGGTTCCTGGTACCGACGGGATCGTTCGGGTCGGATGGTCCGCCGCCAGCAATTGTGGCGTAGCTGGCATTGGCCCGGTTGGACCAACCCCCGCCGACGGCGCTGCACCAGGCGCCCGCGGCGTTGTCGTAGCCGCCTCCCACGGCAGCATACCAACCGTCGGCGATGTTGCCTTGCCCGCCGGCGATGGTTGCGTAGTGATTGCTGGCAGTGTTCCAATACCCTCCGCCGACAGTGGTATACTCCGACGCGGCCTCATTTCTTCCCCCGCCCCCCACTGTGCCGTAATCGCCGGAGACGCGGTTTCTGGTACCGGAGGGATTGCCCGGGTCTGATGGTCCGCCTCCTGCGATCGTGGCATAACTGGCGTTGGCTAAGTTGAACCAACCCCCGCCGACCGTCGCATCCTCGCCGCTGGCGGTGTTGGTCTCTCCCCCGCCGACGGTCGCGCACCAGCCGCTGGCGGTGTTGGAGTGGCCCCCCGCGACGGCGGCGTACCCTTCGCTGGCGGCGTTGGAGTCGCCCCCGCCCACCGTCGCGCTGTACCCCGTGGCGGAGTTCTTGAAGCCGCCGCCGACCGTCGCGCACCAGGTGGCGGTGTTGCCTGTCCCCCCGCCGACCGTCGCGCAGACGCTGCTGGCCGCGTTAGCCCAGCCCCCGCCGACCGTCGCGTAGCGTGCATCGTCCGTCGTGCCTGCGTTGTTGCCGGCCTGGTTGTGTCCTCCCCCTCCGATTGTGCCGTAGTCGTCCGTGACGAGGTTTCTGGTGGTGTAGGGATCGTGCGGGTGTGATGGTCCGCCTCCGGCGATTGTGGCATAGTCGGCAAAGGCCCCGTTGAGCCAACCGCCGCCGACTGTGGCGAAGTCGCCGCCCGCGCTGTTGAGAGTGCCCCCGCCCGCAGTCGCGCCCAGGCCGCTCGCGGTGTTTTCGGAGCCCCCGGCGACCAGCGCGAGCTGGCCGCTGGCGGAGTTGCTCAGTCCCCCGCCGACCGTGGCGTACGACGCATCGTCCGTCGCGCCCGCATTGTCTCCGGCCTGGTTGTGTCCTCCCCCTCCGATAGTGCCGTAGTCGTCGGTGACGAGGTTTCTGGTACCGACGGGATCGTTCGGGTCTGATGGTCCGCCTCCGGCGACCGTGGCATAACTGGCGTTGGCGCGGTTGGACCACCCCCCGCCGACAGTCGCGCCCATCCCACTGGCGTCGTTGCTGCCTCCTCCGGCCACCGTCGCCACGAAGCCGCTGGCGGAGTTGCTCCTGCCCCCGGCGACTGTGGCGCTGTTGCCGCTGGAGGTGTTCTGCCAGCCCCCAGCGACCGTCGCGTACGGTGCGTCGTCCGTGTCGCCCGCGTTGTCCCCGGCTCGGTTTCCTCCTCCCCCTGCGACTGTGCCGTAGTCGTCCGTCACCCGGTTGGGGGAGCCGCTCTCGCCCCCGCCGCCAATCGTGGCGGCAACCGCTCCCGGCGTGACGCTGTTGTCGGCGACGCCTCCGACCACGTTGGGGCTGGTGGCGTTGGGCTCAAGGCGCATCGCGCGTGCGTTATTGACCCGCAGCTCAAGGGGCTGGCTGTCAGCGGTGCCCAGAAACTGGACCCCCGGGTTCGTGCCCGTGTTCCCGGTCAGGAGCCAGTAGTCGCCCACATGGGTGTGGTCGGAGCGCGCAACCGTGGCAGCCGAACCGGCGCCCCCGAAGGCGACAGATACCGCTACGTCGCCGCTGGCGCCCCCGCCGGCAAGACCCGGCCCGGCGCTGACGCCTGTGATGTCACCTCCGCTATCGTTGTCAATCCCGTCGGCGAAACCCTGAGGGACGGATGTAATGCTGGCCCAGGGGAGGCTCGTGGTCTTGTCATGGTTGAGGGGATTGTTATCGGCCTTTGGCCCCATCGCGGCGCGCGCCTCGGCGTCCGCGTATCTCGCATGGTGAACATCCGGGACCGCAGCATGAGCCGAAATCGCTGCCGCCACCTCGCCGTCCTCGGCGAAGTCCGAAGCCTCCATCCCGGCGAGGAAGCGGCTGTTTTCGGAGACCAGCGAGTAGGCGACAGAGGTAATTCTCTGCCTTGGCGAGAGCGTCTCAGTCCCGACGCGAGCCTCCAGCCACCTGTCGGGACCGTTGAATACTGAGGCAGCCATGGCATTGCCGGTCCCCGAGCCCAGAGCGACGCTGAATATGCCGTTGGCGACCTGGACCGGATTGCCGTTTGTGGTTGTATGCGTCCCGGTCCAGAGGGGAGCACCCCCCGACTCGACATCGTAGATCCTGAAAAGCATGTCGTAGTTGCCGTCAGGGACAGGCTGCCCCGTGCTTGGCGACCTCAGCTCCCCCTGGAAGTTGACCAGCATCGGCACGCCGGTTTGCGAGCCGACCGGTGAGGGAAGGGCGAGGAGAACAAGTAATCCGACAAGGAAGGACAGAGACAACCCCAGTGTTCTCATGGTTAACCCCCTTTCATGATAGGTTTTTGAGATGAGTCGTGTTCGGTTGAAGTGAATTCTGGCGCTTGTGAAGCAAGAAATCAAGCTTTTGTGGCGATTTCCGAGGCTTCGGGGAAGGCCGGGTAAACCCTCCCTGGCGGCGTGCCGGGCAACGGAGGCGATGTCGCAAGGAAGCCCTTCCAACTCGCGGGCTCTCTTGCGGTTCAAGGTTTCCTACGGCGTCGCCTTTTGGCCGCTCAGGCGGTAGAAACGTTTCAGGACGCTGGCGGCTGTCGGGGGCGTTCCGGTTTGTGTGCCGTCGTCGAGCCATTGCATCAGGCCGCCAGTTCCCGCGAGGGCCGAGAGCGTTTTCCAGATCGTCGAGAGGCTCAGGCCATCCGCGTACTCGATAGTGTACGTCGCTCCGGCGACGCTCTGCCAGGCGATTCGCACTCCCTCCGCGATAGAGTAGCTTATGCTCTCGATGGCGACGGTGAACGTCCTAACCATCCCGCCCCAGAAGCCCGAGCCCAGACTGTAGCTCGTGCTATCCGAAACATCCACCGGCGACGGCTGGCCCAACGTCCCCGTCATCTCGTAGCTCGCCGACGACGACCTTCCTCCTCCGCCCGACATCACCGACTTGCTAATCTGATAACTTGCTGAGCTCTGCGCCGCGGCATATCCGGTGCAGCCCAAGAGCGCCGCCGCAGCCGCAAGAACGGTTAAGTTGCGAAGAGCGATTCTCATGGTTGCTCTCATTTTTGGTCTCCTCCGCGCGACTGGATCAACGCCTCCAATGCCAGCAGGCGGGATTCCAGCTCGTCTATGCGCTCTTTCAGCCTTGTGCTCTCTGCCTCAAGTTCCTTAATGCGATCAGCCTGATCCTGGGATGGCTGAGAAGCGGTTGTGGTTCCAATGGGGTCCCAGGAGCTTGTTCCTGCCCAAAGTATCATCCCCTCGATAGGATAACCAGTCGCTTCATCAACCTTCGTGATTAAATAGAATCCCCCGGTGGCTCGGGCAACGAACTGGTTATCGCCCCAGGCGTGAATATCATAAGCGTTGCTGTCACCCCAACAGAACGATCCCATACCATTTGCATAGGCCCGTGTTCCTGCCGCGAAACTCTGGCTTCCAATAGCCGCGTTGTGCAATCCACCCGGAATGGCGCTCCAACTGCCGCTGGCTATATTTGTCTGACCGCCTCCGATAGCAGCAAAAAAGCCGGTGGCCATGTTGCTTTGACCTCCACCCACAGTGGCATAAGTCGCATTACTTGTTGATCCGTCATTGTTGCCCGCCAGGTTGTTTCCGCCGCCCCCCACTGTTCCATAGTCATCACTTACGTGGTTTCCGGTATTCGGATCCGCTGGATTGGATGTTCCGCCTCCCCCGATCGTTGCATAGTTGGCAGTTGCGGCGTTGTTTGAACCACCACCCACCGTAGAGTAACCCCCGCTGGCAGTGTTTTCCTTACCTCCGCCTACGGTGGCATATTCAGCAGTATTTGTTGCCCCGGCGTTATCACCGGCCTGGTTGTTCGCGCCGCCTCCGATCGTGCCCTGATTGTCAGTCACGCGGTTAGCCAGCCCCGCCTGGCCGCCGCCGCCGATGGCGGCCCCGACCACTCCTGCCAGGGCGCTATTGGCGCCGTGCCCGCCGATGACGTTGGGGCTGGTGGCGTTCGGCTCAATGCGGAGCGCCCGGGCATTGTTCACGCGTACCTCCAAGGCCTGATTGTCCGCCGTGCCAAGGAAGTTGCCTGCGGGATTCGTGGCGACGTTTCCGCTCAAACGCCAGTAACGCCCGTCTCCCTGGCCTTGCAGGAGGAGGTCGGTGTCCGAGTTGTTGTCGAGATACCCCTCCAGGAAGAGGTCCTGATACGCTGTGAAGCGCTCGGGGTCGAGCGTTCCGAAAGCGATGTCCGTCGCCCAATGGAGGTGGGTCGCGCTGGCAAGGTCGGTGGAATCCATGCCATCCAACAAGTCCGCGTCCAGGGTCGAGCCAGTTCCGTCGCCAGCGAGAACCATCGGCATGACCTCCGAGTCCCGGGCGATGGAAGCTGGAATTTGCCCATCAGCGGCAACGTCGGTCAGCTCGGTGAAGCTGGTCGTCTTGCGGTGGTGAGCGCTCGGATTCGCGGTGTGAGCCGCCAGCTCGGCATCCCTTGTTATGGCGGGATCAATGTGCTGCTCGGAGACGGTGCCAGAGGCAATGTCGCTTCCGAGATGAGTGTGGGCGGCGTTGGCGAATTGCCCGGCTTCCTTTCCGCCGAGGAGGCGGCTGTTTTCGGAGACGATGGAGTAGGCGGCGGTGGCTATCCTTTGCCTCGGCGATAACGTCTCTGCCCCGACCTGAATCTCCAGCCACCTGTCGGCCCCATTGAATATCGAAGGGTCGAGAGCGTTTCCCGTCCCGGAGCCCAGAATCGCACTGAAAATCGCACCTTTGACCTCAACCGGGTTCCCATTGGCCGTGGAGTGAGTCCCCTGCCACAGCCTCCTGCCCCCCGATTCAACATCGTAGATTCTCAAGACCATGTCGTAAGAGCCGTCTGGCACCGGCTCTCCCGTCGTCGGAGACCGGACCTCCCCCTGGTAAGTAATGAGGAGAGGAACGGCGTTTTGACCTACTGCGCCGCGAGAGACCGCTCCAGCGACCACCAGTGCCAGAATTGCATGCCCAAGCCGTTTTAAGTGCTTCATCTCCTCGCCCTCCCCTGATTGGTTTTTTCAATATTTGACATAGTGGCCGACGAGCTTGTCGTTGGCGTATTGCAGCCAGACCGAACACCAACCTTCCTGATCATCCGCTTGCCCAAAGTGAACTTCACACCCGTAGCAATTCGTCGTGCCTATGCCGCTTATTATCGCCACGTTGGAGTTACCGGTCGCTAAGGAAGTTGCGTCGCCGGAAGTGGTTGTCCCCTTCTGGGCTTGCCACCAATAATCGAGGTAATCGCCAGAGGTGTTGGTCAGTTCGATCTCGCTGTTTCCCTTGTCCCAGTAGAGCACCCTCGTCCCCCCGTCTGTTGACAGGATTGTGCCGCTGCCGGTCAGGTAAATCTTCCCCATGGTCACCCCGCCGAGGGTAGCTGTACCGACGACGGTGAGATCACCCGCCACTCTGGCATTCCCGTTTACGTCCAATTTCTCCTGCGGGCTTGTGGTCCCGACGCCGACCCTGCCAGTATCGTTGCGCACGGTGAAGTCCCAGCGGCTGCTCGGATAATTGATGATGTGGAAGTCGTTGTTGAACGCGTTCGCCTTGCCCACACCCCAATACCACGTGCCGCCGATAGAGACGACGTACCTGGATGTCGAGGCGGCGGCGTTGTCCGTGATGACGTTTCCTTGGTCGAGTTGCACGCTGTAGGCCTGATTTTGTGCCGTGACGACCAGTGCGGCAGCCGGGCTGCTCGTCCCGATGCCGATTCTCCCACTTGTCACGATGTTCTGAGAGCCGAAGTTGGGGCTGATTTTGGTCCCCGAGACCGCAGCGGCGGCGTTCACATCGCCGTCTGCAATCGTGCCATCCGAAATCATGGCAGATGTCACGCTGTCAAGTTGCCCCTCATTGACGTATGAGGCGTCGTGATGATGGTCTGAGTGAGAGACGCTGGTGGCCGAACCACTCCCACCGAACTCGGCGCTGAAGACGGTTCCGGTCAGGTCAAGCCCGTCGCCGGCTGAATAGATTGTGTCGTTGTCCACATTGTCGGCAAATCCGGCTGGGACCGCTGTGATGCTCCCCCAGGGGAGGCTGGTCGTCTTGTCGTGATTGAGGGGGTTGCTATCCGCTTTCGCGCCCATCGCCGTGACCGCCTCGGCATCCGTGTATCTGGAGTGGTGGGCATCAGCAATCGCCGCGTGCGTAGCAATGTCCGAGTCTATCTCCGCCGACTCTTCAAGCGCGGCGGAGTCCGTGCCGTCAACCGTGTCTGCATCCAATCCGCTGCCCGTCCCATCGTTCGCCAGGACTGTGGGCATGATTTCTGAGTCTCTGGCGATAGAGCCCGGTATCTGAGCATCTGCCACGATGTCGGTAAGCTCGGAAAATTTCGTCGTCTTATCGTGATTGAGCGGGTTGGCCGCAGACTTCGGCCCCATAGCCGCAACCGCCTCCGAATCCATATACCTTTCGTGATGGGCATTGGCAACAGCCGCGTGAGCCGCAATCCCCGCGTCTTTCTCGCTGTCTCTCGTTATGAGCGGGTCAATCCGGCTTTCGGAGACGACACCGGAGGTAATGTCGCTGCCAGAATGGTCATGGGTTTCCCCCACGAATTCGGAAGCCTCTTTTCCCCCCAGAAGGCGACTGTTCTCGGAAACAATAGCATAAGCGACCGAGGTCATTTTCTGCCTGGGGGAGAGCGTCTCCATTCCAATTCTGATCTCCAACCACCTGTCAGCTCCGTTGAAGATTGACGTGTCGAGGTCATTCCCTTCGCCCGAGCCGAGGATCACATCGAATATCCCTTTTGCGACCTCGACCGGATTGCCGTTCAGGCTCGAGTAGTTCCCCGTCCACAGGAGCGTGCCGCCCGATTCGGCGTCGTAGATTCTGAAGCGCATTTCGTACGACCCGTCCGCCACAGGCTCGCCCGTGGTCGGCGACCTCAGCTCCCCCTGATAGTTCACTAACATCGGCACCGACGTCTGAGCGGTTGCCAGAACAGGAAGAACGAGAACAAGAGTGAGTGACACAAAAAAAGACCGAGGCGTGCTAAACCTCTTCATTTCTAACCCCCTTTCGCTTTTGATTGTTCCACGTGTCACTGTATTTGTGTTCCTTCGCCCAGCTAAGTACACCGGCTGCCGGCGACTTGTCAACGAAGAATATGGACGTGATGTCACTGCATTATGGTAGCACGGGCGTCCCGCCCCGTGCAGGATCATGGGCAGGATGCCCATGCCGCGTCGGACCCCCGCGGTTTCGGGCACAACGATGTGTCTTGTGTTGGCCGGTAGGCGGCCGGGAATGAAACCCGTTGTCGGCCTGTGCGACCCCGACGCGCCGCTCCAGGCATCGGCTCAAGTGCCCCGCAAATACAGCCGCACCCTTTTCGGCGGCTTAAAAAGGGCCACGGCGCACTTCATGCATCCTCCCGAGAAGCCACCCAAAACCGTCCTCCGTCGCACTGAAAAATGACCGGGTCAGAACGACCGGGCAACTCAACTGGCGTCTGAAGAGCGACACCGCTATAATATGTGAGTCATCCTTCAAGTTGCCCTGATTCACACGCGAAGGATGCCCGAGGACAAACGTCTTCGTGGCACGACAGCAGTTCAGCGGGCAGCAACGCTCCACGCGAGAGTGATGGCTGCGTTAACTCGACCAATTCGGTTATAAGGGAGGGAAAGAGAATGGTTGACAAGATAGGTTTTGGAATAATCGGCTGTGGGGTGATTGCACCTTTCCATGCCAAAGCGATAATGGAAACGCCCGACGCGGTTCTCGTCGCGGCGTGTGATGAGAACGAGGAGGCGGCAAGGAGGTTTTCCGCGGAGCACGAGGACATTCCGTATTACACGCAAGTGGAGGATATGCTCGAGAGGGACGATATTGATGCAGTCTGCATCTGCACCCCTTCGGGGATGCATTCTGACCAGGCGGTCGCCGCGGCCAGGGCCAAAAAGCATGTCCTCTGCGAAAAGCCGCTCGACATTACCCTGCCCAAGATTGACCGAATGATAGCGGCATGCAAGGAGGAAAGGGTAAAGCTCGGCGGCATTTTCCAGAGGAGGACGTACGAGGTGAGCAAGAAGGTGAGGGACGCGGTCCAGGGAGGGCTTTTGGGGAAAATGGTCCTCGGAGACATTTACCAGAAGTTCTACCGGTCGCCCCAATACTACAAAAGCGGTGCGTGGAGAGGGACGTGGGCGATGGACGGCGGGGGCGCTCTGATGAATCAGGGTGTCCATGGAATCGACCTTCTGCTATGGATTATGGGGGATGCCAAGTCCGTGGTCGCCAGGGCGAACCATCTCGTTCGCGAAATCGAGGTGGAGGACACCGCGGCAGCAATTGTCACTTTCCGAAACGGGGCATTCGGGGTGATCGAAGGGGCAACGTCCTGCAATCCGGGGGAGGAAACGAGGCTGGAGCTTCACGGAGAAAGAGGAACCATTATCCTGACCGATGCGGGCATCCGCAGATGGGCTGTCGCGAAGGGGGATAAGCATTTGGCCGACGACGAGGAAGTTGCCCCGCAGGAGAAGAGAGCACATGGTATATCCGATCCCAGGGCAATTTCGGCTGAGGGGCATATAACCCTCGTCCGGGATTTCGTGGACGCCATAAGAAACGATAGGGAGCCCATGGTCACCGCCGAAAGCGCAAGAAAGCCCGTAGAGCTTATCCTTGCCATATACGAATCGGCCCGGACAGGGCGGGAAGTGACACTCCCCTTTACGGCGTGAATCGCTTCATCCCGGCCAGCCTTTCTGCGCCAGCACCGTTTACGGAAGCGAGTCGGCGGAGCTGGCTGTATCAGGATGCTGGGCCCCGACGCAATATAGAGCTTTTTGCTATGAAAGGGCGACGTTCGAAAACCGGTGTCTTTCTAACTGGCACGCAAGTAATCCATTGCAACCTTGACCGCGAGTGATGGACGCGGGAATGCCCCAAATTAGCGGAACTGCGACACGATTTCCTCGAAGCCGGGGAAAGACGTCCGGATCCATACAGTATTGGTGACGGTTGTGGTGCCCTCGGTGAGGAGACCGCCTATGACAAAGGCCATTGCGATGCGGTGGTCTCCGAAAGAATCAACCGTTGCCGCAGACAGCGCACTTCTCCCCTGGACGACGAGGCCGTCTTCCTTCTCTTCGACGGCGACTCCCATCATGCGAAGGTTTGTCGCGAGAGCCTTAATCCGGTCGCATTCCTTGACCCTCAGCTCTTGAGCATCTTTTATGACGGTCGCGCCGCTTGCCAGAGAGGCCGCGACCGCCAGAATGGGTATCTCGTCTATGCACATCGGGATTTCGTCGCCGCCGATAGTCGTTCCTGAAAGAGGCGCCGACCGGACGATGATGTCCCCTCTCGGCTCTCCAAGCGGATGCTCGCCGTATGGAGAAGTGTCTATCTCGATTTTAGCTGCCATACGCTGGAGGATATTGAGAACGCCCGTCCTGGTGGGATTCAGGCCAACGTTCCTTATCCTTAGTTCCGCCCCCGGAAAAAGAGTGGCCAGCACTATGAAATAAGCCGCCGACGAAATGTCGCCCGGCAATTCCACGTCAACCGGACGCAGCGATTCCGGCGGGTAAATGGTAACGGAATTTCCCTCGACCTCCACTTTGACGCCGTAGGCGGGGAGAATTCGCTCGGTATGGTCACGCGACCTCGCCGGCTCGGTGACAGTGGTTTTACCCTCTGCGTAAAGCCCGGCGAGAAGGAGGCACGATTTGACCTGTGCGGAAGCCACCGGTGAAGTGTAATGTACTCCGCGAAGAGGCCGACCCGATATGTAAAGAGGGGGATTTCCCTCCTTGTTGCCCGGGCTAATATCCGCGCCCATCATTGTCAAAGGCAGGATAATCCTCTTCATGGGGCGTCTGCTTAATGACTCGTCTCCTTTCAGAAGCGACTTGAAGTTCTGAGCCGCGAGAAGACCCGCCAGAAGACGCATGGATGTGCCGGAGTTCCCCATCCAGAGGTCAGTCTGAGGCCGCTGCAGTCCGTGAAGCCCCACGCCGTGCACACGACGGGTTGTTCTGCCGGCCTGCTCGATCCGCACTCCCATCTGTCGCAAGGCTCTCTCGGTGCACAGGCAATCTTCGCTCGGCAGAAAATTCCTGATAGTCGAAACGCCGTCGGCTATCGCCGAAAGAATCAAAACCCGATGAGAGAGCGATTTGTCCCCCGGCAGAACGATCGTTCCGCGGACTGAGCGAGCTCTCCTTATCTCAACTGATTCCATGACGTCCCTCGCCTTTCCAGGCGCACCAGCCAAAAGGCCTTTCGTTTCCTTTTCGGACGAACTCAACTGGAACGGTCCTTGAGTTGCTTGGCTCTCTGAAAGAAATCCTGCAATCCAGGACGGTCTTCGTTTCTAAGAAGGCTGGTAAATTCGGAAATCTCCTGACCGAACTTCTCCAAAACGCGAAGAATCGCGTCCCTGTTTTCGATGCAGATTCCGGCCCACAGGCTCGGCGAAGATGCGGCGATGCGAGTCGTGTCCTTGAAGCCCTTCCCGGCGAGCCTTGCCGTCGAGAGCGGGTCCCGTGAGCTGCGAGCCAGGACATTGACCAGGCACGATGCTGCGACGTGCGGCAGGTGACTCACAAGGGCGACGCTCAGGTCGTGCTGCCGTGGGTTGAGATAGACCACATCGCAGCCGAGCGCCTCCCAGAACCTGCGGACTTTTCGCAGAGCGGCAGGGCTGGAATTCTTCGTCGGCGTGATTATGCAAGTAGCGCCCTCGAATAGCGTGGGCGATGCGATGGCTATTCCGCTTTTCTCCGAGCCCGCCATGGGATGCGCCCCGACATACCTGCACCTCGACCGAAGAAGCCTTTCCATTCGAGAAACGATGGATTCCTTCACGCTGCCCACATCGGTAACGACGCAGCGACGGGAAAGAGCCGGACGAGCCTCTCGGGCCAGGCCCGGAATCGACTCGACCGGCGTTGCCATAACCACCAGCTCAGCCGAAACCACCGCCTCGCGAATGTCCAGCAAAACTTCATCTGCCGCTCCACGCTGGAGAACTTCGTCCACTGCTGACGTGCGGCGGACAACCCCGACAACTTTTTTTGCGAGGCCCTTTTGGCGGCAAGCCGCTCCTATCGAACCGCCGATCAAGCCCATTCCGACAATGGTTATCTTATTGAACATTTCTGGTTACCGTATCCGATAGCACCCCCTTTATCACAATTCGCGGCCCACGGCCTGGGCTACCGGGACGAGGCTTTTCATCAGTTGAGCGAACTGCCGCAGAGCCAGGGATTGTGGGCCGTCGCTCATGGCTGTCTCAGGGTCAGGATGCACCTCCACTAACAATCCATCAGCCCCAACGGCAACCGCCGCTCTCGACAGCGGCTCAATCAGGTCTCTTCTTCCGGTGGCGTGGCTCGGGTCCACGATAACCGGCAGGTGGCTCAGCTGCTTGATAACCGGAACGGCGCTGAGGTCCTGGGTATTGCGCGTCGCCGTCTCGAACGTTCTTATTCCTCTTTCACAAAGGATAACGTTCATGTTGCCGTTGGTGACAATGTACTCCGCCGACATCAGGAATTCCTTGATTGTGGCCATGTTCCCCCTTTTCAGAAGGATAGCCTTCGTCAGGCCGCCGAGTTCTCTCAGCAGCGCGAAGTTTGACATGTTACGCATCCCTATCTGGACGATGTCGGCATATTTCTCGACCAGCGGGATGTCGCGAGGGTCCATAAGCTCTGTGACAACCGGAAGACCCGTTTTTTCTCGCGCCTCGGCCAGATACTTCAGCGCTTCTTCTCCAAGCCCATGAAAGCTGTAAGGAGAACTCCTTGGCTTGAAGGCCCCGCCCCGCAGGAAGGAAGCGCCGCAGCTTGACACGAAGCTGGCCGTCTCTATGAGCATTTCGCGGTTCTCGACGGCGCACGGACCGGCGCCGACCACGAACTTCCTTCCCCCTATCTGCACATTCCCCACCTCAACTACGGTATCTTCTTCCTTGAACTCGCGGCTCACAAGCTTGAAGGGCTGCAGGATCGGCAAAACAGCCTCCACCCCCGGGAAGGCTTCCAGAGGAACAGTGCGGACGACATCCTCCGGGCCGATGATACCTATGACGGTTCTCCTCACTCCCACGGAGACATTCGGACGCAGTCCGAGGGACTCAATTTTCTCAATGATGTGCTGTTTCTGTTCCTCGGTGGCGCTTGGCTTGAGGACTACGATCATGGCTATACCTTTTGCTGCAAGAACCTGACCATTCCGAGCTCACGAGCTTTTTGGGTAGGAGCCGAGAACCTTCAGTATCCCGCATTTCTTCTTCAGCTTCTTGAGTGTCGAAGCGACCTTCCGGTCGGTGACGTGTCCTGCGAAGTCGGTGAAGAAGTAGTATTCAAAAGGCTTCCCGCCGGAAGGACGCGACTCAATCATCGTCAGGTTTATCCCTCCTTCTTTGAATATCTCGAGGATGTCGTGGAGGGCGCCAACCCTGTCCCTGGTATAGAACATGACGGAGGTCTTATCGTCGCTGCTCTTGGGGCTCTCTGTCCTCCCGATGACAAGGAAACGAGTGAGGTTACGAGGGGTGTCCTGAATGGAGCGAGCCAACACCCGAAGCCCATACATGGCCGCAGCAACCTCGCTGGCAATCGCTGCGCAGCCGGGCTTTTCGGCGGCGATCTCCGCAGCATGAGAAGTGCTGGACGTCTCAATGCATTCCGCCAAAGGAAGGTTTGCACGAAGCCAGAACTTGCACTGCCCGAACACTTCTCCCTTTGAAAATACTCTCTTTATTTGGTCCTTGCGACACCTCGCTAAGAGACAGTGGGATACGTCCAGAACAATCTCGGAGCAAATCCTCAGCCCCGAATCTATGAACATATCGAGTGTGTGATTGACGGCGCCGTCCGTCGAATTCTCAATTGGCACAACCCCGTAGTCGGCCCTGTTGGTTTCCACCTCGTAGAAGACGTCCCCAATCGAATTCGTAGGTAGGTACTCAACCGAATGCCCAAACTTTGCCAGCGCCGCTTGATGCGTGAACGTCGCTTCCGGACCGAGATACGCAACCTTGATGCTTCTTTGAAGAGCCAGAGAGCCCGACATTATCTCGCGGTAGATGGCCTTCAAAGCAGCATCCGGAAGCGGACCCTTGTTGAGACGGATGATCTTCTTATAGATTTCCTTTTCCTTCACAGGGTCCAGCACCTGCTCGTGAAACTCCCTTTTGATTTTGCCGATCTCGACGGATTGTTTTGCTCTCTCGCTGATGAGAGCGACGATCTTAGCGTCGAGTTCTTCAATCCGCTTCCTGCACGGGCGGAGTCGGCGCTGCAACTCCTTTTCTTTCATCTCGGTCTTGTCCTTCTGAAAGGGCTTTTTCTCCTGTCGGCTCCTCAAGGGCCAGTTCAGCAACCCGCGGAAGCTCCGAAAGGCTATTCAGCCCAAAGTGCTCAAGGAAAAGTGTCGCCGTCCCATAGAGGAAGGGCCTTCCTGGTGCATCACTTCTCCCAATCACCTTGATGAGGTTCCTTTCCTGAAGCATCTTGAGGATGCCGGTAACGTCCACCCCTCGGATGGATTCTATCTGGGAGCGTGTAACGGGCTGGCGATATGCAACGATGGCAAGAGTCTCCAGCGCGGGTTGAGAAAGTCGAGTCCTCTCCTGCCCGGACAGAAACTTGCTGATGTATGGAGCAAACTCAGGCATCGTCCGCAGTTGATACCCGCCCGCAATCTCTACCAGCCGGAAACTGCGCTGTGATTGTATGTAATCAATCTTCAATTCCTCCAGAGCTGACACCACTGCGTGAGGTGTTACGGAGCCGCTATCCGTCAGCACTTTTATAATCTCTGAGACCTTCACTGGCCTCTCGGACACGAAAAGGAGCGCTTCCGCAACAGCCTTGATTTTTCCGGCATCGGGCTTGCCATTGTCGGACCTCATGACGAGGCTGCCTCCATCATCTCGCTAAGATTCTTATCTCGGCGAAGGGCCGTTCTTGCACAGCGGCGATTCTCCCGGTTCTGACCAACTCCAGCAAGGCAAGAAATGTCACAACGATAAGCATACGACTCGCCCTTTCGGGAAACAACGAGTCAAAAAGAATTTCCCTTTCTTTCTCCAATCTAACGAGAATCGCTTCGAGCCGTTCGGAGAGAGTCACCTCCTCCTCGGCAATCTCCTGAACTTCCTCTTCTTCTGCCGCACGCTCGAGAAGCCGCGAGAAGGCGCTGAGGAGGTCAAATATGCTTACATCGCTGAGGGGGCGTCCTACCAGGTCCAGCGAAGGGACGCTTGCGTCGTGCCGACGGAACGTCCTCTGGTGCTCGGCTTCCATCCCCTGAAGCTCCTCGGCAGCGTCCTTGAACTGCTTGTATTCGACAAGCTGTCTGACCAGCTCAGCGCGGGGGTCCTCGACGGGCTCCTCTTCCTCTTCCGTTCTCTCCTCCGGTGGCAACAGCATTCTGGACTTTATGAACAGAAGCGTCGCCGCCATAGCCAAAAACTCACCCGCAAAATTCAGATTGAGCACCTTCATCATCTCTAAGTAATGGAGGTATTGCTCCGTTATCCGGGCGATGGGAATGTCGTATATCTCAATCTCCTCCTTGCGAATAAGGTACAGAAGAAGGTCAAGTGGGCCTTCGAAGATGTCCAACTGAACGTTGCACGATTCTACATAAGGCCCATTTTCATTTTGACTTCCCGCATTGTCTCGATTGCTATCGGCTTGCATCTCTCTCTGCCAGCCTCCAACACCTCCCTGACCTTTTGAGGATGATTCTTAAGCTCCTCGGCTGTCTGGCGGATTGGCCCCAACTCCGCACTCATGTTCTCTGCCAGAATCATCTTGCAGTCAATGCACCCGATGCCAGCTCTGCGGCATTCGAGGTTGACGTGCTCCACCTCCCTCTCTTCTGACAGCAGCCTGTGTAAAGTGAAAATGTTGCAGAGCTCGGGATTGCCGGGGTCGCTCCGGCGCTTCCTGCTCACATCGGTCACCGCCGTCGCGAGCTTCTCCTTGATGACCTCCTCGGAATCCGAAAGGGAGATATGGTTTTTCAGGCTCTTGCTCATCTTGCTTTTGCCGTCGAGACCCATTATCCGGCCGATATTCGGCGTAACGTGAAAAGGCTCGGGGAATGTCTGCCCGTACCGCTGGTTGAAGGCTCTTGCCACCCTTCGCGAGAACTCGATGTGCTGAATCTGGTCTTCCCCGACCGGAACAACTTCAGCCTTGTAAAGAAGAATGTCGGCAGCCTGAAGAACCGGATAGTCGAAAAGACCAACGTTGACATTTTGCTTATGCTGCTCCGACTTTTCCTTGAACTGTGTCATCCGGCCCAGATCACCCATTGCGGTGATCGTATTGAATATCCACGCAAGCTCAGTGTGCTCCGGGACGTGCGATTGAACGAAAATCGTGCATTTGTCGGGGTCCAACCCGCAAGCGATGCATTCGGTAGCCGCGTTGAGGATGCGCTCCTGCATGCTGTCAACCTCGTACGTGATCGTTATGGCATGATAATCAACCACGCAGAACATCGAGTCGTAATCCGTCAGCATCCTGGCCCAGTTCCTTATGGCCCCCAGGTAGTTGCCGATATGCAGTTCCCCGCTCGGTTGAATTCCGCTGAATAGCCTCTTCATAGCCTTTATCCCGTCGCAGTAGGACCTTTTTTTCCGCCTTTGCCCAATCCTGTCATCCGGCCAGGAACATCGCGCGAAGCTCGTTCACGTCCAGTCCGAGCATCCGCCAGACGAACTCGACGCATGGCCGAACTATGGCGTCAATGCCGACGCTTTTGTGCGTTCCAATGACGAGGGCGAAGATGAAAAGCAGTCCCAGAATCTGAACCCTCATCATGAAATGAGCATGCCTCGCTGGCAGAACCCCTATAAGAAAACGCGAGCCATCCAGAGGCGGGATCGGCATAAGGTTGAACATCGCAAGAACCATGTTGACAACAATCAGCACGATAAGAACTTCCCTGACAAACGAACCGACCCCTCCATTCGGAATGACTTCGCTGCCGAGAACCAGCGCGAAAAACAGCATCAGGAATATGTTCACCGCCGGTCCCGCCAGGCCAACCAGCATTATCCCTTTCCTCGGGTGCTCGAAATTTCTGGGATTAATCGGCACCGGCTTGGGCAAAATCAAAGGCACTCCAAAGAGATAATAGACGCTGATCGGCAATAGAACCGTCCACTTGAAGCTCATGTGCTTCACAGGATTGAAAGTGAGCCTCCCTTTCTCCTTAGCCGTCGGATCGCCAAGCTGAAGCGCGGCCCATCCGTGACTAACCTCGTGGATCATGACCGTCGGCAAAACCAATGGCGCAAGTAAAAGAATCGTGGATAAGTTCCCTATCCCGGCCTTGAGCTCCTTTCCCACGAACAAAACCGTCGCTCCAAGCGATGCGAAAAGGATCGCCTGGATGACCTTCCGATGCTTAACCTGCCGGGGGGCGCTGCTTACCACCCATAGGCCGGCGATCAGAGCCCCCTGCACTATTCTGCAAAACCAGGACACGAATCCACCCTTTCGAAGAGCCTTTATTGTGTTGCGGGAATGAAGATACCAATCTCTTGAGCCTGTTGTCAATGTCCGCGGAAGGTCTGCCCCGGGACGGAGTGTCGCCAGATTTCGCAGGGGAGGAGACGAGCCCGGTAGTCCCGGGAAATTCTCTCTTCGGTGGCGACGCGGAGGGGCGGAGCTCGTTGCGCGCGTTCCCTGCTGCCCAAGCAGGGCTGCGAGCCGCCCGGCGAAGGAGAGTAGGTGTAAGCTTCTGAGGGAAACGCAGGATGGCTCCTGGTAGCGGGCGTCGAACGCCCGCGCCAGCAACGAGTCAATCGGCGAGTTGAATTTTGTAGAAACGCATCCTTGCCTGGCAGTCGTCCGTCCACGCGGTAGCTTTTCCGCCGGAAGGCAAACTGCCTGCTACGACGCTGAGGGCATCGAGGCTTTCCCCCGCCAGCAGGTCGTACTTCAGATAGTCGGCGCTGTTCCACTCGACGGTGACCTCCCCGTTGCTCTGAACCTCAATCCTGCGAAACGCGAAGCGATACCCTTCGTAGTACGATATGCAGCCCTGGTAATCCCCGATCAGCAAATCTGTCACGCCATCGTCGTTCCAGTCCACGACTTCCAGGCGCATTCGGCTGCCAGTGTCTATGGCGACGAGACCCGTTCCTGGCACGGGTGATTGTAGACGGACCGGGGCCTCCAATAAGGGAACTGAGTTCGTGCCGACGTTTCTGCACCAGTTAACGTTGTTGCTGGCGCTGCCCAGAAGATCCTTCAGGCCGTCTCCGTCCCAGTCGCAAACGCGAATTGCCGAGCGAAAACCGAAGCAGACCGGTACACCTCCCGCCTGGAGCAGAGTATCGTCCGCATAGGAGGGCGATCGGGCAGTTCCCACGTTCTTGAAAAAATGGGCGTTGCCATTCCCATCGCCACAGATAAGGTCGTTCAGCCCATCCTCATCCCAGTCGTGAACATAGGGAGTGGCGCGGATGCCCGCATCCAACGTGGACCCGCCAATCGTCAGTGCCACGCCGTCAGCAAGGAGAGGGGTCGAACCCCCGCTGGCGTTCCGATAGAAATAGACGTAACCATCCGCTCCCGTCCCCACGAGGAGGTCTTTTTTTCCATCGCAATCGTAGTCGCAGACCCATGGGGCTGGTGCTCCGCATCCGGAGCACGGAAAACATATCTCCTTTCCATCGGCCTGAATGTTGGCAAAGCTGTTGAAAATCGGCTGGGAATCCGTGCCGAGGTTCAGATACAGCGCGACCTTGTCGTCGGTTCTGTAACCCACAATGAGGTCTTTCAATCCGTCCTCGTTCCAATCCGACACGCAAGGAATGGCATGAGAACCGGGGTCGAGCGGCTTCCCTTCCGCGCAAACATAAGCTGCCGGCCTCAGCATAATCTGCTGGGCACATGCCATTGAGATAGAAGCCGTGGCAAACATAACGATGAGCGCGGAAAGGAACCTGCAACCCAGGCGCTTCATGCGCCCGCGTCCCTCATTCGCTCTGAAAGAGCAGGAAGCCCTCTCGAGATATTGTCTTTTCGGGATTGGATTAACTGGTCGGCGAAGCACCAGATTTACTCCTTCGTTTTTTTGTTGGCGGCTCGGTGCCGGGGTAAGGCGATTAATCCCTTCACGGCAGCGTTTCCTGGTGGCACATGCTGCAGGCCCCCGCGCAGACTATACACCCACCGTGGCCGCCGGGGACATGGCAGTCCCGGCACTGGCTTGTCCACGGACGGCTGTACCACCCAATGCGGAGAGTGTACGGGCATATTTCGGCGTGGCAGTCAACGCAGAAGTCAGTCCTGTGGCAGGTCTTGCAGCTCGACCTATCAATCATGGCCAGCCGGCCGTGGGCCCTTTTCTTCCACACAAGAGTATGGTTCTGCGGTTCTTTTTCCAAATGACAATCCTGGCAGAAATTCCTCTCGTGGCAGACAGCGCACCTGGCGTTGCCCATCTCTGAGAGGTCGCCGTGGGCCCGGTCGAATCCGGCAACGTGGGAAGAAGGCTTCACGTCCTTTCGCTGAACCCGATGGCAGCTCTGACATTCCTGAGAGGCGCCTTGCTCCGCATGGCACTTCAAGCATTGCTCCATTGACAGGAGCTGCTTTCCGAGCCTGAATTCGGTCTTTTTCTCAACCAGTGCGGGGCACTTCTTTGGCGGTATGGTGGCATGCTTTGCGTGAGGAAAGGCGACATCACCGTACGCCGCCTTCACTTGTTGCGCAATCCTGACCTTCGGCCCGGAATGGCACGTCATGCACGACTCGGAAGGCTTTTCCCTGTCGAAACTGTGGCAAACCTGACAGGCTTCCTCTCTCAGCTGCGACGCCCGATCACCTCCGCCAACTCCTACCTGGCCCGCCCTGGAGTTCACCATGGTCGTTCCCGCCCTATTTTGACCCGGAGAAGCCGCATCCCCTTTCTTGGGCTTTCCGTATATGCGCGGCGAAACCACGACGACAAGCAGAGCTGCAACAGCCGCCCCGCCCACTGCCAACCTTACCTTTCTTTTCCAGCGTTTCATTTTACTTCACACTCGCTCTCGGCGCGAGAACTTGGCCTCATTTCAGAACTTGAACGTTACCCTCATCTCAACCTTGCCATAAGGAGATTCCGGCGAATGGTCGTCCTCTCGCTCCCCCCTCAGCGAAACGTAAGTCTTTCGGCTGAAATAGTATCTCAAAGCACCGTACCATGTCCGCACGTCAATTCTTTCAGTCACAGCCTCAATGTCGTACTTGTATTTCGAGTAATAACTTCCTGCGGATATATCAAGCTTCTTTTTGACGCTGTAGGCAATTTCGCCGCCCACGCTGTAAGTATCCTCGTTCCACCCGGCGAGCCATTTGTCTAAGGTTGCCGAGAAGCTCAACCCGTCTGTCAGCACGTCGCTCAATAGGAGAGTGGCGTGGTACCGGTCGAACTCCCTGTTAGCGATGCTCTCCAGAGAACCCTCCGGCAGGTTGCGGCCGGCGTATCCGGCGGTAACGGAGAAGTGCTGGCCAAACGACTTCGTTACATCCAGACCGTACTGGTCGAATTCGACGTACGGGCCGAAGAGCGGGTAGTAAGGGTCGAACTCGTTTGAAAGCTCTTGCAGCGTTTGAAGGAGGCGGTAGTAGCTCGCTCCCACCTGCCACCCCTTTCCCCAGTCCCAGTAGACCTTTGCTGAGATGTCCTTGGCCTCCCCGTTCAGAAGCGAATATTTCGCCAAGAGGTTCAGGCGGTTCAATCGTTGCCGCAGGCCGAAGTTCAGGTAATCATCATCTCCCGTCGGGAAGTTCATAAGCCGCAAGTATTCCGCAGAAAGGGACGTTGACCTGAACGGCCGCGCGGTTACCTCAGCCCCGCCGACCGAGCAATCCTGTCCAAAATCCCTGTTGTAGAAAGTGACGTATCTCCCCCCGAAAACCTCCCAGCTCAGCCAGTCCGATTCGGTCCGCATGAAACTCAGCCCGTCGAATTGGACAGCTTCAAGTCCGTCGTGATACTGCCGTCCCAGGCGGAAACATGTCCGCGGAATCACCTTGTCGGCCTCGAAGTAAAGGTCGTAAATCCTGTCCTGCACCTCGTAATCTGTCCAGTCGAATATCGGGTCCTTGTCGTCAACGTCCTTGCCGCCCCGCATAAAGCCATGGAGCGACAGCCCCGGCGCGAAAATGTTTGTCAGATCGAAAGAGAGATATTGAAGAAGGTCGTGATCGGTATCCTCTTTATTCCATTGGGCACGGTACTTCGTCGAGAGCTGACCGGAAAAGTGGAGCCGGTTTTGCCTCTCGGATTCTTGTCCGTTTCCCAGATTCAGAAGCGCGGCCGATCCGACAAGCTGCGCAACGACAAGCAGAAGCACAATTCTTCTCATGACTTCTCTTGAGCGTCATCAAACGTCCGGCACGGAGAGGTCAACGTTCGGGCGCCGAGCCTCCGGCGATTTCTTCCGCGAAACCGCCTGAGCAGATTGGAGAGCCTCCCGCAGTCCTCTTGCGGATTGCGAAAAATCAACTTCTCGCTAAGCTCTACCACCAACAGGGAAAACAACTCGGGCGCCGGCGAAACCCGTAGCCCTTCTGCCGCACCTGCCGACGGCCCTAAGCTGGCGTTGCGAAATGCCACGGCAAGCTCGTCTCGTCCGCGTCAGGGATAGCAGAAAGCTTACGTTCCGCCTGGAACTCTCTGCCTGCGGACCAGTCATTTTCCCCGCTGCTGCGGGGCAGTCTCCTTCGCCGACAACCAATGGTCGAAAAGAAATCAGAAAATCATTGTCGGCAGGATTCTCGTGTGGTCTGCGTAGTGAGGACCCCTCCTGGCCGCTTATTTTTCCGCATCTTCTATCAAATCGCGCCAATTTTTAGCAAGCCATTTTTGCAACACCCGCGGCAGCGCACTCACGCAGCCATCAGCAGGAGTTAACTCGCACACCATGCTCCCCTTGCCGGGCCCAAGATTTCGCTCCAGGCCGTGGGCCGTTCGCGGCTCCAAAAAGTCGCCCGACCAATGAAGCTGCTACCGGTCTTCGTCAGCCGCAATTCTGCCTGAGAGCTTCCGCCAGGCCTCCATGGAGCGCTTCAGGTTCTCGTGGACATCGCCTTTGATGCCATAACCCTGAAGCCCGATCGGGCCGCTGTACCCCAATTCCTTCAATGTCTTCAAGAACGCGTAGATGTCGAACGAGCCTCTATCCAGCGTCTGAATCAACTCGCTCCAATCGCTTCCCCCGCTGTCGGCCCCATTGATGTTAACGGAGTAAAGGTAAGGCAGCGCCAGTTTCATCAGCGGCTTCAAGCTCGCTTCACTGTCAACTTTCAGCCAGTGGCACAGGTTGAAAACAACTCCTAAGTTCTCGCGATGGGCTTTCTTCACGACGCGTACGGCATCTTCCACACGCTCCAGCCAGAAGCCGGCGTGAGGATAAAGGGCGACTTTCAGCCCAGACTCGCGAGCCAGGTCAGCTATCTCTCTTGTGATTTCCACAGCGCCGGGGTCGCCATCCGGTGAGGAAACTCCGTATTCCTTGCTCTGAATGAAAAGCCAGATAACAGTGTCGCGGCCTTTCAGCGACCTTATGCCTTGTTTCAGTTGCGGCTCGTACTTTCCTCCACCAGGTTCTGTCCAGACGCCCGTGTAAACCGAAAACAACTTCAACCCATTCTTGTCCAGCTCCTCGACCATTTCGCTGAGGCCGTCCAACCCGCCATACCCTATCCCGGCGTACCCTATTTCCTTGAGCATTTCCACCTGAGCTTTCGCGGTCTGATGGTTGGCATCCTTCGTCCCCGTGTCCATCGCAAAAAACGGGTTGGTCAACCCTTCGTTTTTTGGTCGTTCACCGGCTTCGGTCGCCAGAGCTTCCACGGAACCATAAAGGCAATCGAGCAAGAAAACTATCGCGCAAAGAACCTTAACCCAGCTCATATTTCGTCCCTCCTTGTTGGGGACTCACTCACAACTTCCAGGGCGGGCGCATCGGCCGGCTGAGCAGCTTGTCCGCCTCCGGGTCGTTCACAAAGCGCTCTTTCTCAGGGTCCCAATTTAACCGCCGTTCAAGCAAAATGGCGATGTATCCGAGATAACCGATGGTTGTGGAGCGGTGAGCGACCTCGATCGGCGAGCAAGTCTCCTTGCGCGACCTGACGCATTCTAAGAAGCAGTGGTCGTCACTGTCAGTCTCGTAGAGGTGGATTTCGTCCGGGCCTATGACGGACTCCAGAACCGACGCCGGTTCGGCTTGCGCTGGATTCCCGTACGCCTTGAAAATCCACCCTTTCGTTCCTTCAAACCGAATTCCTTCCGGGTTCTGCGACATGTCCGTGAAGACCATCCGGACGCTGTTTTCATATTTGTACTCGATTCGCCACGTCAGAGGTGTATCAGACAGGCTTCCCTTTTTCGGGAAGGTGCCGCGTCCTTCAATCTCGACCGGGCCGGTCCCGTCAGTGCCGTTTCCCCACTGGGCAACATCCAGGTGATGGATTCCCCAGCCGCAAACGAATCCGCTCGATGTGTAATCGGAGATGAAAAAATGAAACGGCGATTTGCAGCGCAATGCGTTGTATGGCGCCAGGCGTGCCGGCCCCAACCACATGTCGTAATCGAACCCCTCCGGCACTGGCATCTCCGGCTGTGCCTCGATTTCTTCGCCCCCCGGACAAGCTACTGTTATGCTGCGCAGTTCGCCGATCCGTCCGTTGCGAACAAGCTCACACATCTTCCGCACCTCTGGCATTCCCCGCTGTTCTGTCCCGTGCATGAAGACGCATTTGCTTTCCTTGACCGCCTTCCGCATTGCTTGCCCTTCGGCAATGGTTATCCCAAGCGGCTTTTCCACGTAGACATCTTTGCCCGCTTTGACTGCCGCGATGCCAATCAGGACGTGCCAGTGGTCTGGCGTGGCCACCATCACGGCATCAACGTCCTTGCGCTCAAGAAGCTCACGGAAATCGCTGTAGGCGGCGCTCCCAGGCACGTTCCCCAGTTTGCTCGCCATTCCCCGCACGTCCGATTTGACGTCGCACACAGCCACTATCTGGCCACCGTGCTTCATCAACTCCCGCATGTTATGCTGCCCTCTCCCGCCGACGCCAATGCACCCCAGCGTTACCCGGTCACTCGGTGTTGCCGTTCCTCCCAGACCGAGCGCCGACGGTCGAACGATGTACGGCGCAGCGAGAATCGCCGCAGATTTCAAAAAACCGCGACGCGTCATCCGCTTCTTTCCAGTCATGGTCTGTTCTCCTTTTTCCCCTGAGCCATTTGTTCTGTCCCGAAGGAAATGTCCCGGCTTCACCGAGCATCCTCTTCGGACTCCCTGATAAACGCTCCTGACGCGGGGACAACCCCTCCACCGGGTTGTCTTGCAACGTCAGTGACCCTTTTCAGAGCCGCCTCGGATTCTTCTTGATTCGCGCCAGCGCCCGCCTTCGCTATCGAACGTCATGCGCCTCTATCCCTTCTTCTAAAAACGAGCTGCAGCGCTCCCCGGGCGTTTCCCTCTGGGAAAGACTTTATCACTCCCCCATTCCCTATTCAACCCAGAACAGGGCCGCTTGTTCCCGAAGCAGTTCTTCGCCTCCACCGTCCGCCAGAGCCTCGCGGCCTCCTTCCGGACACGTATGCCCGCGGTTGGCACCAGGGTTCCACCCACGACCTTTTCGGCTCCCTTGCCCACCCCAATTCCCAGCGTAATCACCGAGTCGTCGGCTCCAGAATCCGTACACCGGGACAACCTGAGAGACAGGATTAAAGGATAAACGCGATAATCCTAAGAATCCTGTCGTCCTGTCCGACTTTCTCCGTCCTCCCCGCTTTGCGGGGTGAATGCCCTCCGAAACCGAGGCCTTACGCTTCGACCAAAGCGTTGGGTTGACGACGAAAGAAAAGAGTGGTAACCTTTTTTTATGACCTAATCCAGTTAGGCAGAAAGCGTAATGGAGAAGGAATATGTTTGAGGTCAGTGTCCGAGAAGATTTTTCTGCTGCCCACCGCCTGAGAGGCTATCCGGGGAAGTGCGAGAACGTCCACGGCCACAACTGGACCGTCGAGGTCTTTATCCAATCTGAGGAACTGGACGAGATAGGTGTCACGATTGATTTCGCGAAGATCAAGGCGGCGCTGAGAGAGGTGCTGGCAAAGCTGGACCATAGAGACTTGAACGAGATTGAGCCTTTCGATAAAGAGAATCCCTCGTCGGAGAACATCGCCCGATATGTATACGGTGAGCTCACTCAGACGCTCAATTCGCCCGGCATCAGAGTTTCGAAGGTTAGCGTTCACGAAACTGAGGACGCCTCTGCATCTTACTGGGAAGAATAGATGGCTCTCTTGGTCAATGAGATTTTCAAGAGCATACAGGGTGAGTCGTGGTTCGCGGGTATGCCGTGCGTCTTTCTGCGGTTGACCGGATGTAATCTCAGGTGCAACTACTGCGACACCAAGTATGCATACGAGGAGGGGGAGGAATTCTCGGTGGAAGAACTGGTGGAGCGCGCAGCACGCTATAACTGCCGCATGGTGGACATCACCGGTGGAGAACCTCTCCTCCAGGAGGAAACTCCGAACCTTGCGGCGGCTCTCCTCGAAAAGGCCAGGACTATTCTCGTGGAGACCAACGGAAGCTTTGACATTGATGCTCTCCCCAAAGGGATTGTCAGGATTGTTGACGTGAAATGCCCCGACAGCGGCCAATCGGAAAAGATGCTCTGGGAGAATATGGACCGCCTCCTGAAAACTGATGAGGTCAAATTCGTCGTCCAATCGCGGCGGGATTATGAATGGGCGAAATCTGTCCTGAAAGAGCATCAGCTTTTGCGGCGCTGCATGGTTCTTTTTTCGCCCGCATTTGCGATTCTACATCCGAGGGAGCTGGCAGAATGGATTCTTGCGGACAACCTGGCCGTCAGGTTGAATCTTCAGCTCCACAAGTACATCTGGTCGCCTGATAAGAGAGGAGTTTAGCCCTTGGCGAAGAGAGCCGTCGTTTTGCTCAGCGGCGGGATTGATTCCGCGACGGCACTGGCTCTGGCGAGGGCGGAAGGGTTTGAGGTTTACGCCCTCACCGTAGATTACGGCCAGAGGCACAGAGCCGAGCTTGAGGCAGCGAAGAGAGTCGCCAAATCGCTCTCAGCGAAGGAGCATAAGGTAATCACCGTTGACCTCGGAGGTTTTGGTGGTTCTGCTTTGACCGGCCACATGGAAGTCCCGAAATCGGAAAAGGCAGTCTCGCTGGAACAGCAGGGCGAGGAAATTCCAGCAACCTATGTCCCCGCAAGAAACACGGTATTTCTTTCCCTGGCGCTATCCTGGGCGGAAGCAGTTGGGGCCACAGACGTTTTCATCGGAGCGACCGCCGTTGATTACAGCGGCTACCCTGACTGCCGCCCCGAATACATTGAGGCTTTTCAAAAGATGGCTGAACTGGGGACGAAGGCGGGTGCCGACGGGAAACCAATCCGAATTCGCGCACCGTTCGTGCGCGTGCCCAAACGCCACATAATCACGACCGGCTTGAGGCTCGGAGTGGACTATTCCCTGACGCACAGTTGCTACGACCCAGCCGCAGACGGGAAAGCCTGTGGCAAGTGCGATAGCTGCCACTTCCGCAAGAAAGCCTTCGCGGAAGCAGGGCTGAACGACCCCACAATCTACGCTTCATAAGTAAAGCGGCGTTGACCGGCGGCTATCGAGGCAAGCGACAGAACTTCTGTTCCGGGGGCTGCGGCGTTTGACGTTCGCGGCGCCTGGGCTGCGAAGGATTGCTGATGAGGAAACCTCACGTAGTCCCGAGTAGAGAAATCGAGGGAACATGGTAGGAATAATAGGTCTGCCATCACGAAGCCTCTTGGATGAATTTCGCGCAGACGATATGGTTGACCTCGACTGTCCTCTGCAAGGGGTTCTCTCATACGATGCCGTTGAGAGCCGATGCCCGAAGATTTTCTGCGCGGTGCTGACGACGTGCTTCACCAACGCCATGCTCGTCAAGCCGCATGTCATACTGGCGGATGTGGGGCCCGGCAAGTGCGAGGGAGCAAGGTATCTGTGCGCTATTCTGAAAGACCTCCTCCCGTCCACGACGATTATCACCGAAGAGAACCTGGACTCAGTCCGCCGGCCCCAGACCAATTGCGAATGTTACACAGTCCGCCTCCGGGAAAGGATGCAGCGAATCGTGGACAGAGTTATACGCCCGGAACTCCCGGACTTCCCGAAGAGCAACTCCTCTCCGAGGGCAGGGTTCTGGGGTGTGCCCCCAAGGGACTTCGCGATCCTGGAGGGATTCCCCGACCAGACAATCATCCTCGGTTGGAGCCGATGTATGAATAGTAGAACGCCCGCCGACCTCCAACTGGAGATGTATGTGCCGGCAGACGTTCCGGTGGTCTTTTTCTCGCAGAGCTTCTGCCAGAAAAGCATCCTCGCAAAAGCCCTTGCGGAGAAATACCAGGGGCTTTTCGTGGAGTGCGATGAAAAGGTGGACAGCAGCACCATTCAAAAGATAGAGGCCTTTTTGAAGCTGCGAGGTGCGCTGTGATTCTTGGAGATTTCGGAACGAGTTATACGAAGCTGTGTACCGACGGCGATATGAGGATTATCCCGACCGTCGAACTGGAGGACGGCTTCACCGCCGACTTCGGCTGCGGCCACCACGCCAGGGGGCACGCTGACCGAATAGAAAATGAGCTTGTGTCTTTCGCCACCGGTGCAAAAGCGATGGTAGCGAGAGACGATTTCGTATGCGTTGACGTCGGAAGCCGAGATATAAAAAAGGTGACCTTTCGAGACGCCCGCTACGCGGGGTGCGATTGGAATTACGTTTGTGGTTCTCTGGCCGGTTTTACAATGGAGCTTCTGTCAAGTTATTATCATCTCGATTATCAACAGATCCAGCCTTCTGGAGAAGGGCTGCCGGTGAAGTGCGGCATCCTTGGCATAAGCAGGCTTTTCGACCTTGTCGCCCAGGGTGAAGATTTGCCACGGGCGGTTGCGCGATTCGTGAAAGGCGTCGCTATGAACGTCTATCATTTCGCAGGCAAACCACAAACCCTTTTCTTAGCCGGCGGTATGTGCGAAAATAATTTGTTTGTGCGGTCAATCCCGGCAGAGGTCGTTAAGCTCGGTAGATTCGTTTCGGTTGAGGGACTGAAGATTCTGATTGAGAAAGATGTCGGCCACCGTTGAGGCCGATTCGGTGTAGGTTGGCACGAACGGTGCTCCGGGTGGACCAGGAGACTGACGGAGTCGAAACACTTAAATGACGAGAATCAATCCCGATAAGGTTTTTCACGGCAGCGAAGTTGACCTTCGAGGAGAGAGGGTTGACCCCGGCCTTTTCCGGCGTCTTGGCGAAAATGTTGTGCTGAGGGTCAGGTCGAGCGGGATTCCATCGCCGCAGGTTGTGGTGGCAGGGGATACCAGAGATGACACATTAACTCTGATGGATTCCTTCAGTCGCGGGACCATCAACCGGGGCGGCAGCATCATACTTATAGGCGGCGACGTCGCAAAACCCCTGGCATATTTCTCTGCCGAGCACTACAGGGCCGACGCCGTAGCTTATGTGAGTGCTTCCCACTGCCCCGCGAGGGTAAATGGACTGAAAGTCTGTTTCATGGAAAAAGCCCCACTTGAGCGACCTGTTCTCCCGCTGGCAGCCAGAGAGGTCGTCAACAAGCGCGACGAGGCCATAGAGAAATATCAGGAGTACTTGACGACGATATTCGGGCAGGACCTCGGCAAAGGAAAATCGCTGGTCATTGACTCCTTGTACGGCGCCTCCTGGATCATTGCGCCGGAGGTGCTCCGGAAGACGAAGTTCGACCTGGAGTGCCTCCACACCCACATAGACAGGAAGTTCTCCTACCTTCAGGACAGAGCCCCTGACCCGACGTTGCCCGACAATATCGAAGAACTGAAGAAGGCCGTCAAGGCTTGGGAAGGGATCGGCGTGGCGCTCGACGGGGATATGGACAGAGCGGTCTTCGTTGACGAGAATGCTGAGGTCGTCCACGCCGACGAGATAGCCATGATCATCGCAAGGTACGTCCTCAGCAAGATGCGCAGGAACGCAAAGGTCGTCTACCAGTCCCAGTGTTCCAACGGCCTGCCCGAACTTGTCGAGAAGACCGGCGGAACGCCTGTCATTCAGGAGACAGGATGGCGCAGCATAAAGGAGAAAATGGACGAGGTCGGAGCGGCCTTCGGCTCCGAGATAAGCGGGCACTTCTTCTACGGCGACAACCTCTACTGCGTCAAAAACGGCGACGACGCACTTTACACGACGCTTATGCTTTTCCGTGCTCTCGGAGAGCTCGGCCAAAACCTGGCTGAAGCCCGAAAGGATTTACCCGCTTACTTCACCTCCCCGGAGCTCAGGGTTTCTTACGACGAGAGCCGGAATGTCCGAATCGTGGAGGCCCTGCGGAAGCGCTTCCAGGCAGACCACACGTACAAGCTCAAGGCCATCGGGCACGACTGGCGAGCCGAGAAATTCGACGGAAAACAGTGGTGCTCATGGGTGGTTTTCAGGACGTCTCGCACGGAGCCAAACAAGCTTTCTTTCCGCTTTGAGGGAAGAACGCTGCCGCACATGGCAGAGATAAAGCGAACCCTCCTTGAATCAATCCCCGAACACGACCACCACTTGAAGAAGGTGCTGGAAGAATCGTACAGGGCCGCCATCGGTGACCCTGCCGCATATTATCGAAGGGCGCTGGAGGCTGCGGGCAGACCGCGTTGAGGTGCTTGCGGATGGTAGGGGGCCTCACTATCTGATTTCTGAAACGACGTGACGAGTCCGGCGAGGGAAAAGTGTTCGTGGATTCTGTGAAAATACAGGCTATCGCAGGAAAAGGGGGCGACGGCTGTGTCAGCTTCCGCAGGGAGAAATATGCCCCGAAGGGCGGCCCGGACGGAGGCGACGGCGGCACCGGCGCCAGCGTCGTCCTCGTTGCTGACGAGGACGTTGATAGCCTTGTTTCCTTGAAATTCAAGCCTATATTAAGAGGAGACGACGGAGAAAACGGCCGCGGCAAGCTGAAGGCGGGTGCGGACGGCAAAGACGCCGTCGAAGCAGTCCCCGTCGGGACAGTTGTTCGTGATGCAATGTCTGGCGTAATACTTTTCGATTTCACTTCCCACGGGCAGCGCTTTGTGGTTGCCAGGGGCGGCCGCGGCGGAAGGGGCAATGCGACCTTCAAGAGCTCCACAAACCAATCGCCGCGCCAGTTCGAGAGAGGCAAGCCGGGCGAAAAGGTTACCCTCCACCTTGAGTTGAAGTTAATCGCAGATGTGGGGCTGGTGGGTTTCCCGAACGCAGGGAAGTCAACTCTCCTCTCGAAAATCTGTGATGCCCGGCCAAAGATCGCCGACTATCCGTTCACGACACTTTCTCCGAACCTCGGCGTTCTTAAATTGAAAGATGATTACAGGACAATTAAAGTCGCCGACGTGCCGGGGTTGATAAATGGAGCACACCACGGCCGAGGCCTCGGCGACCAGTTCCTTCGCCACATCGAGCGCACCTGGGTGCTCGTATTGTTGGTTGACATAGCCGGGGCTGACGGACGGGACCCGGTCGAGGACTACCGAGTTCTGCGGCGAGAGCTTCAACTGCACAGCGAGGAACTGGCCCGTCGGCCCTTCGTAGTTGCCTGCAACAAGATGGACCTGGAAAGCGCCCTTCGAAATCTGGAGGCTTTTCGTAAAGAATCGGGACTCCCGCAAGAAAAAATCTTCCCGGTCTCGTGCTTGACGGGAAGTGGTCTTGAGGACTTAGTCCAAGCCATAGAGCAAATGGGCAACGGCGAAAATCGAAAGAGCGACAGTCCGTGATTGCCAGAAAGAGGCTCGGAATCCTCGGAGGAACCTTCGACCCGATACATCTCGGTCACCTCGTCATAGCCGAAAGCGTAAGAGAGCGGTACGGCCTGGAGAAAGTGCTGTTCATCCCTTCGGCGCAGCCGCCGCATAAAGAGGGGCAAGAGGTGAGCAACCCCACCCACAGGCGTCAACTTGTTTGCCTGGCTATCGCGGGCAGTCCCTTTTTCGAGTTCTCTGACGTGGAGCTGCGAAGGGAAGGAACGTCTTACACGGTTGACACTCTCAAAGCCCTCAAGGAAGCCCAGAGCCAACCGACTGACTACTTCTTCATCATCGGGAGCGACAGCGTCCCCGAGCTGAGAACATGGAAGAACATCGAGGAGTTGGCCACGCTATGCACCTTGGTTGTAGTGCCACGCCCTGGGTGGGAAATCGAGCGGACCTCACAACAAGACCTCGGCCTCCCAGAATGGATAAAGGAAGGACTTCTCCGCAATGTCGTTTGCGCGCCCCTAATAGGTATCTCCTCGACCGAAATCCGTCAAAAAATAAGAAAAGGTGAATCCATAACATACCTCGTGCCCCGGCCAGTTGAGGAATACATTATGCAGCACGGGCTTTACAGAAAAGCTCACACCACACCTTGAGGAGTCAAAATCAGGAGGAAAACATGCCTAAACTCATTACAGCAAGATGTCAGAGCTGCGGGAAGGAATCTCAGGTCCAATGGACCCTGGGGACAAAGTGTCCCCACTGCAAATCCGACAATTTTCTGCCGGTGGTTTTCATAGACAAGTCCCAGAGCGCGAGCGGTCAGAGGGCCGTTGGCCGCGCTCCCCGCAGACCAATCGGAATGATTCTCGCGGTTCTCCTATTCGTCGGCGGAGCCTCGGCGTTAATCTTTCGCCTTCAATCAACGATGCGACAGCCGACGTACTACAACGAATTCATCATGGTCTGCACCAATCCCGACTGCTCCAATCCGCATCCCAAAAAGCTATTCCGCGCGAGGATACCCTCGAAGAACGTCTTTCCCCATATCGAATGTCCTTTCTGCAAGCAGAAGACGGCTTACCGTGCCGTCCAGTGTGAAGTGGCGGATTGCAGAGAAATCTTCCCCCTCAAGACCGAGGGAAAGCGCGACCCTACCATTGGCCTCACTTGTCCCTCCTGCGGCTTGCAGTACATTAACCTCGACTCGTCTTCTGAGGCGCTCCAGGAGGAGCTTAAGAAAGGAGAATCCGAGAACTGAACGGGCCTCGACCGCCTTGAACGCTCTCTGACCCAAAGGCCATGAAAGCAGTCATCTTTGGAGCAGGAAATATCGGAAGAGGATTTCTCGGCCAGCTTTTTTCTCAAGCGGGGTACGAGATTGTCTTCGTCGAGCTCGATAGGGAAATCTTTGACCGGCTAACCGCCGACGGCTCCTACCCCATAAGGATCGTCGCGGAAAACGAGTGGACTTACGTCGTCACAGGCGTGCGAGCCGTTCACGCCGGCGACCTCCCCCGGATCACCGACGAGATTGAGACCGCTCACATCCTCGCTACCGCCGTCGGCGTGAATGCTCTCCCGGCGGTCGCCCCGACAATCGCCCAATCGCTCCGGAGAAGATTCGATGCCGGAAACACCGCCGAATTGAACGTCATCATCTGTGAGAACATCATCCATTCCGGCGAACATCTAAAGGCGTTAGTCCTCCGGCATTTGCCAGAGCCTTACCATCCCCTCGTCGAGCAAAAAGTCGGCTGGGTCGCCACTGTCGTCAGCCGCATGGTCCCCATTGTGACCGAACAAATGAAGAGAGAAAATCCCGCCCAGATTGTCGTCGAACCCTACTGCATTCTCCCTGTTGACAAAAACGCCTTCAAAGGACCTTTGCCGGAAATCCAGGGGTTCGAGTTCTCCGACAATTTGCCAGCCCTCGAAGAGAGAAAACTCTTCGCCCACAACGCCGGCCATGCCCTCTTCGCCTACTTCGGCTATCAGAAAGGATATACCTACGTTTACGAAGCCGTCGCAGACCGTGAAATCCGCCGCAAGACACTCATGGGCCTCAACGAATCCGGCCGCGCACTCATTAAGAAACATCGCTTCTCACCCAAACAGCACCATTCCCACCTCGACGACCTCCTCCGCCGATTCGCAAACGTCGCCCTCGGCGACACCATCGCCCGTGTCGCCCGCGACCCCATCCGCAAGCTCGGCCGAAACGACCGCCTCGTCGGAAGCGCCCTTCTCGCCATGCAATTCGGCATCAAGCCCGTCCATCTCCTCGACGGAATCGTCGCCGCCCTCCACTACAACGACCCCGAAGATGAAAAAGCCCTCCAACTCCAGCAGCTCCTCGCCGACGAAGGAATCGCCCACGTCCTCGAATCCGTCTGCTCCCTCGCCCCCTCCGAACCTCTCTTCGACCTCATCTCCCACAAATACCTCCTCTCCCTCCGCTCCCGAAAGCCCCGCCCATGACCCCGCCCCTAACCACCATCCCCCCTCATCCCCAACCCCTAACCCCTGACCTCCCCAATCCCTGGATCCCGCCCATCCCCTAATCCTGACCGCAATGCAGCCCTTAACGTTCCCTTCTCTTCACCCGCGGATTTCTGTACAATCACCCTGTGTCGCTATCGTTCGCATCCTTCGACAACCCAAAACCAAGGTCAACCATGAAAACATTCACTGCCTACGTAGAATGGGACCCCGAAACGAAGCTCTATGTCGGCATCATCCCCGGCGTGCCTGGAGCCCATACCCAGGCCCCCACTCTCGACGAGCTGCACTGCAACCTCAAAGAAGTCCTTGAGCTTTGCCTGGAGGAGTTCAAAGGCGAGGTCGAAACCCTCCCGCGCTTCGCCGGCCTCCAGCAAATCGAGGTCGCCCTGTGACCCGAATCCCCATCGTCAACTTCAACACCATGGAGAAAATCCTCCTGAATTTCGCCTTCAAACGCCAAATGTGCATTCCCCAATCCAAAATCCCCAGTCCCCGCGTCTCCGTCCCTGGCCGCGACCGGCCCTCACGCAAGCGGGTTCCTCACAGCCGCCCCCCGAACGCCCCCGCGGCGCCCGCACGCAGCCGAATCCGCCCGGCTACCAGCCTCAAGCAGACGGACCCCAACCCGCCGACCCACGACTTGACAGGGTAGGCCCGCGAGCGGATAATGTTCGTTCTAGCACCGCGTGTTCCGTGACCAAACCTCCGTAACCGACGCGTTGCAGCCATGAAGCTAAAACACGCACAAGCACGGGCCCTGTTCGAGGCGATAAACGACCGCAGGCGTGTTTCCGGCCTAACACATAATTTCTACCGCTACCCCGCGCGGTTTTCTCCGCTATTCGCGCGGTCTGTCATAAAGATGTTCACGAAGCCCGGAGAAGTTGTTTTGGATCCCTTCATGGGCGGAGGAACGACCATCGTTGAATCGTGTGCAATGGGAAGGCCCGCAATCGGAATCGACATCAACAAGCTCGCCGTCTTCGTATCGCGCGTTAAGACCACCACTCTATCTCCAAAAGACACCGACGCAATCCGTAAGTGGACGCTCCAGACCCAGGGAGAGTTGAATCTCAGAAACCCTTCCGTTCGACCACTAGAATGGATCAGACACGGGTATCAGAAGAATGTCTCATGCAAGGCGACGTGGCCCATACGGAAAACGATAGAACTAGCGCTCAGCCGCGTTCGGCTCCTGCATAATGAAAAGCAACGTCGTTTCGCCACGTGTGGCATTCTGAGAACCGCCCAATGGGCACTTGACTGCCGCAGGGCAATCCCATCGGCATCACAATTCCGAGCGAGGCTGACGGAGCACCTTCTCGACATGCTGTCCGGAATCCAAGAATTTTCTAGGCTGGTCTTGAACGCCTGGAGAGGTCGGAGCTTCACGGTGCGCCGTAGGGCTCTTTGCCTGCTTCGTTCGGCGAGTGGCATGGATCTGGACCCTCGCGTTCTCAAGCTGCCAGAACCGCGATTAATCCTGACGTCCCCCCCGTACCCAGGAATTCACGTTTTGTACCACCGTTGGCAGGTTCGGGCAAGGCGCGAGACCCCAGCGCCCTTTTGGATAGTTCATGCTCTAGACCGCTGGGGGGCAAGCTGCTACACGTTTGGTCACAGACAAGAGCCTGGACTGCGAAGGTATTTCGGTGAAGCGCTCTCAGCCTATAGGTCTATTGCGAGGGTCTGCGGCAAAGACACATTATTAGTACAACTAGTCGGCTTCTCTGACTACGGATGGCAATTGCCTGAATTCCTGTCAATGATGGAAGAGGCTGGATTTTCTGAGGTTGCTGTCCCTGCCCCTTCGAAAGGCCGCGCGAAGCAGCCGTCGCGAAGGGTCCCGAATCGAAGATTCTACGCCAGCCACAGGGGAAGCTCGTCGTCGAGCAAGGAATTTTTGTTAATCCACAAACGGACTGGCCCACCTTAGGTTGCCTCCGCGCTAAAGTCGGCAAGCGACAGGGATTCCTCGTCCAGAGCCCCCAGATGATCAATTGCGGGTATAAGAACAGGGGCAACGTCCCTCGTTACCGACTCGACCCTATCCTCTATGTTCTCTTTGGCAGGTTCGCCGTCTTGGCCCTCCTGAACCTCCCTAAGCATCTCCTCCTTAATATCGCCCCTCAGTAAGCCCAGGCCGATCAGGACCATACCGTAGACGAACTTCGCCTCCGTCAACTTAGGCTCGGCAGGCCCAGATTTCATCTCGCTCTTCAAATAGACATTGTCGACGTTGACGTAGAAGTCGTACACGTGGCGTCCTTCCTCACACTGTTCTGCGTCCGCCAGTCCCGCGTGCTTCACACGCAGGGCCGTGAACTTGTTGAACGGGTTTGGTGTCTGAGCCTCCCATTCAGCCTGGCGCACCCTTTTCACTTTTGGCAACGAAATTCCTCCGGGCCGTTCGCGTTCTTTTCCTCTCTCCTTCGATGGCGGCTTGGTGGTTCCTTTGCCCCCTGGGCGAATCTTGCCTGCGCCAATAGCGCGAACGTCGAAAAAGTTCTCGAAAGGCTCAAGCCGGGTCGAGTCTGTCGTCACGGCGACGTATCGCATCGTACTCCCCTCGGACACCCCCGGGGGCAGTTGCAGCGCAAGAGTTCCAAGCCCGTTATGTAAGTTCGGCCCCACGTAATCGGAAACAGGGATCCTGTTGGCCTGATCGCAAGTGTACAAACCGAACTCCCCAGGATCTCTGTCCCGCATGAAGTAATCATTGGCGGCATCAGTTTCAAAGACCACGCGGCAGCGCATGTTTCTATGGCAGTCCTTCTGCAACTTCTCGCCGTAAGGCTTGGCTCTGAATTTGAAATAGGCAGGGTAGCGCTTTCCCTTGAATTCGATGTCTTGACCTTTCACACCTTCGGGCTTAAAAGGATTGGCCACCCGTCGGCCTGGCAGAAATAGTGACGATAAGACCGGATGGTGCTTGAGCATGGACTCAAGAACATCAGCCAGCGGTTTAGAGTCCTCAAGCCGTTCTTCGATTTCCTCTCTTCTGCGCTTGTCCTTTAATGATCGTAGTCCATCATGGTTTCTCAGAAGGTCTTCGAGAGCGTTCTCCAGCTCACCTTTCAGAGAGCCGTCTCTTAGTCTATCTCGGCTATTCATAAACAGATCCTCTCGTGACGAACCCGATATCCTCGAGCAATCCACGATGAGCAACAGAGAATCTGCGAGGTAACTTAGGCCAACCGCTTTCCTCCTGAAGAAATCCGTGGTCAGGTGCGCGTGCGTCTGCCCATTGATGGTAAAAACTACACCCTCGGTCTTGCGATATGACCCCGCCTTGCCCTTCTTGAAGGCATAAACCTTAACGCCCATCCTCTCGCCACATACCGACAGTGGCGATGACGTAGGATAGCCATCTTCAAGGTTTTCGCTGTCTTGCAGCCTAACGCCCAAGCCGGTCAGAGTGGTGTCCGGGCTTCCCTCGTGGCCCCCGTACGCGCGGCACTCGTGAAGGCGAATGGGCAAGGCTACCTCGGGAAGGAGCAAGTCGAAGCGTTCAAGCAGCCCCGTCCTTCTTAGTATGTGAGACCTTCCTGGAATGGAATAGTCATAAAGCTTCACTAGGGTTCCCCACTCGGATTCGCGGTGGTAGGGTATTCCTGCCTCAGGGAAGATGGGCATTGCTTTCGCCTGAAACCTCAGCACCCCGCCCTTTTTTGGGCTTTGCTCCGCTCCAACGGGTGCCAGATACGTGTACACAGAATTGCGCCGACCATGTTCAGGGTACTCCCTCCTGACAACCGTGAATCCCCAAAGGGAGTCGGAGGGGGCATTCGGCCCCCACGACCGTAGGATTTCAGGGTTTCGCCGACTTAGCACGAGCTGCAGATTGTGTTTCCCACAAAACTGCAGCACCCCCGTCCCCCCCATGTTGAATTTACCTTGAACGAAGTGTATCCGGATCTTGTTCGTTCGGTCCAAAGACAGAAACGTCCTTGGCATGTCATCCGGTGTCTGCCCCTCTCCAGCATCGGCGATCGAAAAGCAGGGGCATCCTGGTGGCTTCGATCCCGTCGCCGCGAGCGTAATGTGCTTAGCTTCCTCTCTCTGCCTCGCGGTGGGCCAGTACCGTATCGAGCCAGACAGCTCGCTGCTTGCGTCCTGCCTGTCTTCAAAGAACACCGCTATCGCTTCTCGGATAGACCTGGGCGCCCCTTCTGCCTCTGGATGGATTTTTCGGACCAGACATGCGTTCATCAGCCTCGCGTCAACCGAGTTGACCAGCTTCTCGACAAGGGCTGCATCAGGTTTGCTCTGCTGGTTCCCGATTGTGCTAAAATTGTTCTCGGTATCACCAAAAAGGCGCCACACCGCCGGGTCATTCCAGTAGCGAACGCCCTTCAGAACGCTGATAACCTCATTCTCCGAGTCCGCGTTGACGAGTGCCAGACACAAGTCCCGATCGGCGTTAGTACTCATGGGCGACTCCCCTCCAAGAGTTGCATCAGCTCCGCCTGCTCCTATGGAATTTTCCGCACCTCCGAGCCCGGTAGCCTGCTCTCGCTCCCTTTGCCACGCCCAGAACGGAGCCCAGGCGCCCCGTCACCTACGTCCAGCGCCAGAGCCAAGCGCAGCCGACCATGGCCTCACGCCGCGAATCGGCCGCTTCTCAGAGCCATCCTCTGCAACATCTGACACGCTTCCCCGGACAACCTCCGCCCAGGCCCGCGCCGCTCTCTCAGAAAAGTCCGCGGGGGCTTGGTACCCCTCCCGCCCCAACTGCTCAACGCAGCGGCGGGCACGCAGGAACCCGATCACCACGTAGACCTGATACGCTGGGAACGGCTCACACGCGCCAGCGTTCGCCCTCTCCATTATTTCCTCGGCCGTGAACGGGCCGGCGCCGACCGCGGAAAGCCCGGCGATTGCCTCCACGGTCCCATCAAACACATGCCTTGGAACCTTGTGGTGGTATTCCCCCCGACGCTTCTTTGACCACCCCACGCGGTACAAACTGTCGTTCCGCATTATAAACTTGGGATACGGAGACCTTCTCACCCCGCGCTTCCTCCGCCCATGCACCGTCTCGCGGCCTGCGGTCCCACTCCCCCGGGACCTCCGTTGCCAGCTACCCCGCCCGCCGTGCGCTGCCTCGATGATCTCACGAACCCGCCCTGCCGCCATGCGCGCTAAGTCGACAGCCCCAAGGTCGCCCGCCATCGCCGCGCCCGCTATCGCCTCCCGAAGCTCCCGCTCTGCGCCTGCAAGTATTGCCCTAACTTTTTCCTCGAGCGCCTTCATGGTCCCATAACATAATAGAGGGAACCAGCGATGTCAAGACTTTTTTCGCTATATTATGCAAAAATCCGCGCCCTCAGCTGACGATTCACCCGGACCACTGCTATTGACAAATGGCAGCATTTCTGCCATAATATTGCCAGAAAAGCGGGAAACCGACGGCGGCAGTCCAGGCGCGACCAGGACTCCCTTTTCCTCTGCGCCCTCCGCGTTCTCCGCGGTTCCGCTGTTTCCGGGGGGCATTCCAGTATGTCCCCTCGACGACAAAATACTGGAATTTACTGGAAAAAAATGAGCAATTTTCTCCTTAAAAGACCGGTTCGCAAATGCGGTGACGTACCTTGCCATGCCCGTCCGCTCTTTCCGACACGCTTCCCGGATTTACCGGACGACCCCGTCACTCAGAAGCCACCAACTTATTCACCAGCGGTCACCACGAACTCATCCTGTTTATCCCGTCATCCCGTCCAATGCTACCCAACCCGACTTCCGAATCACAGGTCCACGCTAAAACCCGCAACCCGCTTATCCCAAGAGGGCTGCATCCAAAAAGGAGCACAAAAAACCCATGAAACCGCAACAAAACTCACCGCAAAACGATAACCTCAACTCCCTCGCTCTCCAGGACGCCAATCCCCACCCGCAAACCGCCCCCGAATCCCCCGATCCCGGGACCCTGCCCCCTGATCCCGGAACCCTATCCCCCAACCCCGAAACCCTGAGCCCCGATCGCGGAACCCTGTCCCCTGACCCCGGCCCCCTGAGCCCCGATCCCGAAACCCTGTCCCCTGACCCCCTTCC
>Ga0315312_1000094_pt1 | contig 154843 bp, 106 predicted proteins | sample TDP7_MG_FD_203629 | JGI IMG/M metagenome (GOLD analysis project Ga0315312, IMG submission 203629) | Freshwater sediment microbial communities from Lake Towuti, South Sulawesi, Indonesia - TDP7 | ecosystem: Environmental > Aquatic > Freshwater > Lake > Sediment | place: Indonesia: South...
CTCGTCTCCATGCTGAACCTGACAATTCCTTCCTTATCAGTCGTGTCGGAAAGATGCCGCCCGTCGGGGAGCCAGTACTCGAGTTTCTTTCCGACGACAGGCTCGCCGTAGTAGTACACCGCGACGACTTTCCCCTCGACCTTCTCTCCTCGGAAATAGACCTTCCTCTCGAACTCGATGCTCAGCTTTACCTTCTCCAACTTGTATTCCTCGACGCGAAACTCTCCGGAAAAGCTTGGCCCGGTCTTCCCCGGAACGGGATGAACACTAAGCTGATAGCTCCCGACCGGGGCAAACTTGTCGAGAGAAAAGTCCGAATTGAACGTCCCGAATTCCGAGAGAGAAATCTCCTCCGACTTGAGAATCCTTCCCTGCGAGTCAACTATGTCCAGGACGAACTTCTCCCCTTTCTCGAACGAGTACTTATCTTCCTTCACCACCCGGACGATTCCGCGGATGTTGACCTTCTGCCCCGGGCGATATGCCGGGCGGTCTGTGTAGAGGTATCCCTTCGGAGAAAGGCCGCGCGCAAACCCGAGACCGGAGAGACCGACGAGGTTCGACGCGAAATTCCCGTCTTTCACCGCAAGGACCCGGACGTCCTCGAGGCTCCTCAGCTCCTCAAGCTCCTTCCGGAAAACGCCGTCCTTGTCCGTCTCACCCTCGCAGAGAACCTTTTTCCCGTCGGAGACGTAAACCTTCACTCCCGCAAAAGGCTTCTTCTCGGCCATGTTCTCCGCGAAAATGAAGACGCTTCTTCGAGAAGTTTTGATGATGACGTCCAGGTCGCTCTTCAGGACGAGAGCCGTCGCCTCGTACGTCTTCTCGTCGGAGAGATTGACCGCATAAGCCCCAGCCTCCTCGTACGGAATCTCTATCTCCTGCTCGATAGGCTTGTATTGAGCATATCCCTCGACCTTCACCTCCCAGACCTTATCCGGGTCAATCAGCCCTATGTCGAGGTCCTCGACGCCGCGGATCAGATGAATCTTCCGGAAGTAGTCCACGAGGTCTATCCGGTATGCCTTTACAGCCAGCTTCTCCATGTTGCGAAGCTGAACCTTCACCTTGGCCTTCTCGCCCCGTCGGAACGTCCTCTCCGTCAGAACGGTCAGCTCCTTCTGCTTCATCTTTGCGATTCGCTGCTCCGCTTGCGGCTTCCAGTTCCCCCAGGTCACCTTCTGATATTCCTCGATTGCCTTCTCAAGCTCCTTGTTCTTCTCCTCGAAGACCTGACCAATCATGAACTGACCCTGAGAAGCCTCCTCGCTCTGAGGGAACTTGCTGACTAACTTCCTCCATTCCGAAACCGCCTCGTCCCACTTCTCCTCGTCGAAATAGCTCTGCCCGATGGTGTACATTATCGAGGCGAATCGCCGGTCCAGAGGATGCCGCGACAAAAATTCCTCAAATGCACGCCGAGCCTCCTCGTACTTCTTCTCCTCCAGGAAATCCGTTCCCCTGCTGTACTCCGTCTCTAAAATCCCCTCCTGAGCCCGACTCCAGTGAGGACCGTTCGGGAAGCTCTTCACGTAATCTTCCCACGTCGAGATCGCCGATGAATAATTCTTCTGCCGACGGTAAACTTCCCCCATCAGGTAAGTCGCTTCCATGCGAAGCCTCTCGTGCAGCTCCTTTGCCTTATCGCCGACGACCTTGTATCCCTCCCCCGAAAGGAAAGCCTTGAAGCTCACCAGTGCCTCCGCATCGCGCCCCATGTTCATCTGGCTCTGCGCGATGTCAAAAGCAGCCTCGGGAGCGTTCTCGTCGTCGGGGAAAAGCTTCAGAAAAGCTTGCAGAGAGCTGACACCCAGGTCGAGATAGTGAGCATTGCCCGGATTCGGCAGACCGTACGTCTTAGCAATGTTGAAAGAAGCCTTCGCCCAGAATGAGCGCTGTTCGGCGGTGAGCGATTCCTTCTTCTCCTCTAACTCACGCATCAAGTCCTTCCAGACTCGACGAGCTTCCTGCTGCCGACCGACGCGCAGGTGGCATTGCCCCAGGTTGAATCGCACCTCCTCCTTGTGCCTGCCATCCTTCCCGAACTCCTTCAGATAGGACTCGTACTCCGCCGCCGCCTCGCTCCACTTCTCCATCCGCTCCATACACCAAGCGGCCTTGAACGAAACCTCATCCCTCGACACCCTCTCAATCTGAAGCTCAAGGGCCTTCTTCAAAAGGCGATAAGCTTTATCATAATCGGGCTTCACAAGCTTGTCCGGAGGAGAAATGCTCTCATCCGCAAACTTCACGTAAACCGAAGCAATCCTGTCCTTGCGACTCCCCGACATCAGCCGCTCGGCTTCCTCCTCGAAAATCCTCTCGGCGGCCCGATAATCCTTCTTCGATAGATATGCCGCAGCCTGGCGAAACCGAGCCTTCCGAAACCATCTCCCCTCCGGATACTCCTTCATCAACTCAAAAAGCGTCCTGATGCACCCCTCGTAATCCTCCTTCAGATGGAGAACCAACCCCTTCAGATAAAGCGAGTACTCCCGCTCCTCGCCTAAAGAAATCCTCTTTTCAAGGAGAGAAAGAGCCTCCTCGTACCGCCCGTCCTGAACCGCCCCATTTATAGCCGCCTCCGAGACCTTCCCTCCCTCTCCGCCAACCTCTCCCAAACACCCAACCCAAACCCCTAAAACCACCACAATCCCTAAAACCCTAATCGCCTTCATCCTCTCCTCCTTCTGCTCGATCTCTGACCCGATGAGGGGCATACGAGCGACTCTTTCAGCTTGCAGTCGCCGATGTATCTTCTATCGCAGAAAATCGCTGGTTGCTACAGATATCGCCTGCGCGGCCGAAACCGGCATTCAGATTACGTTCGCAAGACCAAGCCCTGGCAGACTTATCGTAACCCATCATCGCCGCTGCTGCCAGGACGGTCTGGCCCGACATGTTTCGATCGGAAAAGGTTATAGCTGGGCTTGATTCTACCCGCGTGGCAACCTTGCGTCATGATGCTCGTCAACTCATTAGACAGGTTGTTTGCCTAAAAGTTCCAAGGAAACGCAAACATTTTCGGGAAGGCTCCTTGGCTTGTGAAAAGCCTTTGGTCGGTTCGCGAGAGCGTTGGGGGATTGTTTTGGGGTCGAGTAGAGGCAATGCAGGGCGGACCGCCGGTAGCGAGATCGTCGCGAAGCGTTGTGCGCTCGACCGTCTGCCCCCGGTTTTTGCACGACGCTCAATGGAGTCGCCGCCGTAAGACGGAAAATCTATCAAGGACTCTCCGGGCTTCCTGAGAAGGCCGCCGAGCCGACCGATAAGAATGCCCATGAGGCGGGAGGTGGCTCTCATTGCGTTCGCAGGGTCGGTTGCACGATGCGAGTCTCGGACAAGACCGAAGCATCAGCCCAGGGAGCTGTCCTGCAACGATAGGCTGAAGACAAGTGGAATTGAGATGGCCCAGCGGGGCCGGCCTGTTATAATGGGTTGGAGGAGTTTGCTGCACAATTGAGGAAATGGATTTTGCACGAGCCGCAAATCGGGGGGAGTTGCGCGCAGGTTCGCCCTGGGTCGAGTCCGGAACCATAATGAGAGCGGGAATCGCGGTAGAAGGCAATTTGTCCTCGCGTCGGGGCGCGTGAGGTGTCCGAAGTGAATGCATCCCGATAGAAGCTTCTCGGACGCGACTCCAGACATGAAGAGTGAGGACAGCAAGAGAATCTTCTGGCACATGAATTCCATCAAGCACGATAGAAGACCGAAGGTTGCAGTGGTCAAATGCGAGGGTTACTTCGACGAGGAGGAGGTATATCGCAGCCTGAAGGTGCTGCTGAACCATCTGGGTGGGATAGAGAGCTTCGTGAAGCGGCGGGAAAGGGTGCTTATCAAGCCGAACCTCCTGGCGGGGGATGCTCCGGGTAAGGCAGTGACCACGCATCCATCCATTGTCGCTGGCATCGTGCGGTTGGTGAGGGAGGTCGGAGGTATCCCCTTTATCGGCGATGGTCCGTCCGTCGCGAGAGCCGAAAGCGTTTGGGTCCCTACCGGGATGGCGGAGGTCGCGGAGAAGTACGGGGTGAGGTTAGTTGGTCTTTCCACGCCAGTGGATGTGTCTTTTCCTCATGGCATCATCATGAAGAGGCTTGTTGTTGCCAGAGAGGCTCTGGAAGCGGATGCCGTCATCTCTGTAAGCAAGTTGAAGACACACGGGTTCACCTCTTTCACGGGAGCAGTCAAGAACATGTTCGGGGTCGTGCCGGGGCTTCATAAAAGCGACTACCATCTACGCCTGTGGAGGGTGGACGATTTCTCAAAGATGCTTCTCGACGTGTACGGGGCCGTTCCTTGCCGTCTGCACGTGATGGACGGCGTGTGGGCGATGGAGGGGCAAAAGGGACCACGCGGAGGAAGGCCAAAACATGTGGGCGTTCTGATTGCGGGCAGCGACGGAATCGCCGTGGATGCTGTCGCGTGCTCAATTGCAGGGATTGATCCGCGTTCGGTTGCCACGACCCGGATAGGGAACGCAGAAGGGAGGGGCCTCGGTAAGGTCGAACAAATCGAGGTTCTCGGCGAGGCCCCGGAGGACATTCGTGTTCCTGATTTCGAGAAGGCGGCGAGAACCGTTGGAATCGGAGACAGGCTGCCTCCGTTCTTGTTCAGGTTTCTTCGCAACTACGTTTCAAACAAGCCGCGGATCAACCAGAAAGAGTGTGAGCTGTGCATGACTTGCTTGAAAGCTTGCCCGCCGCAAGCGATTTATCGCAAGCAGACAGGGCGGAACCTTCTGATTGATTACAACAAATGCATACGCTGCTATTGCTGCTTGGAGTCCTGTCCTCACGATGCGGTGGGAATAAAGGAGGGGCTTCTGGCGAAGGTGCGCCGCTGGCGTGGGACTTCCACTGCGGTTTGATCATAGCGACCAAGACTCTGCTCTGGGGGAAACTCGCTGCCTTGAACTGGGTCTGCCGCTTCCGAGCTTGCTGACGAGTTTCCCTCCGGAAGGCGCTAATCTGCCTGGATTTGGCTCGGCCGTCTGCGGCGCTATCGCTGCTCCTCAGCCGTTTCTTTTTTTGAGGACGAAAATTTGCCGAACGTCCTTTCAGACACGAACAGCCGGAACTCAAAATAGAAGCTTGCTCTGCCAGTGGAGGATTTTGTATTCTTTGTGTGGAGATGCAGCATTCATCGAGCACCAGCGGTTAAGACTGCGGCATGGAGGAATTCTCATGAAGGCGAGGGTCAGTTTTGTGGTAGTTCCGCTCGTGGTCGCGGCGTTCGCCCATACGCTGTGGGGCGGCGTGGCCGATGAGAGCGTGATGGGAAACTGGGAAGGCGGATGGTACGGCGAGACGTTCGGCGGCGGAAAGGCCTCCGCCCAAATCATCGCGGAAGGCAATGGCAACTACATGGCTGTCATCTCGGTGGACATCGGCGAAGCGCAGCTTATTCGAGGGGAGATTCGCGGGAAGCTTGAGGGAGACAAGGCTGTGTTCGAGGGCGAGATTGACGTTGGTGCGGAAAACGGTGGCATTCACAAAGTCACCGGAGAGATTTCGGACGGCAAGTTCTCCGGCAGATACACTGGCGAGAGCAGCGGCACGTTCGAATTGAAAAGGATTCAGAAGGTTCCGCCGACGCTCGGCCTGAAAGCCCCCGAAGGAGCAATTGTCCTTTTCGATGGGAAGGACATGTTGAAGTGGGAACGAACCGATGGCGGTCCGAGTCCGTGGAGGCTCGTCGAAGGGGCAATGGAGGTCGTTCCTGACAAAGGGAGCATCCGGACCAAGGACGAATTCCGCGATTTCAAGCTGCACGTCGAGTTCTGCGTGCCCTTTTTGCCGAACGAGCGCGGCCAGGCGCGCGGAAACAGCGGGGTCTACGTCCCCGGCAACAACGAGATTCAGGTTCTCGATTCTTTCGGGCTGCCGCTGAGCAAATACGACTGCGGGGCTTTCTACGGACAAGCTGCGCCGCTCGCAAACGCATGCCTGCCGCCGGGGGAATGGCAGACCTACGACGTGACGTTCATCGCCCCGCGCTTCGATGAGAAAGGAAAGCCCGTCAAAAGCGCTACCATCACCGTCTTTCACAACGGGACAAAAATCCACGACCAGTTCCAGCCGAAACGTATGGGGGCGAAGTCGGGGCGAATCCTCCTTCAGGACCACGGCAATCGCGTTCGTTACCGCAACGTATGGCTTTTGCCGCTGAGTGCGGATTGAGCTAAGGCCGGATGAGTTGCCCGGTGGGATTCTGGGCCGCGAGTTCCCGACTGGAGAAGGCGCTGTCGCGCTCGAAACGGGCTGGAGAAGAAGGTCGCCGACCGAAGGGGCTGGTTTCGAGCCTGTGCTGATGAGACATATTGTTGGGGGCGGGGCGCGAACGTGCGCTCCCGGATTCGGTGCCGAGTGTAGGTTTGTCGTCGGGAAACTGTCTTTATGGGTGTGCTAAGGAGGCCATGAACATGAATCGCGTGCAGGCGCTTCTTGTCAGTTTTCTGGTAGCAATAGTCTGCGCGTTGGTCGGCGGGTTAGTTTGCCTTTGCGAGGCTCAAGAACAGATGTCGTACATGCTCCTTGAAGGGAGCACGCTTACGGACGAATGCACCATCTGCGGTCGGCCGCCGCTCATTTTCCCGATGAGGGGGACGTTCTCTCTATCTCTCCGAGAATGCAACCCGCTTTTCACAACGTATGACGTGAAGGAGATTCAATTCCTCGCCTCGAACGGATTCAGCAGCTACGAGGTGACGGGCGAAGGGATGTACGAGATCGGCGGTGAGGTCGCTGTCGTGCAGAGAATGCAGCTCAAGGCGCAGATTGACGACCGACCCGGCGTCGAGCTGGGATGTGATTACGGGCCGCCGCCGCGTGTCTGGCCGATGGTCGAGATAGAAGTCCGCGAGCCTGCCGACCCTCCCAACCCCTTGCAGGTCTTCTATCTGAAGATCATTGCGGCACCGGTGCGGGAGATATGGTTCTCGACGAGTGTGGGTTTTACATCGGAGGTGCTGAAGAAAACGGTGAGCGCCGGCGACCTCCTTTCACAAGCGGGGCGCATCGTGAGGAGCAATTCGGAGCTGACGGCTCGTCTGGGGATTATGCCGATGGTCCCCGACCTGGGTCTGGACGCAGTAGATATTGCGGCGGGCGGAGAGGTCCTTTTCTCCTGCGAGGATGGCATTTTCAGCGAGACGCTCGGTCCCTTGCAGCACGGTGACCTTCTTTCTGATCGTGGCCGGATTGCCAAAACAAACCAGGAGCTGACTTCGGCCTTCATTCCAGAGCCCATTGCTCCAGACGTCGGGCTCGATGCTGTGCAGGTGACGGAAGGCGGCGAGGTTTTTTTCTCCATCGAGGAGGAGCTTTTCTCCGAGGCTCTCGGCGTTCTCCTTCGCCCGGGAGACCTCCTCTCTGACAAAGGAGCCATCGTCCGCACGAACGAGAAGCTTCTGGGGAATTTGCAGCCGGTCGGAGTGAAAGGTGATGTCGGACTGGATGCCATTCATGTGTGGCGCAGCGGCGAGATATGGTTTTCCACGGAGACCGGCTTCCAGTCGAGGCATCTTGGCATGATTTCCCACGGCGACCTTTTGAGCGATAGCGGCTACATCGTGTTCGGCAACCTGGAACTCCTTCGTCGTCTTAGCCCGCTCGAGGATCTGGCAAATTTCGGATTGGACGGCTTGTTTCTTGTGACCGAAGACTATTCGCCAATTCCGCCGGTACACCAGGTAAAAATGATGGCGGAACGAGGATCAGGGGATGTCCGGATTGAATGGCTCGGCGACGGAAAAGTTTCCCAGGTTGAGCGAGCCGATGAGGCCGGTGGCCCATATCTTCCAGTAGGCGTAATAAGCCCCGAAATGAGTTATGTTGATACGGCCGTCGTCTTCCTGAAAAACAAATGCTTCTACCGCATCCGCCTGTGGTAGTCGCAATGTCTTGACGGTCGTCTCGCGTGGTGGTATAATTTAGGTGCGGATAGGAAGAGGTGGCTCGGCCTCAACCCCACTGTGTCAGCAATGCGGTTGCGAAGGGAATTTCCCATGATATTCGTCATGAGAGCGTCCTGCAAGCGCCGACCCCCCACAAGCCCGCTTTTCCCTTTTGTAACTCGCTGGGTCATATTCGGGCTCACTTTCCTATCCATATCCAGCGGCTTTCCCTCCGAGAGCAGTGGGCGAAGGGAGCGGCTCGTTCGTCTGAAAGTCCGGGGGTTCCAGTCGCCGCCGGTTTCTCCGGAGGGCTTCGCTAAGTCCGCCGCCGGGAATCAACCCCGTTACTACATCGTTCAGAGTTCGCAGCGTGTTACCAGAAAGTGGCGGGAGGAAATCACCGCTCTTTCACAACAAGTGGTCGGGTATCTGCCCGATGACGCTTTCCTGGTCAAGGCGTCGCCTGAGCAGGCATCGCTCATCTCACGGCTGAGAGGGGCACGCTTCGTGGGGCGATACCTCCCCGAGCACAAGATTTCTCCCTCCCTCGGAACTCTCGCGGAATTGCGACACTCGCCGGTCCTCTCCACAGAGGAAATCTGTCCGTTGCTGTTGAGCATTTTTCCAGAGGGGGATGTCAATCGGGTGATCTCGACAATCGAGTCCGCCGGTGGCAGAGTTGAATCGTTGCTCCCGGGAGCGTTGCGGAGTTATCTGAGAGTCGGCGCCGAAAAAGAGCGAATCCCAGCCATTGCCCGGATCGAGGATGTGGAGTGGATTGAGCGTTTCCGCCCCTTTGTTCTCGTCGGCATCAGTGGAAGGGAGCCCCTCGTCGCCGAACCAGATGTCCAGGTTCAAATTCTGAAGGTCCCCGAAGTCTGGGCAGAAGGCCTGACCGGTGCCGGACAGGTTATCGCCATTTGCGACACCGGCCTCGACGTTGGCGTGAATGGCGCGCCCATGCACGACGACTTTGAGGGGCGGATTGAAGCCGCTTACGCCCTCGGGCGTCCCGGTTTGTGGAACGACCCCGACGGCCATGGAACGCACGTCGCCGGAACGGCCGTCGGAAGCGGAATCATCTCTGACGGGAAATTCAGAGCGCCGGCGTACGAATCGAGGCTTGTATTTCAATCGGGGTATGTTTCCGATGAGGACCCACTTGGTGGCGTGCCGGTCAACCTGAACGACCTTTTCGAGCAGGTCTATCTGGAAACTCGAGCCAGAATTCATAGCGATAGCTGGGGCTCGCCCGATAGAGGCGCCTACAGCTTATTCTCCGTCCAGACGGACGAATTCGTCTGGAAGCACAAAGATTTCCTTATCATATTTGCGGCGGGCAATGACGGCGTGGATGCCGACGGGGATGGCGTCATTGACCACGGCTCTCTCTATTCTCCCGCGACTGCCAAGAATTGCATTGCGGTTGGCGCTTCAGAGAATGTCCGCGACAGCGGCGGTTTATCGGACTACACCTGGGATTTGCTGGGTTATTGGGAAGGCAAGTGGGGCGGCGACCCCTTCGCCGGCGACTACGTTTCCGACAACGAGGACGGAATGGCGGCCTTCAGCAGCCGTGGTCCTTGCCTCGACGGGAGAATCAAGCCGGACATCGTCGCTCCGGGGACAGACATCATCTCCTGCCGGAGCCAGGACCCTCAGGGCAAACAGGCCACCGAGCTGTTATCTTGGGGTGTCTACGATGATTACTACGTCTACATGGGCGGGACGAGCATGGGTGCCCCGGCAGTTGCGGGCTGTGCCGCTTTAGTCCGCCAGTTCTATACGGATCTCAGGGGAATCAACAACCCGAGCGCTGCTCTCCTGAAGGCTACCTTGATAAACGGAGCAGCCGACATGACCCCCGGCCAGTATGGCACCGGCGCGTACCGCGAGGTCCCACCCGCTCCCAATAATGCCGAAGGCTGGGGAAGGATTGACCTGAGGCAGGCTCTCTGTCTCGACGAGCCAGCCGAGCTGACCTTTGTTGATGAGACTGAAGGATTGGAGACAGGCCAGTCCGACGTCCATGAGTATGTCGTCGGAAATCCCGACGTTGCGTTCCGGGCCACGATGGTCTATTCCGATTATCCGGCTTCGCCGGCTGCAGCTATCTCCCTCGTCAACGACCTCGACATGACTGTGACGATGGCGGGTGGCGGCATCGCTTACCCGAACGGAAGGAATGGCCCTGACGACCTCAATAACGTCGAGACTGTGAATATCCCCTCGCCCCGCCCCGGGATCTATCTGGTCTCAGTTTCCGGCACAAACGTCCCCCAGGGGCCTCAGCCCTACGCCCTTGTGGTCACGTGTGGCCGCGTGACGGCCCGCGCCGCCCTCTCTCTCGACAAGGATGTTTACGGACAAGCCGACCGTGCTGTTGCGGTGATGCTGATAGACGCCGACCTGGAGCCATCTTCCTCGGCTTCGATAACGATAACCTCCGATTCCGACCCCACAGGCATAGAAGTTCTCCTTTCTCCGTCGGAGATTTCGCCAGATGTCTTTCAAGGCTCAGTTGAGTTGACCGTCTCCGCTCGGGGCGGGGCCGCGGCCGGACCGGCCCTGAAAGTCTCCCACGGAGACACCATCTGCGTCAGATACAGCGACCCCGATTATGGTGGCGCCGGGGAAAAGGAGGTGCTCGCCAGCGCTGCTGTTGACCTTGTCGCTCCAGCGATTTTCGATGTGTCGGTGCGCGAGGTCGGGAGCGATTCTGCAACTGTCGCTTGGTCGTCCTCGGAAGCGACCATCGGCTCCGTAAGCTACGGCCCCTCCCGTGCCCTCGGCTCTTCGGCAGTTGACCCCGCGGAACGCGGGGTTGCTGAGGCGCACTCCATTTCGCTCAAGGACCTTTTCGAGAACCGCCTGTACTACTTTGCCGTCCAGGCCCAGGATGCCGCGGGGAACAAAACCACCGACGACAACGGCGGGCAACTTTACGTCTTCAAGACCCGCTACACCGTTCTCCTCTTCCGCGACGACATGGAGATGGGAGAGGGAGGCTGGACCCATTATGGCGATGTTGACCAGTGGGAATACGGCTCGCCGACCTGGGAGAACGGCCCGTCAACTTCCCATTCTGGCGATTTCTGCTGGGGGACACGCCTCGACGGTTACCTCGAGCACGACGACCTCATTTTCGGAGACATCAGAAACGAGTACCTTGTTTCCCCGGAGATCGCCGTCGATTCGTCGGCGAAGCTCACCTTCTGGCACTGGCGCGACCTTCTTGCAGACCCCTTCTTCGGGTTTTACGATTATGCTTGCGTAGAAGTCTCCGCCGATGGCGGCGATTGGCAGAACGTCACTCCCGGTCTGGACGGTGCTTACACCGGCTCATCCCCCGGCTGGGTCCTTGCGGAAGTTGACCTGTCCCCATTCGCCGGAAAGAGGGTGCGGATAAGATTCCGTGTCGAGGCCGATGTCTGGCTCGATTATTTCGGCCCGGAGTACCAGTACGCCGGATGGTACATTGACGACGTGGCTGTTTCCTCCACGAAACCCTACGGCGAAGCGACACTCACCCTCGGAAGGCTTTATTGCACGACCGCTATCCCCCTTGAGGTAACGTTGATTGACGCCGACTTGAACCGTGACCCCCTTATGACCGAAACCGCTACCGTGTGGGGGCACAGCACCACTGAGACTACCCCCGAGGCTTTGTCGCTGACCGAGACAGGCCCGAACACGGGCGTCTTCTCTGGAAACGTCCTCTTCGGCCTCGCATCCCCCGTCCGCGGCGACGGAATCATTCAGGTCAGAGAAGGTGATATGGTCATCATCTCTTACGAGGACGTTCAGGGAGGGGAGGTGCTGGCGGGGTCGCTGATCCAGGTTAGCGCCATCGTTGACTTGACGCCGCCGTCCATTGCCGGCCTTTCGGTCACGGAACTTGTTACCGACCGCGCGACCATCGGCTTCACGACCGAGCCGACCGCCGTCGCAAAAATCGTCTATTCTGGCCCCGACGGCCAGGAGAAATCACAAACATCGTCCCGTCAGACCGCGTTTCGTGAGTTCCACCTCCCCGGCCTCGCTGGGAATTCTCTGTATCGTTATCGCATCACCGTCACCGACCAGGCAGGGAACTCGACTACTTATCCCTCTCCAGCAACCAGTTTTTCTTTTGGCACGAAAGCGGAAGTTTCGGTTGCCGCCAACTCCTTTGACGGCCAGCCTTCGGAATGGAACTTTTCCGCAGAGGGCGTTTGGGAACTTGGCACTCCGAGCTTCGGGCCGCCTTCCGCTCATTCTCTGCCCAACTGCTGGGGAACAGACCTGGACGGATTCTACCCGATCAATTGCGACGCCAGCCTGACCAGCGATTGGATCACACTTCCCGATAATCCGCAGCTCCATTTCTGGCACTGGTACAGCATAGACGAGCTTGGATGGGAAGGCGCCTTCGGGACTGTGGAAGTGTCATCGGACGGCGAGACCTGGTCGAGCGCATCCGACGAGTCTTTCTATGCCGGGGCGAGCAGCGGCTGGATTCCTGAGGTCATTGACCTATCCGCCTGGGCGGGCCAGACAGTCCGAATAAGATTTCGCCTCTGGTCACAGGAGTCGGAGATGGTCATATTCTATTATGCGGGCTGGTATGTTGACGATATTTCCATCTCCGATATGGTCAACTACGGACAGGGTGCATTGGTCTTTGACCGCTCAAGTTACGGCCTCAGCGTTCCTGTCATTCTGACTCTCATAGATGCTCATCTGAACGCCAATCCGCTCTCGAAAGATAGGTGCCTCGTAACACTTTCCAGCTCCCTTGAATCCATGACCGTCGAGCTGGTGGAGACAGACCTCTCCTCCGGGAAGTTTGTGGGTTCGGTTCTTCTGCAAGAGGGACCTGCTGTCCTCGGCGATGAATATCTCCAGGTCGCTCCCGGCGATTTGATTGTTGCCGCGTACCGTGACCAGGACAACGGCGCCGGCATCGCTGTTGACGTAGTGGTTACAGTTCCCCTCGACACAACCCCTCCTCTCATCAGCGGGATCAACATCTCTGAAATTACAGACATCTCCGCCTTCGTTGGTTGGACCACCGATGTAGAGGCTCTCGGTTCGGTCAGCTACGGTGAGTCTCCATCCGGCCCCTTCGACCGTGCCGTGGCAGAAAACTTGTATTCTCGTGACCATTCCGCCCGGATAACCGGCCTTTCAGAAAATGTCGCCTACTACCTGAAGGTTTCGTCAGCGGACCGGGCAGGAAACGTGGCTGTGGATGACAACGGGGGAACCGGTTATCGGATTGAGACTATGGTTCGCTGGGAATTTTCACGAGACGGTTTCGACAGGGGCGATCTCGGCTGGACTCACGAAGGTCTGGGCGATGTCTGGCAATGGGGCAAGCCCCAGTACGGCGTCATGGCCGCTCATTCCTCTCCCGATTGCTGGGCGACCAATCTCAGCGGCACTTACCCCGGTCAGACTGATGCAAGCCTGATCAGCCCGCCCATTCAGTTGAAAGCGGGCTCTCAGCTCAGCTTCTGGCACTGGTACAGCATCAACGAGTATCTCCTCGACGAAGGCGCGGGAACCGTCGAGATAAAACCCAAACACGCCGACTGGCAATCCGTCACGAGCCAGCCCATCGTCGGCGCAAGCAAATCCTGGCAGCGGCAGGATTGCGACCTTTCGTCATTCGGCGAGGAAATGGTAACGCTCCGCTTTCGATTGCAGGCTGACCAGTGGATTGATTTCTACTATGCCGGGTGGTACATAGACGACGTGACCCTTTCCTGCCTGCGCCCGTTCGGCTTCGGCGTTCTCCAGCTCGACCAGCAGGTTTATTCCATTCCCGGACCGGTGAAAATCATACTCAAGGACGGACACCTCAACCTCAACATGGCCTCAAGAGACGGCGCCGCCGTCATGGTCTGGAGCACGTCTGACCCGTCGGGCAGAATTCTTCAGCTCGTCGAGACGGCAGACAACACAGGCGTATTCGTGGGCGAGATGCCGCTGACCCTTTCGGAGGGCGCGGGCGACGAGCAGCTCCGTGTGGGCTATGGAGATACCGTTACGGTCCTCTATCTTGATGCCGACAACGCCGCCGGGCAAACGCTTGTGCCGACGACCGTCTCCGCGAAAGTCTGGACGCCGCCGGAGTTCCCCGTGACAGCGAGAATATCTCACCGCGCGACGCCACAACCCGCGACTGTGACGGTCACCTGGCCGTACGAGCAGGGAAGAGCCTACCGCCTTTACTATTGTGATGACCTTTCCTCCGAGCCTTCTTCCTGGCAGCGGGTTCCCGGTTTACCCGAAAAGGTCGAGCCGTCTTATCTCACTTACACAGAATCGGTCTCGCCACTGGCGAAGAAGCGTTTCTTCAGGGTCGAGGTCTGGTGAACGTTGTCTTCCCCGTGAGGCCCACAGGTTGTTCACCCACCTCGAAGGCTACCCCCGACGCGCCGGAGGGGTTTTGTACACGAAGGAAGGCGTCCGCAGGCAAGAGGAATCTCGCCTTTAGACTAAAACAACGCTCGAAAGTTCAAGCAAGAGAGGCAGGGAGGCAAAGCGCTGCGGTTATCGGAAGAGCGAGACCGCACGCCTCGTCGGAGAAAAGCCGCAAGCTTTCTGCGTCCATCTTCGGCAGCTTCTCGCTCAGCAGGCCCAGAAGGTCGAGGTAGGCCACTGCGACCCGTCCCGCAGAGGACGACTCAATCCGCCAGAACCGCTTCTCACCGTCTTCTCGGGCGCGCTTCGCTCTTTCGCATCGCAACCGGTCAATTCTCTCCAGCGACGATTTCGCAGCTTTCGAGTCCGCTTTCGACGAAAGCAAGACCTTAGCGCACGCACTGACAGCTTCAAACGCGTCCCTGGCAAGGTCGTAGAAATCAATAATGGCGTAGGATGCAATTCGAAGGTGGCGGATAAACTCGTCTTCGGGAAGTTCTGTTTTGCTCCTGAGCTGCCAGGTTACGATTCCCTCCGCGTGCTCGAGTATTGACCATCGGCTCAGCAGAAGAGGCGCGGAGTAGGCACACGACAGGACAATCGAGTCCACCGTTTTCTCAGTGGCTTCGTCCGCGAGGACGGATACAAGTTTTTCCGTCTGAGGAAACGGATGGTGGAGGGCGACGAAAGGTGCCTCCGCGAGGAGCTCTGCGGTTTCCCGGCATGCCTCCAGAAGGGAGGCCAGGAGCTTCTGCGAGACGCCGACCCTGCCCGGGCAGGGTAACGATGCTTTTTCTTAAGCCATTTCAAGGCGCGCGACGAGAAGGGGCTCTCTTCGTCGAAGAGGATGACCGCGCGGGTGTTCTTGAAGAGCGAAGCCCATGCGAGCAAACTGAACCGGCCACCGCGGGTTTTCATCCTCTCTCCTTGCTGCTTGAGGTGGCATCGTTATGCAGCGTGATGCTCGTCGTTGCCGACCCTGCCCCCTCGATTACCACTTGGCGGGATCCCTCGCAGGTCGCGCGCAAAACAAGGGCGCGGTTTGTGTCGCCCGCGCCATGAAAATCAAAGGTCATCCGGCCGGGATTTTCGCCCTTTTAATCGCTTTCCTTACGGTACTGGCGTACCCGCAGAGCTTGGCTTTGCTCTTAGGAAGATGCCGTTTCTGATGGGCAGGGGACCTGATCCCAATTAACCATCCCTCTCCCGAGCGGATGGACCAGATGACCCATTGTTTTGCTGGTAAAATAGCATCACACCTGAATCCTGTCAAGGGCCTTTCTCGTTTTTTTCTCAAAAATTTCTGGCACGCCCAGCCAACCCGGAAGGGATTTCTATTCTCTCCTCTTGTCTTCGCGTGAAAACTCCGTTAACATCAGAATGAACCGTTGGTTTGCCAAAGCTCATGAACATCCCCATCGTCGGGTTTTTCTTTAAGGAGGATAATTCGGTGAAACTGAAACTTGGATTGCCTTCCGGAAGCCTTCAGGAACCCACCCTCGACATGTTCAGCAGGGCCGGCTACAAAATTTCAATAGGCGACAGGTCTTACTTTCCTTCTGTTGACGACGAGGAGATGGAAGTGGTCCTCTTCAGAGCGCAGGAGATTTCCATTTACGTGGAGCAAGGGGTTCTCGACGCAGGGGTAACCGGCAAGGACTGGATCGAGGAAAATGGGTCCAAGGTCGTCGAGGTAGCTGAATTGAGGTACGCCAAGAGAGGCCCGGGGTCGGTCAGCTGGGTTCTGGCGGTCCCCAACGATTCCAGGATAAGGACCGTCAAGCAGCTCGCCGGAAAGCGAATAGCCACAGAAGTGGTGAGGTTGACGGAGAAATTCCTTCGGCAGCATAATGTCAAAGCGCGGGTCGAGTTTTCCTGGGGCGCCACGGAAGTCAAGGCGCCTCATTGTGTTGATGCGATAGTTGACCTCACGGAAACCGGTTCGTCTCTTATCGCCAACAATCTCCGCGCCATAGCGACGGTAATGGAGTCCACCAACAGGCTCATCGCTAACCGCAAAGCCTGGAAGGACCCCTGGAAACGCGATAAGGTTGAGAACCTGTCTATTCTCCTTCAAGGCGCTTTGAATGCGGCCACGAAGGTGGGATTGAAGATGAACGTCTCGGAGGCGAACCTGAAAGCCGTTTTGAAGGCTCTTCCAGCACTGCGAAATCCGACCATTTCTCGCTTAGCCCAGGAGGGGTGGGTAGCCGTCGAAACTATCGTTGACGAGCACTTCGTGCGGCGAATTATTCCAGCCCTCAAAAAAGCAGGCGCCGAAGGGATCGTCGAATATCCCCTCAGCAAAGTCATCTACTGATTGTTTGCCAGCGGCCGATTTTCGCATGCGGCGTCCCGGTCCCTATGAGGAAGCGCGCCTCTCCCGCGAGTTCGATTCTGGAGTGGACGGCTTGAAAAGAACGGCCACGCCAAACGTCCAGAGTGTCCCTATGATGACGAAGAACTGCCAGTTGAGGGAAGGGAAGACGAAATGACGGATGCCAAGAAGCACGCCAATGCTGGAAGCCATGGCGATAATGTTGCCAAAGTTGTTTCCCCTTCGGGTCAAGACCCCGGCCACGAATATGCCAAGCATGGCGCCGTAAGTATAGCCCGTCAATTTGAACGCCAGCCACAGGACGCTTTCCTCGCCCTTGCACATATACGCTATCCCCACCAGCAGAACCGCAAAAATCGGCACGCAGAGCCTGGAGGCAGCGAGGTAGTGCCTTTCGGGCGCGCTCTTCTTTACGTAGGGTTTGTATATGTCCGTGATGGCGCTGGAACTCAGGGCGCTGTAGGTTGAATCGAGGCTGGACATGTCTGCCGCCAGAACGCCCGCGAACAAAAGCCCTCTGACGCCGGCAGGGAGGGCTGTCGCGATGAAAGTCGGGAAGACGTGGTCCGGGTCCTTTATCCCGGAAGCAAAGTGGTTGTGAGAATTGAGAACGTAAAGAGTGACGCCGAGAAGCAGAAAGAGAGCGTCTATAGGGAGCTTGGCCAGCCCGGTCAGCAGCAGCGATTTCTGAGCGGGGCCGACATTTCGGCAGGTTAACATGCGCTGAGTAAGAACCTGGTCAGTTCCAAGAGCGGCGAACGTCTGGAAACAGCCGTTGAGGATAGCAACGAAGAAAACGCCCTCCTTTATGAAGCTCATAGTGAAATCGAAGACCTGCAATTTGTGGGCCGGTTGCCCTGCCTCGTCCAGGGCATTCCTGACTACGGAATAGGCGCCTTGCAGCCCATCCGGGACCATCTGCATTATCAGATAGAGCGCAAGACCTGCTCCTCCCATGAATACCCCGAATTGAATCACATCGGTCCATATGACTGCCTTTATTCCTCCAAAACTGGTGTATGCAGCCGTGATGATTGCAAGAAGGCAAATAGCCTCGAAGTAGGAGAGACCCGACACAACTTCCAGAGCTTTGGCAGTGACGCACAAGCGCACGCCGCTTCCGAGGAGGCGTGTGACAAAGAAGAGCATCGTCCCGGCGTCCCTGGTTCTGTCGCCGAACCTTTGCTTGAGGTATTCATAAACCGTCGTCACCCGTCCTCGGTAGAAAGCCGGCAGAAAAAAAAGAGTGATCAGGATTCTCCCTATAAGGGACCCGATCCCGAACTGCAAATAGATGAGGCTTCCTTTGAACGAAACGCCGGGCACGCTCAGGAAGGTCAAACCGCTGAACTCGGTGGCGAGAATGGATATCATAACCGCAATCCATGGCATGCGCCTGCCGCCGAGGAAGAAATCGTTGGTGTCCCTCTCCGTTCGTCCGAACCAAAGCCCTGCCCCGGAGACTACAATAAGATAACAAACGATAACGAGGTAATCGAAGCTACCAAGCATCGGCGCGGCATCCGCATTACACAAGTCCGCAGTCGGATTTTGCTCTAAGGACAGTTCATTATCGCCATGACCTATTTCTTCCGGTTAGGGCAGTTTCGTCTGAGGGGTATTCCGCCGAAATCTTTTCGCCGACGATAGCGACCGCTCGCCCTCCTGTCAAACAAAACCGAGTCGCAACCTGTCGCCATACAACTTCGCCACCTCCCGCTCGAGGATTTCTTTTTCGTGAGGCGGGAGAGAAGTCTCGCCATTGACGATGGAAAAAGCCTCCTCTCTCGCCAGTCGCATCAACTCCTGATGCTCGAAGATGTCGCAGGCTCCGACCTCCGGCAACCCATGCTGGCGAATGCCGAAAAACTCCCCCACCCCCCTCAGTCTCAAGTCCTCTCGTGCTATCTCGAACCCGTCGCTCGTATGCTCGAAAATTCCGAGCCTCTCCCTTGCCGCATCTGTTCTCGGGTCGGCGACCACAATGCAATATCCCTGCCTGCCTCCTCGCCCGACTCTCCCTCGCATCTGGTGGAGCTGTGCCAGACCAAAGCATTCTCCGTTCGTGATGAGGATTGCCCCAGCATCCGGAATATCAATCCCTATCTCGATGACAGTCGTGGTTACAAGAATGTCGAGAAAGCCGCTCCTGAATTTCCGAATCGCCTCTTCCTTTTCCAGAGGCTCCATCGAGCCATGTAGAAGACCGACCCTCATTTCCGGGAAAACCTCCCTCGCAAAGTGGTGGCAAGTCTCAACGGCCGAAGCTCGTTCTGAAGCCTCTTTCTCTTCGATGGTAGGGCAGACAACGTACGCGCGCTCCCCGGAACGGATGATCTCTCGCAGAAGTTCGTAGGCCCTCTTGGTCTCCGAGGAAGCGAGGCATTTAGTCTTGATGGGGAGTCTCCCCGGAGGCATTTCGTCAATCACCGAGATGTCCATGTCCCCGTACAGCGTCTGGCACAAAGTCCGAGGGATGGGCGTTGCGCTCAGAACAAGCAGGTCTGGATGGTCCCCCTTCTCGAACAGCATTAACCGCTGGAGCACCCCAAACCTTTGCTGCTCGTCAATGACAGCCAGGCCCAGGCGCTTGAAATGAACTTTCTCCTGGATAACGGCTTGCGTGCCAATGACAAGGTCCGCTCGTCCCCCGGACACGTCGCTGTGGAGGGTTTCCTTCGCAGCCGCCGATCCAACCAACAGCGAGACCGTGCAATCTTGGTTGGCAAGCAGACCCGACACTTCCGAATAATGCTGTCTCGCGAGAAGCTCGGTCGGCGCCATGAGGCAAGCCTGGTGTCCCCTCGCCACAGTCCACAGAATTGCCCAGACCGCGACAATGGTTTTGCCGCAGCCGACATCTCCGTGAAGAAGCCGGTTCATCGGTCGCGGAGAAGAGAGGTCCCGGCGTATTTCCTCGATGGCTCTCCTCTGTGCCGAGGTCAAAGAGAACGGCAGACGCGACAGGAAACGCTCGGCGCGCTCTTCCCTTTTTGGCGAGGTGCTCGGTCTCGCCTTTTTCGTTCTGTTGATGAAATTCCTTCTCAGGGCAGCGCACATCTGCAACAGGAAAAACTCCTGGAAGATTATCCTTTTCTTTGCCCGCTCGAGCATGCTCCAGCTTTCCGGGAAGTGAATGTTTCGGACAGCTTCCGGCAAAGGCAAAAGTTGGAGCCTGCCGCGTGTCGCAGAAGGAAGAAACTCCGCCATTCGAAGTGGAAACCTCTCGACAATGCTGAACAGTGTCTTCCTGATGATGTGCTGGCTGAGGTCTTCCGTGGCAGGATAAATCGGAACTATACGAAACAAGTGCGGCGACGCAGTTTCTTCTCCAGGCAGCACCTCGACTTCGGGGCTGCTCATCTGGCGTTCTCCTGCCGGGCCGAAGCCGACCTTTCCGAAGAGGGCAAGGCGCTGCCCCTTTCTAAATCGGTTCACCAGATACGGCTGGTTGAACCATGAAGCGTACAGCTCGCCGGTTCCATCCGTGACTTTCACGCTCACAACCGACTTTCCTGGCGCGTACCTCCTCAGGGAAACCGAGACGACAGTAGCCACGACGAGAGCCGGAGACGCCGCCTCGGTTCGGCTGATCGGGGCTATGCGCGACCTGTCGCTGTAATCTCGTGGAAAGAAACGGAGCGCATCTGAGACACTATTGATCCCGAGCCTGGCGAGCAACTTTTTCCTGGCAGGACCTATGCCTTTGACTGTCTCTATGGATATTTCCTGTAATTCTGTCATTAGAGGGCTGGAATCGCGGTTTTTGACGGGGATTGTTCCACCTTTCCGCGAGGCAATTCCACACGATGGCCGAAACTAACCCCCTCCGCTCCGACTATGAGGTAGACCCACACTTCACAATTCACGGTGAAAGGCGCCTTGTTCGAGAAGAGGGCACCCGGAGGTTCTCCCACAGAAGCCGGCCGTGCAGTTACTTCTCTATCCCCAGTATCTTCTGTGTCGTGCTGAAGTGAAGTTTGGCTACCTTGGTGAGCTGCTGGATGCCTTTTGTCTCAATGAATTGCTTTCCTGCTTCGATGACTTTTTCAGAAGCCCCTTTTGGAAGCTCTACCTTGAATTGTTCGGAAAGGCGTTGCAGCCGAGCAAGGAACTTGCCTCTTGCCACCACTGAAGCCGCCGCCACCACTATGTCCCGCTCGGCTTGCGGCATTTGCTCCAGCTCAATCCTCTTCCCCTTTTTCATCAAAGCGTTTCGAAGCGCCGACTTATCTGCAAACTGGTCCACGATGACTTTCTTGCAGTTGACCTTCGCCAGAAGGTTCTCAACCACCCGCGCGTGTCCCCAGGCAAGAATCCGGTTGAGGTTGTTCATCTTGTCGTAAAGCATGTTGTATTTCTCGGGGCCGATGATGACGACGGAGTTCTTGAACTTCGAGCAGATCAGCGGCGTCAACTTCAGCGCCCTCTGATCGGAGATGCGCTTGCTCTCCGTCACCCTGAGGTCATAGAGTTCTTTCAGGTTAGCCTTCTCTGCATGCACCCCTGCTATCACAAGCGGGCCGAAGTAATCTCCTTTCCCGCTTTCGTCTACGCCAATTCTTTCCTCCCCGGATACACCTTCCTGCAAGATGTATTCGTAGCCGAAACGTATCTCCCGCAGCAGTTCGGGTTCCAGGTAGTACCTGACAAAATCGGCCGTTCCTTTCCCCTGTATCAGAAGACGCCCGTTCGTATAGCAGGTAATGTTGACGTTGTTTCCCGAAGCCCCGAAATAGGCAAACTTCACCTCCTTCAAAACGTAACCTCTCTCCAGAAGGTAGGCACGAAGCTGTTCGATTTTCTCCTTGTCCAAAGTGCAGATGTAATTACTGACCTGCTGCGGGCGGCCAGGAGCGGGCTCCGCATCTAACGGTGCCGTCAAGTCCGACATTTCCGGAATCTGACGCAAGCGACCCATGTCCCCCTCACGGGCTTGTTCTCTCGACGAGCCTCCCGGAGAAAAGAAAGCTCGGTTCGCTCACCACCACAATCTCTCGTCTGTTTTTAAAAGCGGGCGGAATCAAACCCTCTTCTGGAACAACAAGCGCAGCCATAGTAAGCGCCAGCGTCGAACCTGTCAAGAAAAAACCCGGCGCTTCAGTAACGCCTCGGTTTCGGGGGTACTCACCCTGCAAAGCGGCGAGGACGCAGAGAGTCGGACAAGATAACGGGATTCTCACGATTATCTTGTTTATCCTGTGCTCCTGTCTCTTTGCTTGCCCTCGTGCACGAATCGTACCGCCGACGGACGAGGAATTACATGGTTCAGTAATCCCTCATTCATCCGCGGCCAATGCCCTCGGTAGTGCCAACGGTGCTGGCGCGGCAATAGAACCGCAGAGGGCGCAGACACCGCAGACGGAAACCTGTCGGATCGCGTTCGCTCTCGCCGTTCTCTGCGTTTCCTGTCATGAGTTCCTTCACGACTGAGCCATTACGGTCCTGACAGCTTTTTGTTGGCCGGCGTTTCTGGATGTCATATCATTTTGAGGTCAAGTGTGATGCCATACCCTCTCGAAGGGCCCGGTCTGGCGAGTTATCCCTCGATCACGTCTGTGGACGGGCAGCAGCGCCCGCCTTAGCGCGATCCCTGATGCAACAGATGGCCGCTACAGAGGGACGGGCGTCCTCCTGGGTCGAGGCCGCAGGGAATGTCTGTCAGTCCATCAAACCGGCATCTGCTCGGCCCGAGCAGCGCAGCTTACCGGCGAAATCGGCTCGCTCTTTTAAGTCACGGGAGAAGGCACAAATGTGCGAGTTCTGCATCAAGCACGGTGACGGAAAAAAGTGGTATCTGAACGTCAAAAATTACTCATTAGACCTTCTCAGCGATCTCAAGCGGCGACGGTTTATTCGGGAATTCACGCCTCGTACCGTGGTCGAGGGCCATAAGCAGATTTCTCTTCTGGAAGCTCGCCTCGCTAAGGGCAAGCATCTTCCGCGATTGATCAGGCGATTCTTGGTCTGGCGGACCAAGTCCATCCATTACGGCCAGGTCGTTCCACTCGAGGATGTCGAGCGCATCTTTGAAATGACCACGACAATTGTGGCGGTGCCATGCGTGTGCCGATGGGAGGCGAAGCGAAAGGAAGCGCCGTATTGTTTCCCGGTCAGCATCGGGCCGCCCCACTGGTTCGAGGGAATGAACATGGATTCCTTCGGCTCTCCGGATGTGTCGCGCCTCGAACGTCTCGATGCGGTCAAAGCCATGGAACGGATGCGCGCTTTTGACAGGCATGGCCTTATTCACACCGTCTGGACTTTCGGTACGCCGTTTATAGGTGCCATCTGCAACTGTGACCGAGCCGAATGCCTTGCCATGCGCAGTACCGTCGGGCTGGGCATCCCGATGATACTTCGGGCGGAGTATGTGGCGGAGGTCGCCCCGGAACTGTGTGTCGGCTGCCGCCAGTGCGCCCGCCTTTGCCAGTTCGGGGCAGTAGGCTTTTCGCTGCTGGAAGGGAAGTCCTTCATTGACCCAACGAAGTGCTATGGGTGCGGAGTCTGCCGCAGCGCCTGCCAGAAGAATGCCATCCGCCTGATAGCGCGAACGTCTCGGCAACGAAAAGAAGCCTGAAGGTCTCCTGGCAGAGGAACGAAGCTTTTCCCGTCGAGCGGTGGTCGCTGAGCCCCGCCTGGCACTGGGACGAAATGTTTTTAGCTGGAGGGCATGGATATGCGGTTGATAGGACTCGGTCTTGTGGTTCTTCTTATTGCGACGATGGACTGGGCAATCTCGAATTGCGATTCGCTGGCTCCGGAACAGCCCGCGGGCCCACCCACTGGTCCAGGTTTGCGGGACACACGTCTTGGCGAGGAGTTCACTCTGCGCACTCCTCGAGCATTTCCTCAATTCACATCACGCGGCGATTGGCTGAAAAGAGCTGCCTTTGTGCGTGAGCGCATACTGGTCAGCGCCGGACTCTGGCCGATGCCCGAGAAGACACCCCTGAATCCTGTAATCTTCGACCGGATCGAGCGCGATGGATATTCCATAGAGAAGGTTTATTTTGAGAGCTATCCGCGGTTCTTCGTGACGGGCAATCTCTATCGCCCCCTGGGGAAGGAGGGCATCTTTCCGGGCGTCCTTTGTCCTCACGGACACTGGAAGCGAGGCCGGCTGCACAACGACGATGAGGGGTCAATCCCCGGTCGGTGCATCAATCTCGCCAGGCAGGGATGCGTCGTTTTCAGCTACGACATGGTTGGCTACAACGACTCCACCCAAATCGGTCATTCCTTCAAGGACGAATTGTGGGGGACAAGCTTGATGGGGCTTCACCTATGGAACAGCATAAGGGCTGTGGACTTCATCTCCTGCCTGCCGGATGTGGACTCCGGCCGCATAGGTTGCACCGGAGCTTCCGGCGGGGGCACTCAGACCTTCATGCTCATGGCAGTGGACGACAGGGTCAAGGTCGCTGCTCCGGTCTGCATGGTCTCTGCGCACTTTCAGGGAGGATGCGAGTGTGAGAATGCCCCGCTCCTTCGCCTTGACACCTACAATGTCGAGATTGCCTCCCTCATGGCGCCGAGACCGCTGATCCTCGTCTCGGCAACCGGCGATTGGACGAAAAACAATCCAACGGTCGAGTATCCAGACATTCGCTCCATATACAAGCTCTTCGGTGCGGAAGAGAGGGTCGCCTCCGCGCACTTTGACGCAGGGCACAACTACAACAAGGACTCGCGCGAAGCCGTCTACGCCTGGTTCGGCAGGTGGCTCCTCGGAATCACCGATGCCGCCAAACTCAAGGAACAGCCTTTTTGCGTCGAGAAAGACGAGGACATGCTCGTTTTCACGCAGTCCAACCCCCGTCCCGCTGACGCCGTCAACGCCGACCAGTTGAAGGATTATCTGACCCGGTCGGCTACCAGACAGGTCCAGAACCTCAAACCCACCGATGCCGCTCGCCTGAGAAAATTTCGTGAGATTATGTCGGTATCCGTGCGGCATACGTTAGCAGCGGCCGGTCCCCCCCAGGAAGACCTCCTCGTCGAGAAACTTTCCGAGGCGCCCCACGATGGATTCGTACTTGTCAGGCTGTTGCTCGGAAGGAGAGGAAGAGGCGAAGCGATTCCTGCCGTTTTGCTTATCCCGAACGGCACCCCACGCAAGAAGGTCGCAACCCTGGTAGTTCATCCGCAGGGGAAGGACGCGGTCATCTCCATGAATCAGCCTGCATTTCCTCTCGTGCGGAGATTATTGAAGGCCAGGCGAGCAGTCTTCTCCATTGACTGTTTCCTCGTCGGTGAACTTAAGACCGGTGAGCGTAGAAGGACAGCCGAGCACTGGTTAACTTATAACAGGACAGACCTTGCCTTTCGCGTCCAGGACATCTTGACCGCGATAGCCTATTTGGGGTCCCGTGACGATATCAGGCGGATTGACCTTGTTGGACTGGACGCGGCGGGAGTATGGTGTCTGCTGGCGAACGCTCTTGCTCCTCAAGTTCGGCGGGCTGCAATAGACATGAATGGTTTCTCGGACGATAAGTCCGCCTGGGAGGGAGACGATTTCATTCCGGGAATTCTCCGTGCCGGCGGAGCCGGGATCGCCTCTGCGCTCTGCTCGCCTCGCCGCATGTTGCTGTACGACACGCGGGAGAATTTCCCGACGGATTTCCTCGTGGCTGCTTACGAGGCAGCGGGGAAGGCCGGGCAGTTGCGTGTCGAAAGGGAAGAATTGAAGGACGATGAGATTGCTGAGTGGCTCCGCGCGCGATGAATCCGCCTTTCCGTGGCTCTTGGGTGTAAGGCCCGAGGGAGGTTATTCCCCGTCGAGGACCTTTCGGACCGCTGACGACAGCTCCTGGATGTTATAGGGTTTATGGATAAAGCGTCGAGCGCCTTCCTGAAGGATTCTCGACGCGTTCGCGTCGAAGGGATAAACGCTCGAAAGGACCGCCTTCACACCCGGATTTATTGCTTTCAGTTGCCGAAAGGTTTCTTCTCCGCTCATGTCGGAGAGCACCATGTCAATGATGACAAGGTCAATTTCCCCTTTCCTCTCGCGGTACATATCTATCCCGGTCCAACTGTCGGCCGCTGAGGCAACTTTGTAGCCGAGCCTTGTCAGCATCTCTGACAACGCGCTCCGCATCATCTCGTCGTCGTCAATGACCAGAAGGGTCTCTGACCCGCGCACCAGTTCAGGGCCGGCTTCAGCGACGCAGACTTCTCTCCCGGAAAGAGGAAGGTAAATGCGGACGGTGGTCCCCTGCCCCAACTCGCTTTGTATGTCCACACACCCCTCGTAGTTCTTGATTATGTTGTAGGTTATGGGCAGCCCAAGACCCGTCCTTCTACGGTCGGTCTTCGTGCTGAAAAACGGCTCAAAAGCCCTCTTTGCGGTTTCTTCGTCCATGCCAGGGCCGTCGTCTTTAACGGTGATGACCGCGTACTTTCCCGGTCGGCACTCTGGATGCAGCTCGCAGAAGGAAGCGTCGGCTTCCCGGACGTGGGTCTCTATTTCGATGTTGCCGGAAACGCCAGCCGCGTCACGGGCATTGATGAGAACGTTGAGAACAGCCTGATGAATCTGGGTTGGGTCCGCCTCCACCACGATACGACCGGGATGAAAACAGCAGCGGACATTATCGTTTTTCCGCCCCGGAGCCTGAAAGAGAGAGATAGCTTCTCTGACCACGTCGTTCAGGTCGGTGGGGAACTGCCGCCCTTTTCCCCTTCGGGCGAAAGAAAGGAGCGCGCTGGTCAGTTCCGATGCTCTTGCCGCCGCTTTCTCTATCATAGATGCGTAGTCGTGCTCAGGGTTGCCCTTTGGGATGGACGACCTGAGGATTGACGCATATCCGACGATCCCCCCGAGGAGATTATTGAAGTCGTGAGCGATTCCTCCGGCAAGGACTCCCACCGTCTCCATTTTCTGGGCCTGTCGAAGACGCTCCTCCGCTTCTAATCTCTCCGTTACGTCCCTTCCGACCCAGACAACCCCCATAGGGCGGCCCCCGCTGTCCTTGATCACCGTCAGGGTGTACTCGCATGGAAAACTGCTTCCATTCTTGCGCCTCAGCCGCGTCGTTGCGGCCCCAGTCCCCCTTTCTTGCGTTTGGTGAAGAGCCTCCGCGATTTCGGTCTCCGTTTTGGTGCTCAACATCCTTGTGTTCCTGCCAATGAGCTCGTATGCATCGTAACCGAGGGCCCGTGAGGCCGCGGGGTTCATATAGAGGATGGTTCCGTCAAGGTTCCCTATGCCGACCAGGTCGCTGGAGGACTCCACAGCCGTGGACAGCAACTGAAGATGCTTCTCCATCCTCTTGGCGTCCGTCACTTCCACTGCCGCGATCAATATCCCCTGGACCTCTTTTGCCGGCCCATGGAGGGGCGAAACGTTCCCAAGGAAGTCCACCCACCGGCCCGATTTATGCGCATAGCGCACTTCGAAATTCTTCAACGACTCCCCCGCAACAACTCGTTGAAAAGCTTCCTCAGCTCTCTGCAAATCCTCCAGATGACACGCCCGGAAAAGGGGCGTTCCGATAACCTCTTCCGGCTCGTAACCGAGCGTCTCTTTCAATCCTTTCCCTACGAAGGTGATGTTCTGGTTAGCGTCGGCAGCCACGATAAGCCCGTGATAGTTGTCAACAAGAGCCCTGTATTTTTGTTCCGACTGCCGCACTTTCTCGAAGAGCTCCCAGAGGACCGACGCGAATGCGTCTATCTCGCTCCTTTTTTCGCTAATCGGCGTGCTAAGTCCGCGCCCCTCGCTAACCGCACGGATCAGGTCGTAAAATCTCCTCTTCGTCCTTCTGACGAACATTGCCATCACTGAGCCGCCCAGCAGAGCAAGCCCTCCGGTTACGGCCAGATGGCGGGCGAAAACACGCCCCACCTGGGCGCCGTTAGCCGCCGCCTCCCTTTGCTCCATCGGGATAAGCCACAGCCCATGAATTAGAGCCAGCGCGACAAGAGTCACCCCCATGAATGCAGCGAGCTTTGTTCCTAAGCTATGGATGTTGAAGGACATTTGCCCCTCCCCCCTTGACGTGCGAGCCTGGCTCATGTTGGCTGGTCAGGCGATTACCTCGGCAGCGGGAAAATGTCGTGGAAGAAGGCCCCTTCTGTTCCATGAACCGTCGCCGCGTCCGAAACCGGAGCCGACCCCACACCTCCCGGCCCCTTGCCGAGAATACCCTGACGGGAAACGCAGCCTCGCGGGAAGGCCGAGAAAATCCTATTCTGTCACCCGGCGTCCTCCCCTAAGCGGAGGCAATCTTCCTGACGTACTTCAGTCCCTCTCTCGCCATCGAGTCCGCGTCGGGAACAAGGTCTCGCCAGATGCACGCTGCTGCCGCAATTTCCTTCACGAATAGCCCGAAAGCCTCCACCACAATCCATCCGTCGTACCGCATCTCCCGAAGGGCGCGGAATATGTCCGCGTAGGGAATGTGGCCGGAGCCGATCATGCTGCGGTCATTCTCCGAGGCATGGAAATGCCCGAGGAACTTGCCGGTTTTCCTCACAGCGTCGGTGACGTTTTTCTCCTCGATGTTCGCGTGGAACGTGTCAAAGTGAACTTTCACGTTGGGTTCGCCGACATCCTTGCACATCTTCACGGTATCTTCGGCAGTATTGAGCAAGAAGGTCTCGAAGCGGTTGAGATATTCCAGAGCGATGGTCACTCCATAGCGCCGAGCTTTCTTTGCAGCCTCCTTCAGCACATCGCGGCACCAGCGCCATTCGTCTTCAGTCCGCCGCCGCCCGACGAGGTAACCCACCGGCGCATAGAGGGGGCCGGACAATATCTTCGCGCCAAGCCCATCGGCTATCTCGATGCACCGCTCCAACCGTTCAACAGCCTTTTTCCTCACCGCAGCATCGGAGCTTATCGGATTAGTTTCCGGCGTCATGACCCCACAGAGAGTGCATTCGATTCCTCGGTCCTTAAGCCTCTTAGCCGTCTTCTTCACGTCAATCGCCTCGAGGTCAATGAGCGTGATCTCGGCCCCACCGAACCCCATGTCCGCGACTTTGTCTATCAGTCCGAGCGATTCGTCCGAAAATACCGCCGTCCACAGAAGCAAATTCACTCCGAATTTCATAAAAGGATTCTCCCCTTACGAGACGGTTACAACCGCCTTGACGACATTTCCCTTTCTTTCCTTGACTTCGCCGAGGGCCCTTTCGAGGTCTTCCAGGGCGTACTTGTGCGTGACCAGCTTATCCACCTTCACCAGTCCCGCCGCCAATGCTTGAAGTGCCGTCGGCCAGGTGAAGGGCGCCAGCCACGAGAACCGGATTTCCTTGTCCCAGAAGATGGACTGCAAAGCGGGGACTTTTATCATGTCCGTCGCACCGGGCAGACCGAAATAGACGATCACTGAGCGCCGCCCTGTGATTGCCAGCGCTGTCTCCATTGCCTCCACCGAGCCGGTCGGCGTTATGACGCGGTCCGCGAACTTCCCGGCGGTCATTTCCTGAACCTTTTTCCGGAGGTCTTCAACGTAATACGGGGACTTCTTATTGCCAGTGTTAATCACTTCATCCGCGCCGAGTGATTTTCCGAGCTTCAGCCGGTAGTCCAGCACGTCCACGAGGACTGCCTTGCCGGCCCCTGACGACTTCACCAACTGGAGCATCATCAGACCGATGGCGCCCGCACCGATCACGACGCAGAAATCTCCCGGCTTGATTTTCATGTTCTGAATGCCGTAGGTGGCGCAGGCGAGCGGTTCCGTGAGAGCCGCGTGCTCAAATGCAACCCCGTCGGGAATCCGGTGAACGCCAGTGTAGTGCGACTTGCAGTATCCGGCAAAGGCACCATCGGCCGAAACACCCAGCACTGCCTTGTTCTCGCAGAGGTTGACGTATCCTCGCTTGCAGATTTCGCACGCGTTGCAGTATTGCACCGGGTCAATCACCACTCTCTCCCCCGGCGAGAAAAGCTTCTGCTCGGCGACCATACTTCCCACTTCTGCGACCACGCCGCAGAACTCGTGCCCGAGAACGAGAGGCCCTTTCCCCGTGGGCGTCTCCAGGGGGCTTGCCCCGAAATGGTAAGCCACGTCCGAGCCGCAGATTCCCACCGCCTTCACCTCCACGAGAATCTCGTGCGGCGCAATCTTCGGCTTGTCTCGCTTCTCTAACTTCATCTTGAGCGGTTCATAGAAAACCTGGGCTTTCATTTTCTCGGCCATGGAAAACCTCCTTAGCTGTCATTTGCTTGGTGCGTCGAACCTGTGCGGTCTTACGCCTCATTTTCCTAACTCTGCTCTCTCCTCCCTCTGCGGTTAAAATCTCATCGAGCCACTGCGGCGGCGGTCGCCGAAGGGCACCCCGTCGTGGGGTCGTTACTTTCCATATTTGTCCGCGAGGGCGCGGACAAACCTGAGGCCGTCTTCCGTGACCTCCCATGCCTCCGGCCAGAAGCAGAGGTCCACGCTCCACCATTCGGAATCGTACCCGGCAGCGAGAATCGCCGGCATCAGCTTGTCGAAATCCAGGAAGCCCTTCCCGAATGGAGCGTGCGTGCTGGTCATATTGTCGTGCAGCGTGTTATCGGAATCAATCAGATGAATGTGCCCTATCTTCCCTTTCAGCATTCCGATAAGCTCAACCGCTCCTCCTTTCAGCGTCTCCTTGGGCGGCGGCTGCTTGGCGCCCTGGTCGGCTACCATGTGGGCGTGGCAGGTGTCGAGCAAAACCTTGAAGTTCGGATGCCCAACTTCTTGTATCATGCCGATAATTTCGCTTGGCTTATTGAAAATGAATCCCGGCTCAAACTCCCAGATAACTCCTATTCCGGCGTCCTGTGCCAATTGCGAAGCCTTTTGCCATGCTTCCGCAATCCGCCCGAACTTCCTTGAATACACGATGGTGACCGCCTCCGGCGGCTCCTCGCAGGTGTCAACGCGAATCTTCGGGATCCCCACGTCAACGCAGAGTTCGACGTTCCTCTTGAAGTTGTCTAAGTACGCTTTGTGCGCACCCTTTCCAACGGCCGCAGGAGGAGTCGCGGTAAAATCCGCCGCAATTCCAACCGGCTCAAGCTTGTTATCCTTCAGGAGCTTGACCAACTCCTTGCGCTTTTTGAGAGTACGGTAATCGTCCGGATGGACGTGCGGTTTGAACCCGCATAGCTCCACCCCGTCAAACCCCAGCTCGCTGAGACGTTTTACAACCTTGTCGAGAGGAATGGGGTTTTTTGAGTAGGGCCCGAACACATAAGCCCAGCTTCCAATGGCAATCTTTGTCATTTTCCCTTCTCCCTATGCTGTTATCGTTTTTTTCCTGTGCAGGCAAGTTCATTATGGACGCAGCCCGTGCTCTTTGGAGCGGAAGTGCTCAGGTGGACTGCCGATGCGTCCGCAGCAAACCACGCGGCAGATATTCCCAAACCCTGCAGGCAAAGTCAAGGTTGTTCTCGGTGGTACGAGGGACGACGGCGCTCCCTGGGGCCAGTCGAAATCTGCGCCGTTGAGGAACCGGGGCGCTGGGCGGCGGCCATGACACCGCACTATCGGGTCCCCTCGCGGGGGCTCTGCCTGTCAAGGTAACAGGGGAAACAGCTCGCATAGGTCTCGAAGACCAGCGGGTGTTCCCGGTGCGCCCCGGTAGGCCTGCCTGACGAGGGCGGAGCGCACGTGAAATACGCCGTCAATCCCTGGGTAGTTAAGCAGCTTCCCCAGCCGGGCACTGTCGAATTCGTTCGTGACGACGAAAAACTTGATCGAGGGACAAAGCAGCTTGTAGGTGTTGGCTTCCTCCTGCGCGTCGCGGAGGCGATCATGGCGGATGCCCCATTTCGTGGACAAAGCGGCGTATGGTGTCCCTTGAACCAAGGCTACAATATCAACGGTCTTGCGACGGTAGCCAGACAGGCCTGGAAAAACATCTTTGCCGATCCTTGCGTCGCTTCTCCAGACGTAGCGCCGGCCGCAGAACCGCTCACCCAGGCAAGCAATGGCGCAGGCGAAACCGATGCCTATCGGATTCATGCGCTGAGTGCCCGCTGGGTACAGCGCGCGCATGAGGACGTCGAGTTGCCCTTCGAGATCATCGGGGTTGCACCCGATAGCAACGGCCAGCGCGCCTTGAAACTCAAGCGCCCTTTGCCGCCAGGCACCGCCCCTCAGGCGGTTAGAATCGGTTATGCGCGGGACGCCGTGCGCATAGTCCAAGAAGAGGCGATAGAGCGAAATCCAAGCCTCGTCGAGCGCGCGGATAGACGCCCAGAGAAATTCCTTGATGAACTCCATAACCTGTTCGCGCGTGGGCATGCCTCGCCCTCAGCGTGGTCTTAACAGCCCCAGCACACCCTCCTCGTGCATTCTTGCCTCGATGCCCTGGCGCGAGCTTCTGTGGCTGACGGGCATCATGCGTGCATCGCGGGCTATCTCCCGCCTGCCTACACCCACGACCCGGAATCCGGCCCCTGATGCAAGCTCGGCAAGCACGGCCGGTGCCTTTATGCCGATCCCGCGAATCGTGGATGACCCCACCACCAGAACCACAGCCCGCCCCTTCGCCGTCACACGCAGCATTTCCCCCAACGCGACCTGCATGTCCGCGAAGTAGTGGCCTACCACGGCGGCCCGGCCTTGGTCTTTCCGGCACAGTTCCCGTAGGACCCGGAGGCCGGTCTGCGAAGGAAGGTCTGGTGCCGGGCAGGGTAGCTCAGCTCCGATGTACCGACGACGGAGTTGGCGAAGCTCCTCAGTCGGGTGCCCAAGCCACACCAGCGAGAACTTGTGCGCGCGCACGTAGTCTATCGCATTGGCTGCGTAGGGGGGCGACGTGACTATCAGGTGGGCACATTCGTCCGGCAGAGGAAGCTGTCGCACATCGCCGCGTATGGCAAAGGCCTGGCCCGGGGCATCAACGATGTCCTCTAGTGCCTGCACTGCGGACGCAAGCCGTTGCCCGAAGGCCTCCAGGGCGCCTCGGCCCACCTCCTTGTGTGGGTCGCGATGAGGCCGGCTGTGCGCCAAGTCTCTGGCGCGCGTAAGGCCCCCCGTCTTCGTGATGATGATCGATGAAAATACGACCTTGAGAAAAGCGCGCGTCTCAGCGTCCGAAACCGAATCGATTGCCCGAGCAAGTGGGCAAAGCTCATGGATGGTTCGATCCTCGAACCAATACCGGAAAAAGCTGATCGCGCCATCGGAGTAAAAACGACGAAGGTCTTCATCAGCAAGCGGCCTCCTCATCGCCCTCGCTTCCCGTAGGATGCGCGCCCCCACCCGGAGGCACATCGGAAGATCCAGCGGAGTGGTCTTGACCTTCGAGATAAGCGAGGCCAGCGGGTCAAGGTCAACCCCCAATGCACGGCGCCCTCCCATGGCGGCCTCCACCAACACTGTCCCGGAGCCAGCCATGGGGTCAAGTACCCATTCCCCGGGCCGCGTCAGTTCCGAGATGAAGAGGCGAACCAGTTGGGGGGGGAACTTAGCGGCAAACGCATGAACGTTATGCGCGCCGTAGGCCGGCCGTTCGCTCCCTAAGGTGAGGTCACCCCGCAGAAGGTCCCGCAGTTTTTGCTCGACATCCTGCAAGGTCCCGCTCGTTGATTGAGCCTCGGCATGGAACGGAAAGGTCAGCTGGTACCGCAATCCCGGCTCGGACACCTCTCCGGCTTTACGCCCTCCCGCGCTGGCACGCTCAGACCCGGCCTCTTTTCGCTTGGGCTCGCCCCCAGCCATGCAAACCTCCTTATACACGACCATCCACCCTCGCCGCCCCTCTTCGGGTATTGCTTTCCTGCGGTGATGTCCTCGAGGGGCGCTTTTCGAGGCTCCCGAACGTTTGAACAAATCATAGGCAGCCCACCCCAACCAGTCAAGCCAAAAGACGCCAGGACCGCGTCGGACAACCCCCGACGTAGCGACTGATGTTCCGGTGCTGGCTCGCTAGAGCAAAAGGAAAGCTCTTCTGACCCAAGCGCGGTGCGCGACCACCCGCCTCAGGTCACCTCGAGCATGCGGCTGAGCGCGAGGTTCGCTTTGCGGCGGGTCTCCTCGTCCACGCGGATCTCGTGGACCATGTTTTCGAGGGAGTTGTAAACGGAATCGAGTGTCGTCAGCTTCATATTCGGGCAGACGAGACATTCGGAAGGGAAAACGAAGCTCTTGTCGGGATTCTCTTTCTTCAAACGGTATCCAATCCCCACCTCGGTCCCGACGATGATTGTTCGAGCTTTCGATTGTCTGGCATGCCTCACCATGCCCGAAGTGCTCAGGATTGCGTCGGCATGCTCCAGGACTTCCTGCCGGCATTCCGGGTGAGCGATGACTTCGGCGTCGGGGTAATTCCTCTTGCACTCCAGAACGTCGGCCGCGCGAAGGCAATCGTGTGTCTCGCAATATCCTGGCCAGAGGATGATTTCTTTGTCGGTATGCTGAGCGACATAACGACCGAGGTTTCGGTCGGGGACGAAGATGATTCGGTCTCCCTTCACGGAGTTGACTACTTTGATGGCGTTGGCGGATGTGCAGCAGATGTCGCTCTCGGCTTTGACTGCCGCGGATGAATTGATGTAGGTGACAACGATGGCGTCGGGATAATGCCGTTTCATCTCCCTGAGGGCTTCGACGGTGACCATATCGGCCATGGGGCAGCCCGCTTCTTTGACCGGCAGAAGAACCGTCTTTTCAGGATTGAGGATGGAGGCCGATTCTGCCATGAAGTGCACGCCGCAGAAGACGATGACGTCCCTGTCCGTCGCCGCGGCCGCACGCGAGAGACCAAGCGAATCGCCCATGATATCGGCGATATCCTGTATCTCCTCCCGCTGGTAGTTGTGCACGAGAAGGATGGCGTTCCTCTTCTCCTTGAGGAGAGCTATTTTCTCGCTCATCTCGGCCCGATATTTTCTCTCAACCTCGTCGAGATGCTCCACGTTTTCAGCCGCTCTGAGCATTAAGGCAACTCCCTCCTAAATGGCCCCTACCTTGACTTCGACGACACGATTGCGGTCGTCCACCTGAACGGTCTTTGGCTGCACACGGCGCACCTCGGCATCGTCCACCATGGCGAAAGACATCACAGTAACAATGTCTCCGGGCATTCCAAGGCGTGCCGCAGGGCCGTTCAGACAAACCGTCCCGGAACCTTTCTTCCCGACGATGACGTAGCTCTCGAATCTGGCGCCGTTATTGAAGTTGACCACCAGTACCTTCTCGAACGGCAAAAGGTCAGCCGCCGCCATCAGGTCCGGGTCCAGGGTCAGACTCCCGCTGTAATGAAGCTCCGCGGCGGTGACCGTTGCCCGATGAATCTTAGACTTAAGAATGGTTCGCATCATTTTCTCTACTTTTCGCCCATGCTGGAAGGGACGTACAGTTGCAGGTTATCAATCAGTCGTGTCTTACCTATGAAAACGGCAAGGGCAATCAGGACGTTCCCACGCACTTCTTCAACGTCGTCGAGCGTCTCCCCGCTAACAATGCTCACGTAATCAATCCTTGACTCTTGCGCCGACTCAATTATCTCCTTCATTCTTTCCTTGATTTTGTCCGGCTCTCTCACGCCAGACCCAATAAGCTTCTTGGCCTCCATCAGCGATCTGCAAAGGACCGTTGCCTGTTTTCTCTCTTCCGCGGAAAGATACTCGTTGCGGGAACTCATCGCCAATCCATCTTCTTCCCTGACAATTGGCAGCACTTCAATTCTGACCGGCAGATTGAGGTCCCTGACCATTCGTTTGATGATGAGCGCCTGCTGAGCATCCTTTTGCCCAAAATATGCTGCGTCCGGAACCACGATGTTGAACAGCTTCAGCACGACCGTGGTCACCCCGCGAAAGTGCGTCGGGCGAGAAAGGCCGCAAAGGCGTTTCGATAGCTTCGTCTCCTCGACGAAAGTCGAGGAACCTTCCGGATACATCTCTGCCGGCGGTGGGTGGAAGATGACGTCCGCGCCGGCCTTCTCTGCCATCCCCTTGTCTCTCTCCAGGTCCCTCGGATAGCGTTCAAAATCCTCTCCTGGCCCGAACTGTTTTGGGTTGACAAAAATTGAAACCACAACCAGGTCGCTTTCAATTCTCGCGGCGCGGATGAGGCTGAGATGCCCCTCGTGGAGATAGCCCATCGTCGGGACGAATCCGATTTTCTTCCCATCCGCTTTCGCGGAGATGGCGAGGTCTCGCATTTGAAAGATATCGGTTATTACTTCCATTTCTTCTGCCGGGATAATTACGGGGTGCCGGCGTATCGCGCGGATAGCGGTTACTGAAAAGTGTGCTCCTTCCCAGGAAATTTCCCTTCCCTGACCTCCCGGATGTATTCCTTGAAAGCCGCCTTCATCATGGTCGCAAAATCGGCGTACCTTTTGACGTGCTTGAAGGAACCGGACTCGTAAAGCCCGAGCATGTCCGAGGTCACCAAAATTTGCCCGTCGCAGTATATCCCGGAGCCGATGCCGATCGTCGGGATAGTCAGCTTTTCGGTAATCTCCTTTGCGCACGCCTCGGTCAGGCACTCCAGCACGATCGCGAATGCGCCAGCCTTTTCGACAGATAGCGCATCGCCCAACAGCTTTTCCACCGACGGCCGGTCTTTTCCCTGGACTCTCTTTCTCCCGTACTTGAGCATTTGCTGAGGGGTGAAGCCAATATGCCCCATCACCGGAATCCCTGCCCGAACAATTGCGGAAATCGTCTCCGCCATGTCGCTTCCCCCCTCGACTTTCACCGCCTCCATTTCCCCGTCCTGAATCATCCGACCGGCGTTCCGCACCGCTTCAGCGACGGAGACCGTGCACGAAAGAAAAGGCATATCAGCGACGAGCAGCGCGGTCGAATTCCCTCTGGCCACTGCCCGGCAATGATCGAGCATGTTGTCCATCGTGACCCTCAGCGTATTCGAGTAGCCGAGCACGACCATCCCCAGGCTATCGCCGACGAGAATTACATCTATTCCCGACTCGTTAAGACAGACAGCCGTCGGATAGTCGTAAGCGGTCAGGGCGGTGATTTTCTCACCTTTTTCCTTTTTCCGCCTCAGGATTTCCGGCGTCACTTTTTCCTGGCTCATGGTAAGGTCGCCCTGCCTTTCGCAGACGCTCAGCGGTCACCCCTTTTATTGCGGCATTGTCGCCAGCATGCTTTTGCCGTAGCTCCGCAACGCTGAATCCGAGAACTGGGTGGGGCACATTTGGAGCTATCTCGTTCAGCGGATCGAGCACAAAGCTCCTCTCGTGCATCCTCGGATGAGGCACCTTCACTTCCCTCTCATCTATTACGTCATTTCCAAAAAGAAGAATATCGAGGTCTATCGTTCGGGGATAGTTTTTCCCCGGCCTTTTCCGCCCCAGCTCGTTTTCTACACGCCGCAGTTCCCTGAGCAGCTCCCCCGCCGACAGCGAACACTCAATCTCAAGCACTGCGTTGAGATACATTCCCTGAGGGGGACCACCCACAGGCTCGGTCTCGTAAAAAGACGACGCCTTTGTTACTTCCACTCCATCAATTCGAGCCAGCTTCTCAATGGCTGCCTCCATATTTCTCTTCCTGTCGCCCAGGTTGGAACCGAGGGCAATGTAGGCCCGCACCGCTGACGGTGCGATTCGGGTTCTCGGACGGTGCTCTTGCATCACTTCTACTTTTCTGTCCATTCCGAATATATAGGGGCGATTCTTTCTATCGCCTCCGAGATTCTTTCCTCGGACCTGGTAAGCGAAAAGCGAATGTACCCCTCGCCGTACTTACCGAATCCGACGCCCGGCGCTACCACTACCGCAGCTTTCTGAAGGAGGTCAAGGGCGGCCCCGGACGAGTCAAGGCCGCGGGGAATACGCACCCAGACGCACAGCCCGCCTTTCGGCTTTCCGGTCCGCCACCCCATCGCGTTCAGCCCGTCGCAGAGGATGTTCCTTCTTCGCTGGTAAGTCGCCATCTGAGCCGCTCTGAATTCGGAGAGGTCTTCGGAAAGCGCGGCTATTCCGGCCTCCTGAAGAGCCTGAAACATTCCGGAATCAACGTTAGATTTGACTTTCGCCAACCCCGCCACGACTTCAGCATTCCCGACGGCGAATGCAACCCTCCAGCCGGTCATGTTAAACGTCTTGGACAGCGAATGGAATTCGACACCTACTTCCTTTGCCCCTTCGGCAGACAGGAAACTGGGTGCCGCATACCCGTCGTAGGTCATCTCCGAATAGGCCGCATCATGGCAAACGATGACATCATTTTCTTCCGCGAATCGTACAACCTTTCTCAAGAAGTCCTCTGAAGCAACCGTCGCTGTGGGATTGTTCGGATAATTGATGAACATCATTCGCGCCCGCCGCGCCACTTCCCGAGGCACATCGTCGAGCGACGGCAGAAAAGCGTTTTCTTCCAGGAGCGGCATCTGATAAGGTCTTCCTCCGGCGAAGACCGTGCCGGAGTGATAGACCGGATAGCCAGGGTCGGGAACGAGAACCACATCCCCCCGATTGACGAAAGCCAAGTGTATGTGGCCGATGCCCTCCTTTGAACCCAGAAGCGGCAGCACTTCCGTTTCAGGGTCCAGCTCCACGCCGAACCTTCCCCAAAACCATGCGGCGATCTTGCGGCGAAATTCCACCATCCCGTAGTTGGTCGCGTACTGATGATTCGCAGGATTGGCCGCCGCCCTTTGTAGAGCGCGGACGATCTCCTCCGGCGTCGGATTATCCGGGTCAACTATCCCTAAGTCAATCACGTCCGCCCCGCTCGCCTGCACTTCTCGCTTCGCTCTGTCAATTTCGACGAAGAGGTATTCTGGCAGGTCTCTCAGTCTCCCTGAGAGCTCTTTCGAAACCGGCATTGAATCTCCTTTCCTTCCGGGTCTCGTGGCGGCCCGGCAAGTGCTCCTGTTTCGCCTCCCGCCGACCAAAGCTCCGCGATGGCGTACGAGAATCCGCAGACGAGCAAACCTGCCGGAGAAACGTTATGTTTACTCCATCCGCACGACTCGATAGAAGGCACCCGTCTTAGCCGCCGCACCGGGGTCGGCAAACAACGTAACGATGTCCGCATCTCTTGCGGGCACATTTCCCAGATTCTGCCAGGTTGCCTCGTCCATGTGGTCTTTGGACTCGACGCTGTAGACCGTTCCAGGCATGCTCGACCAACTGAACGTAAGGCCCTTTGCTTCGTCCAGCGATGTCTCCAGCATGACCAGCACCTTCTCCACGACGCGAACGTAGCCGTAGTCGTTTTCCGTAACGATGAGGTCGCCGTTCGGCGCCAGAGTGACCGCGCGAGGCTCGCTGATCTTGCGGCCCGGCGTTTTGATGTCTTGGCCGTCGCCGGCGTGGGTGTCACGGTTATCGCCGTCAATCAGTAGGTGGATGTATCCCTGCGTGTCCACGTACCAGACTTGCCCTCCCTCGTGGGTCGCGAGATAGTAACCGCCGTTTGGGCCGAAGAAAATGCCCCTCACGCCGTGTAGGCCCGTCTCAAGAGCGTTGTACCCGTCACCACCGCCGGTGGCTTGGCCGTTTCCCGCGATGGCCTGACGGTTTCCATCGGGAAAGAGTTTGTAGACGGTGTTGGCGCCCCTGTCTGTGACTACCAGCTTGCCATCCCTGGGGTCAACGGCGACGTTTCCCAACTCGGTGAAACCGGTTGCATAGGTTGTGAGCCCTTCCTCCCGGGTCCACTTTCTAATGACCTGCCAGGAGGCATAGTAAAGCAGGGACTCATCGTCGCTGACCCACAGGCCTCTCCCTGCGGCGATGCCATCCCCGTCGTGGACGACCGTTGTCACGTCGCCGGAGGGGCTTAGTTTTCGTATTCGGCTGTTCCCCATGTCGAGGATGTAGGTGGTGCCGTCGGGGAAAGTGTAAAGGCCATTGGGCTGACTGAGCTGCGTCTCGACGCCGAGTCCATCGCCATTGAACCCAGCCTTGCCCGTCCCGGCGATGGTATGAATTATGCCGTCGGTGGTCACCTTTCGGATGGCGTGGGCATCTTTGTCGGCGATATAGAGATTCCCCACTCGATCAGCCATGGCCATATGAGGGCGGGAGAGCTCGGCATCTATGGCGGCTCCGCCTTCCATGCTGCCAGACCAACTGTTGACTCCGTCTGTCTTTACCAGGCCTTTGCCGGCCGCGGTCCTGAGCTTCCCATAGGAATTCAGCACCGTCTGGAACTCAGTCATAGCGGAAACAGACATCGGTACGACACAGACGAACAGAGCTACCAGGACCGTCTTCGTCAAAATGTTCTCCTCTCTTACGCGCCCATCACGTCAGCAGGTAGAATGACACGTGCCGCCGATAGGCGCCTTTTGAAGCTCACATATACACCATTGAAGTCCCAACGACAACTACGCCGACGCACACCGCATGCAAGGTAAGTGCGCTCGACCCCAAGCAGGGAGGCGCATGCTTCCGGAGAGCAGACCGCTCGCAGCGCGACACGCTTGGCTCAGTCGCTTCATCCGTCGCGCTCGCACGAGTCAAACCCTCACCAGATCGGGATTCTCTACGGGGCCGCGGCCCACTTTTGCCATTTCGCGCCAGCGGCCGTCCAGTTTGACGCGAACGACGTCTGCGGTGAAATCGTTGTTCTCGCCCCGCATGAAGAAGGAGCCTATCCCGTACATGTCCACAGGCGCCCCCAGCGCCTCAAACATCCTTATTCGAAGCGGGCTGAACCCGCCCGTCACCACAATTTTTATGTTGCGGAAGTACTCCTTTGCTCGCTCCAGCCATTTCTCCGGGAGCTTCATGGTTTCGCAGGCTTCGTCGAGTGCGGAGCGGAGCTTCACGACGAGAGAAGGGGTCACGCCGCAGTCCAGCGCATCGTTGCCGAGTCTTTCGACGCAGAGGTCGGCAATGTTCTCGGCGGTATCCGGCCGGACGCCGAACAGCACGTATTTCTGCGACTCGTCTTCTCTCCCGCTTTCCACACACTCCTTGTACTTTTCGAACATGCAGGCGGCCGTGCGGAGGGAGTCCGTAACGCAATCGTTGTTTGTGTCAACCAGCGCTATCCTTTTGACCTCCGGCGGGAGGATTTCGGCGAAATGAATCATCGCCTCGGCGGTGTCTCGCAGGAAGCAGAGAATGTAAGAATGGGAGACTGTGCCTACTCCTTTTCCTCCCCACCATTCTCCCTGAGCGTTTGTCGAGATTAGCGGCACGACATTGCCGCCGGTATCTCTGTTATAAGTTTCAACAGCCACCCGGTAAGCGTAGCCATCGCCCGCCTGGGTTTGCCAGATGTCAAACCTCGCCGGGAAGAAGAAAATCGGCTTGCCTCTTGCCGCCACAAGTGCCTGGTAAACGTTCGTGGCGATGCGAGTCCTTCTCGAAAGCGCGCCGAGCATCGGCGTTTCCAGGATGGCGAAGTCGCGGTATCTCCCGCGGATTTTCATCGCTGGCGCCCAGGGAAGGAGTTTTGTGCCATCCTGCACAGCGTAGACCTCCAGTTCATCATAAGTCGAGACGAACCCATGATCGCTGTCGAAATATCCACAGCACTCTTTCAGAATAGCTATAGCCTCGTCTGTCCCCGCAGCGATTGAGAAGGGCTCGCGCTTGGTGAAGAATTGCATCTCGGCCACCGTGTTTCCGACGTCAACGTCCGTCAGGTTGACATTCCCCTCCCTAACGACGGGATATTTTCCCCGGTATCGGTAACCTCTCTCTGCGAGCGTTCTCAGGATGAGTGCCACGTTGCTGAAATAGACGTCGGTGTACCATCCCCTGCGCATTCTCCCGGCATCAATTTTGAAGACTTCAGGCGGCAGTCTTTTCCCGTCGGCAATGCTCACATCAGACCACCTCCGCGCCCAGGACCTTTTCCATCTGCTGAAGGGCGAAATTGTGTGCCTCGCGGTCGAAGGAAGCCACCCCTTCCCTGTAAACTCGCACCCTGTAGTCTCTATTGCGCAATCCCTCAACTGTGAAGAACACGCAGATGTTCGTGCAGACTCCTACGACTCCGACAAGCTCTGGAGCGAAGCCGTTCAGATAGAACTCGAGGCTTGTGTTGTAGAAGCCGCTGAACCTCGTCTTCGGAATGAGAACTTTTCTTCTCGCGGCCTCCAATAACTCCGGGAGAACCTCCGCTTCCTTCGTCCCTTCGATGCAGTGCGGCGGAAACATCTCGAACTCTTTGTCGTCCGGCTGATGGTTATCAGCCAGAAAAATCACGGGCAGGTATTTATCGTCGTATTCTCCAATTTTCGTCTTTATGAAAGGGATTATTTTGACGGCATCCTCTCCGCAGAAGAGCGGATAACCCTCCCTGCAAAACCCTTCGAGCATGTCAACTACAATCAGTACATCTGCCATGACGGGCTACTGTTCTCACGTTCTTCCGGGCATGGCGGCTACCGGCGCCTCTCATTTCATTTTTCCAGGACATCGGCCATCGTATGGAGACCGGGCGGGGCACAGGCAGCAAACCGCGCAGCCCGCAGCGCACCCGAGGCGAACGTGTTTCGACTGTGTGCGCGGTGGACCAGCTCAACCCTCTCCCCGGGGCCGGCGAAAATCACCGTATGCTCGCCCACTATGTCCCCGGCTCGCGCCGCATGAAGCCCTATCTCATTGGGCTTTCGCTCGCCGACAATTCCCTGCCTGCCGTAAACGGCGTCTCGGCAGGGGTCTCTTCCCGTGGCCTCGGCGATAACCTGGGCGAGCTTCTTCGCAGTCCCGCTTGGCGCGTCTTTCTTCCTGTTGTGGTGAACCTCGAATATTTCGACATCGTAGCCCCTCAGCTTCCTCGCGGTCTCCTCAGCAATCTTGAAAAGAACGTTCACCCCGATGCTCATGTTCGGACTCAGCACTATCGGGATTTTCTCCGCAGCCTTTCTCACCCGAGCCATTTCCTCGTCGGACAGACCTGTTGTCCCGATGACCATGGCTTTCCCAGCTTCGGAGGCAACCTCCAGGCAGGACAGAGTGCTTTTCCTCTCGGAGAAGTCCACCAAAACGTCAGCATCGGCGATTTTCCCGGCGAGTGAGCTCGTTATGGGAATGCCGAGCGCCGAAACCCCTGCGGTCGTTCCAGCATCTCTCGCGAGGTCTGGATGACCTGCGGCTTCGATCGCACCCACAATCCGGAAGTCCGCGTCCTGCGACGCGAGAGCGATTACCGTCCGCCCCATCCGTCCCGCCGCTCCGTTGACGATTATTCTTATCATCAAAACCTCCGCAGGATATGGTTGGCCCCGTCTTCTTAGATTAAGTCACAATCGCTGAGCGTGGACCGGAGCTGCTGCTTGTTGCGCTCGCTCATCTCGCAGAGGGGAAGCCGCACCTCAAAGTTGAGAAGCCCCATCATTTCCATCGCCGCCTTGACCGGGACCGGGTTCGTTTCAATGAAAAGGTCCTTGAACAACTGCCAGTACTTGTAATGCAATTCACGGCTTCGGGTTGTGTCCGTCGAGAAGCTGCTGACCAGCTCCGCAATCTCCGCCGGAATAATATTCGCCGCGACGGAAACCACCCCTTTCCCACCCACTGCCAGAAGAGGAAATGTCATTGAGTCGTCACCGGAAAGAACCGTGATTCCGCACCTCGAGATGATGTCGCATATCTGGGACATGTTGCCGCTGGCTTCCTTTATGGCGATGATATTTTTGACGCGGGAAAGCTCGGCGACGGTTTCGGGGAGAAGGTTGACTCCGGTTCTGCCGGGGATGTTGTACAGGACCATGGGGATGTCAACCTCCGTCGCGATTCGCGTGAAGTGCTCTACCATCCCTTTCTGAGTCGGCTTGTTGTAATAGGGGGTGATGCTCAAAACCGCGTCCGCACCGACCTCTTTCGCGTGGTGGGTCAGCGAGAGAGCCTCCGCCGTGCTGTTGGAGCCGGCGCCCGCAATGACTGGAATCCTCTTATTGACTTTTCTGACCACGAACTCCACCACTTTCCTGTGCTCCTCGTGCGATAGCGTCGGAGACTCACCGGTCGTGCCGCATGGCAGGATGGCGTCAGTTCCCTTGTCCACGTGGAACTCCACCAGCTCCTCCAGCTTATCGTAATCAACGGCTCCGTTCTTGAAAGGCGTCACTAAAGCGACGATTGACCCCTCAAACATGAGCGCACCTCCTCAATTTGACCTTTCCCGATTTAACTTCTTTATTTTGACCCATACCGCAGCTCAGACCATCAGGGCAAACCAGCCCGCTGAAATCATCCCTTCCTGGGCCGGAAATACACACCCTCATAGACAAGCCTTGTCGGACCCGTCATTCTCAGCTCCGAGATTCGGTCCCCTTCTTTGCTGAACTTCACCGTCAGTGTTGCCCCGCCCCGCGTGTGAACCCGGATCGGCGGCCTTAGTCCTTTTACCAGGCTTGAAATCACCGCGCATGCTGCGCAGCCTGTGCCGCTCGAGAGCGTCTCGTCCTCCACCCCCCTCTCGTATATGCGCGCCGAGATGCAATTGGCCCCTGTTACCTGAACGAAGTTGGCGTTCGTTCCCTTTGGCTGAAATCTTTCATGAAACCTTATTTTTCTTCCTAACCCGACTACATCCACCTCGTTCACGTCATCAACGAACATCACAACGTGCGGCACCCCTGTATTCGTGTAGTGGAGGAGGTAATTCTTTCCCTCGACCTGGATGTCAATGTTCAGTTCCGTGTTCGTTACGTTTCCCATTTCCAGCGAAATCTCTTCTCCGTCCACATTCGCTGTCAGCACTCGCTCCATCGTCTCCAGCGTAATTCTTTCTCTCTTCACCCCTTTCCGCAGGGCGAAAGCGGCCAAGCACCTCGCCCCATTTCCGCACATTTCCGCTTCGCTCGCATCCGAGTTGAAGTACCGCATCTTAACGTCCGCTTTTTCGGAGTTCTCCAGAAGGATCAATCCATCAGCCCCGATTGAAGTACGGCGAGCGCACATCTCTTTGATCAGTTCTTTGTCGTCGGCCGGGAAGAAGCCGGAGCGATTGTCAATGAGGATAAAATCATTTCCGGCGCCGGTATATTTCGCAAATTCCACCCGGTGGAGCATTCCGTTCTCCTAACTTTTTCTCCGCCGTCGCTGTTTCAGGAACGCGGGTATCCTCTCATTCTCGATAAGCTGACCGAGCGTTCCCCTCTCGCGGATAACGAAGAACTCTCCGCCGCTCACCAGAACCTCCGCGCACTTCGGGCGCGAATTGTACTCGGAACTCATGGACGAAGCATAAGCTCCTGCGGTCATAATGGCCAAACAATCCCCAGGCTCTACTGCGGGGACTTCTCTGTTCTCGGCGAAGAGGTCCCCTGACTCGCAGACGGGTCCCACGATGTCTGCTTTCACCGATTCCTGTCGTGGATTCAGCGTCGGAACAATCCGGTGATGAGCTCCATAAAGAGCCGGCCGAATCAGGTCATTCATTCCGGCATCCACAATCACGAACCTTTTTTGAGGGCCCTCCTTGAAGTATTGAACTCTCGTCAAAAGGGAGCCGGCATTCCCGACAATGAACCGACCGGGTTCCAGGATGATTGTCATATCCAGGTGCTTCACGAGAGGGATGAGCTCGCTGGCCAGCTCCTCGGCCGTGCACGGCTTATCGTCTTCCCTGTAAATCACTCCCATCCCGCCGCCGACATCAAAATACCTCAGCTCAATCCCCATCTCCCTGACCTCCTCGACCAGTGCAGTAATCTTCCTTATGGCTGCAACGTACGGCTCGCTCGAGACAATCTGAGAGCCGATGTGCATGTGTATTCCCGCGGCCGAGACATGAGCCATATTCTTCGATTGCCGATAAGCTTCAAGGGTCGAGGCCGGGTCGAGGCCGAACTTGTTTATTGCCTTTCCGGTGGTGATGTGACGATGAGTGAAAGGCTCAACGTCCGGGTTGACTCTTATGGCGAATTGCGCCGTTTTTCTCAGATTGCCAGCCACTTCATTAAGGCGAGAAAGCTCCGGCAGCGACTCCACCACGAAAAGGAAAATCCTCTCTCGAAGGGCATACTCCATTTCCGCGACCGTTTTCCCGACACCCGTGAAGACGACTTTCTCAGCATCAACCCCCGCTCGTAAGCATCTCAGCAGTTCCCCCTGCGATACCACTTCCATCCCTGCGCCATGCTCCGCCAGCAAGCGTAATATGGCAATGTTCGAGTTCGCCTTGATCGCATAGCAGACCATGTGCGGGACAGATTCCCACGCAGCCTTTATTTTGTTGAAGTGGTGAAGGATAGTGTTGGCACTATAGACGAAGACGGGGGTCCCCACCTCCTCGGCGATGGCGTTGACGTCCACCTCCTCGCAGAACAGCCTTCCATTCCTGTAACCGAACATGTCCATCGTCTAATCTTCCTCCGCCAGGCGGGCTCTCCACGACCTGATCTGGGCCGCAACTGACCTCGGCGATGTTCCACCCGGCGAGGTTTTACTCCGAACGGATGCTCGCGCATCCAGCAATCTCACCGCGTCATCCCCGAACTGCTCGCAGAATCCGCGAAGCTCCTCCCCGCTCAGTTCCTCCAGCGTCTTCCCTTTCTCGATAGCATAAGAAACAATTTTCCCGACGATTCCATGGCTTTCCCGGAAAGCAACTCCTTTCTTGACCAGGTACTCCGCGAGGTCAACCGCCTCAATGTATCCCTTCTTCATGGCTCGAGCGATGGAATCGGTTTTCACTTTGACCGACTCCATCATCTTGCTGAATACGTCGAGCGTCGCCTTGATTATGTCGCTGGATTCAAAGACCGGCAGTTTATCCTCCTGCATGTCGCGGTTGTAACTGAGCGGCAGCCCTTTCATCGTTGTCAGAAGCGAGACGAGATTTCCGAGGAGCTTGCCCGATTTCCCCCGCGCCAGCTCCGGTATATCCGGATTCTTCTTCTGTGGCAGCATGCTGCTCCCCGTGCAGAAGGCGTCTCCTATTTCCATGAAACCGAATTCCGACGACGACCAAATGACCATCTCTTCAGCGAGCCTCGACAGATGCATCCCTATCAGTGCCATGTCGCTGAGGTATTCGATGGCGAAATCTCGGTCGCTCACTGCGTCAATGCTGTTTTCGCTTATTCGGGAGAAACCGAGCTGTTTCGCAACGAATCCCCGGTCAATTGGAATGGATGTCCCCGCGAGCGCGGCGCTTCCAAGGGGCATCACGTCGGTCCTTTTGTAGGCATCTTTCAATCGCCCCTTATCCCGCTCGAACATACAGACGTAAGCGAGAAAATGATGGGCCAGCAGAACCGGCTGCGCTTGCTGAAGGTGCGTGTAGCCAGGGAAAACCACATCGCGGTTCCTCTCCGCCAGCGACACCAGAGCTCGTTGCAGAGAAACCAGCCGCTCGATGACCTGAGCGATTTCGTCTTTGACGTACATCCGAAAATCGAGGGCGACCTGGTCATTCCGGGAACGAGCCGTGTGAAGCTTCTTGCCCGCTTCGCCGACCTTTTCTGTCAAACGGGCCTCCACGTGCATGTGAATATCCTCGAGTGCCGGGTCGAAATGAAATCGCCCTTCCTCAATTTCCGTCTTTATTTCATTGAGGCCACCAACAAGAAGGCCCAGTTCCCGCTTCGTCAGCAGCCCGACCTTGTGAAGCATCTTCGCGTGGGCAATGCTTCCCCTTATGTCATACTCGTACAGGCGCCTGTCGAATTGAACCGAGGCAGTATAGTCCTCCAGAAGAGCATCCGCTTTCTCGGCAAACCTCCCGCCCCACAATTTCTCGTCACATTCCTTCTTTTTCATCTACTCATCACGCTCGAGTTCGCCCGGTAGCTTTTCGAGAGATGCCGCCGACGCCGATGGGCCGGGTATCCCTGGCCGCACGTATCCGGAGGCGAAGGGCATTCAAGTCTATGAATCCCTCCGCTTTCTTCTGGTCATATACTTTGTCTTCCTCAAACGTCACGACGTCTTGCCGATAAAGCGAGCGAGGCGATTTTCTGCCGGTCACCATCACGTTTCCTTTATAGATTTTCAATCGGACGGTTCCGGTGACATCCTTTTGCGTTTCATCCACCATCGCCCTCAAGACATCCATTTCCGGCGAGAACCAGAAGCCATTGTAAACAAGTTGCGAATATCTCGGAATAAGCGAATCGCGAATGTGCATCACTTCCCTGTCCATTGTGATGGACTCCATCGCACGATGCGCAATATGCAATATAGTGCCGCCGGGTGTCTCGTAAACCCCCCTTGATTTCATCCCGACGAACCGGTCCTCCACGACATCCACGCGGCCCACCCCGTTCTTCGCTCCGACCTGATTGAGCTTCGCAAGGAGCTTGGCGGGAGAATATTTTCGCCCGTTGACCGCCACCGGGACGCCTTGCACGAAATCAATGCTTACTTCAGTGGGCTGATCGGGCGCCTTCTCCGGATGGACAGTCGTCGTGAACATTTCTGGAGGGGGCGTGCTCCACGGATCCTCTAAAATCCCTCCCTCATAGCTGGTGTGGAGCATGTTCTGGTCAATGCTGTACGGTTTCTCCTTGGTTGCCGGGACCGGTATTCCGTTGGCTCTGGCATACTGAATGAGGTCGGAGCGAGACTTGAACTCCCATTCTCGCCAGGGAGCGATGACTTTCAAACCCGGAGCAAGCGCAGCGTACGTCAGCTCGAACCGCACCTGGTCGTTCCCTTTTCCGGTAGCACCGTGAGCGACGGCATCGGCTTTTTCCTTTCGCGCCACAGCGACCTGAGCCTTGGCAATGAGGGGACGGGCGATGGAAGTTCCCAGAAGGTATGCCCCCTCGTAAATCGCATTCGCCTTGAACATCGGGAAAACGAAATCGCGCGCAAACTCCTCCCTCAAATCCTCCACATATACCTTCTTCGCGCCCGTGAGAAGGGCCTTTTTTCTGACCTTATCGAGGTTATCTTTCTGGCCGATGTCTGCGACGAATGCTATGACATCAGCCTGGTAGTTTCTGACCAGCCATTTCAGTATTACCGACGTGTCAAGACCGCCGGAGTAAGCTAATACAATCTTCATCTTCGTTTTCCTCCGAGAGTCATTCAGCAGCAAGGCCCATGGCGGAGACGCGTTCCGCTGCGCGACCTATGCCTCGCTGCCGAGCAGCAAGAGCAATAACGCCTTCTGCACGTGGAGCCTGTTTTCCGCCTGGTCGAAGACCACCGAATGCGGCCCGTCCAGAACATCGTCGGTGACCTCCTGGTTTCTCTTCGCAGGAAGGCAGTGCATGAATATCACATCCTCCTTTGCGGACCGCATCACGTCCGAGTTTACCTGATAAGGGCGCAGCCTCTCTATTTTTTCTTTCGCCCTGCTCTCCTCTCCCATGCTGACCCATACATCCGTGTAAACAACGTCAGCACCCTTGACCACCTCTCTCGGGTCCTCGTCCAGCCGCATTTCGACTTGACCCGGGCCGTCTTCGACCTGTGAGGTTTCCTCCCTCTCCCCGGGCCTCTTTTCAGACACCGGCTGAAAGGTCTCCGCAGGCGCTCCGACGACCATCGAGGTGCCCGTAAGCGACGCCAGCCTCATCAGAGAACGGCAGACGTTGTTAACATCGCCGATATACGCCAGCCTAACACCCGCCAGCTCGCCCTTCTTCTCCCGAATGGTCAGAAAATCCGCCAGCGCCTGGCAAGGATGTTCTTCGTCCGACAGAGCATTGATGACCGGGATACTGCAGCTCGCCGCCAGTTCCACCACCGTCCGGTGGCGGAAAGTCCTCGCGGCAATCCCATCAACCCACCGCTCGAGGTTCCGCGCGATGTCGCAGACGGCTTCCCGCTTACCCGCAGCAACATCGCTCTGCGATAAGTAAACGGCGTATCCTCCTAACTGCGTCATCCCAACCTCGAACGTCACACGCGTCCTCAGAGAGGGCTTCTCGAAAAGTAGAGCCAGGGTTTTGCCCTCCAGCTTTCGGTCGGAGGCTCGTCCTTTCTTCAATCGCATAGCGAGTTGAAAGATATGCTCGATGTCCGCTTTCGTTAAGTCGCGAATGGAAATGACGTCCTTTTTCATCTTTGCTCCTGTCGTTCTCCCGAAACCTTTGTTGCTCGCCCCGAAAAGGTGTCCAAGACTACTGCCCCGATTCCTCCAGAACCCTGCCCAGAATCTCCATACCCTCCTCAATTTCCTGCCGGGAAATCGTCATTGCTGGAAGAAATCGCAGAACATTGCCGGCAGTACAATTGATTAACAATCCCTTTTCCATGCATTTGGCGGCGATGGCGTCGCCCGGTTTCGTCAACTCAGCGCCCAGCATCAGCCCTTCCCCGCGAACTTCCTTGATGATGCGATACTTCAGCTTGAGCCCTTCCAGCTTCTCCCTCAGATAGGCGCCCATCCCTTTGACATTCTCCAGCAGGTTCTCCTCCTCTATTGCCTCGAAGACAGCCAGGGCCGCCGCGCACGCCAGAGGGCTGCCCCCGAAAGTTGAAGCGTGGTTTCCGGGCACAAACACTTCCGCGAATTTCGGCTGGACGACTATTGCCCCTATCGGGAATCCTCCTCCGAGAGCCTTAGCAAGCGTCATGACGTCTGGCTCAACGCCGTACAACTGGTATCCGAAATACTCTCCCGTTCGGCCCATTCCGGTCTGAACCTCGTCGAAAATCAGCACCGCATCCCGCTGCGAGCACAGCTCTCTCATCCGCTGGAAGTATTGCCGCGTGGCGACGTGCACCCCTCCTTCTCCCTGAATCGGCTCAGCCATCACTGCACACGTCTTGTCAGAAATGGCATTCCTCAGCGAGCCGAAGTCGCCGAAAGGAACGTACCGGAAGCCAGCCAGAACCGGCCCAAATCCTTCGCGATACTTCGCCTGACCCGTCGCCGAGAGGGCCCCGAACGTCCTTCCGTGGAATGAGTTGTCCATCGTGATGACCTCGTCCTTTCCCTTCGACGCCCCGTACTTGCGCGCCAGCTTCAGCGCCCCCTCTACAGCCTCTGCCCCGCTATTGCAGAAGAAACACTTTCCTCCGAAAGAGTGAGATGCGATTTTTTCGGCGAGCTTCCCTTGCAGCTCATTGTAATAGTTGTTCGGCATGTGAATCAGCTTCTCCGCCTGAGACTTAATCGCTTCCACGACTCTCGGATGGCAGTATCCGATGACGCTGACGCCCCAGCCAGCGAACAGGTCGAGGTATTCCCTTCCGTCCACATCCCACACTCTCGACCCTCTGGCGCGGGCGATGACTATCGGATTCCGCTTATAAGTGGGCATCACAAACCTGTCGAATCCTTCCATGATTTTCTTCGCTTCTGATTGCGGTTCCATCTTCACATCGTGCACAAAAACGACGCGACCTCCTTCTGCCTGATCCTGCGGACGCCGTCGAGCCGCCAACCTCCTAACTCACTGGACGATCTGAGTCCCAATTCCCTTATCGGTGAATATCTCAAGGAGAAGGGAGTGGCTTAGCCGCCCGTCAATGATATGCGTTTTGTGGACTCCATTCTTTACCGCCTCAAGAGCCGCTTTCACTTTCGGTATCATCCCGCCGGTGATAACCTTCTCGCGCAGCAGCTCTTCGGCTATCTCTGCGTCAAGAGAAGATATGAGCGAAGTCTCATCATTCGCGTCTCTGAGCAGTCCCCGGACGTTCGTCAGGAAAACCAACTTCTCGGCGCGAAGAGCCTGTGCGATTTTTGCCGCCGCCTCGTCTGCATTGACATTGTAAACGAGATTATCTATTCCTATCCCCAACGTCGCGATGACCGGCAGCCGCCCCTTTCGCAGACTCTTCTTGATTGGTCCCGCATTGACCTTTACGACCTTTCCCACGAATCCTATGTCCACGGGCTCCGCGGGTTTGTCAGGGCCTTCGCTCACCACCGGACAGAACTTCTCCGCACGCAGCATTCCCTCATCCTTCCCGGAATATCCCTGCGCGTCCGCGCCGAAGTTCCCGATCTTCCCGACAATCTCGGTGTTTATTTCTCGCAAAAGTGTGTTTTCCACTATTTGCATGGCTTGCTCATCCGTAACCCGGTAGCCTGCAACAAATCTTGGCTCGAGTCCTGCCGTTTTCATATTCTGGCTTATCCTTCCACCCCCTCCGTGGACAACCACCGCCTTAATCCCGACGCTGTGCATGAACACCATGTCCCTCAGCGTGCCGTCCAGTTGTTGCTCGTCCACCAAGATGCTTCCGCCAAGCTTCACCAGCACGACCTTTCCCTTGAACGACTGAATGTACGGCAGAGCCTCCACCAGCACAGCCGCTTTTCGGATATACTCTTCCATGGGAACCCTACTTGTTGATTGCCACGTACTCCGCAGAAAGGTCGCAAGTCCAAATGGTCTGCTCAGACTTTCCGAGGTTCAGGTCAGCAACAACCTCGATCTCTTTTCCATGCAAGGCCTCCGAGAGCCTCCCGGCATCGAAGTCTGCCGGCTTTCCTCCCTCGGCAACTTTTGTCCCGCACAAATAGATGTCCACTAAGTCTCGGTTCACGCCCGCTCCCGAGTAGCCCAGCGCGGCCATGATTCGACCCCAGTTCGCGTCGCCCCCGTGCAGGGCTGTCTTCACCAGGTTCGAGTTCGCCACGGCCCTCGCCGCTTTATCCGCCTGACCGAAGGAACGAGCGCCTTTCACGGTGACGGCAATAAAACGCGTGGCTCCTTCGCCGTCCTTGACAATCATCCTGGCAAGCTCCGAGCAAACAAAATCGAGTGCCCCTTGAAAAAGCCTGCGACCGGTCCGTCGCCGAACCATCTCGTTTTCGGCCAGGCCGTTCGCGAGGGCGATGACCATGTCGTTTGTGCTCCTGTCGCCGTCAACCGTTATTCGATTGAACGATTTAGAAACCGATTCGCGGAGACACCTCGAAAGAACCGGCTGATAAATTTCCGCATCTGTCGTGATAAAGGCGAGCATTGTACGCAACTTCGGCGAAATCATCCCGGCTCCCTTTGCCGTCGCTCCGATTCGTATTTCGGTTCCGGCGATAACCTCGCTGACCGCTATTTCTTTGGTCACGGTGTCGGTTGTCAGGATAGCCTCGGCAGCATCGTGGGCGCCCTCCTTTCGCAGTTCCCTCGCAGCCTGTCTGATCCCTTCCTCAACCCTGTCCATCGGCAAAAACTGGCCGATGGGCCCGGTCGAGGCAACCAGAACTCTCTTGGGCTGCATGCCCAGCGCTTCTCCGCACGACTCCGCCATCCGCAAGGCGTCCTGAAAACCGCGCTCCCCCGTGCAGCAATTGGCGTTCCCACTGTTGATGACCACCGCATCCGCGATTATTTCGCGCCGGATGCGTCTTCGCGTCAGCTCCACAGAGGCCGCCCTCACTCGATTCGTAGTGAACATGCCAGCGGCAATGCACACTTCTTCCGAAGCAATTATTGCAAGGTCTTTCTTTCCTTCCTTGATTCCGCAAGCTACCCCTGCGGCAGTGAAGCCAATCGGGGCCGTAATCCCGCCTTCAATCCTTTTCATGCCTGCTTTAATCCGTCGGTCTCATCGAAGCCGAATACCACGTTCAGGCACTGAACAGCCTGCCCGCTAGCGCCCTTTACCAGGTTATCTATGGCGCACGCGATAACTATTTTCCCCTCGGCAGTTTTGGTAATCCCGATATGGCACGAGTTCGTCCCCGCCACATCGGCGCTTCGGGGGAACAATCCTTCGCCGAGAACCGTCACGAAGGGTTCGGCCTCATACATCTCGTCATATGCCGCTCTGACATCATCAAGCCCGACATCACCCTCAGCGTCGAGATAAATCGTCGAGACAATTCCGCGGTTCATCGGCACCAAATGCGGCGCAAAGGTAACCTTCACTTCCTCTCCATATAGCCGCGAGAACTGGTCTTCTATCTCAGGCTGATGCCGGTGCTTCCCGATGCCATATGGCGAAACGCTCTCGTTGCATTCGGGGAAGTGACACCGGCTCGAGGGCGTGCGTCCTGCGCCGGTGACACCCGATTTTGCGTCAATTACTATCCCTCTTGGCCGAACCATGTGCCTTCTCAAAAGGGGCGCCGCTCCCAGTATCGCCGATGTCGGATAGCACCCCGGCACGGCCACCAGCGGGCATCCTCTCAGCCGGTCGCGGTTGAGCTCCGGGATGCCATAGACAGCAAGCTTCAGCAGCTCGGGGCGCTCGTGTTCAGCCCCGTACGCCGCCCGGTAAGTCTCAGTGTCGGCAAACCGGAAGTCCGCGCTGAGGTCAACCACCTTTATCCCTTTCTCAACGATAGGACCGATAATCCCCATGGAAGCCCTGTGCGGAACGCACGCAACCACCGCATCACATCCATCCAGAGACGAATCAGTCCGGTACTCCTCGACTTCCAGGTCGAGCTTCTTGCTGAGTCGAGGGAACGCTTCCCATATCTTCTTTCCCACAAACTCCATCGAGAACAGCCTCGCCACCTCCACACGCGGATGGTTCACCAGAAGGCGTGCCGCTTCCTCGCCCGTGTAGCCGGTGGCGCCAAGTATGGCCACCTTTATCTTTCCCTTTCCTTTCTTCTCAAGCTTTGCGTCCATCATGAAATCACCCACGGGCCGCCTTAATCTCCATCGCAAGTCCTTCGGCGCAGACAGCGAAAGTAACGCCCCATTCCACACTCGTTTCGCTATCGGTTTCCCATTCCGAACCTTTGGCCAATCTCTCCCTATCGCAGCCGAACCGATTTCGCATTCTACGAAAGGCCAGAAACTAATGTCAATCTAAAGCAAAAGAGCAGAAGTACCGCTACTTCTGCTCCAAAACCTCTTAATCGCCTTTACCTGTTTTTCAGTCAGATTCGCAAAAGCAGCAGCACCTTACCTCTTCGTCCACTGGAACCTCGCCCTCGCCCCTCGCTGACCATACTTCTTCCTTTCCTTCATGCGAGGGTCCCGGGTAAGGACACCCAGGCGCTTAAGCTGCTGCCTTAACTCCTCCTCGGCCATGATCAACGCCTTGGCAATCCCATGGCGAACCGCACCTGCCTGCCCTGAAATCCCTCCTCCTCTTACCATAGCCTGCACGTCGTACTTCGTGAGCCGGTCAACTGCTGCCAGGGGCTGCTTGACGACCAGCGGCAGCGTCCCCGGCCCGAAATACTCCTCGAGGGGCTTTTCGTTAACCAGTATTTCTCCTTTCCCCTCGAAGAGACGCACCGAGGCTACCGATGTTTTTCTTTTTCCTGTCGCTGTATAGATTCTCGGGGACTCAGCCATAATTCCTCACATACGCCTTCACCATATATATAACAAACACAGAATGCTCTGTCAAGCCATCAACTTATCGAAAGAACCTCCGGCTGCTGAGCCTCGTGCGGATGCTCCGGACCGCAGTAAACCTTCAGCTTCCTCAGCATCTTCCGCGCCAACTTGTTCCTTGGAATCATTCTCTGCACAGCCAGGCGGATAATTCGGTCCGGATGTTTCTTCAACATGTCCGCATACTTGATTTCTTTCAGCCCACCCGGATAGCCGGAAAACCGTTGGTAGATTTTCTGCTCTGCTTTCTTGCCCGTGAGCACAACCTTCTCGGCATTCACGACCACTACAAAATCGCCCGTGTCCACGTGTGGAGTATAGGACGGCTTGTGCTTGCCTCGCAGGATGTCGGCAATCCTTGTGGCTATCCTGCCCAGGACCTGCCCTTTCGCGTCAACAACGTACCAGCGCCGCTTTATCTCTGTTTCCTTTGCCGCATAAGTTTTCATCTATCTTTATTCTCTTTCCGCAGCACGAATATCCTAGAGAGCATAGGCAAAACTACACTCTCTGTCAATAGAAATCTCCCTGCCGCTCTTTCCGCTGGCCTCCAAAATCTCACAGAGACGAAAGGCCGTCCCAGAGTTCCCTTTGCACCCTCTGCGTTCCGCGCGGTGATCCCCGCCCCAAGATGATGCGTTATAGGAAAAATCAAAAGATTTCGCCTCCTCCGAGAGCGACAGATTAGGAAGAAGGAGATTTCCTTCTCGGCGACCACACGGAAATGTTCGTTGACACAGGTCGCCTGAAGCGGTATTCTTCCAGAAGAGATAGGAGAGCTGTACGCGACGCTCCGTAGGTTTTCGGCAGCGTGTGTTCCTGGGGCTTAAGGCGATCGAGTAGGGCATGGAGGTCCGCTTCCATCAGGGCACAAATTCTCCCTATCCGTTCGACGAAGCGTTCGCGCACTTAGCGTGTGCGCTGATACTTCTGTAGGCGAGTCTTTTTGGAGCGAACACGCCAAGAGCGTGTTCGGAACGTGAGGGGGCGGATGCTCCGATGCGCGGCCGCCGGCGCGCGAAGCCGCGGCCGATGCGAAGAGGCTGGTCGCGGGCCTCGCTCGGACTTCGGGAAAGTGATGCCTCGCGCGAGCGCCGAAGAGCACGAGCAGAAATCATTTTCTTCAATAGAGCTCTGTATGTCGAAAATGAGTGTGGCGAGAGAAAGAACGCCAGGCATGAAGGGATGTAAAATGAGTGGGTTTGCACGACAAGCGAGAACAGCGTCGCTGATTCTATTTGTGCTGCCCGTGGTGTTCGTTCCCCTTGGGGAAGTGACGCCCTACGAAGGCCAATACGACCGCGTCTTCACGGTTACTGAAACGTACGACTACTGGGACACAAACACCCTCGATGGAGTGCCCGATGGCAATCCAAATCTCCCGGGAGTTCAGTGCACCCTTCGCGCGGCTCTAATGGAGGCGCAAGCCCAGGGCGGCACGACCTTAATCAACCTTCCCCTCGGCGTCCTCGAGAACACAATATCGCAGCAGTTCATCAACGCCAACGTAATCATAGAGGGGAAGGGACCGGACAGTTCAATAATAGAGGGGAATCACATTGCGGCTGTTATTTGGGTCGGCGACTACGAAGACAAGACAAATTACACGGTTACCATTATTGGCGTGACTCTTCGCAACGGAACGGTCTCAGATGACCGTTTATGGGGGGGCGGGGGCGTCCAGAACCTTTACAGCACTGTCACGCTCAGAAACGTGGTTGTTACCGGCAATGCGGCTGGGGGCCTCGTCCAGTGCATCTTCGGCGGGGGTATCCGAAACACCGCGAACATGACCCTCGAAAACTGCACCGTTAGCAACAACCAAGCCGCCGGTGCTGGCGGCGGAATCTACAATGACGGCACTCTGACGATCCTCAATAGCACTCTTGCCGAAAATATCACCGACAGCTACGAAGGGGTTATCGGCCCTGTGAGCGGCGCTGGCCTTTACAACTACCGCGGGAGCGTCACGGTGACAAACAGCACGTTCAGCGGCAACAGAGGGACCGGTGCCGGTGGCGCGATGTTCAATTCCGGGGGAGACGACATTATTACTGCCACCAACACCACAATCAGCGGCAACAGGGCGGGCACCTACGGTGGTGGCATCTTCAACTGGTATGGCGGAGTAACGCTCACCAACGTTACCCTGGCCTACAATATTGCCAGCATCAACGGCGGCGGCATTTACCAGTATTCAGGTTCCCCGTACCGGGGCACAACTCTGAAAAATACCATCATCGCGCACAATAGCGGTGGTAACTGTGCAGGCTCCCTCAGCAATGTCAAGCGCGCCGGCTCCAACCTGTGCAGTGACGCGACCTGCGGAGGAGGCTTCATCGTCGGCGATCCACTCCTCGGCCCGCTCCAGAACAACGGCGGCGCGACCTTCACCCATGCTCTTCTGGAAGGCAGCCCCGCCATAGACGCCGGCGATGACAGCATTTCCCCTGCGACAGACCAGCGGGGCGTTGCCCGTCCCCAGGACGGTAATGCCGACGGAACCGCCGTCTCCGATATAGGCGCCTACGAGCGCGAAGGCGCGGTGGTACCTAAACCCGACATTTCCGTCTCCCCCACAAGCCTCGACTTTGGCGACGTGCTAATCGGGCAGTCGTCCGAGCAGACAGTAACCGTAGCGAACAACGGCACCGGAGAGCTGACGCTCGGGACAATCGCGAGCGCTGACCCCCTCGCTCAGCCATTTGCCATTGTCTCCGACGGCTGTTCCGGGGGGACTATTCCTCTCGGAGGAAGCTGCACGTTTACCGTTCGGTTCGCACCCACGAGCGCTGGCGATTTCTCCGACACGTTTGACATCCCGTCCAACGACCCGGACGAAAACCCGGTTACCGTGTACGTCGCAGGGGCAGGCGCAGCCCCCGGCGGGCCACAACTGGTCTCCGAAACGTGGTCCACCATGCACAACGGCGGAAACGGCCATGACTACATCTATGCGGTGGGAATTGATAGCCAGGGGAATGTCATCGCCGCCGGAACGCTCAAGGGCATCAATTCCCCCGAGCACGACACTTCTGCGTACTTAGTCAAGTACAATCCGGCGGCAGGCGCCTCCCCGGCCCGCGCACTCCAGATTCCGCTGAACGACGCTGTCGTCTGGAGCGATACTCTGGAGATGGGGCCGCGAGGCGGAGGAAAGGACGACAGCTACGATGCTTTCTTTGGCCTTGCGGTGGACAGTCAGGACAACGTCATAGTCGTGGGCAGAAAATCTGGGACGTATATCTTCGACTCATACCATCAGGCCATGCTCATTCGCAAATACGCCCCCGGCGGCGACCTCCTCTGGGAGCGGACGTATCGGGATGGCGCGGAAAGCGCATGGCAGACCGCCTGGGGCGTCGCGCTCGACGCAAATGACAACATCTATGTAGCCGGGAATGTCTTCACCTCGTGGAGCGTAGGGCATCAATGGGCTCTGCTGAAGTACGACAAGGACGGAACCCTCCAGCCCGGCTTTCCCCTCTATTACAACTTCTCCCCGTCATACGAGTATGCGGATGTGGCTTACGATGTCGCGGTGGATAAAGATGGGGACTTCGTCGCAGCCGGCTATCGCGGCGTTTCCAAGACCGACTTCGACTGGCATGTCCGCAGGTACAACTCCAGCCGAAACCTTGTCTGGCAGGACACGTATAACGGCACGCCGAGCCTTATTGACTACGCCCGCGGAGTCGCCATTGATAGCAAAGGCGACGCGTTGGTGGTTGGCTACACCAACAAGGGAACGGACAACTCCGCCGGCGCCAATTACGACTGGCTCATAATCAAATACAGAGCCGCAGACGGATACAGGCTCTGGACACGCACCTTCGAAAGCGCGACAGGGAAAAGCGAGGCGTGCTACGACGTGCTCGTGGATGCCCTGGATAACGTATTCGTGGCGGGCTTCCAGTGGGGGAGCGATGGAATCGCCCACTGGCGCCTCGAACGACTGAACGGACAGGACGGAAGCCTCCTTTCCGAGCAGGTCTGGGAATCGAGCACAAACCAGGCCATATACAGCCTGGCGCTCAGGAACAGGCAGATTGCGCTCGGCGGCTACGAAAACAACGGAACGAATAACGATATGCGTACGGCTTTCGCCCTCCCTTCTCCGCCCATGATTACGAGCTTTCGTCGGACCGCCGAGAACGAGGTGAGCATTGAGTGGAGCGGCGCGATGGGCAAGGTAACCATTCTGCACAGCCCGATGTTGATTCCTGCCGACTGGCAACCCATCGCAGGCCCGACCTCGGCGGCGAGCTGGAGCGTGAACCTCCCTCCCGGAGCGGCGGCCGGCTTTTATCGCCTTCAGGAGGAATGACACCGTCTCCGTCGCGATGGGGGGACTCCGGTCCACAATTTCATTTCCCACACACGCGGCATCCGCAGTTAGCCATCCCATTCGCGAGCCTTCATTCGAGCGAGGGCTCCCAGCACGCCCGGTTCCATAGGACAACGCCGCGTTTGCCCTTATCCTGATTTCGGAGACGCGAAAAGCAGTCATCATCGGCTCCGGGTGATTCGCGCAGGATCCGAACGCATTGCAGCGGAAGCGCCGAGACCTGGTGGGCTTGAAGGCTGCTGTGGAGCCCCTTGAGAAGATAATCCTCGACGGCAGGTAGCTTGACAATCCGCGGTCCCACGGAAGGGAAAGTACAGCAGGACGTGCCTGTTGGATCAGCGACCCCGCGGATCCCTTTCACCCCAGCCGCGACACCATCCATTCGGTATCGTGAACCCCCATAGAACGTGCCGTCTCGTCCTCACTGGCGTAGAACGCGACAATGGATCCGACCCGCCCGCTCTCAATGACCGTATTCGCGGCAACCTTAGTGCTATCATTCATAAATGGTATCGCGTATTTTCGGACAGGATTACGGGATAATGGGACGATGTGCAGATCGCTGGCCCCGGCGTGAAGTGACAAGGTCTTCACGGGCTGGCTTTCCAATCGTGTCCATCCTGTTCATCCCGTCCGAAAGAAACGCCCGGTGTGTCATACGTGATACCATTTCTGAATGCATGTACTTATGCTCGAGAGAGTCAGTGCTGCGCAGGACAACGTTCTTGCCGTTCAACCGGATGCCTTCGACATGGACCTCGGGCGCGAGCAACGCTGTATCGCCGTCGGCCCCCGCCTCTATCCGGCTCCCGCTGGTCCCCGTTCATGCGAGCGACCGATCCACATATCTCATAGCGGTGCCTGCTCTCGCCGCGGCCAAGGCCTAGGCCGCCGTCGGGCCGCGTCGCCTCTCTCTTCCTTCTGCGCGACGCCGACGGGGTGCTCCAGGCACCAGCTCGCTGCCCTGGAAATGCAGCCGCACCCGTTCGCACCGGTTCCGCCAATCCGTCGGGAGTCTTCGCCGTCGGAGGAAATTCAAGCGGGCGCTGTTCCCGATGGCGAATGGACAACCCTCTCCCCCTCGCATGGACGCCACTTCAATTCAGACCCTCCCTTCCTCAACTTACGGCCCGCCTTGGCGTTCTCCGCGCTTCAAGAATGTTTGCCCCTTGCAATTTTTGTCCCAACGCCAAGACTTGTTTCGAGTCGTGCATCAGTCGGTTGGAGCTTGACTTGGCTTTCTCGGGGAATTATATTGAATGAAGGGCGAGGGATGCTTTGGATTTCGGGGCCCGGCGCGGCGCGATTAGCGGCGGAGAGACGGTCCTGAGATCTTGCCCAAACGCCTGGCGAGAAAAACGAGCTGGTGACAATGGAACCGATGCCCGATAGGCAAAACCAAGAGCAGACCGACCAGGGCTCCTACGAACCGGAGCTTGAGGCCAGGAGGTGGCCGATAGGAGTGCTGGTCGCAGCCGTCCTTTTGGTGGTGGGAATTCTGCTCGTCGTTCTCGTCGGCGCGCCTATCCTGCAAGGTAAGAACGTCAGGCTCGCGAAGTACAGGGAGAGCGCAGCCGCTTTCGTGGCGGAGCGGGAGTTTGCCAAAGCCATTTCCATGTATCAGAGGGCCCTCGCCCTCCAGCCCGATGATAGCAGCATTAGAAAGTTGATGGCGCACTGCCGCTTCCAAAGCGGCGACCTGCCGGAGGCTATAGCGGAGTATCATCGCTGCCTCCGCATCAAGCCGGACGACGGACAGGTTCGTCTCACATTGGCTTCCCTTTATCTCCTGGCCAAGAAAGTTGACCGCTCAAGAGAAATCCTCGATGCTCTCCTCGGAAGCGAGTCAGACAATCTTCTCGCCTTGACGATGGAAGCGCAATGCTATTACGAGCTGAAGAATAGCCCCCACCCGTTGGTCAGCGTTAGCATGATAACGGACATTCTTCCTGCGACCGCGTCGCGCTACAACCTTCCTGCCGAGTCCGGAGCTGTCGGGGCGAGCGCTACCGAGGAGAAGGAGCTTCTTCAGGCTGTTCAACGCAGTCCCGACGAAGTTCAACCCCACAAGAATCTCGCTGATTTCTACCGTCGCCAGAAGCGCTTCGCCGACGCTGAGCAAGAATACAGCAAGATGGTTGAAATCGCTCCCCAGGACCCCTACGTCCACCTCCACCTCGCCGACTTCTATAGGAGTGAAGAAGTCGCTCGTCTCCCGGAGGCGGTGGAGCAATACTCCGCCATCCTCCGCGCCATAGACTCCAAAAACCTCTTCGCCTTGAGGGGAATCAGTGGGCTGTCGCTCGCCGCCGGCGACCTCCCAGCCGCAAAAAAATACATTGACAGGCTTCTTCTGGATTATCCTCCGGATGCCTACGGTCGGTATTTCCGCGGGATCATGGAAATCTACGACGACGATGCCGCGAGAGCAACGATGGATTTTCAGTTCGTCACCAAGGAAATCTCAGAGTACCCCCACGCTCACTACCTGCTCGGATATGCCCACCTCCTCAATCACGCCCTCGCCAAAGCAGAGGCAGGTTTGGAACAGGCAGCAAGAGTTGATCCCGCATACGGCCCTCCGCTTCTTTTATTGGCCGAAATAGCGCTCAATCGGGGACAATTCAGACGCGCCCTTGAAGTGATAGACAGGCTTCTCGTTATGGAGAGAGAAAAAAACAATCCCCTCACGCACCTCATTCACGGAAGAATTTACCTTTCGCAGAACGAACCGATCCGAGCCGAAGCTCCCTTCACGCAACTTTCCGAGCTCGACAAAGAAAGCGTTTATCCGAGGCTCCTATTGGGCGAGATTTGCAAGAGGACCGGCAAAAGCGACCAGGCCGTCGCCCAGTACCAGGCGGCAATAGCCGCCGACCCAAGTTCCCCGCTTCCCTCCTATCTCCTCGGCCTCCTCTACGAGAGAATGGGCGAGCCGGTGTTATCGCTGGCCAACCTCGAGGATGCTGTCAGAAAGGCACCCAATCTCGCTCTTTCCGCAAGAAGCCTGGCGTACGCCTACATCAGAAACTCCGGTGGCGACAAGGCAAACGCGAAGGCCCTGGGCGAAACGCTCCTCCAGAGGTTCCCGAACAATTTCACCCTCCTCGACATCCTCGGCACAATTTTCTACGAGAGAAAGGAATTCCCCAAGGCCGTGGAAGTCTTCGAACTCATCCCAGAACAGGAAAGGGATGCTCGCCCGCACATAATTTACCATTACGCCATGTCGCTCTATCGCAGCGGCAAACACGATTTCGCTCGCAGGGAGCTCGAGAAGGCCGCCCGCTGGCTGAGAACCCTTCCGAAAGCCGAGGACGTGGAGAAAACCCTGGATGAACTCGTCTCTCCCGGAGGAGCCGCTGAATAGCTCCACGGGTTTTTCAGTCGCTTAATTCGTCCGCGCTTCGACGGAAACCTGCACGAGAGGACTGGAATTTGAGCCTGGAAGAGTTCGCGTGGCGCACAGTCGTTCTCGCAGTCGCCAACGGAGCGTTCATGCGGCTTGCCATCGCTCTGTTTGATTTCGGCAACGAGCGGAATAAGCTTCTGGCGGCGATTCTGTGGTCAATTCCGTTCTCTGCCCTCGTTCACGCCGGACTCTGGGTCTGGACTCGCACTGGCTTGTATGGCGGTGGCGTGTTCTGGCTGATGTCCCTGATGCTCTTCTACGCGGCTCTGCTGAAGTGGTACGACCTGGAAATCGGCCAGACCGTCAAGGCGACGATTCTGACCCTCCTTCTCGACGTCGGGACTTACATCGCTCTCAGTAAGACCGCCATTCTGCCGCCCATTGCAGGCGATGCGTTTGCCTCTCGCGTGGGCTTCCGGTGAATCGCCATTGTAGCGCACGCAGCTACGTGCTTATCATCACGCCCTTCGCGCAGAGGTATGGGAAGACATTCGTCCTGAAGCCTTCCGTGACTCGCTCCGTCTCGCGGGAGACCGCGACGACGTTGTCCCGAAAAATCTGGTAGAAGTTTCCGGAGACCATTGCGTTTTTGATCCTCCCGACGATTTTTCCGTCGCTGATCCTGTAGGCGAGCATCAGGTTGGCAGAGAAGTCTCCCGAGAGGAGGTTGCCGGTGAAAAGCCCCATCATCAGGTCCACAATTACCCCGTCTTTGATGTTCGCCAGAATTTCCTCGTAGCTTCGTTCTCCCGGCATGAGAAGCCAGTTCGTGCTCTGCGGCGAAGGGGGCGACTGGTAAGACTGCCACCCAGTATAACGGTCTATCCGAAAACCATTCCCTGTCGCGGGTACATTCAGCTTCGGCGCTGTTCGCAGGTCAACCGCTAAAGACCTCAGCACTCCATGGTCCACAACGGTTTTCTTTCGCAGCAGGCTTCCCTCATCGTCAAACGGTGCTGAACCTATTCCGTTCTCCAGAAGCCCATCCTCCACGAGGGTCAGCTTTTCGCTGAGGATTCGTTCGCCCATCTTGTTCCTGATCGGGGAAGTGCCCTTTTCCACATTCATTCCGTTAACGCCGAGCTTGAGGACGTCGAAGAGGGCCACTCCCGCTCGCGGAGTGAAAATCACAGTCTTAGGGCCGCCATCTATCTCAACGTTCACACGGCTGACCCGGAAGTCTGATATGACACGTTCCGCCAGCTTCTCCACCTCCATGGGGGCGCTCGTTCCCGCCCACTCACGGTAACAGTAAAGGATGTTTTTTCCGTCAACGAGTTGCCCTCCGACGGTCGCCCATAGAACGGTCTTGCGGTACTCCGAGTCGAATCCGGAGGAATTGGCAATGCGAATCCGAATGTCTCCCTTGCCAATCCCCCCGAAAACGAGGATGCCACGCTCGTACTGGTTGACTCTCCCGATCGCCCGCGTGGCGGCTTCAGCGAGCTCCTCTGGTTTTAGCTTTCGCACCCCTTCGTCTTCCAGCCTTATCCCACCAGCGCCCGGAGCAGACGCTGGCAACGAGATGCCCGTCTTCTCACCATGCAACGCGCATTCCACAGCACCCTGCGCGACCAGGCGGATTTTCCCTAAGTCGGAAGCCGCCCCAAACCCGAGCCTCTTTTCGACCAGAACACGCAAGCCGACTCCGATAACTTGATTGCAGTCCATTGATTTCAGTCGGCTGTCCTCAAATCTCACGGCGGAGACGGTCCCTTCCTGAAAAAAAACCTCGCATTCGTCCGCCCCGTATGCGTGAGCCTTTTCCATCATATCGTCCAGCATTTATTCCCCCCCAACAATGACATCGCGGATTCTTATGTGCGGGCCCTCGTGGCCGATGGGCAGCGGTGTCTGCGACCCTTTCCCGCATCCTCCCGGCCCGTTATACAGAGTCTGATCGTTGCCGACAGCATCTATGTTCTTCAGCGTCGTGAAGACGTTCCCGGACAGTGTCACGTCGCGGACCATCTCCGCTATTTTTCCTTTGCGGACCATGTACCCTCCTTCAGCTCCGAACGTGAAAAGCTCGTGGGAGGTCTCCCCGCCGGTCGTGTTGACCGCATACACGCCAAGGTCAATATCTCTTACCATCTCCTCAAACGACACCTCGCCCGCCTCCACGCACGTATTTCTCATTCGACAGATTGGTGGAAAGCGATAGCTCAAAGCGCGGGCGTTTCCGGTTGGCTTCTCGCCCATGAGGCCTGCTGTCTCCCTTGAGTGGAGCCTCCCCACAAGCCTTCCTTCCTTTATGAGGTAAGTTCTCTCCGTCGGAACGCCTTCGTCGTCATACTTCAAGTATCCTCTGCTCCCCATTCGCAACCCTGTATCGTAGACGTTCAACTTCTCAGAGCCATATACCGCCCCAAGAGTCATCAACTCCTGAAGCCTCTTGTTCTCGTAAACGTTGTCCGCCTCACTGAGATGACCGAATGCCTCGTGGATGAACACGCCGGTAAGAGTAGGGTCGGCTATGACCGTGTATCTGCCGCTTTTTACCTTGGGTGCTCGCAACTGCAGGACGGCCCTTCGGCACACTTCCTCGACTTTTTCCTCCAGCCCTTCCGCGCATGAGTAGTCGTCGTTGGAGCCAAACATCACCCTTTGCGATCGCGTTTTATCCCCTTCCGCGCAAATTGCCGAGCAGACTCCCGCAATGTCCATTTTCTCCTGAACGATGTTCGTCCCTTCGCTGTTCCCGAACCAGATTTTGTGGTGCCGGTCGAAATAGAGAACTAAAGACGACGTTATCTCCCGCGAATAGCCGTTGATGAGGTCGTTGTATCCTTTCATCAAGGAAACCTTCGCGCCGAGCGGGACGCCCCGAGGGTCTTTCTTCAAAAGCAACGCTACCTCCTCCTCGGCGGGGTGAACATCCGCCAGCACTGTTCTCTGCCGGCCGAGAAGTTTCGCCTGCGCCGCTGCCATCTCCGCGAAACGCTCTATATCGTGAAGGTCGTTGAAGGAAGCGAATCCCCAACTCCCACTCGAAAGACATCGCACGCATCCGCCGAACTCCGCTGTCGTGCTGATGGTCTCCAATTCCTTTCCAGAGAAGCGAATGGAGGTCTCGGTGCTTTCCTCGATTCGCATTTCGATGTAATCGCACTTCCCTCTGAACTTGCCGATGAGGTCTCTGACGAAGTTTCTCACTTTCTCTGCCTTCTCGACATTTGCTGACCGACGACACCCGGCTGAATCGCCGACCCGTCGTTCCATTCATTTTCTGCGCCGTCCGCATCTTCACCCTTATTGCCTCGCTCGCGCATTTTTTTGCGCTTCAGCGCGGCTGTTCTCCCCCGGCCACAATTTCCGGCAGCCATCTCCTGCGGCGGATTATAGAGCACCGGGCGCGGATTGTGAACGGCTAACTCAGCGGCAACATCCGGAAAGACGGGCGTGGTAACGCGAGCTCTTCTCAGCCATGCGGAAGTGGACCAGAAGAAGACAGGATTTCTTTTTTTCGGCTGCAAGCCCGATACTTTTTTCTCCATGTCAGTTTGTTCAACTTCCCCCTAATCGTTACGAAATTTGCTACGATGTAACTGGAGTAGAAAGGCAGAGCTATCAAAGAAGAAATGCCATGCGTTCCGGGGTGCCTTGTTTTCAACGTTTGTTCCGGATGTGATTGTCGCGGAGAGCGAGGCGCCGCGCGCAAAAGCCGGGCCCCTGACGACCGCCCTGGCGAATCTGGGTTGCCTCGGCATTTATTGATGGAGGAAGCAATGCTCTTTGGCTTCAAAATGACAGTCGCAGTCACGGTGTCCATGTTGTCACTCTCCTTGCCCGCGATTTCACAGGCAACTGCCGAACAAATCGGTGACAAGTATAGCGGGACGATTCTTTCAGAAGAGAGCCTCGGTGCCTATTGGAGGATGGAGGGCGATTTGTCCGACACGAAATCGGGCGCCCGCGGCATTCTGCATGGTGGAGCGGCTCGGTTCCTCGAAAGCCCGGGCACGGGCAAAGCGCTCGCACTGGGAAAGGGCGAGTTCGTCATCGTCGAGAAAACGCCCCATCTGGACCTTCCCGAAACTACCGTTGAACTTCTCTTCCGTATCGAAGCCAGGCCGACTGCAAACGCGTGCTTGCTCGCCAAGAGGTCGCAGAAGCAAACCCGCTTTAGCATTCACCTCAGCAGGGACTTAACGCAACTGCAAATCTGGAACGGCCGCGATGTTATTCCTGCTGACTTCCCCATCTCGCCGCTTCCCACAGGCCAGTGGCATCATCTCGTGGTTACCGCCTCAAAGAGCGGACTCAGCGTCTATCTGGACGGTGTCTTGTCGGCTCAGATACCCGGCGCTTCCTTCAATTTCTCAGCAGGAGATTTGCCGCTCCTGATTGGAGCCGCAACCCCAACCGGCTACGAGCAGTGTGAGTGTGTCATTGACGAACTCGCTGTCTATTCGCGAGTTGTTGCAGAGGACGAAGTTCTCCGCCATGTAGATGCCATTGGCTGGACAGGCAGAAGGAAAACCCTCCTGGTCGCGAAGGAGAAGGCTGTCAGGCAAAAGGAGGCTCGCGAGGCTCAGGGGAGACGGGAGAAAATGGGGCTGCTGGCCGAACTCATGAGTGACACTCGGCTCGTGGCTCCTGGGAAAACGCGGGTCTATCGCGACGAGCATCTGACAGCCATCAGCTTTCCGCTCGGCGGAATAGGGTCGGGCTGCATCCAACTCAACGGAAAGGCCGAGCGAGCAGTCTGGCAGATTTTCAACAACTTCAAAGGGGTGTCTGTGCCGCACAGCTTTTTCGCAGTAAGAGTCAGCGGCCCGGAGAGACGGACAGTCGCGCGGGTCCTTCAAACCAGCCCCGTCGGGCCGTTCGAAGCGATGAAGAGCCTCAGTTTCCGCGGGGAGTACCCCTTCGCCTCGTATGACTTCGAAGATGCCTCCCTTCCCGTTTCCGCAAGCATGGAGGCCTTCAACCCGTTGATTCCGCTCAACGCCCGCGACTCGGCGATTCCGTGTGCCATCTTCAACCTCACGGCGAGAAACACCAGCCCTCGGACGGTCGAAGTGACTTTCCTTGCAGCGCAGCAGAATGCCGTCGGCTTCAACGGTGGTGGAGAGATCAAGGGCCGCAGCTTCGCGGCGTATGGCCGCAATATTAATCGCGTGCTGAAGGAGAAGGATGCGACCATTCTTCACATGACCGCCGACGTGAAAAAGGATTCCTTAACCTACGGCGACATGGCCGTGGCAGTGATTGCGGAGGGGGCAACCGCGACGGCCTCCTGGGGCAGCCTTGATTCGCTCTTGACCGACGTGCTGGATGATGGAGAGCTCAGCGGCCCTGAAACCGCCGGCCCGTCGCCCACCGGCGAGACACTTGACGGAGCCGTCGCGGCACGGTTCTCCGTCGAGCCCGGTCAGACCCGCACGGTCGCATTTGTGCTCACATGGTTTTTCCCGAACGCACGCCATGGGCACGAAAAGTGGGGCGGCGAAGGAAACATGTACTCAAACTGGTGGGATAGCGCGCTGGGCGTGGCTCGAGAGGTACGCGAGCGATTCGACGAGCTGTCCCGCACGACGAGGCTCTACCACGACACATTTTACGCGTCGAATCTCCCGCGATGGCTTTTGGACCGCATCAGCTCACAGGTGGCAGTTCTTCGCAGCAAGACATGCTTCTGGACCAAGGACGGCTACTTCGGCGGGTGGGAAGGCTGCTGCCCGGAATCGGGCTGCTGCCATGGAAACTGCGCTCACGTGTGGCATTACGCTCAGGCACACGCGAGGCTATTCCCATCAATCGCCCGCCGGATGCGAGAGGAAGCGCTGAGGTTTCAAACCGAAGACGGGAAGATTCCGTTCCGTCAGCCCGATGGAGGCGCCGCCTGCGACGGACAGTTTGGCGAGGTTCTGGCGGCTTATCGCGAACACTTATGCAGCGTGGACCGTCGCTGGCTCGATGAGAATTGGCCCCGTGTCAGAAAGGCGATGGACTATGTCATTGCCGCCTGGGACCGCGACGAGGACGGCGTCCTGGCGGGCGCCCAGCATAACACCCTCGACTGGGAAGTTGGCGGAAGCACTTCCTGGCTGGGCTCGCTTTACCTGGCGGCTCTGGCGGCGTCCGAAAAGATGGCCGAGCTCCCGGGCGATAGTGCCGTCGCCCGCCGTTACCACCGCATCCGCAAGAGCGGCGCAGCGAAGCAGAACGAAACGCTCTGGAACAGCGAGTATTTCATCCAGATTCCCGACCCGGTGCCACAGAAGGATTACAACGATGGGTGCCACATTGACCAGGTCCTTGGTGAGTGGTGGGCGAGCCAACTTGGATTGGACCGCCACTATCCCGAAGACCACCTTCGCTCCGCGCTTCGTTCGCTGCTGAAGTACAACTTCCAGACCGATTTCGCTGGCATCCCGCAGAAGCCCCGGAAATTCGTCTCCGAAGGCGATGCGGGGATGCAGATGATTACCTGGCCGAAGGCGCCGCGTCCCTACAACCACACTTTGTATGCCGACGAGGCTATGTCAGGCTTCGAGTATGCCGCCGCAGCAACCATGATTCAGTCCGGCATGCTCAAAGAGGGTTTTGCTGTCGTAAAGGCAGTTTCCGACCGCTACGACGGGCGCCTCCGCACGGGCCTCACCGAGTCGCAATGGGCCTCATGGGGCTACAGCGGCAACCCATTCGGCGATGACGAGTGCGGTAAGTTTTATGCGCGGGCGATGAGCGTGTGGTCTGTCCTCTTGGCATGTCAGGGCTGCATTTACGACGGGCCGGCGGGCACGCTCGGCTTCAAACCTGTCTGGCAGCCGGAAGACCACGCCTCCTTTTTTACTTCTGCTGACGGATGGGGCTCGTTCGTCCAGAAGCGCCGCCATGACCGGCAGACCGACTGCGTTGAGCTGAAATGCGGCAGCCTCCGCGTCGGTAAGCTTATCTTCGAGCTGCCCAATTCTGCTAAGCTGGCGGATGCCTCTGTGACTGTCGCCAGCAAAAAGGTGGAAGCTCACGCTGAGCAGCTCCGCAATCTCGTCAGGCTCACGCTGGCCCAATGGGTAACGGCAAAGCCCGGCAAGCCCATCGAAGTGATGATCGTCTTTTGACCGAAAGCGACGGCCTTCGCCGCAATCAATATGAACCAATGGGGTATCCTTTGGCTTAATCTTCTGCTTTCGGTTCCAAAAGGTGATCATCGTGACCTGCGCTACTTGCGCCATCCACGGCGTTCGACGCGAGGGCGACCTTCTCTCCGAACTCAGGAGGCCGCCTTGCCCGTTGCGGCACCTCGATGCCACTCGCCACAAAGCTTGCTTTAACGGGTCCGTGCGGTTAAAATCAGAGGCATCTGAAGAGCGGACAAGCCGCATTCTCATCCCCGGCATGGGCTTCGTGGGTGCCGAGTCTCTTTTTTGAAGGACCATCGCGGCGAGAATCTCCGAGACCTGAATGGATTGGCCATCAGTGTAGAAAGGCGCGACTTCATATGCCAAGACGCGACGACATCAAGAAAATCATGATCATCGGCTCGGGGCCGATTGTCATCGGCCAGGCGTGCGAGTTTGACTATTCCGGGACACAGGCGTGCAAGGCTCTGCGCCAACTCGGCTATGAGATTGTTCTTGTCAACTCCAATCCGGCGACAATCATGACCGACCCCGGCATGGCTGACGTGACTTACATCGAGCCTCTGACCCTTGAAGCAATGACCGAAATTATCAAGAAAGAGCGCCCCGATGCGCTGCTGCCAAACCTCGGAGGGCAGTCGGGGCTGAATCTCACCTCTGAGCTTGCCCGGGCGGGGGTCCTCGACCAGTATGGAGTGAAGGTCATCGGCGTGCAGGTCGACGCCATCAAGCGAGGCGAGGACCGAATCGCCTTCAAGGAAACAATGAACCGCCTCGGCATCGAGATGCCCCGGAGCGACCCTGCGTATAGCGTCGAGGAGGCGGAGAAAGTCGCCGCCTGGCTCGGATACCCTGTCGTCATTCGGCCTGCCTATTGTCTCGGCGGAACCGGCGGCGGCCTCGTTTACAACGTGGAGGAGCTACGGGTGGTGGCTGCTCGCGGTATCGCCGCCAGCATCGTCGGACAGGTCCTCGTGGAAGAGTCCGTCGCCGGCTGGGAGGAACTGGAGCTGGAGGTTGTCCGGGACGCCAAGAACCAGATGATTACCGTCTGCTTCATCGAAAACGTTGACCCGATGGGTGTCCACACAGGCGATTCTTTCTGCGTCGCTCCGATGTTGACGATCTCGCCGGAACTTCAGCAGCGGCTCCAGGCCTACTCCTATTCTATCGTTGAAGCCATCGAGGTCATCGGCGGGACGAACATTCAGTTCGCCCACGACCCGCAGACAGGACGGGTTGTCGTCATCGAGATTAACCCGAGGACTTCGCGCTCCTCGGCCCTCGCCTCGAAAGCGACTGGTTTTCCGATCGCCCTCGTTTCTTCCAAGCTTGCGGCAGGCGTCACTCTCGACGAGATTCCTTACTGGCGCGAAGGCACCCTGGACAGATATACCCCTTCCGGCGACTACGTGGTCGTCAAGTTCGCAAGGTGGGCCTTCGAGAAATTCAGGGACGCCGAAGACAAGCTCGGCACACAGATGCGGGCCGTCGGCGAGGTAATGAGCATCGGCAAAACTTACAAGGAAGCCCTCCAGAAGTCAATTCGGTCACTGGAAATCGGCCGCTACGGATTGGGATTTGCCAGGGATTTCAATCGCCGTCCTCTTCAAGAGCTCCTGACAATGCTCAACGAGCCAACCAGCGAGCGACAGTTCGTCATGTATGAGGCGCTCAGGAAGGGAGCAACCGTTGAAGAGCTTTACCGCCGGACAAAAATCAAGCACTGGTTCATCCAGCAGATGAAGGAATTGGTCGAGCTGGAGGAGAAAATACTCACCTATCGGGGCAAGCATCTTCCCGACGACCTTCTGATCCAGGCCAAGAAGGATGGTTTTGCCGACAAATACCTCGCCAAGCTCCTCGGAATTCCGGAGAAGGTGGTGCGCCAGCGGCGTATTTCGCTGCGCACGGCGGAAGGCTGGGAACCCGTCCCGGTCAGCGGTGTGGAAAACGCCGCCTACTACTTTTCGACGTACAACGCGCCGGATAGCACCTCTGTCTCGTCGAGGCGTAAGGTCATGATTCTCGGAGGGGGCCCGAACAGGATCGGGCAGGGGATTGAGTTCGATTACTGCTGCGTCCACGCAGCTTTCGCCCTGCGAGATGAAGGGATAGAAACCATCATGGTCAACTGCAACCCTGAGACGGTCTCGACGGATTACGACACTTCCGACAAGCTTTACTTCGAGCCTCTCACGGTCGAGGATGTTCTCAGCATCTACCATAAGGAAAAACCGGAAGGGGTCATCGTTCAGTTTGGAGGGCAGACGCCCCTCAACATCGCCAGCGAATTGGCAGAAGCGGGCGTTCGGATTCTTGGCACTTCTCCCGACACCATTGATCTTGCCGAGGACCGCGACCGCTTCCGAAAGATGATGGCAGAGCTGGGCATCCCCATGCCGGAATCCGGAATGGCAAGCACTCTGGAGGAAGCCCTGGAGGTCGCGCATCGCATCGGATACCCCCTTATGGTCCGCCCCTCCTACGTTCTCGGCGGACGCGGAATGGAGGTTGTTTACGACGATGAGATGCTGAAGAAGTATGTCGCGGCGGCTGTGGACGTCACTCCCGAGCGCCCAATTCTAATTGACAAATTCCTGGAGAATGCCATCGAGACGGAAGCCGATGCACTCGCCGACGGCGCCGACACCTTCGTCCCCGCAGTGATGGAACACATCGAGCTCGCCGGGATTCATTCCGGGGATTCCGCATGCGTGATCCCGCCAACAAGCATTCCGCCTCGCCACGTCCAGACCATCTGCGAGTATACCCAAAGAATCGCTCATGAACTTGATGTGGTTGGTTTGATGAACATCCAGTACGCCATCGCCAACGACCTGGTATACGTTCTGGAAGCAAATCCTCGCGCATCGCGCACCGTCCCGCTTGTATCCAAGGTCTGCGGCATCTCCATGGCCCGCGTCGCCACCCAGCTCATGCTTGGAAAGAGGCTCGCCGACCTTCGCCTCAGGCTTCGTCACATCCCTTACTTCGGCGTGAAGGAAGCGGTGTTCCCGTTCCCGATGTTCCCGGAGGTGGACCCGGTCCTCGGCCCGGAAATGCGTTCCACGGGTGAAGTGCTCGGGCTCGCGGACTCTTTCGGCCTGGCCTTCTTCAAGGCCGAAGAGGCCGCCTCGCCACGACTCCCTTCAGAGGGTACTGTCCTCATAACCGTCTCAGAGCGAGACCGTCCGGCTGTGCTCAACGTGGCGAGGTCTTTCCGCGAGCTCCATTTCCAGATCAAGGCGACTCGTGGGACTCACGCGTTTCTGACGGGCAACGGCGTGGAGTCGGAACTCATTCTCAAGGTTCACGAGGGACGCCCGAATATCGTAGATGCCATCGCCAATGGCGAAATCCAGTTGGTCGTCAATACACCCATCGGTAAGTTGAGCCAATACGACGATTCGTATATCCGCAAAGCCGCCATAAAGTACAAAATCCCCTACATCACCACGCTCACCGCAGCCGCGGCCGCCGCAAAAGGGATTGCCGCCAGGCGCCGAGCCAACCCTGTCGTAAAGTCTCTCCAGGAGTATCACGCCAGCATCCTGTGATAGCACGGGAGCCAGAACAGCTCCTCAGCGCCCTGATAACGGTTGCATCAGGACCCCACAGAAATTTTCCTGAAAGGAAAAACGCCAGAACGCAAACCTCGGGACGTCTCCGGCTATAGAAAGCGCAATGCGCTTCGAGCAGTCGCAAGTTCAGACCCACAACGGCGGGAGGTGGCGTCCGCTGCGGGGTCAGAGTTCCTGCCTGTGAACGAGGGGGCGTTCAAGGCCGTACCTGATAGCAACTCTGGTCGGCCGGATGACGTACCGCAGAGGCCGGAGGCAGCGAGGAAGGGGCAAAAGTCTCTCTTCAGCCGGGCTCGGACAAAATATGTCTATGGTGAGGCACCGCGCTTTCCTGACGAGGCTCCCGGGAAGTCGGAGTCGAAGAAATGCCGCCGACGCGGCCGATAGAGATTGTCGAAAGACATTGCCGCTGAGCTTTCTCACAAGAACCTTATCAGCGGGTACGCTGGCCTTCCCTCCTTCGCCGAGCACCGACTCACACACGGCAACAGACAACACCACTTCCTCCCTCACACCCACCTTTTCGCTTTTCGTCAGGATTGTATCACGGTCCGCATTTACGCTGTTCCACAGCTCGTAAAGCTCAGCCGCCCACCTCAGCAGTATGAAGGAATGCTTATAAGCATGGAGGCATAGCAGGATGAAATTCCAGGAAGGAGGCAGCAGGACGCCCGATGCCCCAAAAATGTTCCCCGGCCGGACATCCTCCCATACCTCTTCATCCATTTCCTTCCTCCCGATCCACCATGGGAAGAGGCTGGTCTGAAAATCCACGAGGATTGTGCCGATTCTGCTCGACTTTTTGAGCACCGCGAACGGCTCGCTCCGGCCCAACCGGAACCACGGCCCCTTCGGTCTCGTTTCCGACCGGCTCAAAGTCCGGTAGCCCGCCCCTCTCAGAATGTCCTCCGCGTGCTTCAGGTCTGCATTCCGAAGGAGGAGATCCAGGTCTTCCCCAACCCACAGCCGATGGTCGCCCCAGACGAGTTTTCCCAGTAGAGGCCCTTTGAACGGGACTGCCTCGATGCCCGCCTTTCTGAGCGCCCAAACGATTTCCGCCAGCTCTTCCGCCATGGCATCGTTTTTCTCAGCGTTTGCTAGGTAGAAAGTCCGAAGCAGATTCAAAACCCTCTCAGGCACAAGCCCCGGCCTGAACTTCTGCAGATGCCCGAAAACAATGGGAAATACTCTGTGCTTCACCGACAGGTCCAAAAAGGCATCCCAATTCAATCCCTTGCCGATAACAGACTCGGCGTGGCCCGCCAATTGCGGCGTCAAGCACTTTCTGGCTAAGATTACACTCAGTTCCTGCTCCGGCTTCAGATTCGGCAGTGTCATTCTCGAAACCTCTTTGTCGGCGTCTCCCTTTCCTCTTGTCGTACCTGCCGCAGCGCTTGCTTGCGGAAAAGCTCGGCGAAGAGCGAGGAGCGTCGGCGAAGTCTTTCCACCCGCTTTTTGGCAAAGGCGCCGAAAAATGGCCTGAGCCATTTCAAGAGGGGTTATGGCATATTCGATCCAAGCTGTCAATGTTCGCACTTTGCGGCCGCACAGCAGCCTCTAAGCCATGGGGGTCCGTCGTGTCTCCGAAATGAAAAGCGCCGCGCTCGTCTTCTGGCCCTGACGAACCTCCTTCGCGCACCAGCCGGACGGTCCTCTCCCATTTCCTCAACTCTCCCGGTCTAACCCCGTCCAATGCAGCCCATGGCAGGAAAGAATGCAATCCGGGTCACATCGCCCTCAACTACGCCCCCAATCGTGCAGGAAAAGTGTTGACGCGAAGATTCAATTCTGTTAGAAGAAATTCACCCTTCGGAGACCGTGGAGAAGGTAGAGATTCCCGGCCGAATCCCTGCCCCGTCATCAGCCTTGGCTTTGGGTGCGGTCTTTCCGGTTTGGTTTGTGTTGTCGGATGTTTTTGCCTGCGATTCTCCTTGGGGATTACGCGAGCGGGATCGGTTTGGTGAGGAAGCTTCCACCATTGAAGCCTCTGTCAAGCAAATGGACGGATAGTCAGAAATGAAGGAAATACCAATATCTGAATTCCATGAGAGAATGAAGGATGACTTGCAGTTGACCCTCGTCGCCGGCAAGGAGGGACTCAACCGGAAGATAAGGTGGCCGGAGATCAATCGCCCGGGACTTGCGTTGGCCGGGTACTTTGATTACTTCCCCTGGCGTCGTGTGCAGATTCTTGGAAAAGTGGAGATCACGTATCTCAGAAGCCTCAAGCCACACGTCAGCAGGTCCCGAATCAGAGAAATTCTCAGCCGCAACATCCCGTGTATGATAGTCGCGCGGCGCTACCGCGTCCCACAGGAGCTTCAGGAGGAGGCTGACCGGCTGGAAGTTCCGGTTTTCAGAACCCCGTTGATAACCGTTGACCTGATTGATAAAGTTACAGTCTTTCTTGACAATGAGTTTGCCCCCAGCGTGTCGCTGAAGGGTAACCTCGTGGAGGTCTTCGGCGTGGGGGTGTTCATGGAAGGGAAGAGCGCTGTCGGCAAAAGCGAGACGGCCCTTGGACTTGTCGCCAGGGGACACCGTCTGATAACCGACGACGTGGTCCGAATAAAACTGAGAGAAGGGAAATACCTCGTCGGCAGCGGCAGCGAGGTGACCAGGCATCACATGGAAATACGCGGTCTGGGCATTATCAATGTCCAGAAGCTTTTCGGGGCGGTGTGCTTCCGGGAGGAGAGTCAAATTGACCTGGCGATCACTCTGGAGACATGGGACCCAGGCAAGGATTACGAAAGGCTGGGGATGGAGGAGGGCACAATAAGGATTCTCGGCAAGCCCGTTCCCCACCTGACGATTCCGGTGCGCTCCGGGAGAGATATGGTCCTGCTGGTCGAGACCGCAGCTTTGAATCACAGGCTGAAATCCACTGGCTTCAACCCCGCGCGGGCACTCGATGAGGAATTGCTTAGAGCTATGACCACGCGGTAGGCATGTCCGCGAGTGCAACTCCCTCTCTCGGACCAAGAAAAATTGCCGACGGAGATAACCGGTTCATTTCCAGATGCGAAAAGAAGACCGCACTGACAACAGGGTCGAGGGGAAGTTCCACATAGCCAACCGGCTTGGCCTCCATTTGCGCCCCGCGAAGATGCTTGCCGACCTCACCAACAGGTTCGAGTCGGATATATTCATAAGAAAAGACTCCGAGGAGGTCAACGGGAAGAGCATCATGGGAATAATCACCCTTGCCGCGGCAAAGGGAGCAATATTGAAGATCGTGGCAATCGGACCCGACGCTCGAGAAGCTGTCGAGGCCATCGGGAAGTTGATAGAGAGCAAATTCGGCGAGGAAGATGAGTGACCTGAAGGAAAAGGTTTTCAAAGGGATAGGAGTTTCCCCCGGGGTAGCGATCGGGCCTGTCTTCATTTTGCCCGAAGCGAAGGAGTACCGTCCCGCCGAGAGGATAATCGCCGAGGACGAGCTGGATAAGGAGTCTGCCCGCTTCCTCGATGCCATCGCCAAGACTAAAAAGCAAATAAAAGCCCTCCGGGAAAGAATTTCGAGTCAGGTGGGGATTGACCATGCTGGGATTTTCGATGCCCAGCTCATGATCCTCGACGACGAACGGGTGATCGAGGATGTCCGCAACACCATGGCCACGGCCAGAAAGAACGCCGAGGCGGCGTTTTACCAGACAGTGAGCCGCTACTTGCACGTGTTGTACGGCTCCGGCGACGATTACCTGGCCGAGAGGCAGGCCGACATCAGAGACGTGATGAATCGCGTCCTGGAGAATCTCGGTGGAATCGAGCGGCCCGATGTGTGCAAGATGGCATCCCCTTCCATAATCATTGCCAAGGACATCTCCCCTTCTGACACGGCCAGGATGGACAGGGGGAACGTGCTCGGGTTCGCCACCGATGCTGGCAGTCGAACCTCTCACACGGCCATCATGGCCAAAGCCCTGCGGATTCCGGCCGTCGTAGGTCTCCACCACATCACTGGCGCTGTCAGGCAGGGCGACATGGTTGTAGTTGATGGCCGCAGCGGAACAGTCACAATCAATCCCACGGAAGAAACCCTCTGGACAGAAAGGGCCGAGGTTCTGAAGTTGGAAGCTTACAGGGGTAAGCTATCGCAGCTTCGAGACCTTCCAGCGGTGACCAAGGATGGCCGGCGAATTACCCTCTCGGCAAACATCGAATTGCCGACAGAGGTGGAGTCTGTGATTGACAGCGGAGCTGAAGGGGTGGGGCTGTACAGGACAGAGTTCATCTACATGAACCGCTCTGACCTCCCTTCGGAGGAGGAGCAGTTCAAGGTTTACAAGGCAGTGCTGGAGGGGCTCAAACCAAACCCGGTTATCATCCGAACCATGGACTTGGGCGGAGACAAATTCATCACACCACTCAACATGCCCTTTGAATTCAACCCCTTTCTTGGCTGGCGCGCGATCCGGTTCTGCCTCGAGAGGAGAGATGTTTTCGAAGTCCAGCTCAGAGCCATTCTCAGGGCAGGCGTTTTCGGCAACCTCAAGTTGATGTACCCGATGATCTCCGATGTGGAAGAAGTCATCAAGGCAAACGCTATTCTGGCGGAGGTCAAGGAACAGCTCAACAGGGAAGGAATTCCCCACGCCGAAGATTTCGAGATCGGCGTAATGATCGAAGTCCCTTCCGCGGCGCTGACTGTGGACATCGTCGCCAAGGAGGTGGATTTCTTCAGCATCGGCACGAACGACCTGATTCAATATACCCTCGCGGTGGAGCGGGTCAACGATAAGATCGCACACTTGTACCAGCCCTGCCATCCCGCGGTTCTCCGTCTTGTAAAACGGATTGTGGAGGAGGGGCACAGAAACAACATCTGGGTGGGCATCTGCGGCGAGATGGCCGCAGACCCCGCCATGTGTTTGATCCTTCTGGGGATGGGCCTCGACGAGATAAGCGTCAGCCCTGCGGTTCTTCCTAAAATCAAAAACGTCATCAGAAGCCTTTCGTACGGCGTGGCCGAGAAATTCGTGCATCAGATCATGCAGTACACCTCCCCTGCAGAAATTGAGTCGCGGGCACAGGAAGTGGTCAGGTCGTCGGTCCCCGAGCTCGACCTCGCGTGAGACGAAAGCTTGCCTTCGGCAGACTCTTTGGTGAAAGAAGAATGAATGCTTTGGTTTTGGCTGCAGGATACGCCGTCCGTCTGCGGCCGCTTACATTGGACACCGCCAAGCCCCTGCTTCACATAGCGGGCCGGCCAATGATTGATTACGTGATGGAAAAAATTGATGAGGTCGCGGAACTTGCCCGGGTGTATGTGCTCGTGAACGAGCGGTTCTTCGAGGATTTCCGCGCCTGGGCCGCTCGCGCGCCGGCCTCCGGGCGGCTCATCCTCCTCAATGACGGCAGCACCTGCGATGAGAACAGACTCGGGGCCGTGGCCGACATCAATTTCGCCGTCGAGAGCCAGCAAATCCAAGATGACCTCCTGGTCGTCGGAGGCGATAACTTGTTCGATTTCGGCTTGCGGGGGTTCGTTTCTTTCTTCAAGGAAAAGGGCACGTCGGTGGGCCTTCACTTATGTGACGACCTCGAACTCATGAAAAGGCTGAGCGCCGTCGAGCTGGATAACAGCGGCAGAATCGTCTCCTTTGAGGAAAAACCCAGACACCCTCGATCGAATCTGGCGGCAATTTGCCTGTATCTCTTTGAGAGAACTTCCCTCCCTCTTGTGAGGCAATACCTCGAAGAAGGCGGAAACCGCGACGCTCCCGGCTACTATATACAGTGGCTTCATAAGCAGATTCCCGTTTATGGCGAGGAGTTGAAAGGCTCCTGGTATGATATAGGCGACGAAGAGAGCTATCGGGAAGCTGACAGGGTCTTCAGGCGGCGCGCCGAACCTCCCGAAATTTGATGGATGGAGGTCTGTCTGATTGTCCGGCGCAGCCGTTGCAGAGGCCGGGAAGGACCGGCTGGACCGACTGAGATCAATGTCGGTATAAGTTCGTCAAAGCGAAAAACAAAGGCTGCCTTTCAACGTGTTCAATGTCATTTGTCAGGAGAAATCAGAGAATGGGACAAGGATACTTACTCAGTTCTGAGTCGGTGGCCGTGGGACATCCGGACAAGGTCGCCGACCAGATTTCGGATGCAGTTCTCGATGCCATGCTTGCCAAGGACCCGGTGGCCAGGGTGGCTTGTGAGACTCTCGTGACAACCGGACTCGTTGTCATCGCGGGAGAGGTCACAACGAAGTGCTATGTGGACCTGGAAGAAGTCGTCCGCAAGACGGTCAAGGAGATAGGGTATGATGACCCGTCGCTCGGATTCGACTACGAAACTTGCGCCGTCATCAATTGCATAGGGCAGCAGTCGCCGGACATTGCCCAGGGAGTCCTCGGAAAAGGACTCCACAAGGAAATGGGCGCCGGAGACCAGGGCATAATGTATGGCTACGCCTGCCGCGAAAGCCCGGAACTCATGCCACTGCCAATCATGCTGGCCCATAAGCTCATGCGAAGGCTGGCGGAGGTGAGACGAAAAAAGCTTCTCCCATACCTGAGGCCCGACGGCAAGTGCCAGGTTACTGTTGAGTACGAAGAAGGCCGGGCGGTTCGAGTTCATACTGTGGTACTTTCTGCACAGCATGCGCCCGAGGTTTCCCACGCCCGGATAGAGAAAGACCTCATAGAAAAAGTCATCAAGGCTGTCGTTCCGAAAAGGATGCTCGATTCGGGAACGGTCTATCACATCAACCCGACCGGGCGCTTCGTCATAGGAGGCCCCCGCGGCGATTGCGGCCTGACCGGAAGAAAAATCATCGTTGACACCTACGGCGGCAGGGGACATCATGGCGGTGGGTGCTTCTCCGGCAAAGACCCCACCAAGGTTGACCGCAGCGCCAGCTACGCTGTCCGCTACGTCGCCAAGAACATCGTCGCCGCCGGAATTGCCGATGAGTGCGAAGTCCAGATATGTTACGCCATCGGCGTTGCGCAACCCCTGGCGATAGATGTTTGCACGTTTGGCTCAGGGAAAATTCCAGATTCACAAATTATAGAGTTAATCCGGGAGAACTTCGACCTGACTCCCAGAGGGATTATCAGACACCTCCATCTGCGAAGACCTATCTACAAGGAGACAGCCTGCTACGGGCACTTCGGGAGAGACGGGGAGAATTACACATGGGAAAAGACCGATAGGGCGCAGCTTCTCAGGAGGAAGGCAGGTCTCCCGAGCAACAAGGCGCTGAAGCGGAAGTAACGCCAATCTCCAGGATAGCGAAAGGAATATCATGAGGAAACAGATTCCGTGCCACGTAAAAGACTTGCGTCTCTCGCGGCAAGGCAGAAAGAGGATTGAATGGGCAGACCGAGATATGCCCGTGCTCAGAGGCATCAGAGAAAGGTTCGGGAGAACAAAGCCTCTGAGAGGATTGAGGATTTCAGCGTGCCTCCACATCACCGCGGAGACCGCCAACCTCGCGAGAACGCTGAAAGCCGGAGGCGCCCATGTCGCTCTCTGCGCATCAAACCCGCTTTCGACGCAGGACGATGTGGCGGCGTCCCTGGCAAAAGACTGGGGCATCTCAACCTACGCTATCAAAGGCGAGAGCACTGCAACGTACTACAGACACATCGAGGCAGCGATCGCCCACGCTCCGCGCATCACCCTCGATGATGGGGCAGACCTCGTCCACACAATCAACTCAAGGCACCCTGACATCGCCGCCAACATAATCGCCAGCATGGAAGAGACTACAACCGGGGTCAACCGTCTCCGCGCGATGGAACGCGAGGGAAAGCTGAAGTTCCCCATAATAGCCGTCAACGACGCCAAGACTAAGTACCTTTTCGACAACCGCTACGGGACAGGCCAGTCAACAATTGACGGCATCCTCCGCGCAACTGACGTGCTGCTGGCGGGGAAGCTCTTCGTCGTGGCGGGCTACGGCTGGTGCGGCAGGGGCTTGGCTTTTCGAGCAAGGGGCATGGGCTCCAATGTCATCGTCGTCGAGGCAGACCCGATCCGTGCCCTGGAGGCCACAATGGATGGCTTCTTGGTTATGCCCATGACTGAGGCCGCACTCCTGGGAGACATCTTCTGCACGGTCAGCGGCAACACAAAGGTCATCCGCAAAGAGCATTTCCAGCGCATGAAGGATGGCGCCATCGTCTGCAATTCCGGGCATTTCAACGTGGAGATAGACATTCCGGGGCTGAGAAGCATCTCCTCCGGGGTGAAAAAGGGCGTCCGTCCGCTCGTTGACCAGTACACGCTCAAAAGAAGCGGCAAAAGGATTTATCTCCTCGCCGAGGGAAGGCTCGTCAACCTTGCAGCCGCAGATGGCCATCCCCCCTCGGTGATGGACATGAGCTTTGCCACCCAGGCCCTCTCGGTGGAGTACGTCGCGAAGAAGCGGGAAAAACTCCTTCCAAAGGTTTACAACGTCCCGGAGGAGATCGAGCGCGAAGTAGCCACCCTTAAGTTAAAAACTATGAACATCTCCATCGAAAAAATGACCCCCGAACAAGTCTGCTATATGAAGTCCTCAGAACTTGGCACGTAACCGACCGATTCTGCCTCCTCGGGGCGGGAGAAACGACCGGGAATCTTCTATGACAGACCAACCGAAAAACGAGGGCGAGATTGCACCAGCTTCTCTGGAACGTGAGACCCTCCAGAAGATCGAAAAGCTCAAGGACATCATCAATCAGTGCCACCTCGACTTCCTCAGTGAAAGGGAGTTCGATCACGAGCTGACCGAGATGATTCAGGCTGCCAACCGGATTTTCCTGAGCGAAAACGCCAAGCGCATCCGTGCGATTATCCCCCTCCTGATTGCGGAGGAAGGATTCTGCGAGATTGAAAGCGTCAAGAGGTATGCAGTCCTCATCGAATTGCTTCACTTCTCTTCCCTCGTTCACGACGATGTTATTGACGAGGGCACTGTCCGGAGAAACCAGCCCTCCCTGAACGCCCTTTACCCCAACGCAGATGCCGTCCTGATTGGAGACCATTTCATCTGCGAAAGCATCGAGTATGCTCTCAGGACGAGAAATAACACGGCGGTTATCGCGGTCAGCGTTGACGCCGTCAAAAAGCTCATCACAGGGATACTCATGGAGCAGAGGCTCGCTGCTGGCCCCTTCGACTTCGAGACCTACAGGAAGATGGCAGAGATGAAGACCGGTTGCCTTTTTGGGCTTTCGTTCGGTCTTCCCTTCATTGGCACGCCTCTTTGCCCGCTTGGAATCCGCACGGGAACCAAGTTCGGTCTCCTTTTTCAAATCTACGATGACTATCTCGACAGGTCAGAGGACCACGCTGCCTATAACATCTATAGAGCTATGAGCCCTCAGGCTATTTCCGAGAAGTGCCACGATATCTTTAACGAACTGGCGGAAGACTGCCGCAAGCTCGGGGTCCTCGCAACCCTTCGGCAGGTCCTCGTATATCTGAAAACTCACGGCTACTTCCTCGACATTGAGCTGCCTTGATGTTGCTTGCCTCCTCGGTGCCGTGACATCAAAAATCCGCCCGCCCAAACTTCCTAAAAACGTTGTCCCACACGGAAAGCTGTGAGATAATTATTTTAAAAAGGTCCGTTCCGCTCATTGCTTTCGGCGGCGGAGTGGATTGCAGAACCCATCGAACAATAAAGGACCGCAAATATGAGGTCAAACCCCCGCAGAGCCTTCACGCTTGTAGAGATGCTGGTCGTCATCGCCATTATCGCCTTGCTGGCAGGGCTTGTTCTCCCTGCGATGAGGAAGGCAAAAGAGAGAGCCAAGATGACCAAATGCGCCAATAACCTCTTGCAGTTCAGCCGCGCCATTGACCTTTTCAGAGCGGAGCACCTCGACGATGACGAATGGAGGAAGGGCCACTCCGACGAATTTCCGGACTGGCTTTCGAACCTTTATCCCTCCTATATTGACTCCAAAGAGGTCTATCTTTGCCCTGGTGACTATTCCACCCTTGGCAATGTTTCACCTTACAATTCCCACGTCGGGGCCGATGGCGCAAAGCCCTGGTGGGTGCCCGATCCCCAGGAGTGGAGGGAAACCGACGACACTATGTTCAACAAAGCCTTCAGCATTCAGGATTATCCAAGGAATAGCGAGCTGTCTCGTGCCAGGGGAGACACGGTTGATTACTGTAGCTACGCCTACACGCTCTGCCCAGCCCTTTGCACTTGGAAGCATGGCTATACCTGGAAAGAGGCCATGACGGAGCAGATGGCTAAAGGGGCCCGCCGAGGTGGACGCAGACTCGCCGTCGGCGCGGAGTTGCCTGTCCTCTGCTGCTTCTGGCACCAGAAGCGAAAACCCGGAACCGATACCTATGTCTCCGGCCAGAAGGACGTCATAAACGTCGCCGTCGGCCACAAAAACGTCTTCTACACCGACGCCAATAAAGGAGCATGGTGGAAATAGGGCTCGACGTTTCTGACCGCGCCTCCATTTACTTGCAGGGCATTCCGGCGGGTTTTCCCGCTTGTGGGCTGAGATGGCTGGTGCGTCTTTCCCCGACCGTGAGCTATATACGCAACGCAGGGGTGCGTGCTGTCACCGGAGGAGTTGTTCAGCGGCGCTCTTGAGGGCTAATGGCTTCTGTTTCAATGCGGCCCCGTCGGGGAGATGAAACTTCGTAACCTCTGCCGCGCCCACTTCGGCTCGACATCGAAAAGCAGCCAAGGCAATGGAAGAAGTCATTCAATATCTCGAAGGGATATGGGAAGAGCTGAAAACGTATTCGCTTCCGGGCTATTGCTTTCTCGGATTGTTGATCATTGGACTCTTTTTTCTTTTCGCGGGAGCGAGAATCTGCAAGGGTGTGGTAGCCGGCGTCTGCTTTGTGGGAGGGGTCGCAGTCGGCTATCACTTCTCAGACAGCATCATCATAGGGCTGGCTTCTGGGGTCGGGGCGGCGGTCGTCGGGCTGATCGTGCAGTATGTAGTGATAGTTGTTCTGGCAGGACTGGCGGGCGCAGGAACGGGAATCCTTGCAGCCTACCTTTTCCTTCCGGAAAACATGGTCGTTATCTTCGGGGTCGGTGGATTCCTTCTGGGGGCGATTCTCGCGGTAAGATTGCACAAGATCCTCTCAATCTTCGGCACGGCGGCTCTGGGCGCTGCTTGCGTCGCCGCTTGCGGATTGATTTTTCTTGATGAGACGCTGCGGCCGGAGATGACGCAATATATCAAGTTGGAAGAAATCTGTCTCGACCCGTGCAAGTTTTCCATCGCATTTTTTGGATTGCTCGTCGCCGGGGTGGTAGTTCAGGGCTTCGCCCTGGCATATCGCAGGACCGCGAAACAGGCTGCGGCATGATGGTGCTTCGAGTTCACCCCGTTCGGTTCTCAGCGGGGTAGGGGAGTGGGCGGCGAAAAAGCCAGCGTTTCGAAAGTGCATCCTGGTCATCGGCCTTGTGTCACACGTCTGTTATTGTACAGGCGGAGCGTGAAGCCAGCAGGAAAGTGGCTGGCGCTCCTCGTTTTTGCAGGCTCGCTCCTCGCGGAGGGTTGCCGTGGGCCTAAGCTCAGCGACCGGAAGGGCCGTGTCCTCGCCGTTCAAAAAGATGCCCTTGGCAGGGAAGTCTCGGTTCGGCAATTTCCTCGTAGAATCGTTTCCACGGCCCCGAGCAATACCGAGATTCTCCTTTACCTGGGACTGAAGGATAGGCTGGTGGGCATCACCTCCTTCTATGGGTCGCCGGACAAGGTTGAAGGCATACCGCTGATAGGCGGGTACATTAACCCCAGCGTCGCCAGGATCGTCGCCCTGCATCCGGACATTGTTTTCGCCGCAAGGGGGAATCCGACAGAGGTCGTCGAGCAACTGCGTCGGCTCGGGATAAAGGTTTTTACCCTCGACACGAGGACGGTTGCCGGACTCCTCGCGGACATAAGAAAAATAGGAGCTCTCAGCGGAGCAGATGACCGAGCCGAGGAACTCATCTCGGAAATAAAGAGGAGGGTGAGCTACGTCTCCAGGACGGTGGCACAGTTGACTGACGGAGAGAGACCGAGGGTCCTCTGGGTCGGCCAGGAGGAACCTCTCCGCACTGCCGGCTCGGGCAGTCTGGTTGATGAGCTTATCGAGCTTGCGGGCGGTAAGAATGTGGCGCGAGACGAGGAGAGGCCCTGGCCATCTTACGGCATGGAAAAGGTAGTCCTGCGAGACCCGGAAGTCATCATCCTGGGCGAGGACAAGTATAAGAACTCGCCGCGCAAGGTCTCCGAGACTATCGCTATGTTCAAGTCTCATGCCGTCTGGGGAAAGGTTTCCGCAGTGAAGGAAGGACGTGTCCACTTCATTGCCACCGACCTTCTGGGTCAGCCATCGCCCGCTTGTGTCGAGGGGCTGGAACTCCTTGCAAGACTCCTCCATCCCCGTCTGTTTGCCGAGCACCCTGAAAAGAGAAGCCGCGAGGAGGGAGACGACCCAGGTGATTAAATACATTTGCGACCTCTGCGGGAAGTCCTTGAAAGAAAAGCAGATTATCTACGAGCTGAACATACAGGTGCACGCCGTATACCAGCCGCTCCAGGTAGAACTGGTGGACCTCCTCAGAGACCATATGGACGAGATACGCCGCCTCGTCGAGGAATTGAAGGATAAAGACGAGCAGGAACTTCAGGACCAGATTTACAAGACCTTCAAGTTTCATCTTTGTCCGGGTTGCCAGAGGAAATACATCAGGAATCCCTTCGCTCCTCTCGATGAAGACCGCGGCGAAGATGCCGCCGAAGCCGCAGGAGATGCCGAGTAGGTGCCCCGCCTCCGGCGGTGTTCTCCGTCGGAGGCGTAACTTGCCGGAATACTGATGCGAGGAGGTGTCGGAGAAAAAATGCCGCTCAATTACGGATTGCTTATCAACGGAAAATGGGTCGAGACAAAGGAGAAGGCTTCAATCCTTAGCCCCTATGATCGCCGGCTCCTCGGCAAAGTGTCCAGGGCCGGCGAAAGGAAAATGGAGGCGGCCATCGCCGCCGCGACCGCGGCCTTCCGGAGAACCAGAGAGCTTGCCGCCTACGAAAGGTCGGCGATGCTCTTCAGAGTCGTCCGGGGGCTGGAAGAAGCCCGGCGGGAGCTCGTCAGCACTATCGTTGGCGAGGCGGGCAAGCCCATCACGTACGCTGAAGGCGAAGTGGAGCGGTGCATCCTCACCTTCACCATCGCAGCCGAGGAAGCGAAGCGCATCGGCGGCGAGCTTATCCCTCTCGACATCACCCCGGCGGCCGCAGGGAGAACCGGGATCACCGCGAGATTCCCTCTCGGCCCGATAGCCGCAATAACTCCTTTCAATTTTCCCCTCAACCTCGTCGCACACAAAGTGGCCCCTGCCCTGGCAGCAGGCAATACCATCATCGTCCGCCCCGCTTCCCAAACTCCCATCTCTTCTCTCATTCTCGGCCGGATATGCATGGAGGCTGGCGTTCCGGAAGGAGCGATGAACGTCGTGCCGTCGTCCGTAGAGATCGCTCAAAAACTTCTGACTGACGATAGAATCAAGAAGATTTCGTTCACTGGAAGCGACGAAGTGGGGTGGGGATTGAAAAACAGGTGTGGCAAGAAGAGGATTACTCTCGAGCTCGGCGGGAACGCCGCCGTGATAGTTCATAGCGATAGCGACCTCGACTTTGCCGCCGAGAGGATTGCCATAGGAGGCTTCGCGTACGCAGGGCAGATATGCATCTCCGTTCAGAGAATATACGTGCACGAGCCTGTCTTTGCGACGTTCAAAAGGAAGTTCGTCAAAGCGACAAGGGAGAAGGTCGGCGTAGGCGACCCACGCAAAAGGAAGACCGTCGTCGGGCCGGTCATTGATTCCCCTTCAGCCGACCGGATAATGGAGTGGATTCAAGAGGCAAAGGAGGGAGGAGCGAAAGTTCTCTGGGGCGGAAAGCGAACGGGAAACATCATCGAGCCGACTGTCCTGACCGACGTTGACCCCCGAATGAAGATAAGCTGTCGAGAAGCCTTTGGCCCCGTGGTAACCCTCACCTCCTACACCGACTTTGCGGAGGCTCTGAGGAACGCTAACGACTCCGCTTACGGTCTTCAGGCCGGCGTTTTCACTCGCGACATCCGCAGGATTCACTCCGCCTTTCGGGAGCTGGATGTCGGAGGCGTCATCATTAACGATTATCCGACCTTCCGCGTGGACAACATGCCCTACGGTGGAGTCAAGGACTCCGGTTTGGGCAGAGAAGGCGTCAAGTATGCAATCGAGGAGATGACCAAGTTGAAACTCCTTGTTTTGAACCTGAGCTGAGCATTCCACTCGCCGAATGAAGGAAAAGCACCCCAAAGGCGGGTGACTGCACGCCCGGAAAATGTGAGGAGATGCGCGATGGATGGACCTTTTATCATGGAAAACATCTACGACCTCAAGGCGGTCAGATGTCCCTGCGGTTTCTCTCGCCGTGCTTTGGAGCGACCCGAAAACGATGTCGCCACTCTCCATGTCGTTGACATCTCCGAGGATGCCAGGGAGCACTACCATAAGAAAATGAAGGAAATCTACTTCATTCTCGAAGGGGAAGGAGAAATTGTCCTCAACGGCGATAGTTATCCGGTCAAGCCCGGCTCCACTATCCTCATCAATGCCGGGACAAGGCACAAAGCCAAAGGCGAGCTCAGGGTCATCGTAGTGCCCGTTCCTCCCTTTGACCCCGAGGACGAGTTCTTCGACTGAGCCTGGGCGCAGACAGGGTTCATCGTGAGCCTCTCAAGCGTCCCCCGGAAAGCTGCCCGTTCGCAGGAATGGTGAGGCGCGTCGAAGGACTCTCGCGGCAAAGTCGAGCGGGTTGGAACTGTGCCTCATTCGCCGTCCTGCAAGAGGAACGCCAGGGCACCCAGCCGGCCTGGGACGCCGCCGGTCTTCTCTAAGCGTGTAACACTGAGGGCTTCGTCGCGTGGACACAAAGACGAGGGTCATCGTCAACTCTCTATGCAATGTCACGGGGTTCATCGTCTCAATGGTAGTGGCTCTCCTTCTGACCCCGTACATGATTGCCCGGCTCGGGCCAAAGGCTTTCGGAATCATAACTCTCATCATGTCCTCCATCCTCCCCTTTCTTGAGATTTTCAAGGGAGGCATCTCAACTTCTGTTGGCCGGTACGTGACATTGCATCACGCCCGGCACGAGATCGAAGAAGCGAACCGCTACTTCAACACATCGTTCTTCACTCTCCTCGGCCTGTGCGTCCTCGCCAGCCTCCCCATCCTGGTGCTCAGCTATTTTTTCCCGGCGATTTTCGACGTGAGGGGCGTCTGGCGGGGGCCCAGTCAGTGGACGATGCTTTTAGCGGGTGTCGGGTTCATCATCACCGCTGCTTCCAGTCCGTTCGGGGTCGGCCTTTATTACAGGCAGAGGTTTGACCTGCGAAACGCATTCGACGTCGGCGCTACCCTCGCAAAGGCAGGCACAATTGTGCTCCTATTCTCCGTTGCCGGGCCGAATACTATCTACGTAAGCATCGGGGTGGTTGTCGCGGCGAGCATCCACGGCGCAGCGAACGTCGGCACAGCCTACCGCATGCTGCCGGGGCTGCGAACATCGTGGCGGCTCTTTTCCAGGGATAAGCTGAGGGATGTTACGGCCTTCAGCTTCTATCTGGTCGTTTCGCAGTTGAGCGTGATTCTGTTCCTGAGCACCGATTACATTTTGATCAATTGGCTTATCAGCAAAGAAGCGATCACCGTTTACAATCTCGGTGCGGTCTGGGCGCCTCGGATGAGAAGCCTCCTCGGAGCCGCCGTGTACGTCCTCGGCCCCCTGATTACAATTCTCGATGCCACCAACCAGGTCGCTCGCATCCGACAGATTTTCGTTCAGGGGTCGCGTGTGATGCTCCTTATGCTTGCTCCTGCTACAATTTTCTTCTGCGTCCTTGCGAAGCCATTTATGGTGGCATGGGTCGGGCGAATATATCCGGAGGCCGTTGACCCTGCGGTCCGTGTCCTCTGGGTAATGGTCTTGCCCCTTGTAATAAACCTTTCGGTGATGCCCGCCTTCACCATGTTTACGGCCATGGGGCGGGTCAGACTGGTTGCGATTGTGACCCTCGGGGCGGCTGTCGCTAATATTGGCTTGTCAATCTGGCTGGCAGTGGGCGTCGGCCTGGGCATCCTTGGAATAGCCCTCGGCTCAAGCATATGCCTCGTGGCAAAGAACGCCGTCTTCACTCCCTGGTACATGTGCCGTTTATGTGGAGCGAGCCTCGGCGGGTTCTATCGCCTTTTCCCGGGACCGCTGGCAGCCTGTCTTCCCGGAGCGGGTTTCGCCATTTTGATACAATATGTGGCCGACATCAGAAATTGGCCCGCGGTCATCCTCGTCGGGATGTTGTGCGTGCTGTCGTACCTGCTGATTGTGTATCTGTGGTATCTGACCGACGAGGAAAAGGCTCAGTTGGCCGCCGCCTGGACAAGAGTCCGCAGGGCATTCGCTCGGGAGCAACCGAAAAACAGTGGCTGACTCAAACCTCCTTCAACAAGTCTCCTCAAGGTCGCTCTGCTGCGGTTGCGGTGTTTGCGCGGGCGTTTGCCCCGCAGGTGCTCTCCGTATGAAATTTAACTTCCGCGGCGAGTTTGTGCCTGCTCTCAGCGGCGAATGTACAGGATGCGGGCTATGCCTCAAAGTCTGCCCGGCTCTTGAGCTCGGGACACCGCTCTGTCCGGAAGAACTCTTCGGAAAGGCCCGGGTTGGAAAAAACCCTCATATCGGGAACTTCACGGCGAGCTTCGTCGGCTACTCCGACCGTCATCGGCTGAGAGCTGCATCGGGCGGCATGGCAACGTGGACTCTCGAAGCGCTGTTCGGAAAGGGGAAAATACACGCCGCGGTGTGCGTCGCGCGCTCGCAGAAAAACGACAGGTTCTTCGAGCCGGTTATCGTTTCGAGCGTCTCCGCTTTGTTGAATTGCTGCGGCTCGAAATATTATCCGGTCGAGTTCTCGACAATTCTCGCCCACATTTTGGCGAACGAGGGAAGGTATGCCGTCGTCGCGCTGCCCTGCGTCGTCTCCGCCATAAGAAAAGCTCAGCGCGCCATCCCCCTCCTGCGGGAAAGAATCCCGTATCTACTTGCTCTGGTCTGCGGCCACGGCGTCAGCAAACATTTCGCAGACTTCCTCCTCGCGGTGGTTGGCCTCGATCAGAGAAAAGCCCGCCAGATAGATTTTCGCTACAGCAGCCGCTCTTCTACCGCCGCTAACTTCGCATTGCGCGCTCAGCAGACGGATGGGAGGTGGTCGAGGCCGTTTTTCTTCAGCGGATTGTACGGGAGGCTCTGGTCGGGGCGGTTTTTCGTCCCGCGAGCGTGCGATTTCTGCGACGACCTTTTCTCTCCTCTTGCTGACGCCTCATTCATGGATGCATGGCTTCCGGAATTTGCTGCCGACCCGAGAGGCACTTCCATAGTAGTGGCACGCAAGCCCGACCTGGCCGAGCTTCTCCGCCAAGCCCAACAGGAAAGGGATTGCCGCCTTCGACCGATAGCCATCGAGGATGTGCAGCGTTCGCAGGCAGCCGCCCTGAGCTACAAGACAACGCTTCTTCCCCTTCGGGTTGCGAGGGCGGAGAGAGACGGGCTGAAAATCCCGCGTTCTTTCAAGCGCATTGCGGCCCCTCTTGGCATGAAGCAGAAACTTGTCGGAATCAGGCAGGCGGCTCGCGACAAGCTTTGCGAGTGCATCTTCGACAAAGCAGGCCATGCCCGCGGATTTTGGGTAACTGTTCTCACCGCGTTCCTTCGAGGGCAGTCTATATGGCGGGCGAGGCGGCGTCTTGTCTCTCGAATCCGCCAGAGAATTACGCGGCTCAGGTCTCAACCGATGGCCCCCAGAGCCGCGATGCCTCGCAAAACGAAAACCCATCCGCACTTTCTGATCGTCGGTCACGGCGGATTCTGGAACCGAGGCTGCGAGGCAATACTTGATACGACCGTTCGTCTCCTCAGCGAGTGGTTCGATAAGCCCACTTTTACGGTGGTAACTTTCGACTGGGCAAATGACCGCCGCCATGGGAAGAACTATGAGGGAGTGACTTTCCGCAGTGTCTCTCCCGAGAGGTGGCGGTCGCGATATTGGTTTGTGAAGAGCGGCCGCACGCTGCTTCGTCTGCCTTCCGGTGACTGGCGGGCTTCGCACACACACCTCCGCCGCGAATATCAGACCGCCGACGCTGTCCTATCGGTTGGCGGAGACAACTACACAACCGACTACAGTCCCTTTCCCGGATATTACCTGGACGTGTTGAAGTACGCCAGGGAACAGGGGACAAGAGGTGTTATCTGGGCGGCGACTGTCGGTCCCTTTGACGACCCCGACGTGCTGCGCAAGGTCCTCTCCGTTTTGCAGAATACACCCCTTATCACCGCCCGCGAATCGCTCACCATCCAGTATCTGACTTCCCTCGGAATTACCAACAACGTTCGCGCCGTTGCCGACACCGGTTTTCTTTTGGAGCCTCTCCAGTCCCCGGCAGTTCTCTCATACGGAATCAGACCGGAGAAAAAATGGCTTGGGATGTCCGTGAGTTCCATGCTCGGGCGGTATCTTCCCGACGAGAGAAAATCCGACCTCAGCGGCCTCCTCGCTAACTTCGTTGATTGGGCTGTTGCCGAACTGGGACTCTCAGTCGTCCTCATTCCGCACGTCGTGGACACTCGCCCCGGCGCTCCTCTCGCTCGGAATGATTTCCTTTTCCTCGGCCAGATTGCCGAGAGAGTCGGCAGAAGAAACAGGATCGTTCTCGTCGAGCCATCGCTCCGGGCCGCGGAGATGAAATATCTCATATCCTGCTGCCGATTCTTCATCGGGTCGCGGACGCACTCAACTATCTCAGCGCTTTCGAGTTGTGTGCCAACAATATCCCTTTCCTACAGCATGAAGTCGCGCGGCATCAATCAGGATGTCCTGGGAAACCAGGATTTCGTTTTCCCTGTCAGAGAGCTTTCCGTTGACACTCTGACCGCGAAATTTCACGAGCTGACCCGGCGCGAAGAAGAGGTGCGAACTGCACTGAAAGCGAGAATTCCGGCCGTCAAAGAGATGGCCAGAAAAAATGCCCGGTATCTGGGCGAGCTGCTCGGAGTTGAGCCAGGTGAAAAGTGGAGGGCAAGGCACGGGTTATGACGATGCCACTGCGCCACTGGTGACCGTCGTCATCCCCGCCTACAACCGGGAGAGTTGCCTTGGCGAGGCTATCGAATCGGTTCTCGCGCAGCAAGCCGATTTCAAATACGAGGTCATCGTCGTGGACGACGGCTCCACGGATCGAACCGCTGAGGTTGCCCGCTCCTACGGCTACCCGGTTCGCGTAGTTCGCAAGGAAAACGCCGGCCCTTCCAGCGCCAGAAACTCAGGCGTTCTGGCCGCCGCATCTCCTCTTATTGCCTTTATTGATTCCGACGACCTGATGCTTCCCGGGCGCCTTGCCCTCCAGGCCCAGTTCCTCCTGGCACACCCGGAGGCGGTCCTGGTCTTCGGCGACATTATCTTCGACGAGCGCGAGGGCATCGGCCGCGGCAAAAGCTACATGAAGAACTTCGACCTGCCGTTTTCTGAAAACCAATGGCTGGTCGTGGAGGAACCTTACCGGCGGCTTATGACTCAGGGGAACTTCATCTGCAACGCCACAACTATGTTCCGAAAGGAAACCTATCTCGCCGCCGGGATGATGGACGAATCGCTATGGGTCTCCGAGGATTACGATCTCTGGTCCAGGATGTGCTCTGCCGGCAGGTTCGCCTACTATTGCGGTCCTGTGACGGTTGTGAGACGAGACCTCAAGGATAACTTGATGTCTTCCTCCCGCGCCCAGACGGACATGGCTCGCGCCCGGCACAAGATGCTGCTGCGCGACCGAACCCTCAGCGAAAGCGAAAGGCAGCAATCCCTCGCCATATTGCGCGGCTTCCTGCGGCGGCTGCTGCGATATGACCTCTTGGAGCGTGACCGTCGCCAGATGCTGATGGACCTGCGGGAGATTGGCCGTTGGTTTGGCCGATGGTATTTCTTAAAATGGTGGGCAGTCAGCCTTGTGCCGAGGCCCGCGGCAAGGCTCTTCAGCCGCGTGCGTTCCAGAATGAGAGGCGCGCCGTGGCGGGGCTCGATGCCCGCTCGTCCGTAAGCGGTGCGTGATGCTGCCCGTGGCGCGACAAGACCGCCGCGCTCAACTCCCCGGTCGCGGGTGGCGCTCTGCCGGCTCGCTTGCTGACGAAGTGGGCGGGGTTTCTCGCGGCACTAAGGTGCCGCCAGACGCACCGGAGGCGGCCCGGGGAGGACTCGTCCCCGTTCCGGCGCTATAGGTTATGGAGGGGGCGAGAAAGGCCGGTGCGCGTTCAACTGTTAAAGGCCCCTCCTGGTGCCGCGAGCGGGCTTTGAGGGGAAGAAGCTGGCCTCCCGCTCGGCTCAATCTCTTCGGAAATAGAGAGTTGCCCCTGAGACCTTGAATCGTAGCTTGATAGTCAGCCGTGGGTGTGGGAATGCAAAGGTACCCCATCTCAGCGGTGCTCGGTGGCTGCCGGGAAAGTAGAACCCGCGGCAAGCTCGCGGCGGAATGTCAGGGGAAAGCCTCAGCGGTGTTCAGCGGATCTGGGTCAAAGGTAGGCCGCGCTGGGGCTTAGGAGGAGAAAGGTGAATCCTTTCCTGCTCGATTACCTCGCCTGTCCCGTCTGCAAGGGGCCGGTCGAGACCCATAGCATCTTCGCTCTCGTCAGAGATGAGGCAGGGAAAAAGAGCATTATGGAAGGCCTGCTGCGCTGCCAGCGATGCCAGCGACCCTATCCCGTCATAGACGAGATACCCAGAATGCTTCCGGCAGAGTCCATGTCCGATGAAGAGAGGGAGTTCCTGCGAAGTCCTCCTCCTGTACGTCGGGAATCTCCACGCACCGCTCTGTCGGAGAGGGAGCGGCGAGCTAAGATCGAGGAGATTATCATGTCGCGGTACCATCCCTCCTCGCCCGCCTCCCCCTACTGGCGGGCGCGAATCGAGCGCGACGCGGATTATCAGACAGAAAAGACAGAAAAGAAGGAAAAGGTGTTCTTTACCGTTTACCCACTCCTGAGGAGGGCGCCGACAGCCGTCGCCGACATCGGGGGAGGACAGGGAGGTCTGATAACCTGCCTTCGAAAATTCCTCAACCCCAAGATTGCGATTATTCTTGATTGTGACCTGTGGTGGATTAAGTTGGCTCGTCTGAGAGACACCGAGGTAGAGGTTATCAGGGGGGATGCAGCGTCGCTTCCCTTCCGCGAAAGAAGCATTGACCTCATGGTCAGCATGTATACGCTCGAGCATATTCCGCAATGGAGACGCGCCTTGACTGAAATGGCGAGGGCTTGCCAAACCCTCTTTCTCTCGTACAACCCCAACCGATATTGCTTCTTCGACAAGGGGCATCTCGACGCGCCGGTCTTTCCCTTCCTTCCTGACGAGGTGACATGCCGCATCTCGCATCTCTGGCACGTTATTCGCCGCACCGGTTGGAGCTACCGGTCCATTCTGGAGCAGTATCGCAGGACTAATTACATATCGCGACATCGCGTTCAAGCCGTCTTGGACAGGTTCGGAAAGACCATAAATGTCTGGAACGACTTTATCTTTCACAGTCTCAGGAGCGACTATCACTTTTTGGCGGCGCGAGCGAAGCGCTTCCTGAGAAGGCACTATGTGGTTCAGGCGCTGTTTTCGCTTGTGTTAACCTCGCTCGGGGTGGAGCCAAACGTCTACCTCATCCTTCAGCGAGACCAACGTTCTGACAGAGTTGAACGTGGAGGCAATGAGAGAAAAAAACAAGCCTCGTAGGATATGCTTTGCACAACGCTTTTTCCCGAAATACCTTCCAGCGGGAGCGGAAATACAGAGCCACTTCATTGCACGCCACATGCTGGAGAAAGGGTGGTCGGTCCATTTCACTTCGGAAGATTGGGGGCAATCCACCGCAAAGCTGGAGAACGAAGACGGGATATGGGTTCACAAGGTCAAGGCAACGAGATTCTTCAATCCGTTCAAGTGCTGGATGTTCTACCGTGAGCTTGTCAGGATTGACGCCGACGTTTATTATCAGAGAGGAGGTTCTGAGTACACTTTTGCTGTTTTCCTCGCTGCGAGATCGCTCGGCAGGAAGTTCGTTTGGGCGACCTCCATGCGGCCCGACTGCGAGGGGAATAAGTCCCGGCGTCTTCTCGAAGACGAGGGCATCAGGGGTGCTAAGCGTTTAATGCTTTCGCCGCACGCCTGGCTCAGGGACGTCCTCACTTCCCTCGGGCGGAGAGGTGCGGATGCGATTGTCGTCCAGGATGAAAGCCAGAGGAGGACTGTGAAGAAGAATTTCGGCCAGGAAAGCGTCGTCATCAAAGTGGGCCACCCTGTCCCCGAAAGCACCGGGAAAAAGGAGCAGCCGCCGCTGGTTCTGTGGGTCGCCAATGCCAAGAAGCTGAAACGCCCCGAGTTCTTCATCGAGCTGGCAAGAGCATGCCGTGGTTTGTCTGCCAGGTTCATCCTCGTCGGAGGCCGACCGAACCCGCTCTACCGTCTCCACCTTACGAAACTGGCGGCCGGAATGAACAACGTGGAGTTGAAGTGGGCTGTCCCCTTTCAGGAGACAAACCTGTTGCTTTCAGCAGCGAGCCTCCTCGTGAACACCAGTACCAGCGAGGGATTCCCGAACACTTTCGTGCAAGCCTGGCTGCGCCAAACGCCCGTGGTAAGCCTCGCCGCAGACCCAGATGGCGTTCTGGAGCGGGAAAGAATAGGGATTTGCCCGGGCAATTTTCGCCGGATGGTTGATGATGTTCGCAGATTGCTGATAGACCAATCACTCAGAGAGGAGATGGGCAATAGAGCCAGAGCATACGCTGTCATAGAACACAGCCTCCCGGATAGACTCAAGCAGTATGCCGACCTCTTCGAGAGACTTTATCGTGAAAGCTGTATGGTTCACCCAGCTTGACTTCGGTTCCCTCTGCAGAACCAGCCGGTTTGAGCTCGCAAAAGCTTTCGGAAGGATTGGGCACCGCCTGAAAATTGTGGGACGCTACCGCAGGCAAAAGCCTCCCCTCGCCGACATAAATCCTCGTCCGGTCCTTCTCGAGCAGTGGCTGCCGGACCCCGCAGGGGGAATTTTCTTTCAGTTGCAGCTACTCCTCTTAGCCATCTGCGAGATAGTGAAGAGAGTTGACTTAGTCCTCGTGGACCATTTTTGTGTGCTGACAATGCTCCCCTTCAACCTCCTTTCCAAAGGGAGACTCGTTCGCACGAAATTCGTGCTCGATGTCCGAAGCGCGCCGGTTGACATGGCGGGGGTCCAGTATGCTCTCTCCCGATGGAGGTACATTCTCTCCCTGCGCTGGGCGAAGCTCTTCTACGATGGCGTTACCGTCATCACTGACCTTTACCGGCAGGACATCTCTCGCCGCGCGCGTATCGCCGAGGCGAAGATCGGCGTTTGGGGTTCAGGTGTCCGGACTGACCTTTTCGACCCACGCAAAGTTGACAAGGCGCGCGTTGAAAGCATAAAATCGTTTCTGGGTCTTGCCGATAGGCTTGTAGTGATGTATCATGGCTTTCTGTCTGCGAACAGAGGCCTTCAGGAAACAGTGAAAGCTCTTGCCCTTTTGAATGCGGAATGGCAGGGGCACCGCCGGGTGACACTCCTTTTAGTCGGCGACGGACCTGCCACGGCGAAGATAAAATCACTCGCTGAAGCCGAGGGCGTCAGCGACGCCGTGATGCTAAAGGGTTCCGTTCCTTACGAGGAGGTGCCGGATTACTTGAGCATTTGCGATGTGGGAATACTGCCTTTCCCTGACACCGAATGGTGGAATATGAGCTCGCCTCTGAAGCTTATGGAGTACCTCGCCATGGAAAAGCCGGTGATTCTCACCGACATACCGGCGCACAGAGCCCTCGTCGGGAGTGCCCGGTGCGCCATCTTCGTCACCGACAACTCCCCGCTCAATATCGCCCGCGCCATAGGTGAGCTCACACGGCATATTGCGTGTTTTCAGAACGCCGCCAGGGAAGGGAGAACCATCGTCTCGCAAAAGTTCACCTGGGAGAGACAGGCCCACAACCTCCTCGATTACGTCGCCCAATTGGACCAAATGAAAGGATAGCTGAATGGCTGAGTTCATCCTTGAGCAAGAGGCAACGCGAAAGCTCGTCGTTCTTGCCGCTCTGGTTGTGGCGTGCCTCGGCGTTGTGCTGCTTGCCATCGCCATTGCCGGAGAGGATGTGATGATGGTGACGGCCCTTCTGGCTCTGGTAGGGTCCGTTGTGGTGTTTCCTTTCCCAAGACTGGCCATCGTCCTCGTCATCCTGTTCGCCCAGGTCCAATACCTTTTCACGACCCCTTACAGCACTCTCGTAAGCGAGCCGGTCTTTCCTGTCACGTTCCAGTGGCTCGATGAAGTCCTCCTTCTTTGCCTTCTTGGCAATCTGACGCTCACCAAACTGGTAAAGAGGGAGCCTCTTCAAAAGGCTCCTGCTCTCCTACTTCTTGCCGCCCTTTTTGTAGTCGGAATCGTCTCAACAAGGCTCAACGAGATTTCGCTATTCAGGGGCCTCGTCGGCCAGAGGTACGTTTTCGAAATGGTCATCCTCTATCTTGCCATCATCAACGCGGACCTCGACGAGCGGTTCTTAAAGGGCCTTGTTTACCTTTTGCTGGCCATCGGCGTGTTTCAGGCCATGGTGGGGTTTATGGAATTCGCCTCCCACTACCGCCTCTACCTTGCTGGCAACCACGACATAGTTCAAGGGACATGGGGCGGCGGCTCGGCAAACAACATAGGCGTTTTCTTCCTGTGCCTTTCTACGGTTGTCCTGGCGAGCCTGCGCCGCCGGTGGCATGGCCCGAAGGCCTTGATGTTCGCGATGTTTATTCTTACGCTCGTTTTGACGTCCTGTCGCTCCGGGATTGTGTTAGCGATACCGATGTTTTTGTTCGTGCTGAGGGAGCAAATGAAAGACCCGAGGTACTGGATCGGCATAGCCGTCGCTTTCATGTTTCTTGCCGGAAGTGTGGCCTTCTATTACAGAAACACTGACGCCGAAATATCCAGGGACCTGGGCGGGGACGAGTTCACTTTCCAGCTCGTAGGGAGAACGAGCGTCATCCCCATCATGTCGCGGGTGCTCCAAGATAACTCCAGTTTCCCCCTTTTGGGGACAGGCCCGGGGACATACCTTACTCCTACCGGTACGTTCTATGGCTCGCAGATATTTATGCAAGTCGAGTCAATGCTCCAGACGCGGGAGGTAATTCAGCCGTTCGTCTCCGCTTCCTATGCCGTCGTCTGGATGGAGTATGGAGTGGTCGGTTTGATTCTATTCGGGGTCGTATTGCTGCGGCTTTTTATCTACGCCTGGCAGCAGGAGAAAGCTGTTGACAGCTCTTTCTGGAAGGACTACTTCCGGGCCCTGCAAGCAGTCATTTTTGTGTACGCCATCGTTGGGGGGATTTTCCCGCTCTGGACTCACTTTCAGACGAATATCTACCTATGGCTTTTCCCTGCCATCGGCGTCAGGTATGCGATCCTTCACAGGCAGAGAGCCGCGCGGGCCCCTCAGCTTGTCTCTGCACGACAACAAGTGCCAGCGCGGCTGCTGTCAGAGCCCGTTCGTTCCGGCTGATGGGCCGATTGAGACTCCCTGTGGCTACCTGCAATTGTTCTGGCAGGCCGACCGTGACAAGCCGAGGAGAATCCAAGCCTGAAGGTTCTGCTCGTAAATAAGTTCTATTTCCATCTCGGTGGCCCCGAGACCTATCTCTTCCAACTCGAGAAGCTGCTCAGGGACAAAGGTCACTCGGCCATGGTCTTTTCCACTCGCGATCCGCGAAACGAAAAATCTGGCCAGTCCCCCTTTTTCGTCGAGAAGATTGATTACAATCGTTCAGACATTCCCCTCCTCCGGAAAGTCAAGTTTGGCTTGCGACTCCTTTACTCCTTCGATGCCGCAAGAAAGCTTGATGCCCTCCTGCGCCAGGAACGGCCCGACATTGCGCATCTTCACAACATCTGTCACCAGATCTCGCCATCCATCCTTCCCGTTCTGAAGAGGCACGGCATCCCCATAGTGCAAACCCTCCACGACCTGAAGCGAGTTTGTCCCAACTACCAGATGCTTTCCTCAAAGGGGATATGCGAGAAATGCAATGGCAGACGCTATTACAACGTCATTCTCCAGAGGTGCGTCAAAGGCACCCTCAGCTTCAGCGCCCTCAATTCCCTCGAAGCCTATCTTCACGATGCCATGCGAATCTACGATCTGGTTGACTTGTACATTTCCCCGAGCGAGTTCTATAAGCAGAAACTGATCTCTTTCGGCGTAGATGGCCGGCGCATCAGAGTCCTCCCGAATTTCATTTTCCTCGATCAGACGCCTTCCACGCTCTCCAAACGGTATATCCTTTATTGCGGCCAGCTTGTCAGGCAAAAAGGCCTTCTGACACTGGTCAAGGCCGTGGAGAAGGATTCTGTCGCCAGGTTAGTGATCGCAGGCTCAGGCCCTCAGGAGGAGACTATTCGCCGTTATATCCGCCAGAAGCGAGTCAGAAATGTCGAACTCCTCGGATTCGTGGCAGGGGAGAGGAGAACCGCACTGATGCGCGAGGCATCCTTCTTTGTCCTGCCATCGGAATGGTACGAGAACTGTCCTATCATCGTTTTGGAAGCTTTTGCCCTCGGCAAGCCGGTCGTCGCCGCGGCAATCGGCGGCATACCGGAGTTGGTGAAGCACCGGTTCAACGGGCTTTTGTTTGAGCCGGGAAACGCATCGGACCTTCGGGACAAAATCCGTTACCTTTTTTCCCGCCCTCACGAAATCGCCGCGATGGGAAACAACGCCAGAAAAACCGCCCAGGAAGTTTACAGCCCGGAAGTTCATTATCAGAAGTTGATGAAAATCTACGACGAGGCGATTGCCGTTCGCCGTCTCAGGGGTCGCCGCGAAAATGAAACGACCGTCCCTCACCAAGGGCTTTGCCAGCGGCCCCAGGGATGAGGGCTTTCGGTAAGCTGCGCCTCCCTCTCCGCCTCTTTGGGAAAAGGGAGAAACGCAAAGCCTCAGGCGGAGGATATTCGTTCACAATTCGACGGGAGAGCTGATGTGCCCGGCCTGACTAATCCCGAGCTAATTCATCTCCTTGCATGTCCCGATTGCGGAGGCGACTTGCTCCAGGCAGAAACCGCTCTGGAATGTCCTCGTTGCAGCAGAAGATATGAAATCAGAAACGGCATTCCCATCCTGTATCCCCGGGACATGAATACCCGGCGCCTCCGAGAAGAGGAAAATCTCGCAGAGATGATGAAGCGACCGCCGTCGAGCCGAAAGGAGCGCTTCAGCTCCCTCCAATGGAGCATTTCTAAGGATGAGTTCTGGGGGATGGTTCGAAAAAGCATAGCATCGCCCCCGGGCTCCTTCATTAACATCGGATGCGGTTACGACGCGTGCTTCAGAGAGTTCGAGCAGCAGGGCTACGTTTTCGTCAATTTCGATATCGTTTACGACATGCCTTACACTCTTCAAACACAACACGGAGCAAGGTCGTGCGTTGCCGGCGACATTAACAGTCTTCCTTTCAAGAAGAATTCCTTCGATTACGTCGTCTGCATTGATGTTGTGCACCACGAGAGCGACAAGCTCCCCGTTCTGTTGAAGTCCTTCTGCGACCTCCTGAAACCCGGAGGCTCTCTATTCCTTGAAGACCTCAATGCCTGGGGAATGTTCCGGCTCCCAAAATCGCTTCTTTTTCCAAGGCCGCTCTACAGACTTCTGAGGTCAACTTGCCACAGGCTCAAGCATTCCAGTCACAAACCTGCCGATTATGAATTTCCAACAAACCTATCGCGAGTAAAGGTGGTTCTCGAAGGACTCGGTTTCAGCGAGATAACGGTCTATCCGAACATTGCGTACCCTAACATTGGCCCGGCGAGCTACCGAATCTATCGCTTCTTCAGCAGAATCGAGCGCGTCAGAAAGTGTCACAATTACCACTATATGCTCAGCGCGAGAAAAGTGAAGGAGCGCGGGCCGGGTTCACCACATCCTGCCGCGCAGAAATGGCTACAAAACAAGGACGATCGTTGATAGAATTGAAACGTTCATGTCGGTGTGCAGAGCCGAAATATCAATCCATCCCTTGGGGAGCGCGGAGCACCGTTTTGAAGACCAGATGCCCTATGCCCACAGATGCGGCGATAGCCGTAACCTACGACTGCGATTCTCGCTGCGTCATGTGCAACATATGGAAATACGCCACTGCCGGCAGCATTCCTCCGGAGGTTTTTGGGAGACTCCCCGCTTCTCTTAAGACCATCAACATAACAGGGGGCGAGCCCTTTCTTCGGGACGACCTTCCGGAGCTCATATATCACGTCAAGTCAGCCTGCCTGGCTTCCCGGATTATCATATCCACAAACGGTCTTCAGCCCGAAAGAATTCGACTGGTCATGAGGGAGGTTGTCAGGTATGACCCGAAGATTGGTATCGGCATTTCTGTTGATGGAATAGGGAAGATGCACGACGCCATGCGCGGCGTCAAAGGCTCCTTCGGCAAAGCCATGGAAACGCTCGAGCTGGTAAAAAGCGAGGGAATCTCGAACGTCCGCCTCGCCTTCACGGCCACACCCCGCAACCTTTCTCAGCTTGAACATGTCCTCCGCCTCAGCCGCCGTGAGCACGTCGAGTTCACCGTCGCCGTCGCCCAAAATTCCGAGCACTACTTCAAAACCGACTCGAACCCAGTCATCGAAGACGTGGTCGCGCTCAAGCGCCAGTTCAACAGCCTGATCTCGGCGCAGCTTTCCGGTTGGCATCCCAAGCGATGGGCAAGGTCTTACTTCGCACGCGGCCTCTACGAGTTCGCCGCCAACAAGAGAAGGCTCCTCGAATGCCGGGCTGGCAGCGACTTCTTTTTCCTCGACCCGAGCGGCGACGTTTATTGCTGCAACGTCTTGCCGGAAGTCATGGGCAACCTCGCACAGACGGATTTTACGTCCCTCTGGAGCAGTGAACGGGCAGACGCCGTTCGGCAGAAAGTCGCTCGCTGCCAGGAAGGATGCTGGATGGTTTGCACCGCGCGCACGGTCATCCGGAGGCACGCCATTTCCGTCGGGAAATGGATTTTGTTATCTAAGGCGCTTCGTGCTCTGGGCAGGAGAAATTTCTTGGAATAGCCACTGAGGGACTTCCATGCGATATTTCGTGACCGGCGGAGCAGGTTTCATCGGAATGCACCTCGTCCAGAAGCTCCTTTCCGAAGGAGGTGAGGTCGTTGTTTACGACAATCTCTCCATGGGCACGAGGGAGCACATCGCGGCTTTCCTGGAGAATCCCCGTTTTACATTCATCCATGACGACCTCCTCAACATGCCATCCCTCGTGCAGGCGATGAGCGGGGCTGAAGTAGTTTTCCACCTCGCCGCGAACTCAGATATTCGCGCCGCCGCCCAAGACCCAGCAATCGAGCTGGAACAAGGCACGGTGGCCACGTTCAATGTCCTCCAGGCCATGAAAGAAAGCTCCGCCCGCAGCGTCGTGTTCACCTCCAGCTCTGTTATCTACGGCGACGCCAGGGGGAAAGAACTGTCAGAGGATTTCGGCCCGCCTGTCCCGATCTCTTTCTACGGGTCCAGCAAGCTCGCCGCAGAAGGACTGGTCTGTGCCTTCTGCCACATGCTCGACATGAGGGGATGGATTTTTAGATTAGCAAACATCGTCGGCAAGGGCCTCACCCATGGGGTAGTCTTCGATTTCATCCGCAAGCTTCGCGAAAACCCGGATGCCCTCGAAATCCTCGGCGACGGAAAGCAATCCAAGCCCTACCTTCACGTCAAAGATTGCCTCGAGGGGATGCTCTGCGGGCTGAGGAACTCAAATCAGAGGGTCAACATTTTCAACTTGACTTCTCCCGACGCCATAAACGTGGAGCAAATCGCCCGAATCATCGTCCAGGAGATGGGCCTGAAGAACGTCGCCTTCCACTATACCGGCGGCGAGGGTGGATGGAAGGGGGATGTCCCGCAGGTCCGCATGAACGCCGACCGCCTCAAACGACTCGGGTGGCGGGCAAACCTCAACTCCGCGCAAGCTGTTAGAACGGCTGTCCGGGAGGTGCTCTCAGAAAGCGGGTGGCCCGGATAGGATAGGCATTGGCCGGGCGCATCATGCCGCCCGGCTCGGAACCGAGCAATCCACCGTCAGGGATGGCGAAGAGCAATGGTGCTCAGGCAAGCTGTAATTCTCGCGGGAGGCTTCGGCACGAGGCTGCGCCCGCTGACAGACGAAATTCCCAAAGTCATTGTTACAGTTCGGGGGAGGGATTTCCTCTGGTATCTTATCCGGTGGCTCGAGCGCAACAGCGTAAAGGACGTTGTCATTTGTGCCGGCTACCTCTGGGAAGCCCTCGCCCGGAAAATCGGCTCGTGGGCCTTTCCGGGAATGAAACTGAGGCTTTCGGTGGAAAACAGTCCCCTCGGCACTGCCGGAGCGGTTAAAAATGCCGAGGCTCTCCTCGAGGACGAATTTTTCCTCATCAACGGCGACACCTACCTTCCTATCTCTTATGACAGCATTATCTCTTACTGGCAACGGATAAGGTCGCGGTTTGATTGCCTCCTGGTCGTCTACAGTAACCGCGAAAAAATTGCTCCGAACGATATCGCTCTTGACGAGAATGGGGCCGTGGTCGCCTACTCCAAGAGGAGCTGTGACGGAATGCGCTTCGTCAACGCCGGGCTCGCAGTCGTCACAAAAAGCGCCTTTGAGAAACTTCCCGCGGGCGTTCCGCTATCGCTCGAAGAGGAGGTTTTTCCGAAGCTGATTTCTCGCGGGAAAATAGCCGCTCTCATTACGCACCAGAGGTATTATGATATTGGGACTTCGGAACGCATCAAGGCTTTCGAGGACTACCTCGAGCAGCACCCCGAGGTGCTTTCCGGGTGAAACGTGCCCCGGCTGTTTGTCTCTTTTCTGCGAGAAGCGGTCCGATGAAAAAAGCGCGCATAAACCGTGAAAACTCAACTCGGCCCAACGCATCTCGCTTCGCTGGCGAAAACATGCTCCGTGTGATCCGCCACGTCATCGCCAGAAATGCTGCCAGACCAAAAGGGACCCGGCAGCGGAGCCTTTCGCGCGGTAGGCTGAAATGAGAGACGTACCCCGATGATCGGTTTGCTCAGGTCTCTGGCTGATGTCAGAAAACGCCACAGTCTCGCTTCCAGGCTCAGAAGAAAGCGATTTCAGCTATTCAAGAAGTTCGCTTCGTCAGTTGATAGCAGGCCTCTTACAATCCTCGACGTCGGAGGCACTCTCGATTTCTGGAAAAGGATGGGCTTTCTCGCCGAATCCGCCGGATTTCAACTGACGCTCCTCAATCTCTTCAGGGCGGAAAGCCCTTATCCTAACGTCGTCAGCGTTGTCGGCGACGGCAGAAACATGAGCGGATTCCGCGACGGCCAGTTCGACGTCGTCTTTTCAAATTCGGTCATCGAGCACGTCGGAAACCTTGCCGACCAAAAAAGAATGGCTGATGAAATCAGAAGAATAGGCAACGCCTATTTTCTTCAGACGCCCAATTTCCACTTCCCCATAGAACCTCATTTTCTCTTTCCGTTCTTCCAGTTCCTTCCGCTCGCTTTGAAGGCCTTATTGCTCAAGCACTTCAGAATCGGCTGGCACGGCCCCACCGGAGATTTGGGTAGAGCTAAAAGAACCATCTCCTCGGTCAGATTGCTCAGAAGGTCCGAACTTGCTCGCCTCTTTCCGGATGGGAAGATGTACGAGGAGAGGGTCTTGGGACTTACCAAATCCTTCGTCGTTTTCAGACCATGGAGTGCCGAGAGAAAAAAAGCTGCCCGGCAGCCCTGCGCCCCACAAGCCCCCGGTGCTCCCTGCGACCGGCGAAGCCGTTCTGAGAAATGCTTCCTCAACCCTGACACAGACCCCCATCGGAGATCCTCACCATGCGGGTGGCGATGATTGGTCAAAAAGGGATTCCGGTAACTATTGGCGGGCCCGAAAACTTCGTCCGCGAAATTTCCACCCGCCTTGTCGAAAGAGGGCACCGCGTAACCGTCTATTGCCGCCCTTACGCGGTGACCGACTGGACTCGCTTTCTCTCCGAAGAGGAAAAGCAAGCCGTCCAGAAAAGGAAATATCACGGCGTGGACCTGAAGGTTCTGCCAACCATACCCACCAAGAATCTCGACGCAATCGTCCACAGCGCTCTTTCCTCAATCTACAGCACCTTTGATTCTTTCGACGTGCTTCACTATCACACGATCGGGGCGTTCCTGCCAGCATTCATTCCTCGCCTGGCAACCCGCTCGAAAATCGTGGTGTCGGTTCATGCCCTCGATTGGCAGAGAGCAAAGTGGGGACCCGCCGCAAAAACAATCCTGCGGCTCGGCGAGGAAGCGTCCATCAGAATCCCGCACGTCACACACGTCATCTCAAAGGAACTGAAGAGATATTTCGAATCCCGTTACCATCGAAGAGTCGTTTACGTCCCCACCGGCGTGAAAATCGCGCAGCCAAAACCGCTCAACCTGACCAGAAAATATGGTATACAGAAAGGAAAATTCATTCTTTTTCTATCCAGGCTTGTTCCGGAGAAAGGAGCGCATTATCTTATAGAAGCGTACAACGGATTGAAGACCGACCTTATGCTGGTGATAGCCGGAAGCGTCCTCTATGAGCCGAAATACGTCAGCCGCCTCAGAAGAAGCGCCGGGCCGGGCGTCATCTTCACCGGCTTTGTCCCGGATGAGGAAATGGCCGAGCTTTTCTCAAACGCCTATCTTTACGTTCTCCCATCCGAAATGGAGGGGCTTCCTCATACGCTGCTCCAGGCCCTCAGCTACGGGCGTTGCGTCGTCGCCAGCGACATCGAAGCCAACAGAGAAGCTCTCGGCGAGCGCGGATTCACATTCACCAGCAAGGACATCAATAGCTTGAGGAAAGCCATGGAGAAGTTGATAGACCACCCGGAACTCGTTGCCGCAGAGGAAGGCAAGGGGACCGAAAGAGTAAGGAAGCAGTACGGGTGGGACGCGGTTGTTGACCGCTTTGAACAGCTCTACAGAGATTAAACCAACGAAAGGAGCCTTACGGCCATGATTGGGACGAGACATTACGAAAGGATACTTACGCTCCCGGCGTACGCCATCTGCCGCAGGACACTTGCTCTGCTCGCTCTTTTGATGGGAGTCCTGCCGATCCTTCTTTACATAATCGCCATCTTCTTTGCAGTCCTGCCAGCCGGCGCCGGCCCCAGAATCAATCAAACCACCGCTATCATCCTCACCATCTTCCTTGCGGTTGTCGCTCTCATCTGCCCCCTTACCGCAGCCGTCCTGAATAAGGTCCTCCTGGAGAAAAACATCGGCAGACCGCCATTCCGCTTCCTTTATGGAGCAGCCGGAGAAGAAGCACCTGAAGAGGAATCGCAGCCGGAGGCAAAGCCGTTCGAGCCGCAATTCAACGCCATGGCGGCCATGCTCTTCGCCATCGCCGATGCGACGGGTCTGTTCGGCTTGATCCTCGGAGTCCTCGGAAGAGCCTGGGGCTATGCCGTCTTCTTCTTCGCGTTCTCCCTGATTTTCACCGCCGCTGTCTATGTCATGCTCAAGAACCAGTTGTTCACTCTCCTATCGCACCATTTTGACTTGATAGAAGGCGGCGGCAAAGCCCGTCTTGTGGAATAGCTGTAATGGCTGACCATGCCAGTCTTCACGAGTTTCGCGACCTCATCGGCATCCACCGCGAATGGACCTTTCTCGACCACGCCGCTGTCTCGCCGATCCCAAAGCCGGCGAAGGATGCGATGACCGCTTTCCTGGACGACCTTTGCCGTAACGCGATGTCCAACCGGACGCGCTGGCACGAGCAGATGAAGAAGGCTCGCCGCCTCGCCGCAGAGCTGCTTCACTGCTCCCCTCAGGAAATCGCCTTCGTAAAAAACACCTCCGAGGGCGTCAGCATCATCGCCAACGGCTTGAATCTCTCGTCGGGGGATACCGTCGTCACCACCGACATCGAGTTCCCTGCCAACATCTATCCATGGATGAGGCTCTCCAGCAAGGGCGTCGCCCTCAAACTCGTCAAAAACAGGGATGGCCGCGTCCCCTTTCAGGACATTGTCGAAGCCGCAAATAGCGGGACCAAAGTCATTGCCCTCAGTTCCGTTGAGTTCAGCACCGGCTTCCGCCACGACCTCAGAAGGATTGGCGACCTCTGCCGCGAGAGAGGCATATTCTTTTTCGTGGACGGAATTCAGAGTGCGGGGGCTCTCGAGCTTGACGTGAAACGCTGCTCCATATCCGCCCTTTCAGCAGGCTGTCAGAAGTGGCTCCTCGGACCCGAAGGAGCCGGCATCCTCTTCGTTGACGAGCAAGTCCTCCCAAAGGTGCAACCCACTGAAGTCGGTGCAGCCACCGTCGAAAATCCCGAGCGATACCTTGACTACCGCTATGTCCCGAAAAAAGACGCCACAAAATTTGAGTGCGGCGCACCAAATGTCGTCGGAATCTGCGGAATGGCCGCCTCCGTCGAACTTCTCCTCAAAATCGGTATCCCAAACATCGAAAAGCACATAATTCAGCTCACAGACCTCCTCTGCGAAGAACTTGAAAGGAAGGGATATGAAATCTACTCCTCGCGAAGGGAGGGCGAGAAGTCGGGCATCGTCCTTTTCTCCAGCCCGAATCACTCTTCCGAAGACCTCTGGCGCCGCCTCTTTGAAAGAAAAATCGTCACCTCGGTCCGATACGGCCGCGTTCGCCTTTCCCCACATTTTTACAACACCCCTGAGGAAATCGGGCAAGTCATCGAGACGCTTCCATGAAAGCCACTTTCAGCTCACAAGCCGGCTTTTGCGTCTGCTCTCGGACCCCGTCGCTGAATAGGGGCAACGAACCATGGCCTTGAAAGCGTACGTCCGCGTAAGGATGGGTGTGCGACCGGCGGCCTTGCTCAGCCTTTCTGAGAATACCGGCACAAGCCGACGGGGCAGCGGGGATTTCTTTTTTGCCCTAAGCGTGATGATATAGGGATTCTGAACCGTGTTAAAACGTGAGATTACTGCTGCGGTTTTCCTATTGACAATGCTGCAGTGTGCCGTCTCTCCGTCAGAGGATGCTTCCATCCCTCCACTTCCGCTCGAACTCAAAATCGCCAACATCATCGCTCCTCCATCCGATGCCTCGGAATGGCCTTCCTGGCGTGAGCAGCTCTCCGCATGGCGACAGGAGGCTATGAAAAGAATCGGCTATGACGACGTCCTCTACCGCCGAGAAGATTTTGCCTGGGTCTCTTCCTCCTTCTCCCAGTGCTTTCTGAACATTTGGGACGAGACCTTTTACGACCGCGCGGAAGGCAAGTTTAAAGTGGACTCCTTCCTTCAGCGAGGTGCTACACAGTTCGGCGGCTACGATTCCGTAATTCTGTGGCACGCTTATCCGAGAATTGGCTACGACGACCGCAACCAGTTTGACTTCTATCGCGACATGCCGGGCGGGCTTCGGGGATTGAGAGAGCTGGTTCGTGCTTTCCACTCAAGGGGCGTGAAGGTACTAATCCCCTACAATCCCTGGGATACCGGCACTCGTCGCGAAGGAAAGCCCGACCTGGAAATCCTCGCCGACATTATCAAGACGATCCACGCCGATGGCATCTTCCTCGACACATGGGCGTCCGGCCCTGCCGCCTTTCGCGGCGCCCTGGATTCTGCCCGCCCTGGGGTCGTTCTCGAGTCTGAGGGGGACCTTCCCATAGAGGAGATTCCGCGGCATCACATGTCTTGGGCGCAATATTTTGCCTACCCCAGCGTCCCTGGCGTCCTGAGGAACAAATGGCTCGAGCGCCGCCACATGCAGCACCAGACGAAACGCTGGTCCCTCGACCATTCCGACGAGTTGCACACCGCATGGATGAATGGCAGCGGCATCTTGGTATGGGAGGATGTCTTCGGCAGTTGGGTTGGGACCACTCCTCGAGACCGATCAATCCTCAGAGCGATGCTTCCCATCCAGCGGCGGTACGCAGAGCTATTCTCCGGCGAGCGCTGGACACCCTTAGTGCCGAGCCTCGTCCCCGCGGTCTACGCAAACCTTTGGGAAGGAAAGGGCCTGCGACTGTGGACGATCGTCAACTGCTCTGACAGGGAGGTTCACGGGCCGATCTTAAAGGTCCCGCACATTCCCGGTGCCCGCTACTTCGACGTCGTAGCCGGCAAGGAGATCGTGGCCACAATAAGCAACGGCATGGCTTCCCTGGCGGGTAGGATTCGGCCCCGCGGCATCGCTGCAATCGTCTCCGGTAAGCGAGAGAACCTCGGAAAGGATTTTCCTGCGTTCCTCGCTCACCAGGCAGCTACCGATTCGAGAACCGACTTCAGCACCGAGACCGAAGAGCCCAAACTTGTTCTTCGGCCCGTCAAATCCGTCGTCAGGCGGAAGCTCCCTCCCGGCATGGCCGAAATCCCGCCAACTGTGTTTGAAATGAAGGTCGAGTTCCGCTATTCGGGGAGGGAGCAGGGGACTTACGAGCCTTACCACAAGATTGACCGCAGCGGCCCCTGGGGGAAACATGGGCCGATTTACTCGCGCGCCGTCACGCTCGGCCACTACGCCATTGACCTGACCCCGGTCACCAACGCACAGTACAAGGAGTTTCTCGACGATGCCAGGTACGAACCAAAACGTCCCGAGAACTTCCTCAAACACTGGGTTGATGGGTCTCCTCCGCCAGGGAAAGAAGACCATCCTGTTGTTTACGTGGACCTCGACGATGCCCGCGCATATGCCGCGTGGGCGGGCAAGCGCTTGCCAACCGAAGCTGAGTGGCAGTATGCAGCGCAGGGACCTGAAAGGCTTCTCTATCCCTGGGGAAACGCATGGACAGATGGAGTCTGCAACTCAAGGAGCGGAGAAACCTCCAGCGTGACAGCCTTCCCTGGCGGCCGCTCGCCTTTCGGATGCTACGACATGTGCGGCAACGTCTGGGAATGGACCGAAAGCGAGCATACCAACGGACGCACACGCTTCTGCATCATTCGTGGCGGCTCGTCGTATGAGCCGGAAGGCTCGCAGTGGTATGCCGACGGCGGCCCCGTTCCCGCCAACTTCGCGGCCAAGTTCCTCCTCGTCTGGCCCGGGCTTGACCGTTGCTCTACGATCGGCTTCCGCTGCGTCGTGGACCTCGCATCTGATTAGCCCCTCCTTCTCGTTTCTCTCTAACCGTCTTTGCGTTGAGAAAGAAACGGCATCAAACCGGGAGTCCCGCCGAAGGCAGGAGGTGCATCGGTCCGTCTGCGTCTCCGCGTCTTTGCGTTTCCGACTCTTCCCCATACAATCCCGCCCCGCCAGCGGCGGGGGATTTGGGCGACAGACGTGGCTACCGGCATTGGACCAGGGGACGCGGTCCCGCCTGTGGCGGGACGGTTGCTTTCACGATACAAGGCTCGATCGTAAGCGACCTCATCCGCCGCCATGCCACTTGCTCACGTTTGACCAGAGAACGGAGCAGACAGTCCTGCGCAATCGTTCGGCAGTCGGCCCGCTGCGAACTCCGGTAGTTGCGGCTGTGGCTGTGTTTCCGTGGCAGGGCAGCCGCGAGGGCGTCTCGCGCTCGCCATCGGGGGACAAGGTGCCAGCGCTGCCCCGGCAGGCGGCCGGCGCCACCTTCCGTCGGTATTTGCCACAAAACGAAAGAGCCTTTACGCGAACCATGTTGCCCGCTGCGATTATGCAGCCACACCCATAGTTGTGTAAGTGTTGCTTTGGTGAGCAAAAAGCAACAATACCATAAAGATAAGGCCCGCGATGCTTCGCGGTACGTGAAATAGCCCATAGCTCCACGTGAAACTATGCCCTACCTCGAAAGGACCCCAGTCGCCCTGCACCGCGATGACCTCACCACAAAGAGCTTGTAATGCGGCCGCGTTTGTGTTATTTTTTTTCCCCGGGGCGGGATTGAGCTTCGTTGACAAAGAGACTGCTCGTGGGACTACTCTCCCCGAGGCGGTTGAGGTCCTTGAGGCGAACCGTGGCGGTTACGCACCGCCAACCCGGGGGTAGGTGTCCTGCATCGGGCCAGTAGCTCAGTCGGTCAGAGCGACGGACTCATAATCCGTTGGTCGCAGGTTCGAGTCCTGCCTGGCCCACTTCTGCGCCTTGTGATCCGGCAGAGGGTCATATCCTTCTCTTTCTATCCGCTACTGCCACTCGTTCTCGCTGCTATTTGCTCAATATCGTTCTTTTGCCCGGCGAGAGGATCGGCGGCAGGCGCCTTCAGTGTAACCGCCGTGCATCTCCAGCGTTGGGCGCCCTGTCTGGTTGTTCGGTTCCATTGGTGGGGAACACTCCTTTTAGAGAGCGCGGTGCTCCTCTCGGGTCCTTGTCGCGATGCGGTTTCCCCCGCCTTGAGCGTTGCCACCGGATAATCGGCCGCTGGGGCTTTCTCGTTCGCGGAACCGCTCGGACTAATATCGCCGCTGCGGATGCATGGGCCGCAATATCTATTGTTCGGAAACGGACTTGGCGGACTAAGGGCACGGTTGATGCTCTCCGTGGCCACCGGCGGGATTTCGGCTCCCAAACGCAAGCGAAGCTGTTTTTGCCTTTGAAATTTCTGGCAGGATTCCTTATATTGTTTTTGGGGCGATTGAACTTCGAGCGGAACGCATGTCGCTAAAGGAGGAAAGCCATCCTGACTGAGACCTATGAAAGCTTTCTGGGATAAAGTCGCCGATAGGCTTGGGAAGATAGATGCTGCCAGCGCGCAGGGATATTTTCACGACCTGTGCCGGGAGACTTCCCTCCTGTGGTCAATTTTCCAGTCGGTGTCGGAAGCGATACTTGTTATTGACCAACAGGGGCGGATTGTGTTCCTGAACGAGGCTGCGAGAGATACTCTTGGCATCACGCAGAGGAATCCGCTCTCCAAGCCTCTTCTGGGGTACATCGCTGACCCGCGTCTTTCCGATTTTGTAGAAAGGGGGCTGAACGACCAGAACACCGCCCTCGACCAGGAGATTGAAACTCGCCACCCCAAGCAGATGATTCTCAGGGTGAACATGTTGCCTTACAGGCTCGACAAGGGCCGCCCTTCCGGAACTATCCTTATCCTTCGCGACGTTACAGCCGAGAAACACCGTCAGGCTGAGTCTTTCCAGTCGGAGAAGCTCGATGCCCTGACTACCCTTGCCGCGGGAGTAGCTCATGAAATCGGGAATCCCCTCAATTCGCTCGCCATTCATTTGCAGTTAATGGAACGCGAGATTCACCGCGTCCCCAAGAAGAATCGTGGAAAGCTCGCCGGTACCCTTGAGGTGGCCAAAGCGGAGGTCAAGCGCCTCGACGAGATTGTCCGCCGGTTCCTGGGAGCGATTCGGCCCAGCCAGCTCAACTACAAGGAAGCCAACATCAACAGCGTCGTCGAGAGCGTCCTTGATTTCATGTATTTCGAGATTTCAGGACAGGGCATCGCTATCGAGAAGCAGTACGATTCCAGAATCCCTTCCATGCTGATGGATGAATCTCAGATAAAGCAGGCCTTTTTTAACATAGTCAAAAACGCCATCCAGGCCATGCCCCGCGGGGGGATACTTCGCGTGTCCACAGTTCTCCGCGATTCCCGCGTGGAGGCGAAGTTCTCCGATAATGGCATCGGCATACCAAAAGATAAGCTCGGCAGGGTCTTTGAACCTTATTACACCACCAAAGAGGGCGGCTCAGGCCTGGGATTGATGATCGTCTATAAAATTGTCAAAGACCATGCCGGCACGGTCCAACTCACCAGCAGGGAAGGGGAGGGGACTACCGTATCGGTTTCTCTTCCTCTCCGCGGCAAAGAGACAAGGCTGCTGAAGGATTCTCGGGAGCTGCCGGAGAATGAAGACGAAAGGGACAATCCTCGTCGTTGACGACGAAAAGAACACCAGGGAAGGTCTCAAGCTCGGCCTTGAACCGTTGGGGTACGAGGTTCGCGTCGCTGCCAATGCCTCCGAAGCTATCGAAGCCCTCCAATCCGGCGAGATAGATGTGATGCTGACGGACCTGCGAATGCCGGGAACGGGCGGTCTGGAACTCATCAGGGTCGCCCAGAAAATCAGTCCCCAGACCCAGATCATCATGCTGACCGCTTACGGGACCGTCGAGACGGCTGTCGAGGCAATGAAGCAAGGCGCCTACGATTACCTTGAGAAACCTTACGACCTCAACGTTGTCGAAAGTCGCGTCAGCCACGCCCTGGCGAGCGCACGCCTCCGCGCCGAATATGCCATGGCCATGGAGCGCCTCCAGAAGAATTTCGGTTTCGAGAACATCCTCGGCAATTCCGCTGCCATGAAGCGAGTTTTCGAGACTATCCGGCAGGTCGCCCCGACGAAAGCCACAGTCCTTATCGTCGGTGAAAGCGGCACCGGAAAGGAACTGATTGCCAACGCAATACACAACCTAAGCCCCAGGAAAGATAAACCTTTTATCGCTGTCCATTGCGCCGCCCTCTCGAAATCCTTGCTCGAAAGCGAGCTCTTCGGACACGAAAAAGGCGCCTTCACGGGGGCGGTGTCGGGCAAGCCGGGTAGATTTGAAAGGGCCGACGGAGGAACTCTATTCCTGGACGAGGTAAGCGAAATTGACCCCGACATTCAGGTCAAGCTCCTGCGATTCCTCGAAGAATGGGAGTTTGAGCGGGTCGGCGGGATTAAGACCATCAAAGTTGACGTTCGGCTCATCACCGCGACCAACCGCGACCTTGCTGGCCTCGTTCAGGCAGGGCGCTTCCGGGAGGACCTATATTATCGCCTCAACGTCGTGACCATAAACGTCCCTCCCTTGAGGGAGAGGAAAGAAGACATTCCCGTTATGGCCAAAGCGTTTCTCGCAGAGTTTTCCCTGCAGAACAAAAAGAACGTGACGGGCATCTCGCCGGAGGCGCTGGACGCCTTGATGGCGTACGATTGGCCCGGAAACGTCCGCGAGCTGAGAAATGTCATGGAGAGCCTGGTTGTGCTCTGCCCGGGCGACACAATAGAGTTTGTCCAGCTCCCCCCGAACGTCAGGGAGGGCTACATGGAAAAAGAGGTGGTTGTCTCCCCTCAGGCGGTCAGGGAGGCATCCGGCCCACGCATACTTCTTCCCGCCGGAACATCGCTCCAGGAGGCAGAGAAACTCCTGATTGAAGAAACGCTGCGTAATAACGATAGCAACATCTCCAGGGCCGCTCGCATTCTCAACATCAGCCGCAGAACGCTTCACAGAAAGATTAACGAGTATAATATTGACCTGAGCCGGCGCGAGTCCCGCTCCGGCTGACTTTTCGCCTGAATTCGCCGGAGGCCACAGGCCCCACAAGAAGCACAATCGAAAGCGAAGGAGACAGGAAGATTGATTACCGCAACGTCCATAAGAAACGGCATGATCATCAAAATTGACAACGAGATGTACGCCGTCACCGACTTCGAGCACGTAACCCCCGGAAACTGGCGCGCCTTCGTTCAGACGAGTCTGAGAAGCCTCCGAACCGGTAAGATTATCAAGCGGCGATTCCGCTCCACCGACGCCGTCGAGGTCGTCGCCCTTGAGCCGAGGAAGGTCCAGTTCCTTTACAGGGACGGCGAGAACTTCAACTTCATGGATTTAGAAGACTACAACACTATCGTCATACCAGTGGAAGTCGTCGGGGCCGCCGCCCAGTATCTCACCGAGGGATTGGAGCTGGAAACCGAGCTCCACGAAGGAAAAGTTGTCGCCCTCGAAATCCCGAAGCAGGTTAAATTGAAGGTCATCGAGACCGTCCCCGGAGTCAAGGGGGACTCCGTCAGCACCAATACGAAGCCCGCCAAGCTCGAGACGGGACTTATTGTCCAGGTGCCCCTTTTCGTGAAGGCAGGCGATGTTGTAGAGGTTGATACCCGCACCGGCGAGTACCTCGGCCGCGGCTGACAGTTCGAACGGCACGAGCGACGGATCCTTTTGCGAAGCGAAGGTGGGTTTTGTCCTATCCTTCCCTCAGCACCTTAGAAGGATTCAGCGATGCGGCGATGTTTGCGGGGATGGTGCCGGCGGCAAGGCTGAAGACAAACCCCACAAGAAAGCATGCCCCCGCCAGGGAGAATGAAGGAAGGAAGAAGGTGTCCGGCCTGTAGGGGAGGGCGTGCAGGTATTTCTGGGCGAGGTTATCAGCGATTTGAATCGCTATGAAGCCGATGAGGAGTCCGTCGAGCGCGCCGACCAGGCCGATGAAACCCGCCTTGAGGAGATATATTCCGCGGACGTGAGCTTTTCTGGCCCCGACCGATCGAAGAATGGCGATGTCGGTTGCCTCCTCGTAAACTGACATCGTCAGGATATTGATGATGCTCGCCGACGAGATCAAAAGAATGATCAAGCCGACGAGAATTACCAGAGCGTTGATGACCGCGGAAGCCGTGTTTATCTTCGAGATCGTCTCTTTGTTAGTGGTCACCTCAAACCCCATCTCCTCTAACTTCTTCTCCATTCCCTCGACGAGGTTGACAGACTCGGCGAAAATCGCAACCTTTTGGTAAACCGTTTCCTTCGGCTCCCGGTAGTATTCCTTTTTCCAGTAACCGATGTATTCCGGCGGAACCGAAATGCTCCATATGGGCGCTCGCCGCGAAAGCCCCACGGCCTTGCACGGAAAAGGACCGATAACCCGTCCGCTGCTCGCCATGGAGGACTCCCCGATCCACAGCTCAAAGTTTAGCCGTTTTAGCCCCTTAGGGTCGAGCCTGGGCATCTTCATGGCCGTAGCGAAACTGATGTTATACATGTCAACCAGGTGAGTCGAAATGACCACCGGCACGAACGGATTGTCCTTTTTGAATGCGTAGTCCTCAGGATGCTCAAGCCCATCGGCCACCAGTTCTCGCGGTACGCCCGAAACCCCGCAGTCCGTTCCAAAAGGCTTCAGTTGCAGCCCGAACATCTCCAGCGTTTTTCGGGCGCTCTCGGGCAGCTCGATGGCCGCCTTGATCTCGGCCGGCAGAGCGATGGTCTCAGTGCCATAAATCGCCCTTATTCCGGGGACAGTTTTCTTGATCTCCTCGACCTTCTTTTCGTCGAGGACTGGCGCACCTTCTTTGGGCATCCTGATGAACCCGAGGAGCGTCACCTCTTCCGACTTGACGTCCAGTTCCGTCTCCGGGACGGTCCCCAGAACTTCCGTAATGACTTTCTTCTTTATGGCGGTCGTCAAGGAGAGGAGAAACAAGAGGCAAGCCACCCCGACGGTTATCCCTACCATCGTCAGGAGAAGCCTTCCTTTCTTGGCGAAGAGGTCTCTCACCGAAATGAATAGCAGATTCTTCCAGAGCATGTTTGTTCTTCCTCATAGACCTCTCGTGAACGGCGAGAGGTTCGTCACCCGCATATCTTCTCACCCTGTCGGCATGCGCCCGGTTGCCATCATTTTTTTCTGACAACGATTTTTGCGCTTTCGAGACTGACGGTCTTCTGAGCGTACTGGAGCATTGATACATCGTGGGTCACCATCAGAAGCGTCGTACCATCGTCGCGGTTGAGGCCCACTAATAGGTCCATGATCTTCCGGGCAGTTTTCGGGTCGAGGTTGCCTGTCGGTTCGTCCGCCAGAAGAATTTCGGGTTCACTGACAATGGCTCTCGCTATAGCTACCCGCTGGCATTGTCCCTCCGAGAGCTGCGGAGGGCGGTAGTGCGCCCGGTCCCCTAACCCGACCCGCTCCAGGGCTCGCACGATTCTGTCGTGGGCATCGCGAACCGGCTCGTTGCTGAAAAGGAGAGGAACTTTCACGTTCGCATACGCGGTGTAAATTTTCTTCAGGTTGAATGTCTGAAAGATGTGCCCCACCACCCGGTTGCGGTACTCCGCCAGCCTCTTGTCGCTCGCTGAAAGTATGTCTCCGAATCCCTCGACAATTATCTCCCCCGAGTCTGCGGTATCAATCGCCCCCAGAATGTTGAGCAGTGTCGTCTTGCCTGACCCCGATTCGCCCAGAATCATCACGAAGTCGCCTCGGGCAATGTCGAGGTCAATGGCGTCGAGGACAACCAGTCTTGCCTCGTCCTTCACGAAGGTCTTGGTTAGCGAGCGAATTTTTATCACGGGGCGGAATCTCGCAGCTTTTCTTGATGCAAAGGGCTATCTTGCCTCGCCCGCGCCGATTGCGGCGCCCTCTTTTGGACAAGCGTCTTTGACCGGCAGGAAACGCGATTCCATTCCTTTTCCGAAAGCCACCAGTCTGATTGTCAGTTCGTAGCCCGGCATCAAAACCTTGACCGGATACAGAGGGATGTCGCTCGAGATGAATATCCTGATGAATTTCTTGTTGAAAACCGACTCGTAGACCTTGCACGAGAATCTCCCCGCAGGAACGACCACCCTCTCAGTCCCCGGTTGCTCCCAGAATCGCGCAGTCAGCAGCGCATGGAAATCCTCATTTAGACCCGATTCTTTCGCTTCTATGTTGGCCTCACGTATTTCTCCTGTGAGCATCCTCTCTCTGAAAATAACCGGCAGCTTCTTGTTCAGGTCAATCACGACCTGCGTCCAGCTTGTGACGTACCCCTTCTCTCGCACTCTTTCTTCCAGAGTGATGGTCTGTTCGTCTTTTGCCGCCACGAGCAGCAAATGCTCCGAGCCGCGGCTGTAGCTCAGCCTCACCCATTCGCCGACAGGTACGTCTTTGAGCCTGTCAATCAGCTCCCAGGTTTCTGCGGCTCTCGCTCCCGGAGCCGTTGTTACCAGTAGCGGTATAAGAAGAAACGTTCTTCGCAGCACGGTGCTCATCTTCGTTCGCCCCTTTTTGCGGCCCCGGCTTCCGCCGCCCGGAAAACCTCTCCGTTATTGGTTTCCTGTGACGGTGCCCCACTGCTTATCAACCGCAGGCGCACCCGCATAGCTCCTACTTCACACAGACGTGCTCTCTAATCTTTTCGAGAGTCGCCGGGCCTATTCCCCTGACGAGAACCAAATCGTCAACGCTATCAAACTTCCGCTTTTCGCGGAACTCGATAATCCTTCTTGCGAGTACCGGCCCTATACCCGGAAGGGATTCGAGCTCTTTCTGGCTGGCGGTGTTTACATTGATCATTCCCTGGCTCGTCGCCAAGCCCCCTGGTCGGCGGCCTGGAGCCGTCGCTCCCTTTGTCGCAACGACCACTCGCTCGCCATCCAGAAGCGGAGCCGCCAAGTTCAGCGCCTCCCGGTCTGCATTCTCCGTCAACCCCGCGACCTCAATCAGGTCCTTCAACCTGGAACCGGGCTTCAACTCAAAAACTCCCTTTTTCTGCACCTCTCCCGAGACATGCACCAGAATCTTCTTCTGCGCTCCCCCTTCTTCTTTTTGGACGGTCACTTCATCCGGCCCATTCAGCGGAATCTCTACCGTCTTCGCTTTATCTCCTCTGATGAGGCAGACTGCCGCTGTGGCTGCCCCAAGCAAAGTGACTGCGATCAGAGCTGTCAGCTCTTCTCCTCTTGTCAGGTTAAACATGTCAGCAGCGCCCCCTCTCCTCGCAGCCTAAAACCCAGGCTCACCTCACGACCAGGTTCACCAGTTTTTTGCCAGCCACAATCGTCCTCAATACTTCCTTTCCTGAAACCCGCTGCTGAATCCTTGCGTCGGTCAGGGCAGCTTCCTTTATCTGGTCTTCGGTCGCCGATGCCGAAACCATGACGCGACTTCTCACTTTCCCATTGATTTGGACAACCACCTCGATCTCCTCTTCCTTCAGCGAGGACTCATCGTACGTCAGCCAGGGCTGCGCGAAAACGCTTTCCCTGTTGCCCAGCCTCCTCCACACCTCCTCAGAGATGTGCGGCGAGAACGGAGAGATCAGGCGAATCACCGCCCTCAACGCTTCCCCCAGGACAGCCTTCCGGGCGCCCTCCTCGCTTCTCAGCTTCTCCTCCTGCAAGTAAATCAGGTTCACGAGTTCCATTGCCGCGGCGATGGCTGTATTGAAGCGAAAACCTCCTTCAATCTCCTCCGTTACCTTCTTGATAGTGGCGTGGCACGCTCGTCTCAGCTCTCTTGCCTCCGCGGACAATCCCTCCGCGCCCTCCAGTTGCCCCGGGTCGAATGCCCGCATCACGTCGAGGTGCCTCGTGCATATTCGCCACGCACGCTTCAGAAACCGGTACGCTCCTTCGACTCCGGCGTCGCTCCACTCCGCGTCCTTCTCGGGCGGACCGATGAAGAGAGTGTAAAGTCTGACCGTGTCCGCCCCATATTTTTGTATGAGGTCATCGGGGCTGACGACATTCCCCTTTGACTTTGACATCTTCTCCAGCTTCCCGGAGAGAGGACTGACCTTGCATATCATCCCCTGGGTGAAAAGATTTCCGAAAGGCTCATCGAAGGAAATCTCGCCCAGGTTGTAGAGAACCTTCGTGATGAACCTGGCATAAAGCAAGTGCAAAATCGCGTGCTCGACCCCACCTATGTATTGGTCAACCGGCAGCCATTTGTCCAAGAGCTCACGGACAAACGGTCTATCCTCTTCCTTCGGTGAGAGGTAACGCAGGAAATACCAGCTCGAGCAAACGAACGTGTCGAGGGTGTCGGTCTCCCGTTTTGCCGGTCTTGAGCATCGCGGACAGCGGGTATTCGCGAACTCCTCGCATCGAGCAAGCGGCGACTCCCCGGTCGGGCGAAATTCCACGTTCTCGGGGAGGAGAACCGGCAGCTCCTCCTTCGGAACCGCCACCATCCCGCAATCTTCACAGTAAACGATTGGAATCGGTGCCCCCCAATACCTCTGCCGGGAAACTAACCAATCGTGAATCCGGTAGTTGACGGCTCGCCTTCCCTTTCCAATCCCCTCTAAGTAATCGGCAATCCTTTCCATCCCTTCCCTGTTCGGAAGCCCATTGAACCGGCCGGAGTTGACCTGCACTCCGTCGCCCACATACGCCTCGTTCATCTTTTCCTCGTCAACGGGCTGCTCCGGATTCTGTATCACCACCCGAATTGGAAGACCATATTTTTTGGCGAAATCGAAGTCCCTCTGGTCGTGCGCGGGAACCGCCATGATTGCCCCGGTCCCGTACTCCATAAGAACGTAGTTTGCCACCCATATCGGGATTCGCTCCTCATTGACAGGGTTGATCGCGTGTCTGCCGGTGAACACTCCGACCTTCTCGGTCTCTTCCGCTGACCTTTCGTATCGGCTCTCCCTTTTCACCGCCTCCACGAACGTGGCTACCTTTTCCTCTCTATCCGTCCCTTTGACGAGCGTTTCAACCATCGGATGCTCCGGCGCCACCACCACGTACGTCGCCCCGAACAAGGTGTCCACTCGCGTCGTGAAACACCTCAGGACATCCCCCGTTTCCTCCACCACGAAATCCATCTCGCATCCGGTGCTTTTCCCGATCCAGTTCTTCTGCATCGCCAGGACCCGTTCCGGCCAATTCTGAAGCGACTCTGCATCCCGAAGAAGCCGTTCCGCGTACTCGGTTATCTTGAAGAACCATTGCTCTAATTCTTTGTCCGTGACCGGTGTCGAGCATCGCTCGCACTTCCAATCAATCACCTGCTCATTCGCTAAAACCGTCTGGCATTGCGGACACCAATTGACCTCCGCCTTTTTCCGATAGGCAAGCCCGTTTTCAAACAGCCTCACGAACAGCCACTGCGTCCAGCGGTAATAATCCGGTTCGCACGTGGTGACCTCCCTCTCCCAGTCGTAAGCCGTTCCCCATTCACGAAGCTGCTGCTTCATCTTCCGGATATTGCGGAGCGTGCTAACCCTCGGATGAACGTTGTCTTTGATGGCAGCGTTCTCGGCCGGCAGCCCGAAGGCGTCCCAACCCATCGGATTGAGAACGTTGAACCCCCTCATCACCTTATATCTCGCCAGAACGTCCCCTATTATGTAATTCCTCATGTGCCCAACATGAAGAGCCGCCGACGGATATGGAAACATCATCAGGCAATAGAACTTCTCCTTCGGGCTTTTCTCGTCCATCCTGAACAGCCCGCTCTTCTCCCAGAAATCCTCCCATTTTCGTTCAAATTTTTCCGGTCTGTACTCTTCGTTCATTTCTAAGCGCCCGTCCCGAATAAACTGAGGCCGACCGAAGCCGCCCACTCCTCAAGCCTTCTCCATCAAAAGCGATGACTCCGTGTGCGGAAATCAGTCGGCCTTTTCCTTTGACGGCCCTTTTTCTCCAAAAACTTCCGCGCCGAAAATGTATATCTCAGCTCCTTTCTCCCACGCATCTTCGGGCAGCCCCGCTTTCCAGCAAGTTTGCTCCAGAAAGGTGTTCCTGTCCCACCCGAACTCCGTTGCTACCTGTGGAAGAAGAAGCCCGGAGTTAAACCCTTTCCTGATGTAAAGCCCGTGTTTGCCGACCTCTATTTCTTCGATGTTTTGGACTCTCGTGAGCTTTGTCAGTACTGAAATCTCGATCTCCACCATCGGAAGTTCTTCCGCCCGCAACCCCGGGAAACGCGGGTCGCCGAAAGCCGACTCAAGCGCCAGGTCCGTTATCGCCTGGTAAACGGGCTTGCGTCCTTCGATATTGCCGATGCATCCTCGCAATCTCCCTTCCTTGTGGAGGCTGACGAACACTCCTTTCTCCTCCCGCATGGCCGGCGTTATTGCCGGGGCTTCCGGGGCAGTCGGAAGCCCGAGACGCCGCCCAATGGCGTCCCTGGCTATCTTCAGCATCGTTTTCTTCTCTTGTTCGCTGAACATCGGCCGCTACCTCTCTTTGTTTGATATTTGAATTATATCCGTGCCCACCTCCTTTGCAAGAAAAATGTCTGAATATCAGCCCGCCATCCAACGTCAAGAAAGGTAGAAGATTGCAGGGCGGATTCTCAAGTTGTTTCTAAGCGACATCCGTGTGGGCCCTGCCCACCTGACTGGAAAAAGGAGTTGACAACCTCGCCATTCTGGCTAAAATATTAAGGACGTTGGAGCTTAGCGTATCAAACGGCGTTCGGCGCTCTCCGGGGTGGGATAGCATCCCACGGGTGATCGTCAACAGCAACGCCGGGACTAATCGAGGTGAATCGGTGAACCCTGTCGAAGAATGCGCGGTGGAGTGCATGGATCGCAGGATCAAGCAATTCGAATAAACAGCGGTTTTTCGCCACGAACTGAGACCAATCAATGTAATAGGAGGAAAAAGCGATGAAGCATTCGAAGGTTTGGTTTGTCGCCGGCGGTCCGCTTTCGCTGCTACTGGCGGCTCTGTTGCTCTCTAACGGCTGCATCTCCCTTGAGGACACCACTACGCAGACGACCCTTGGGGGTGCGGGCATTGGGGCCCTTGCCGGGGGCGTGATCGGGCACCAGCGCGGAAGAGGCGCTGAAGGGGCCGCGATAGGCGCGGTAGCCGGCGGTGCGCTGGGATACCTGGTTGGCACACAGATAGACCAGGCGCGGCCAAAAGTGACGCCTGTCCTCGCTGGCCCGAACGCTCCCACGGTCATCGTCGAGGCGTTCGAGAACAAATCGGGTGCCATGTATGAAGTCAGCGAGCAGGGGACGGTGGTTCAGGTAGGAACAAGGGGCCAGCCCATCCCCATGCCGGTGCCCGCCGGCAGGACGGTGGTTTCGGACGTCATAGGCCAGGGGCTTGGAGAGGAGTTCCGGTCTGCCCTGGCGGCAACGGGTGTCCGCATAGTAGCCCCGCGTGGCATCGCCGCAGAGCAGGTCCAGGCGGACTTTATCATCAGGGGGGCGGTCACCAGCTTTATGCGGGGTGAGTTTGGCGTGGCCGGAGGGATGGGTCGTCAGCTCCATGGGCGCCCGATCCGGGTCGGGCCTCGCGGTGACCCGGTGGTGCGGGCCGGGGGCGTTTTCTCGAGCATCTTCGCCGATCAGGCTTTCGGCGTGGGGGTTGATAAGGCTCATATGGCCATGGTCGTTGAGGTTTACAGGCCAGCAGGCCCAGGAACCGTGGAGCTCATCGGTACCGTTCGGGCGGAGGGGTCGCCGCTGGACCTTCAGGGGGCTCTATCAGGCTTCTTTGGCGGCAGCCTCCAAGACTGGGGCATGCAATATCAGACCCCCATGGGGAAAGCGATCAGGGCCTGCATGATCAGAGCCGCCAACGGGACCGCAGTGCTGATCAGCAGCGCATGGGGCGGAGCAGCCCCAGTACAGGGGTCGTAGGTCGCCTGTCTCCTGGGGCACCCGCAGAGGGCGCGAATGGTTCACTTCCGCGCGCCTGAGGGCGCGGCACGAAGGCTTGACCCTTCGCCTCACGTGGGCTCAGTCGGGACCTCGCTGAGTGGGGGGGAGTGAAGGACTTCGCTTCTCAGGTCGCTGGTGCATGGGGCCAGCCGGTCGCCTTACCGCGATAGGCGCCGTTAACGGACGGGGTTTCAGTTGCCGCCTCGCGCAGGGTCTGATGCTCGGAGTCCTGTTCATGCCGCTGGACGATATCGAACAAAAGGGGCACGCAGGTGCCCCTTTTCCTTTCCACGTGACTGGTAAAGCTCCGCTCGCATCCGCCTTTCGGAGCCAGCGAGCGCCTAACGACGCTGCGAGTTCCTGCGGACGGACCTTTCGTGGGGAGCGAAGCCGTGGTGATGGCGACGCCGAGACACACTCATATTCAGTCGCCTGGGCCGGGCGCATAAACTCTCAAAAGCCCCGGGCCGTCCAGGTATCGTTGCCTCTGCGGTCCCGAGGGGCCACGGTGTCAAACCGCGCGCCTGTCCGGTTAAACCCCACCTCCACTTCGGGATAGATGCCGGTTTTTCTCACGCGCCCGGGGCGAGCGCACGAGAAAGGCCTGCGAAATCTTCTATTGTCAGCCGCTCCGCTCGCAGCCGCGCATCCAACCCGCACTTTTTCAGTGCTTTCTCAATTGCCTCCTGCGGCAAGGCGAGGCTCAGTAGTGAGTTCTTCAACATTTTCCGCCGTTTTCCGAACGCTGCCCGAATTACCCTGAAAAAAAACTCCTCGTCCCTGACCTCCACCGCAGGTTTCAGTCGCGGAATGATCCGGATGACCGCTCCGTCCACTTCCGGCTTTGGGCGAAAAGCCTCCCTGGGTACCGGGAAAAGAACGCTCACTTCTGCGTGGTAGTTCAGGAACAGAGTGATGGCTCCGTACCGTTTCGAGCCCGGACTGGCAGTGAATCGTTCCGCAACCTCCTTCTGAATTGTAACGACGCACATGTCAATCACAGCTCGGCTCTCGATGATTTTCGTAATGATTGGCGTCGTGATGTAGAAAGGAACGTTGGAGACGATTTTGACTGCCCCGGCTTTTGGAAAGCGTTGCCGCAGTTTTCCAATCTCCTCCAGCAAATTCATACGGAGGAAATCTCCGTGGCGAACCTCGACGTTTTTGGCGTCGCTGAGCCTTTCGCACAGATAATCGCAAAGACGCTTATCAATCTCCACCGCTAAGAGAAACAGCGCCCTTTTCGCAAGAGAAGACGTCAGCGCCCCTTTCCCCGGCCCTATCTCTATAACGATGTCCGACGGCGAAATCGCCGCGGCCTCGACGATTCTATCCCGAACCGAACCGTCAATCAGGAGGTTCTGCCCGAGGTCTTTTCTGGAGCGAATAGGAGACATGAGGAATCCGGGCTGTCGAAGCCTACCCCGCGTTCCCCCGCCTCTGGCGGGGGAAAGCCTTTTTCAGTCGGGCGGCAATCTCTGCCGCAAGGAGAATCGCCGCGGTCATGCTGCCGGGATGAGCAATGCCCTTGCCGGCAATATCGTAGGCCGTTCCGTGGTCGGGAGAGGTTCTCACAAAGGGCAAACCAATGGTGATGTTGACGCCCTCGTGGAATGCCAGAAGTTTCACTGGCAGCAGTCCCTGGTCGTGGTACATCGCAATCACCGCGTCGAATTCGCCCTCCCGGCAGCGATTGAACACCGTGTCCGCCGGATACGGACCGGAAACCGCGATTCCTTCTGACCGTGCCGCTCGGATTGCTGGCAGCACCCTTTCGTTTTCTTCCTCCCCGAACATACCTTCTTCTCCCGCGTGGGGATTGAGTCCGCAAACGGCGATGCGCGGCCCCTCAATCCCGAACCATCTTCTGAGGTGCCGGTCGGTCAGTCTGATCTTCACGAGGACAGAGGATTCAGTAATCTTTCCCGAAACCGCCATCAGGGGAATGTGCACCGTCATCAGGACAACCTTCAATCCACCGCCCACGAACATCATCGCGTAGTCGCTGACGCCGCACTTCTGCGCGAGGTAGTCCGTATGCCCATCCAGGGGGAATCCAGCCTTTCGGACCGACGCCTTGTTGATTGGAGCCGTCACCACAGCGTCAATTTTTGACGAGAGCGCGTGAGCGGTCGCCAGGTCAATGTAGCCGATGGCATTCGCGGCCGCCCTGCAATCCATTTCGCCGTAGTTCACAACTCCCGTCGCAAATCGCGGACAATCCAGCAGGGAAACCTGCGCATCCTTGGTCGTCGCTTCTCCCGGCGATTTAACGCATACGAAAGGGATTGCCAATCCGAGGTCTTTCAGAACGCCGGAAAACGCTTCCCGGTCGCCATAGATGATGCACCGGCAACTCTGCGCCACCCTCTCGTCCTTCAGGGACTTGGCGATGACCTCTGGCCCTATTCCGGCCGCGTCTCCCATCGTGATGCCGACAAGTGGAGCGCTCTCGAAACATCCGGTATTTCTGCCGACCATGATAGTTTGCCCCGCCTTGGCGGGGTCAGACCAACAACTCGCCACGCAGGACGCCACAATAACCCCGCCAGAGGCCGGGGGAAGGACAAGGCAGGCGGTCACTTTCTAAGGATTTCGCTCAACGGCATCGGGTAGGTTATAGCTGCTTTCAGCCTGAGCCTCTGCCCCCACTTTCTGATTTCCTCCTCCCTCCTTCTCGCCCTGATGTCCAGCTCTATTTCTTTCCATGCCGCCGATAGAGGAATGACCGAGCTATCTCTCTTTTCCTTCGCCCAAAGAATCCAGTACGCCGCATTCCCTTCGACGATTCCGCTGTATTGACCTTCCTTGAGGGCGAAGGCCGCTTCGGAGGCCTTTTCCTCGAGGGTGCCGGGAGTGATCCAACCCCAATCACCCCCCTTCTCGGCATGCAGCGGGTCCTCCGAGTACTCTTTCGCGACATCAGGGAAATATGCACCCTCGTTTATTTTTCTCAGCGCCTCGTTCATCTTGCTGAGAAGCGCAGCCCCAGCCTCCGGATTGTCTCTCTTCATAAACGTCATCGCGAAACAATGCACCGCGGCTTCTTCTGTGAACTTGTCAATGTTCCTTTCGTACTGCCGCCGGACTTCCTCAGGCGGGACGCGCACTCTGGGCGTGACGTTTTGCTGGATTATCTTTCCGAAAAGAAGAAATTCCTCAGCTTCTTTGTAAAGCTGACGGTAGGTTATCCCCTTGGCCACCAAGAACTTCGCAAGGTCGCCATCGAACGACATCTTCAGCTCCGGTAGCCCCATTATAAACTCACGCACGCGGGATTCCTGGACGCGCTCCCCGCGCTCTTTCGCCTCCATCAAGATTAGCTTTCTGTCAATGAGACCATCCAGGCGCCATCTGAGGATTTCTTCCTTTTTGGCGGCCCATTCTTGGGGAGACCACTTTGCCCTTTCGACCGCAAGAATCGGGTTGCTGTGGCGCTGAAGCTCGTCGAGGGTTATTGCCTCGCCGTTCACCATCGCCACGACCGTGTTGAGGGCCAACATCTCGGCGGGAACGGGTCTTGGGGCGAAAGGCGGCTCCTCCGGCTGAGGCGCGCCCGGGGCCGCAGCCTTTTCCTCAGCATCTCGCGCCGGTGCCTCCGCGTCCGTCTCTGCTGCGCTCCACCCGCAAAGGATGAGAGAAAAAACAAGGCCCACCCCTGCAAGCCCCAAACTTTGTCCGAGCGGTCTCCTCATGCAACTACCTTTCCCGACCAAACAGGCAAAGGCTTTGTCGCCACTGTCCCGCGGACCAACCTCAACAACCTCCCTCACATCAAAGCGCCTCACTCCCGAATATCTCCTCTATTTCCTTCGACGCAGGAATATACATTTTCTTCACGTTTTCGGCAAATACCTTCACCCCGGTGGCTTTCTTCAACTCTTCCACCCACTCTGCGCGCGATTTCTCCCTGGCCGCGGCCGTATAGCCAGCGACGTTTTGCTCAATGGCAAGGCTTGTCAGAACCCGCCTCGTTTCTCTTGCTACTCTTTCCCTCGCCACATTCTCGTCGAGGAGATTCTTCCGGTACGCCTCCTGCCTCAAAAGCTCCCTGTCCGCCACTTGCCCGAGAAGCGCCTCCTTATGAGCCATTATCCTGCTCTTTTCCTCCTCCGAAAGACCCTCGAGAAGCTCCGCCGCGTCTCCGACCGTCAACGCAACACCGTTAACCTCTGCGGCAATGCCGTCGCTATTCGTCATATCATCGAGTGCTTCCTCATAAAGGCGGATTGCGCTGCTGGCTCGCCGCGACGAAAGCCAATCACCGAGCGCCTTCTCCCCTTTCTCCTTGCGAATCGCCCCACGTATCCCCCGGAAGCACGACGACAGAGGCTCGGCATCCTTGAAGAAATAAAATGGTGCTCCGCCGAGATTGATTGTCACGCCCGTCCTGTTGGTCATTCTGGCAGCCATGCTGCGAATCTGTGGAGGGAAAGAATCGGCAAACGTCGCAGAGTCTACCTCGAAGCTCTCACAATCCAGGGAATTCCGCCTTGCGACCTCGGGGAAAGACAGACCCTCATTAACGCCGCGCTCCAAAATCTCCAGCACCTCCCTCGCCCTGGCGGGGTCGTCCGGCAGAGTGCATACGTAAAGGAGGGACCTGACCAGGCTCGATCCCCCGGGACGACCCACTTCAACACGGTATCTCTCCTTAATCTCACCGTCTGTGACGGCAACCTTCGCGTAGATTTCCCGCTCTTTGAAGCGCTCGATAGCAGTGTCTTGCTCGGCTCTCGCCAGGCGTTTTCTCCCCTCGGTTGTCTCGGCGAGCTTCTTCTCCACGGCGTGCTGATAGACCAGCTCTTCCTCAATCATCTTGTTTAGAAGAGCCATCGGGTCCTTCCGATACTTGGTTCTGAGACTCGGGTCGAGCCGCTCGAACTCCGCCCGAAAATCGCTTTCCCTTATTTCCTTTTGGCCGATTGACGCCAGAACCTCGTCGTGCTTCGTTGGGCCTCTGCGGACACAGCCTTCCGTCGCCAGAAACAACACCACAGCGCCCAGAACGACATTCGCCGTCAATCTCACAAACTTTTCTCCTCAGTGAAGTGCAAAAGCTTTCCTGCGCCACATGCCTTCAAGGAGGCTGTCCTGCAAGCCCACTGGCAGACCTCCCCCTCGCCCGCGCTCGGTTCTCGCCAACCTATCAAAACCGAACCGTCCCTGCACTCCCCGCCGACGAGCTTTGTTTTACGAGCTTCTCGAGGCTCCTCTTTATTTCGCACACGACCCCGCAAGGCGGGGCGGCCTTTCTCAGTCGTGGGAAGCGCCCGTCAATCATCAGCTTCCTTCCGGCCCGCTCGGCGATGATTTTCCCGTCGCTCACTTCTATCCGGGATATCTTCTGATTTCTTGCCCAGACCTTCAAACCGGCCACCTCGAGGAGGTTAACGACCTCTTCCGGCAAGGGACCGAACCTATCCTTCATCTCCGAGGCAATGTCCGAAATATCGTCTTCTTGAAGAGCTTCTGCCATCCGCCTGTAAATGTCAACCCTTTGCTTCTCATCGGTGATATAAGCCGCCGGGATGTATGCGTCAATGTCGAGCTTGACTACAACGTCAATCTCCTCCCCGCCTTGGCGGGGCATCCCCTTCAACCGCTCAATGGTTCTCTTCAAGAGGTGGCAGTAAAGGGTGAAGCCCACTGCTGCTATGTGCCCGTGCTGTTCGGTTCCGAGTATGTTTCCGGCTCCTCTGATCTCCAGGTCTCGCATGGCAATTTGAAAACCACAGCCCAGTCCCTGGGCGTCGAGCAGGGCCTTCAATCTCTTCCTTGCTGCTTGGAGGATCTCCCGCCCTCTCGGCACCGTCAGGTAAGCATACGCTTGATGCTTCCATCGTCCGACTCTCCCTCGAAGCTGGTAGAGGTCCGCCAGACCAAACGCATCCGCTCGGTCAATGATGATTGTGTTCGCATTTGGAATGTCGAGTCCCGACTCGATAATCGTCGTGCAAACCAGAACGTCAATTGAGCCGTTGACGAAATACTCCATCACCGTCTCCAGTTCTTCCTCGTCCATCTGCCCGTGGGCCGCCATGATGGTTGCCTCGGGGACGAGCTTCTCAAGATATTCCTTCATTTTTTCTATGGTCTGCACCCGATTGTGGAGGAAGTAAACCTGCCCGTCTCTGTTCAGCTCGCGAAGGATGGCTGGCCGGATGACCTCAGCCTCGAACTCCACCAGAAAAGTCTTCACAGGCAGCCTGTCCAAAGGCGGCGTGTCAATGGTGCTCATATCTCTGGCGCCCACAAGCGACATGTAAAGCGTCCTCGGTATCGGCGTGGCGCTCATCGTCAACACGTCCACAAGCCGGCGAAGCTGCTTGAGCTTCTCCTTGTGCTTCACCCCGAAACGCTGCTCCTCGTCAACGATGACCAACCCCAGGTCTTTGAACGTGACGTCATCCTGGATAAGCCGGTGGGTCCCGATGACGATGTCAATTTTGCCTGACTTGAGGTCCTCGACGATTCTCTTCTGCTCGGCGGGCTTCTTGAAGCGGCTCAAAACCTCGATATTGATCGGGTAATCAGCCATTCGCTCGGAGAAAGTATGATAATGCTGCTGGGCGAGGACCGTCGTCGGGACCAAAACCGCGACTTGCTTATTGTCCATGACCGCTTTGAATGCCGCCCTTATTCCAACCTCTGTCTTTCCGTAACCGACATCGCCGCAAATCAGCCTGTCCATCGGACGGGGCGACTCCATATCCTGTTTCAACTCCTCTTCGGCCTTGACCTGGTCGGGAGTCTCTTCGTAGATGAAGGCGTCCTCGAATTCTCTCTGCCATTCAGTGTCCGCGGAAAAGGCTGTCCCCTCCATGGACTGTCTGGCCGCATATAGCTCCAGCAGCTCACTGGCGTAATCCCGGAGGGCTGCCTCCACCTTCCTTTTCCTTCTCGCCCAGCGGTTGCCGCCCAGAACGTCCAGTGGCGGAGCACGTTTCGTCGGCCCGACGTACCTGGACACCAGATTAGCCTGAGCAATCGGGACGTACAGCTTCGCCTCGTCGGCATATTCGATGGCCAGCAGTTCCCTGTTGGGGTCGTGGTCCTTTAGAGTCACAATACCGAGGAACCGGCCTATCCCGTGGTGCAGGTGCACCACATAATCCCCTCTCGAAAGTTCCTCGAAATCCCGTATAGGCGCAGTGCTGGTAAACTTCCTCGGCGCACGCCGCACCTTGTAACGATGGAATATTTCCTTGTCCGGAACGACAATCGTGCGGATGTCTTCAAGAAAGAACCCCGAATTCAGCCGCCCCGTGGCGAATCGCATCTGCGGGGTGATGCTGATTCCTCTGTCCTGAAGGACAGACCGCAGGCGTTCCTCCTCCCCGGCTTTATTGCAGACAAAATAGATTCGCCTGTCCTCCTTCAGCCAGCCCGGAATCGCCTCGAAGAGTTCCATCCGGGCTTCTTGGCCGTCACCAGTCACAAACCTCACCCCTGAAAGAGACGTCAGGGGCTTCACGTTGAGATGCAGCCGCCTCGCCTTGCTCCCTTCCGCAGTGACGAGCGGCAGGTCATTGAAAAAGATTCTCGGCCAATCTCGCACCTGTCGCTCGTGCTCCTCCCGAGTCAGAAATTCCTCCGCACCCGCAGGAATCTGCGACCGAATTTCGTCGAATTTCCGCCGGATTTCCGGCTCGTCGTCGAAGATGAGCGTTGTTACGCTTCTTTCAAAATAGTCAAGGATGCTCGATAGGTCTCGCTTATTCTCCGCATTCAGAGCCATCTCGTCGGCTGGCAGAATGGTGACGGACTCGACGCTCGCAGTGGAACGCTGCGTCACCGGGTCGAACTGCCGCATGGACTCAATCGTATCACCGAAAAATTCTAGCCTGACCGGCAGGGCCTCCGTGATGGGGAAAATATCAACAATCCCTCCCCTCGCCGAGAAAGAGCCCTTTTGTTCCACCAAGTCACTCCGCTCGTAAGAAAGGGAGACAAGCCGGGTCAACAGGTCTTCCATAGCGATTTCTTCGCCAACGCCCATTGTCAGGAGGCGCTCCTTCAGCTTCCGCGGGGAGATAACTTTCTGAAGAACGGCTTGGGGGCTGGCGACAACCACGAAGGGATTTCCTGCGGAGCTGGCGTCCAGCAGACTCTTCAACACCGCAAACCTGTCGCCAACAATCTCCAGAGTAGGAGCCACGTTCTCATGGGGGAGGGTCTCCCAGGAAGGGAAAAGAAAAGCCCTTGCTTCCTTAAAGCTGTTTACATCGTCGCAGAGAATTTCGGCTTCTGTCGGAGAGCGAGCGATGTATAAAATTGTCCTGCGTCCCCGCTCGACGATGATAGCGCATAGAAGAGCTTTTACGGAATCCCACAATCCTTCGATGACAAGGTCGTCGCCGGCGCAAGCGCCGGAGACAAACCCGTCAAAAACCCCGCTATCTTCTATCTCCTCCAAGAGACGTTGCATCGTTGGATTGCATCAAAGACGAAGCGGAGACCCTGTTGTCTCAGGTCAACGGCAGGTTGGAAGGCTCCTGATCTCAGCTCTGCCTCACCCCCCGCGTGAACTCGGTCAATCTATCCCTCGCTTCACTCGGCCAGTCGCAATCCTTTGACCATTTTGAGCCCTTCATGCCATCGCACTTGCAGTGCGAATCGAATGTCATCCGCGGTCAGATAGACTCTATCGCGAGCTTTGGCTATCGACTCCAGGTGCAATGCGTAGTTCAAATAGATGCGAGTGGCGTTATATTCTGCCTTTGGCGTCTTCCAGTAAAATGTGTCCCACAGTGAGGAGTGAAGTAACCCATGGACTGCTCAGTTATGCTCTGAGCGTGGCGGAACAGAGTTCCCTGCCTTGGCTTTCAAACCCTCCGTGGGAAAATCTTGCGTCGGCACGACCTGTCATCCAGCATCGCCTGCTCGTTCTCAAAAGTAGCATCCCCCGTTGACGCCGTCAACAACGAAAAAGGTCCAGGCTTTCCCGAAAAGAGCCTCGCACTTACGATTTTTCCTCTTCCGGTCCTCACCGGAATTCAGTCCTGGGCCCACCGGATTTTCCTGGCGATGTCCGAACCGGATGGCGTTCCCGCTGCCGCCGCCTTGCTGTGAGCGAGCTGTGTCATCTCGCTTCGATTCTATAGAATTTTCGCTGGGAGGTGGCATCGGCGTCGCTCCACGTAGTTTCGCTACCGGAGGAAAGCACTGTCCCTTCATCCGTCCATTGCCCGGACACAAGGTCAAGGCACGACCAGACCACATAAGTTCTTTCCGCCACACTTGCCCAGGTGATTTGAATCTCGCCGCCGGCTGTCCTTGTAATCCGAAGAATGGACCTGCGGAAAGAGTCGAATACGTGCGGCCGCGACCCGACGCGATACTCTTCTATGTTCGAGGTGGAATCGCCGTCCGGGTCGTCGTCGGGTCCGTCGGCGAGGCTTCCGAGGAACTCCATCTCCCAGTCGTCCGGCAGACCATCGGAATCGGCGTCCGGCGACTCTGATGTTGCCTCGGAGGTATTTCCGTAGGCTCCCATGTCAACTCTTCCTCCGTTCGGCTCCGGCTCGTTGGAGAAATCCGAAGCGGGGTCGCCGGCATCAATGCACGGCGACCAGCTTTTCAGGTGGAAATCGCCGCCCGCGGCATCGAAGAAGTATGGGTAGAAGGAGATATTTCCGACGCCTCCGCCTTGCCAACCTTGGATGCAACAGTAGGTCGGTTCGACGCACTCATACAACTGCGCCCCATCCGGAGACTTGTTTCCCCAGATGATGCAGTTGACGATGGTGCCCTTGCATGCGAATAGCCCCCCTCCCTGCGATTCCGCTGAGTTTCCGAAGACCGTGTTGCTTTGGATGGTCCCGTTGCAGTCGTACAGCCCGCCACCCCTTGACGCGGATGCGTTGCCGCAAACTATATTATTCTCAACGATGCCGCTGCACAAGGAAAGCCCACCGCCATAACCGGCGGAGTTGCGACAGACGATGTTGTTCGCGATTCTGCCGGCGCAGCCGCGCAGGCCGCCGCCGGAGTTTTTCGCTGAGTTCTCGGCAACGGTATTGTTCTCGATTGTGCCGCCGCAGTAAGCAAGCCCGCCGCCGTCCCGTGTCGAGGATGAGTTCCCGGTAATGCTGTTGTGGTGAATTGTCCCATCGCAGTAGGCCAGCCCGCCGCCATCGCGCGAGGCCGAATTGCCAGTGATAACGTTATACCGAACCACACCATCGCAGTCGTGAAGCCCTCCGCCGTGGCGCGCTGCACTGTTTTTTGTAACGACATTGTTCTCTATCGTCGCCCGGGTCCCGCGGCCGGCGATTCCGCCGCCATAATCCGCTTTGCCATTGCGAATGGTAAAGCCGGAAAGGATGCACGTCTCGTCCTCCGTGCCCGTGAACGTTACGACCGACCCGGCCTGGTTACCGTCGAGGATCGTACTGGCAACCACCTTTTCGTCGAGCGCGTCACTGCTCGTGAGCACGACGTTCATCCCGCGGAAAAGAACATTCTCGACGTAGGTTCCTGCGGCGACGATCACGATATCGCTTTCGGATGCCGCCTCAATCCCCTCCTGGACCTTCTTGAAGGCTCTCTCCCAGGATTTCCCGTCGCCGGAGGAAGCTACCGCCCCGTCAACGTACCATACGACGACCGTCGCAGGGTTCGTCCCATGGCGATACTCCTGGAGGTTGGTTCTCGAGTCGCCATCCGGGTCGTCGGAAGCTCCCTCGGCGAGTTGACCGAAGAATTCTCTTTCCCACTCGTCGGGAAGGCCGTCATTGTCGCTATCGGGGCAAGCCGAGGTCGCCTCCGGCGTATTCCCGTAAGCCCCCATGTCAATTCTTGCGCCATTGGGCTGCGGCTCGTTCGAGAAGTCGCAGGAGGGATCGCCCGCATCAACGCATGGCGACCAGCTTTTCAGATGATAATCACCGTTCGCCGCATCCACAAAGTATGGGAAATAAGAGATATTCCCCTCGCCGCCTCCAGTCCAATGCTGAATGCAGCTATAGCTCACAACGCTGCAATCGAGAGTCTGGCCCTTCCCCTTATTTCCCCAGACGATGCAGTTGCGGATTAGCCCGTAGCAGTAGGCGACCCCTCCCCCAGAGGACGCCGAGTTGTCGGCGACTGTATTGTTCTCGATTATGCCCCCGCAATAGAAGATTCCACCGCCGCCGTCGTACGCCGAATTGCTACTGATGACGTTGTTCTGAATGGTCCCGTCGCAAGAAGCCAGTCCGCCGCCATCGTCACCCGCCGAGTTGCCGCGGATGATGTTTTCCTGTATGAGGCCGTCGCAATAGGCTATCCCGCCGCCGTCGAGCCTCGCTGAATTGCCCGTGATTACGTTGCACAAAATCGTGGCATGAGTCCGAACGTAGGATGTTCCGCCGCAGATTCCCCCGCCGGCTTCAGCGCTCCCGTTGCGGATTGTGAAGCCAGCCAGAACGCATGCCTCTTCCTCTGTCCCAAGAAGACTGACGACAGGCCCTTTCCCGCCGCCGTCAACTATCGTGTTGGCCACAACCGCGGGATCAAAAGGGTCGTTGCTTCTTAGCGAGATGTTCTTTGCGTCCCTGGAGAGGGAACGATGACCTCCCTGCGCGGATGCCGCAGGGGATTGGCCAGCGGCCTTGCCGGAAACCGTTATCTCATCAATCGCGAACCACCAGTCGTACACGGCGTCGTAGAAGTGCCAGCGAATCTGGATTTTCTTTCCATCAGCGTAGGGCGAAATGTCCACACCTTCCGGATTGCTGTCAATTGCTGGGTCGGTGCCCGGCTCAAACATCTTCCTGTCAAAGCGCAGCAGGTTAACCCAGTTGCTCCAGCGGGTTCCTTCCCAGAACCTGACGTCCACGTCTGCCGCCTGAAGATGCACCGTATCCTCGATGAAGGCTCTGTAATTCTTGTTGAAATGAAGACGGACATTTACCCAGCCGCTGCAATCTATTTCACGCGTGATGAGTTCCTCATCCATTTGCGCCTCAGGGGCAACATCGCTGTTGGTAATCATGAATTTGTCTTTCATGCCGCTGATGTTGGGGCTCTCCTCTCGCATCAGGTCGCCCTCGGTCCACCACAGCCGCCATGCAGCTTCCGGACAGCCTGACCCATTCCTCACCTCCCATCCGCTGTTGACCACGTCTTTAAATGTGTACAGATTCGTGAAGGCGTCGAAGTTCTCATAAAAAATTGTCTCTCCCACGGTAGGAGCCGAAGGGAAACGGACATTCTCGACATAGGTTCCTTCCGCGACGATGACTGTGTCGCCTTCGGATGCGGCATTCACGCCTTCCTGGACGGTCTTGAAAGCGGTCTGCCAGGACGTGCCGTCTCCGGGCGAAGCGACAGCCCCGTCAACGTACCATTTCCGCGACTGAGCCGGGTCTGAGCCATAGCGATATTCTTCAAGGTTTGACCGGCAATCGCCGTCCGCATCATCGGAAGGACCCTGAGCAAGGCTGCTGAAGAAAAACGTTTCCCAATCGTCCGGGAGACCGTCGCCGTCGGTATCCAGCGACCGGCACTCAGCCTCCGGGGTGTTCCCGTAGGCCCCCATGTTAATCCTTCCCCCATTGGGCTGCGGTTCATTGGAAAAATCGGAAGAGGGATCACCGGAGTCAATGCAGGGCGACCAGCTCCTCAAATGATAGTCTCCGTTCGCCGCATCCACGAAGTATGGGAAATACGGAATGTTCCCTTCTCCGCCCCCCGTCCAATGCCGGATGCACGAGTAGGTTGGAACAGCGCACTCCGAAAGCTGGCTCGTCCCTCCATTCCCCCAGATGATGCAGTTGCGGATTGTCCCCCGGCATCCGTACACCCCACTCGCTCCGTATCGGGCCGTATTGCCGGTAATGGTGTTGTTCTCAATCGTTCCGTCGCAGTAAGCCAGTCCGCCGCCATCGTACGTCGCCGAATTGCCCGTGACCACGTTGTTTCGGATGATGCCGTCGCAATACCCAATCCCCCCGCCGCGCTCGGCCGAATTGCCAATTATGACGTTGCCGATGATGGTGGCATGAGTGCGCATATCCCAGTCACCGCCGCAGATTCCCCCGCCAGTACCATAAGGGTTTCCTCCGCGAACGGTGAAGCCGAAGAGCAGGCAGGCCTCGTCCTCCCTCCCCGAGAAGGTCACAACAGCTTTTTTCACAGCAGCAGAAATCACCGTCTTGGTCACGACGGCGGGATCATAGGGCTTGGTGCTCCTGAGGATGATGCTATTGCCGCGGAAATCGATGTTCTCAACGTAAGTTCCCTCTGCGACGATGACGATGTCGCCTTCGAGCGCGGCATCAATTCCTTCCTGGACCTTCTTGAAAGCGGTTTCCCATGATTTCCCGTCGCCGGAAGAAGCGACTGAGCCGTCCACGTACCATATAACAACCCACGCCGGATTCGTCCCGCGGCGATACTCGTCGAGGTTCGATCGCCCATCTTCGTCCGCATCGCCCGACGCTTCTTGGGCAAGGCTGCCGAAGAAAAACATTTCCCAATCGTCGGGAAGAGAATCGCCATCGCTGTCGGCACAACGGCATTCAGCCTCCGGGGTGTTTCCGTAAGCCCCCATGTTTATCCTGCCCCCATTGGGCTGCGGCTCCTTCGAGAAATCCGAGGAGGGATCCCCCGCGTCTATACACGGCGACCAGCTTCTCAGATGATAATCGCCTCCTGCCGGGTCAACGAAATAGGGACAAGCGGATATATTCCCCTCGCCCCCGCCTCGCCAGTTTTGGATGCACGAGTAGGTGACCGCGCCGCAATCGTACAATTGGTATCCGAGTCCCGCAGTGTTTCCCCAGATGATGCAATTGCGGATTGTCCCCCGGCATCCGTACACCCCAGCCGCTCCGTATCGGGCCGTATTGCCGGTAATGGTGTTGTTCTCAATCGTTCCGTCGCAGTAAGCCAGTCCGCCGCCATCGTACGTCGCCGAATTGCCCGTGACCACGTTGTTCTTGAGAATGCCATCACAAAAGGCCATTCCCCCGCCGTCCCCGTCCGCGGAGTTGCTGTGGATGATGTTTCTATGTATGAAGCCGCCGCAGTAGGCTATCCCGCCGCCGTCGAGCCTCGCTGAATTGCCCGTGATTATGTTGCGCAGAATCGCCGCATGAGTCCGAATGGAGGATGTTCCGCCGCAGATTCCGCCGCCGTTCTGGCCGCTGCCGTCCCGAATCGTGAAACCGGCCAGGACGCACGTCTCATCCTCCATCCCGGCGAAAGTCACCACAGAGCCTGCGCCGTCACCGTCCAGGATAGTCTTGGCCACGACCTGCCAGTCCTCCGGGTTGGTGCTCGTCAGAACGATGCTCTTGCCGCAGAAACGGATGTTCTCAACGTAGGTTCCCTCCGCGACGATGACGATGTCGCCGTCGGACGCGGCATCAATTCCTTCCTGGACCTTCTTGAAAGCTGTTTCCCATGATTTCCCGTCGCCGGAAGAAACCACCGAGGCGTCCACGTACCATACCACAACCCATGCGGGATTCGTCCCGCGGCGATACTCGTCGAGGTTCGACCTCCCATCCTCATCCGCATCCCCCGACGCCTCCTGAGCAAGGCTCCCGAAGAAAAACATCTCCCAATCATCAGGAAGACCATCGCTATCGCTGTCGGCAGAGCGGCAAGCAGCCTCGGGTGTGTTTCCGTAAGCCCCCATGTTAATCCTTCCGCCATTTGGCTGCGGCTCATTCGAGAAATCGGAAGAGGGGTCACCCGCGTCTATACAAGGCGACCAGCTTTTCACGTGGTAATCGCCTGCACCCGCATCAACGAAGTAAGGATAGCCCGATATGTTTCCGAGTCCGCCCGTCCGCCAGTTCTGAATGCACGAGTAGGAAGGTGAGGAACTCTCGGAAAGTTGCGGATAGCTCTCCGCCGTATTTCCCCAGATGATGCAGTTGCTGATTTTCCCGCCGCAGGAGTGGACTCCGCCTCCTCTCGCCGCCGACGAGTTGCCCACAATTGTGTTGTTGATTATTGGCCCGCTGCAAAAAGCTATCCCACCGCCCCGAGACGCAGAATTAGCAGCAACGACATTGTTTTGAATCGTCCCTTTGCAATAAGCTATTCCACCTCCGTCCGCGGCCGAGTTGCTGACGATAGCGTTGTTTCGGATTATCCCGTCGCAGCCGTATATGCCGCCTCCTTTTGTAGCTGAGTTGCCAGTGACGATGTTGTACTCGAGCCTGGCACGGGTGCCATTCCCGCTGATCGCGCCGCCGTTTGTCCCGTTGCCGCCGCGGATCGTAAACCCCCTGAGGATGCAGGTTTCATCTTCTGTGCCGGCGAAACCAACCACGGGGCCGACGCGACCTTGGCCGTCCAGGACGGTCCCCGCCGCAACCTGCGGGTCGTGCGGATGCTCGCTGGTTAGCACGATGTTCCTGCCGCCGAAATGGATGTTCTCGTCGTAGATTCCCTCCGCGACGATGACGATGTCGCCTTCGGACGCGGCTTCAATTCCTTCCTGTACCCTCTTGAAAGCGGTCTGCCATGATTTCCCGTCGCCGGAAGAAGCCACTGATCCGTCCACGTACCATACGACAACCCATGCGGGATTCGTACCGCGGCGATACTCGTCGAGGTTCGCTCGCCCGTCGCCGTCCGCATCGTCGGAAGGACCCTGGACAAGGCTCCCGAAGAAAAACATCTCCCAATCATCAGGAAGGCCATCGCTATCGCTGTCGGCAGAGCGGCATTCAGCCTCCGGGGTATTCCCGTAAGCCCCCATGTTAATTCTTCCGCCGTTTGGCTGCGGCTCATTCGAGAAGTCGGAAGAGGGGTCCCCCGCGTCTATACACGGCGACCAGCTCCGCAGGTGGTAATCCCCAGCATTCGGGTCAACGAAGTGAGGATGGACGGACATATTCCCGCGGCCTTCCCCTGGCCAATTTCGAAGGCAGGAGTAAGTCGGCTCCACGCAGAAGACCAGATCCCTCCCGTCGGAGCTTATGTTCCATATTATGCAGTTGCGGATGGGGGCATTGCATGAGTGCACGCCCCCTCCCGAAAGAGCCGAGTTGTACGCGATAGTATTATTCTCGAGCAGGCCGCTGCACTCATACAGCGCCCCGCCCCCGCTTGCCGAATTGCCCGTGATGACGTTGTTCTGCGCGGTTCCGTCGAAGCCATAGACGGCGCCTCCCCATGCGACGGCGGAGTTCCCTTCAATCAGGTTGTTCTGAACCGCGCCTTTGCACCGAAAAAGGCCACCGCCTCCCGAGGTAGCGGCGTTTTCGCGGATTGTGTTACGACGGACTATGGCGTTGCACCAAGCGAGCCCGCCCCCGTACTCAGCCGAATTGCTGGCCACGGCATTTTCAAGGATAGAGCCGTAGCAGAAAGCCAACCCGCCCCCCTCCTTGGCTGAGTTCCCGGCGATGACGTTGTCCTGGATGGTGCCGTGGCACCGGGCAAGCCCACCGCCGTAGCCTCCTGCTGAGTTGGCGGTGACGATGTTGTTTACGATGGTAGCCCAAGCGCCGTTTCCGGCTATTCCTCCCCCCTCAGCGGCCTTGCCGTTGCAAATTGTGAACCCGGACAGCACGCAGTTTGGGCCCTCCGTGCCGCCGAAGGTGACGGCAGAGAGAAACTGCTGACCGTCAATGATGGTGCCGGCGACGATTGACGGGTCAAGCGGGTCAGTGCTGGTGAGGACAATGTTTTTCCCTCCAATGTAGACATTCTCGCGATACGTTCCGGGGGCGACAAAGACCGTCTCCCCATCGGATGCGGCGTTAATTCCCATCTGGATTGTCTTAAAAGCTCTCCTCCAGGACGTTCCGTCTCCGGATACCAGCACGGATGCGTCCACGTGCCACCCGGGGAGGCCCGCGGGGTTAGTCCCCTCACGATATTCCTCGATTGTGGAGACGCGGTCGTGGTCCGGGTCGTCGTCAGGCCCCTCCGCAAGGTCTCCGAAGAATTCCATTTCCCAATCGTCGGGGAGGCCATCGCGGTCAGAGTCCGGGGAAGCGCAGGTCGCCTCCGGGGTATTCCCGTAGGCGCCCATGTTGATCCGCCCTCCATTCGGCTGCGGCTCTTCAGAGAAGGGAGAGGTCGGGTCGCCTGCATCTATGCAGGGAGACCAGGTATGCAGATGGAAATCTCCATCCCGGGCCGAGACGAAGTACGGGTGAATGGATATGTTCCCGACGCCCCCTCCTTGCCCGTCCTCAACGCACGAGTATGTCGGCTCGGGGCAGTCAAGCAACTCTTCTCCGTCCGGGGCTATGTTTCCCCAGATGATGCAGTTCCGACTAACGCCGTGGCAGCCGAATAATCCGCCGCCCTGACGAGCGGCAACGTTACCGTAGATTGTGTTGTTCTCGATGGTGCCGTTACACGAATGGACCCCGCCACCGGAATCGGCCCGATTCCCGCTGATTATGTTATTGCGGACCACGCGACTCGAAGCATGTAAGCCCCCGCCTCCTTGGTCAGCCTTGTTGTTCTCTATCCTGTTCTTCTCCACTACAGCGTGGCATCGGCTCAGGCCGCCTCCCCAGGCGGCGGTGTTGTTCGCGATTTTGTTCCGCGAGACTGTGCCGTCGCAATAAGCCAGTCCCCCGCCCTCATATCCTGCTGTGTTTCCCGAGACAGCGTTCTCCCGGATTGTGCCGCCGCAGTCGTAAAGCCCTCCACCACATCGCCCGGCAGAATTGGCCGAGACCGCGTTGCTCTGCACCTTTCCGTGGCATCCATGCAGCCCGCCCCCGTCTGCATCGGCCGAATTCTGGGAAATGGCATTGTTCTCTATCGTCGCATTCGTCCCATTTCCCGCGATTCCGCCGCCGAACTTTGCCTTGCCGTTGCGAATAGTCAAGCCGGACAGGACGCACCTTTCGTCTTCCGTTCCGGCGAAGGTCACCACCGGCCCCCTCTGGCCGCCGTCTATTATGGTGCCAGCCACGACCTTCGGGTCCGACGGGTCGGCGCTCCTCAGAACAATGTTTTTGCCGCCGAAACCGACATTCTCCGCGTATGTCCCCGGATAAACGACGATCTCGTCCCCATCGTCCGACTCCAACACGGCAGCTCGGATTGTCCTGTACCATCGCGCCTTGGTGAGGTTTCCGACAATGGTTTTCTCTGGTATGCCCGGATGCCAACCGTAGAGGTACTCCACCATGTTCGGAATGCGGTCACCATCCGGGTCACCGTCGGCACCCTGTCCAAGGTTTCCGAACAAAGCAAGCTCCCAGTCGTCGGGCAGTCCGTCTCCATCCGTGTCCGGCGATTTGCATGTGGCCTCTCGTGTATTTCCATAAGCTCCCATATCCACGCGCCCGCCCTGCGTCGCGCAGGGCTCGTTCGAGAAAGGCGAAGACGGATCGCCCGCATCTATGCACGGCGACCATGTCCTGAGATGGAAATCCCCCCTCTCGGCATCAACGAAATACGGGTGGAAGGCCATGTTTCCTTCCCCGCCTCCCGTCCAATCCTCGATGCAGCAATAGGTAGGCATAGCCGAAAGGTGAAGCTGCGACCCGCCGTTCCCCCAGATAATGCAGTTGACTATGGTTCCGTAGCAGGAATGCAGACCGCCGCCGTTAGGAGCTGAATTCCCGACAATGGTGTTGTTCTGGACTCTTCCTCCGCAACGCGATAAACCCCCGCCGCTTCCGCCAGCAGTGTTGCTCCATATGATGTTGTTCAGAATGTCCCCGCCGCAACTGCAAAGCCCACCCCCATTTTCCTCGGCGAAGTTGCTGGCTATAAGGTTGTGCCGAATCGTCCCCGCACAGTAGGCCAGTCCGCCTCCTTCAAAGGCGGAGTTCCCGGAGATGATGTTTTGCTCGACTGTCCCGTCGCACTCGGCCAGCCCGCCGCCATACCAGTCAGCCGAGTTGCCGCTAATCGTGTTGTTGCGAATGGTCGCACGCGTCCCGTTGCCGCATATCCCGCCGCCGTACAATGCACCACCGTTGCGAATCGTGAAGCCCGTCAGAAGGCATGATTCGTCCTCGGTTCCGTCGAAGGTCACGGCGGAGCCAGCGCCGCCCCCGTCAATGATGGTGCTTGCGACGACGAGTGGGTCGAGCGGATCGCTGCTGCGAAGCACGACATTTTTCCCGTTGAAGCGAATGTTCTCGCCGTACACCGCCGGGCTGACTAAGACTGTATCGCCGTTGCGCGCGGCATCGAGGCCGTCCTGGACTGTCTTGAAAGCACTCTCCCACGTAGTCCCGTCGCCCGAAACCATCGCCGATCCGTCCACGTACCACACAGCCACCGGGCTGCTCGGGTCGAGACCGCGGTGATATTCCTCGACATTTGCGATAAGGTCTCCATCCGGGTCGTCGTTCCCTTTCTGCGAAAGGCTTCCAAAGAACTCGATCTCCCATTCGTCCGGGAGACCATCCTCGTCGCTGTCTGGAGAGCGACAAGCGGCCTCCGGCGTGTTGCCGTATGCCCCCATATTGACGCGTCCGCCCTGCGTCCCGCAGGGTTCACGCGAAAAAGGGGAAGCCGGATCACCTGCATCTATGCACGGAGACCAGCTCTTCAGATGATAATCCCCGCGGGCTGCATCCACGAAGTATGGGTAGTAAGAGATGTTTCCCTCACCCAAGCCCGGCCAGCGCGCGATGCAGCAATAGCTCGGCATCCTGCAGTCATATAACTGCTGCTCGCCGCTGTTAGCCCAGACGATGCAGTTGCGGATGATGCCATCGCAGTTGTAAAGCCCCCCCACGAACCCGGCCCAGTTTCGCACGATGGTGTTGTTCTCGATTATCCCGTGGCACCCCATCATCGCCCCCGCATTCTGGCTTGCTGAGTTATGGGCGATAATGTTGTTGCGAATCGTGCCGCCGCAGCTATAAAGCCCCCCACCGTGGCGGGCGGCATTTCCAGCGATTACGTTGTTCTCGACAACGCCGTTGCAGAACGCCAGACCCCCGCCATACCCATGCGGCCACTCCCGGACAGCGAAGTTTCCGGTTATTACATTGTTGCGGATGGTCGCGTGAGTCGGATTAGCCGGCGTGCCGCCGCAGATTCCGCCCCCGTTATCGGCGTTGCCATTGCGAATGGTGAAGCCCTCAAGAACGAAGGCGTAGCTCTCATCCCCCGAGAAAGTCACCGCGGCGCCAGCCTTGCTGCCATCAATTATCGTGCGAGCAACCACGTCGCGGTCGAGTGGGTCGCGGCTGCGCAAGAAGATGTTCTTACCTCGCGACCGAATATTCTCGCGGTATACCCACTGCGACACGATGACCGTGTCGCCTTCGGATGCCGAGTTTATTCCCTCCTGGATGCTCTGGAAGGCGGTCTGCCACGATTTTCCATCGCCGCGGGGAGAAGCCCGACCGTCCACGTACCACACTGCTGACGGAACCGTCGGATCAAGACCCCGCTGGTACTCCTCCATGTTTGATATGGAATCTCCGTCGGAGTCATCACTCGGTCCCCGAGCCACGTCCCCGAAGAAGTTCCTCTCCCAGTCATCCGGAAGTCCATCGTGGTCGCTGTCAGGCGAGGCGGAGGTCGCTTCGGGTGTATTGCCGTACGCGCCTATGTTGATACGCCCCCCGTTTGGCTCAGGCTCCTCTGAGAACGGAGAGCTCGGATCTCCTGCGTCTATGCACGGCGACCAACTCCTCAGATGGTAGTCGCCGCCTGGGGCATCCGCGAAATAGGGATAATGGGCGATGTTCCCGTCACCCTCTCCTCCCCAGCTCTCGATGCAGCAATACGAAGGGGTGCTGCAATAGGAAAACTGGTTGAGACCCCGATTCCCCCAGACAATCGAATTCCGGATTGTCCCGTAGCAGCAGTATAGCCCGCCCCCATGCGAACCCGCCCAATTGCCACTGATTGTATTGTTCTCGATCGTCCCGTGGCATCCCCAGAGCCCCCCTCCATAGCCCCGGACAACGTTATGCGAGATGATATTGTTTCGAATAACCCCGTCGCAAAAAGCCAGTCCACCGCCATTCTCAGCCCAGTTAGCCACAATGACATTGTTTCGGAGCGTGGCGTGAGTCGGATTATCCCACGTCCCGCCGCGGATTCCCCCACCGTAGTCAGCGTGGCCATTCCTGATTGTGAAGCCAGCCAGCACGCACGTTTCCCCTTCACTCCCGGAGAAAGACACGACAGGCCCCATCCGGTTGCCATCTATGATCGTGTTGGCGACAACCCCGCTTTGCCCCGCCAAGGCGGGGTGGAGGCTGGTTAAGGTGATATTCTTCCCCTTGAAGTCAATGTTCTCGACATATATCCCCTGTGCAACGAGGACCGTATCCCCATCGGATGAGCCGTGTATCCCCTCCCGGATCGTTTTGAAAGCCTTTTGCCAGCTTGTGCCGTCGCCGGACGCTGCGACCGCCCCATTGACGTACCATTCAGCCGCACACGCCAGCGAGAAACGGAAGGAAGCGAAAAAAACGGACGTGGCGAGAGCCACCATCCTGACAATCACATCTGTCCCCTCTCCGGCCGCCCTTCTTCTTGTCCGGGGCATTGGTGATTCCCTCTTTGGAACCCTGCCCTTCCGGGAAACCGTGCTACAGCCTGTTTCCCCTGCAAGAATAAGAATGCCACGCAGCGGCCGATCTGTCAAGGGCGTTGGTTGTCCGGCTCAGACAGGATCTTATCGTCGCCGCGGCTTCCAGCCCGCCTTGGCGGGGCATGTACACGTCACCCAGGCCCACGTTTGAAGCCGGCCGGAACCTCAGGTCTCCGGAGGCAGGGAACTCGACAACTTCCGGCAAGTGTGGAAGGGCTGCCCGGTTCACTATGAAGCGCAGCTCAGTCCCCCCGCGCGAACGCGGGGTGACTCGAACCCTCGGACCCCCGCCGTGCCGGGCGCCCTCACGCCAGCACCAAGGATTCGCAAACCCAGTTCGCCGCTCGCGTTTCTCACCTCTCCGCTCTCGTCGTAGAAAAAAGGAAAAGGCATCTGAGGCACCAGCAGCATCACTCCGCTACTTGCCAAATATCGTTTCAACGAAGCGACGACCTCCCCTTTTTCCTTCACAGTGCGAACATAATGCTCCGACCCGCAAAAATAGAGCAGGGGATATTTTTCCGCTGTCAGTAGGCCCTGAGTAGCCACATCTTCCCACGACAGAGTTTCCAGCTCAAAACCGAGCTGGCGCAGCCCCGCCTTGGCGGGGCTGGGCCTTTACCGGCGGACGCTTCAGGAACGCCTTTGCATGGAGGGCCGTTTTCCGCAAACAGAGGTCTCCCAGCTCCAGGGTCGGCTCAACTTCACTCCCTTCATGAAGCTCATTGAATGTCGTGATAAAGACCCAGTCCGGGTCCGCGGCAGCCGCCTCTTCCCAGAGGATGTCGTACAATTTCCCCTCAAAGCGGTCCAGCTTCAAACCCGGCGAACGGATTTTCGTGTCGTCGTACCCCGGCAGAACCGTCACCACCGAAATCTTGCCGTGTTGGCGCGCAAGGCGAACCCAATCCGACGAGACCTTCTTCGCGGTCGCGCGTATCTCGTCAAGATTCTTGTTAATGTATATGCCAACAGGATTGTACGTGTGCACCCCGTCGAAGACCACCGCGTTTCCCTGCGAGTAACCATCCGCAATCGCCACCATTTCGGTCTTGTTTATCACCTCTCCCCATTGCGATAGGCTCAGTTGCCCCATCGCTCGTCCATACACCACAATGACCGGCTTTCGGCCAACTCGCAGAAACCCCCGGTGCGACCCATACTCCCTTTTGATGTAATTGAAGTCCTTGATAGCCGTCGCGGGGTCGTTGGGTTTAGGGACACGCTCGTAATAAACCGTCACCTTCATTCTGTTTTTCGCGCACTCGTCGAGAATCTGTGGCATTGCACGGTCGCAAAAGTCGCCCTGCCCCCACCAAGAGACAATCACTCCCGTAACCCCCGCCCCCTTCATCATCCGGACATGTTCCCGCACTACCTTCGGGTCATGGCTCGAATAAGGACCTAACACCGGATAATGAAGCGATGCTGGAATGTCCTTCTTATCGAAATCGGGCTTCCCCCAATGGGACCATTCCCCATCGAATTTCGGCGTGCCATACCAGGGATAGTAGAACGCCAGTACCTCCCGCGGAACGCCGGAATAAGTCACTTCGCCCCGCTTCGCGGCCTCCTCCGGAGCCTCAGCCGCGAGATTGCAGCACGCAAACCATACCAGCGTCAGAAACGCAAACCGTCTCATTTCTCCTCCTCCCTCCTGAGCCGAAGGGGACAAAATTCCCGTCGGCGCTCAGTTCATTGTCCTGCCCTGAAAACAATCTTCCCGAATCGGAGAGGGTTGTGAAACCAGCCGCCTGTCGGCGACCACGCTCCGCTGGCTGTCCTCTCCTTGCCTCCCTCGACCGACCTATCAATGCGGTACAGGTTTATCCGCCACGCATCGCCATCTCGCGGCGGAACGCTCTGGATTCCCTTCATCGCCGCGTGGGGAATAGCCACCTCTGCAACCCATCGTTCATCCGCGTCGGTCCTTTTGTCCAGGGTTCCCTCCACCACTACCTGATGTTCTATTTGAAAATCTGCCTTCGCCGCGGCCTCAACATCGAACCTCGGCCGCCCCTTCTGCCCTCGCAAATCTATGACCGCGTCGAATAGAGTATTCAGCGGATTCACCTCGATTTCGAGGTAAATGTCCGCCGCCCCCACGAAAACTTCGACCACCTCCTCTGTCCATAGGTGGTCGTCGCGCTTCTTCATCGTGGCGTGTATATCTGCATCCTCGGCCACGAAGCCGATATATAGATTCTGTTCGTCCCAGAGCATCTTTGCCGTCGTCTTGGGGCGCAATTTCCCTTTTCCTGAGTTATCTGAAAGCTGGATTTCGTCGGCCCGTCGCCAGTCGCCCTCGTCGAGCTTGCCGTCTATGGAGATTTTGGCGGTGAGCATGCGGCAAATGTAAGTTGGTCTTCGTCCGAGGCCGCCTTCTTTGCCGGCGTTTTTCGCCGGAAGCTTGTTTTGCTCCGCGCTTACCGACGCGGCAAAGGTAACAAAGCTCACGCCTGCAACAACCGCAAGCCAAAGGAATAGGTGCTTCTTCATCTCAGTTTCTCCGGAACAATCCATTCACGATACCGACCATATCATTAACACCCTTGCCGGTACAAGCTTCCCCAACCCCGCTTTTCGTGTGAACCGCCTTTTTTCATAGCCTCGCGCGGTGGTTTCGTCTCGTGCCAAAAGAAGCTTGAAGCGACAAGACGTTTTAGCTTACACTATCAACTGCGGAAAGATTGCAGGGCGCTTGCGACAGAGAACTATTGCCATGAGATTCGCCGACTGCTTGGCCTTCGCCGCGGTCCTTTGTTTTTCCCTCACATCCTCCGCCTGTCCGCGCCCAGCACCTTCTGACCCGGGAAAGTGGTTCGCTTCAATCCTCAGAGACCTTCAGGACGATAACACCCCCTGGAACTGCTCGCAAGCGATGGCCTATCTTTATGACCAGAGAGATTCGCTCGCTGACAAAATCCGAATGGCAATTCCGACGTCGGATTGGCAAGGTCAATTGGCGCTCATCAGGATTCTCTGCGAGACGAAATCCTTCCAGCCCGACGACGATTTTCTCGGTCTCGTGGTTGACAAGCTGTGCGAGGGGCGAACCCTTTTTCTCGCGGCTCATTATTCCACCAAGCATGAGCTTGCCGCGTACCTGATCCACTGCGGCATCAACCGGCCAGAAAAGCTCACCGCCCTGCTGAAGCCCAAAATCCCCCACGCCGATTTGGAGTCGCTCTGGCTGATCGCCCACATCCTCGACAGACTCGGAACGCTCCAAGAAGTCGCGGACAGTTTCACCCCCGAAGTCCTGGTCTATGTCATCTCGAACCTTCGAGACGACTCTGCTCCCTACAATGCGACCTTCGCCGTCAGGACATGTCTTCTGCTTCGGGAAAAGGTCGTTCCGAACCTGATTGCTGAGTCAGAGCAAGGAGATGGCCAGTCGCGGAAGCTGTCTTCCCTTCTCCTTTCGGCAATGGGAGGCAATGGGCAGGCTCTCGGCGAGATAAACTCCCTATGCCCCTTGGGGAGTCCTCATCTGAAGCGGGGAATTCAGCCTCTCCCCGACATTTAGCCCCACCTCCGCCGAGGGGACAGGCCGCCTGAACCAACCGAAAACGATGCAACGCGTGCCCCTCCGAGTCCCGGCCTTGTCTCAGGCGCCGGTCAAGCGACCCCATCCGTCTGCGAGCCTTGTTCCGCGGCCCTCTGCCTCCCTAAGCCTCCCGATGCAGCAGCTTCTTCCCAATTCCCTGCCCGCGAACTCAGATTTGATCTCGACAGGAGTGGGCTTGAAGCCACAGCTCCAGTAGAAGAAGTGCCCACAACTGACGGCTATTGTCCCAACGACCGGAAAGGTGCTGGGCAGTCAGCCTTTTCACATAGGGCCAACTGAAAAGCCCACGCTTTTCAACGCCTCTTTCGGATAAGGTTTCCAGGAGCAGCGGCCTGAGTTCCTCCCTTAGCCAATTCCCGATGAGCACATCGGGTCTTTGTTTCGGTCCCCTGGGGTTTGCGCGGGGCAAGGTCGTTTTCAGGGCACGCCTAAGAATGTATTGTCGGCACAATCCTCTCAGCTTGAAACTGCTCGGAATGCCCGCCACGAACTCCACAAGCTCGTGGTCGAGCAGCGGCAGCCCGACCTCCAGCGAGTTGGCCATCCCCATTCTGTCAACTCTCGCAAGGACGCAGTCGGCCAAATAGGTCTTGAGGTCAACGTAAAGCTGCCCCGCCAGTCGGTCCGCGTCTCCGCGCACTCGCCGGAGGAGTTCGATTTCTTGCGCGGCATCCTTGGGCAAGGCAGCTCTTGCGTCAGCCGTGTACAAGCGGTCTCTTTCTGCCGGGGAGACGACTGTTCGCCAGCGGAGATGCTGGAGATGTGGAGGTAGCGTCGCACCCTCCATGAATCGCCGGATTTTGTCGCCCACGCCTCCGTTTTGAAAAGAGAGCGGAATTATCTTCATCAGAGCCGGAATAGCTTTCTGCCCGAGGAAGGATGGGACCTCACCGCAACTCCGCGCAAGATAGTCTGCGAAATATGCATCATCGCCAGCGAAGAGCTGGTCTCCTCCCTCCCCGGCGAGGACTACTTTGACTCGCTCCCGCGCCACACGCGACACCATGAACGAGGAAAACACCGAGACGTCTGCCAGCGGCTCGTCGAGAAATCGGGCGAGGTGAAGCGTCAGTTCCAGGGGCTTTGGCTTCAGTGCCACCTCGCAGTGTCGGGTCCCGAATCGCCGCGCAACAACACGCGCGTAGGCCAGCCCTTCATAGGAAGATTCGTCGAAACAGACTGACAGCGTCAGTATCGGCTCGTCTGAAATCTCGCTGGCCAGTGCGACCACGGTTGACGAACAAATTCCGTCGCTGAGAAGGACCCCGAGCGGAACTTCGTTTCTCAGACACATTTTCACCGAGTCTTTGATCCGGTCGAGAAGCTGCGCGCAGTATTCCATTTCTCGCAACCTGGCTGGCAGACGAGACGGAGGCTCGCGCTGCGGCGGACCCAGGTCCCAGTACTTCCTTATCGAAAGGCTGCCATCCCTGAAGGTAAGGATGTGGCCCGGAAGAAGCCTGCGAACTCCCTCGAAAATCGTCCCCTCCCCGGAGACGTACCCAAAACCGAGGAAGTGGTCGAGGGCGCCCATGTTTATACGTCGGTCCACCTCCCTGTGTCTCAGAAGAGCCTTTATCTCCGAAGCGAACACCAGATCGTTTCGAGCAGTCGCGTAGTAGAGAGGCTTAATTCCGATTCGGTCCCTGGCAAGGAGAAGCTTTTTCTCTTTCTTGTCCCAGACGGCCAGAGCAAACGCCCCTCGGAGTTTTCCTAAAAAATCCTCCCCATATTGCTTATAGGCGTGCATCGCCACTTCGCCATCGCACTCGGAGTGGAACGTGTGGCCTCCCTCTTCGAGAAGCCTTCTTAGCTCGACGGAGTTGTAGATTTGGCCATCGAGCACAAGCCAGATGTCGCGTGATTCATCGTGCACGGGCTGGTGCCCACCTCTGACATCAATTAGGCTCAGGCAGCGAGCACCCAACCCCGCCCGAACGTCAACGAAAATGCCCTCGTCATCCGGCCCTCGGTGCGCCAGAGCCCGGCACATCTTTTCTAAAAGGCTCGTCTTTGGGCGGTACGCATACTCTCCTGTGATGATTCCGCAGATGGCCGACATGACTCCCTCATCGCTGGAAGGCAATAGGACTTTAAGTCCACGCCCGCCTATTCTATGCGGCACGCGCACGACGGTCAATAGAGCAAGGCAGCATGACGGGGTTGACCAAGCACGGCCCGCGCGATACTCTGTTGTCGGGAGGGCGAGAATTCGTCTCGCGATGCGTAACCGACGGGGACTCGGGGCGTGCCTCTCCGGTCGCCTTTGTGCTTGCGGCGGCAAACGCTATTGCTCGCTCACCTGCGCGGAAGGCTCTCGTCGCGTTTGAGAATGAGCAGCTTGCTTTGCGAGCCAAAAAGGTTGTAGCACCCAAACTTTCGGGTATAATTCGGACAATTTTTTCGCATGTCCGAGCAACCTGCCTCGGCACGTGATTTGCTCCAGTCGTGGGGGACCGAGGCCGTGTCGGCATGAAGAGAAACGAAACGACCAGGGAATTTCTCAATGATACCGCCAGGCAACCGGATAGTTGACAAGAAGATTCTGGCGCGAGGAATCCACATGTTCGTCGTCGAAGCGCCGAGAATCGCCCGCAAAGCGAAACCCGGCCAATTCGTGATTCTTCGCATTGACGAGAAGGGTGAGCGCGTGCCGATGACGATTGCAGATTCGGATGCGGAGAGAGGGGCCATTACTCTTGTTGTTCAGGAGGTCGGCAAAACTACCGTTCAGATGGGAACTTTCCAGAAGGGGGATAGGTTGCTGGAATTGGTCGGACCGCTCGGAAGACCCACACATATCGCTCATTTCGGAAGAGTGGTGCTCGTCGGCGGGGGAATCGGCACTGCACCCATTTTCCCCATCATCAGGGCCATGAAGGAGGCAGGCAATTTCGTCATCGCCATCGTCGGCGCCAAAAGCAAGGACTACCTGTTCTGGGAGGATAAGATAGCGAAGTTCAGCGACGAGCTTTTAGTGACCACCGACGACGGTTCATACGGGACCAAAGGCCTGGTCACGGACGCTCTCCGGCAGGTTATTTCCCGAGAGCCCCGGATTGACCTTGTAGTGGCAATAGGACCGGTCGCCATGATGAAAGCGGTATCCGAAACGACAAAAGACCCGGGCATAAAGACGGTCGTCAGCCTCAACCCCATAATGGTGGACGCCACCGGAATGTGTGGCGGCTGCAGGGTCACCGTCGGCGCCAAGACAAAGTTCGCCTGCGTGGACGGACCCGAGTTCGATGGACACCTCGTGGATTTTGACGAGCTTATGAAACGACAGAGAATTTACCTCGAGGAGGAAAAGCTGTCTCTTCACAAGTGCCGCCTGAGGGATGTTGCGACATAGCGGAAAGACCCGCTTGGTCGAGCCATGGAAGAATGGAAAAAACATAAGCAGCCAATGCCCCGCCAGGACCCAAAGGTCCGGGTGACGAATTTTGATGAGGTAGCCCTTGGCTATGCGGAGGAGCTGGCCGTGCGGGAAGCTGAGCGCTGCGTCCAGTGCAAGAACTCCCCTTGTGTCGAGGGCTGCCCGGTGGAGATTGACATCCCCGGGTTCATCGAGCTTGTCAGAAGGGGGGATTTTCTCGGCGCAATAGCGAAAATCAAAGAGAAGAACGCCCTTCCGGCGATATGCGGACGGGTTTGTCCCCAGGAGGACCAGTGTGAGAAGTTGTGCGTCCTCGGAAAGAAGTTCGAGCCGGTCGCCATTGGCCGACTTGAACGGTTCGTCGCCGATTACGAGGCGGCAAACGTGGAGATACGCGTCCCGCCGCGGGCAGCCCCAACCGGCAAAAAGGTCGCTGTCATCGGGTCAGGGCCGGCCGGTCTGACCCTCGCGGCAGACTTGGCGAAGTTGGGCCACTCCGTAACCATCTTCGAGGCGTTTCACAAGGCAGGAGGCGTCCTGGTCTACGGCATTCCCGAATTCCGCTTGCCAAAAGCGATTGTCCAGAGGGAAGTCGAGTTCGTGTTGAGCCTCGGGGTGGAGCTGCGACTCAACGAGGTGGTGGGGCGAACGACTACCGTAGATGAACTCTTTGGCGAGGGATACGCGGCCCTGTATGTCGCCATAGGTGCGGGCTTACCTTATTTCATGAACATTCCCGGCGAGAATCATAATGGGGTTTATTCCGCCAACGAGTTTCTGACGCGGTGCAACCTGATGAAGGCGTATAGGTTTCCCGAATACGACACGCCCATAAAGAGGGGGAAGCGAGTTGCTGTCGTGGGAGGAGGCAACGTAGCCATGGACGCCGCCAGAACGGCCTTGCGGCTCGGCGCCGAACACGTGTATAATATCTATAGGCGGTCTCGTCAGGAAATGCCCGCCCGGCAGGAGGAGGTCGCAAACGCCATCGAGGAGGGAGTTGACATCCGGTTCCTCACCAATCCAGTTCGTATTCTCGCCAGTGATGCAGGTTGGGTACGGGCCATCGAGTCCGTTCGTATGCAACTTGGTGAGCCGGACGAATCGGGCCGACGCCGGCCGGTTCCCATAGCTGGCTCCGAATACACCATTGACGTGGATGTGGTGGTCATGGCCATCGGTAATGGCGCAAATCCCCTTCTCCCTTCTGCTACGCCCGGACTCGAAACGAACAAGTGGGGTTATATCGTCGCCGACGAGGAAACCGGCAAAACCAGCAGGGAGGGAGTTTATGCAGGGGGAGACATTGTCACGGGCGCAGCGACCGTGATCTTAGCAATGGGTGCGGCCAGGAAAAGTGCCCGCGCCATCCACGCCTATCTCATGCAAAATGGCCCGTGACTTCTCTCGCTCAGCGCGACGCACTTCGACCACGTGGACAGGAAGGCTTGATAATTGCTCTGGACATTCGCACGCTCCTCGCAAGGCAACGACATAGCTCTTTGTTTTAGCTCTTTCAAAGACCTTGAGGCGCGAATCGCTCCCCTTGAAATCCGGAATGCCGAAGAGAAGGTCGCAGCGAAGACGGCCCTCCGCCGGTGAACCTTCAGTTTCTTTGACGGTCTCCGAGAGAATTCACGTTCCTGCGAGGCTGCGAGACGAATAGTGGCAGAGTAGGCGGCAAGAGAGACCGTTTGAATCTGATGCAGCTATTTCGTGAAGGAGGCAGAAAAGATGAGAATCCCAACGTGTCTGGCAATGGTAGCTGTGGGGCTGTTGGCGCAGTTGCTGCCATTCAATTCAGCCCCTGGAGAGGAAAGCCCGTTCAGGGCTACGTTGTCTTATTCCGAACTGATAAGCTACGGGATGATCAACGCTTACTCCACCAACGTTCTGGTTCAGATCAGCTTCGCCGGCGGATGCCTTACAAAAGAGGACGCTTTGGAAGCTGTCGAGAGAAACCTGAAGTTCGTGAGAGTGTTGCAGCGCTACGCCCATAGCCTCAGGCGAGCCTCCGCAGACGAAAGCGACCCAATGAAAAAGCTGCTCGCCGACATGTGCGAGGTGACCACTTATCTCGAAAGGCAAACTGAATCGTTGAGAGACTGGCTCTCCGCCCCTGAGAGCAAATCTGCAAGGATGCTCTACGAGGGGCACTCCAATAAAGTCGAAGAGAAGATGGAGTTGATGTTCCAGAAGTAACACAATGCATCTCGCAGGGGAATCAGGTGGCTGCCGGGGACATTCGTGCAAAACTTTTCATCGGCATTCTTGCCTCATCGCAGCAAGCTCTCCAGAAAGCTAAGGCCGAACTCCACGCCCGCTACGGTGAAATTGACCTCCACAGCCCGGTCTTTCCTTTCAATTACACCTCCTACTATTCCAAGGAAATGGGAGAGACAATCCTGCGACAGTTCGTCTCATTTCGGAACCTCTTCGACCCGGCTCTGTTATGCAAGACCAAATTGGAAACTATCTCCATTGAGAAAAACATCGCAGTCGCGGGAAATCGAATTGCCAACCTCGACCCCGGCTACCTCAATTTCTCAACCGTCGTCCTTGCGACAACGAAGAATGCCGGCCATAGGGTTTACCTCGGCGACGGGATTTATGGGGAGGCGACCTTGTCTTTCCGAAAAGGAGCGTTCGTGCCGTTTGACTGGACGTATAGAGATTATAGAGAGGAAATAGCCTTGAGTTTTTTCGCGGAGGTGCGGAAAAGGTTCAAGGAGCAGATGCGTGGCGGTGGACTTTGATTTCGCGAGTGGGGTAGGGGGCATTCACGGGGCGGTGAAAAGCGAAAAAACCTCTTGACACCGAGGGCAAATGGGGGTAAATTAAAAGTTTGACCCTTCGCAAAGGAGGGTTATATCTTTGCGCGGGCCGGCCCACGTAGCTCAGTTGGTAGAGCACTTCCTTGGTAAGGAAGAGGTCTCCGGTTCGATCCCGGTCGTGGGCTCACCTCTCTTCACCGGCCCGCCTGCTGTCCTGCACCATCTCAAGGAGGCTTGTTAATCATGGGGAAGGCGAAGTTTGAGAGGACAAAGCCGCATGTGAACGTTGGGACGATAGGGCATGTGGATCACGGAAAGACGACTCTTGTGGCGGCGATGACGAAGATTTTGTCGAGG